>Ga0302324_100002606_pt1 | contig 41383 bp, 38 predicted proteins | sample Palsa_T0_1_FD_201949 | JGI IMG/M metagenome (GOLD analysis project Ga0302324, IMG submission 201949) | Peat permafrost microbial communities from Stordalen Mire near Abisko, Sweden - Palsa_T0_1 | ecosystem: Environmental > Terrestrial > Soil > Palsa > Peat permafrost | place: Sweden: Abisko...
CCAGTATGAAGACGCCACGCTTGACCCTGCGGCAAATCTCCCGCTCGCCTAGCCCGGCCCACGCCTAGATCAGCGGCGGCTCGTAAATGTAAGCCATTCCGTCCTGCGTCACCGCGTAAGCCTTGGACCCGTCGGCGCTCCAGCGTAGATCGGCGATTCCCTCGGCAGCGTATTCGTCAAAAACTTCCAGGCGATTCAAGTCCACGAGAAAGAGGCGCCCCTTCGCGGAATTCTTCAGCCACGAGCTGTAGCAGACGCACAGCGGCAAATGCGGATGGCAAGCGCACAGCTCCGCGCCAAAAGGCAGCGCATCAAAATTCATCGTACCCACCCCAAGCCGGTATGCCTGGCCCGCCGCGCAGTAAACAATCTGCTGCCCATCCGGCGTCCAGGTGAGATCGGTGATGTGCCCCTGCGCCTGAAACGCTTCGCGCTTTCGCAGTGTCGGGACGTCAAGAAATGCGATGAAATCGTCGGCCCAGTCGCCGTGTATTTCGATCACGCTCGCGAGTAATTGTTCATCGGGACTGAAGGCCGTTCGCCCGTAGCCTGCCAGCGCGCCTTCTTCGCCGAATTCGGCCTCATAGGTTTGGCGTTCCAGCCAGTCCGGCGCGCCAATCCTGGTGGCGGGAGCGCCAGAGGGCGCAGCGGCATTGGATGACGCATCGTCGGCCGTCCGCCACAGACGCAGCGACGCCTTCTTTCCGCCCGAACTTGCCGCAGCGAATAATTTCTCCGTACCAGACCACGCCAGGCAGCGCGGGATGACCCCGAATTCGCCGAACGTGCCAAGCAGCATTTTGCCTTGCACATCAAAGCAGTGCAGCGCCGGCTGCCACGCGCCCCACGCCGCCGCCAGATACCTCCCGGTCGGCGACCACGCGAACGTGGCGGGCAAATCCTTCGAAGATGCGTCAATTTCGTTCGGGACCGAAAGGGCGAACATGGCGTAGGCCGTTTCGATATCGTAAAGCACCACACGCTGCGCGCCGCCGCGCGGCTCATAGGGTGCTCGCGGCTGAAAGTGCCGCGAAATGGCGCAGACTTGCCCGGCCGGAGAAATTGCAAGCGATGGTGTGCGCCCGGCGAAAATCTTCTTGATTAGCCAATTCGAATCGCGCGCCAGATCGCGCAGCCCTCGCGCTACGAGCGCAGCCGACCGTACCGCCAGCCCTTGCGGGCCTGCCGGAACAATCTCGCGTGTCGCCGATTTTTCGCGTATTTCCATCAGTGGGCACTCATCTCAACGATGATCGATTTGATAGCGCGTCGGTTAGTGGTCGCGCGCCGCCGAATCTCCCAGCCGGCGTTTTGCCTGCGCGATCTGTTCTTCCACCTTATTGACCATTTCCTTCAGCACGTCGCGTCCGTGCCGTTGCGCCTCGTCCAGCCGCGATTTCAACTGGTACAAATCCGAGCGCAGCAACTCCTGCAACTCCGCTTCAATCTCCGCCAGGCGTCCGCGAGCTTGGCTGATTCGCCGAATCACGCGTATCAATTCCGCGCCGGGCCCTTCGCCTTGCACCGCTTCCGGGCTGCATTCGTACTCCGTCAGAATTCTCGTGAGTTTGGACTCGTCTCCGCGTTCGTAGGCTTCGTTGGCTTCCGCCATCAAAAGTTGGCGCTTGGTGCGGTCTTCACGATCGGAGGTGAGGTCGGGATGCACGCGCTTGGCCACTTCGCGGTAGAGCCGCTTCATTTCCGGAGAGGATTCGAAGGCTTTCGGCACTTCCACATCCGGATCGCCCGCGCTGGATTTCGTTTCATTCGCGCGGCCACGCGCACCACGCGCAGCCTGTTGCGCGCGCTCGTTCGAGGGCTGCTCTGCCGCGAGCCTCTCGGCGATTTCGGCTTTCAATTCGTCTAGCTCGGCATAGCGCAGCCCGACGAAGTGAAGGTACTGGCGCTCGAACGCCCCCAGTTCAGCGCGCAAGTTTGCGGAGCGCAGCTCGCGTTCGGCGAGTTCCAACTCAATCGCCGCCTGCTCCTCGCGTTTCCGCGCGAGTTCCTGATCTTCCGGCTTGGCCGCATGAACTTCAGTTGCTTTTAGTGCCATCCGTTGGCCTTCGAACCGCACTGCCTCGATGCGCGCGGTCATCTTCGCCGCAATTTCGACCCGTATCACGGCGGTTTCTCCGATTTTAAGGCGCTTGCCGCCACTTCGGCGGGCTTCCGCGTCGCCAGTTTCCATAACTTGAAATATGCGATTTAGCATCGTGCTCGGACTGCCTATTCACGGAGTGGGGGAGACAATTTGGTTCGGAAAGTAACCCTGGTCCGCAACCGGCTGGGCTTCTCTTAGCTTGCTGGTGCGCCTAAAATAATGGCGGGTCGGCCCAGCACAAGGAGAGTTGAGAAAACATGAAAGAAACTCCGCAGCAATACATCCAGCGCATGCAGAGCCATGCCCAAGGCCAAGAGCCGCTTAAAGTCCAGGCCGCCACGGCTAAGAAGGTAGGGCGCCTCTTGAAGGGCGTGCCCGCCGCGAAATTGCGCAAGCGTCCGGCGCCGGACAAATGGTCGGTGGCGGAAATCATCGCGCACATTGCAGATACGGAAATCGTCTGCGCGTGGAGAATGCGTCTAATTCTCGGCGCGCCCGGCTCGCCCGTTCACGCATTCGATCAAGACGCCTGGGTCACCGCGCTCCATTACGAGAAGCGCGACGCGCACAAGGCGCTTGAGCAATTTCGTGTTCTGCGTGAAACGAATCTCGCGCTTTTGAAATCGCTCAGGCCGGAGCAGTGGAAGCATTCCGGCATGCATGCCGAGCGCGGCGAAGAATCCATCGAGCAGATCGTTCGCATGTACGCGGGTCACGACCTCAATCACTTCGGGCAAATGGAGCGCATCCTGAAGCCGAAAAAGCAGCAGGGAAGCTAGCAGGGCATCAGGAACTCCGAAGATTTCGATTAAGACGACGAAGTTGCCGCGGACGCGCTGATGGACGTCAGCCGCACAATCAGAAACTCCATCAGCGCGCGCGGATTCGGATTCGAGGATTTCAGCTGGCTGTCGGCCTCGGCGAGCGCCACCAAGCCCGCGAGTAAATCCTTCTTTGGTATCCGGTGCGCTTGGCGCACGGCCGTCTCTGCGGCGTCAGGACGCATGCCCAGTTGCCTCGCGGCCTGAAAACCGTTCGTGCCGGGCGGCAGCTCGCGCGCTTCGATCAATTTTCGGTACATCCATGCCAGCGCGCCGACGACCCCGATCGGTTGCTCGCCTTCGCGCAAGAGATTGTCGAGAAACGCGAGCGCAGCGTTGCGTTTTCGCGTGGCGAGCATGTCCGCGAGCTGCCAGACGGTATTTTTGCGCGCCGCGACCACAAGTTCTTCCACATCGGCGGCGGTGATACGTCCGCGGCCTTGCACGTAGGCCGCGAGCTTGTCGATCTCGATGCGAATGCGCGCTGGTTCGCTGTTCAAAATTTCCGCCAGCAGCGCGGCCGCGGCGCGCTCGATTTCCACTCCGCAGTCCTCGGCCATCTGCACGGCAAGCGACGCCGCGGATTCGTCCCCGAGCGTCAGCTGGACGATGAGCGCCTTCTCCGACAGAAGTTTGTAGAATTTCTGGCGCTTGTCGAGCGCGGCTGCTTCCAGCAACAGAATCGTGAACGGCGCCGGCGATTCAAAATATGCTTCCAGCGCCTTCACGATTTTCTCGCGCGAATCGTCGCCGACTTCTTCAAGCGATTCCGCGCCCTCCACGATGATCACCTGCCGCGACGCAAGCATGGGCATGGTCTCCGCTTGTTGCAGCACTTCGTCCCAGCCCGCGTCGCGAACCGCAATTCGCGTCACGGCCCAGTCCCGGGCCGCTTCCGGGACGCAAGTCTCCACAATCTTCTTGCGGCACATTTCGCGAAGATAGGTGTCCGCGCCTTCCAGGACCACCGCCGCGATCGGCTTCCCGGCCGCCAGGCGCTCGATCAGTTTTTCAGCAGAAGTTGCCGGCATTAGAAGCTCTCCACGATGTTGGACACGATCTGCGCAGCCATGTCGCGCGACATGCGGCCGAGCGCGGGACTTTGTTCTTCGAAGAAACTCTGTACGTCCGTCGAAATCTGGTATTCGTCGCGAAAAACCATGTCGTTATTCTGGTATACGGGCTTCTGCGTTTTATTGTCCACCAGCAGCACCTTGATGTGTACGGCGACAAGCATGGTCGTGACTTGGCCGGTAGTGGCGTTGAAAAGCACCGGGTTCGTTTCAATGGTCAAGACTTCGCCGTGCAGAACGGCGTCTGCGGATTCCGTGTCCTGCACGATCCGGTATTTCGTGCGCTCGATGAATTGGCGGATCACTGCTTCGGTGACGCGCTGTTCAATGCGATAACTGGCGGTGTCATTCTTAAACGCGGGCACCGCGATGGTTTTCCATTCCGACGGCAAATTCGCCGCGCGCCCTGCGACGTGATAGCCGCAGCCGGCCATCGTGAGCGCAATGAGCAAGGCCGCCACGCCCGCGGCGCGCCCGGTCTTACGCCGGCGACTTTTCAAGTAACTCCTCCGCGATGCTCACAGCGTTCCTCGCTGCGAGCCGCAGATTATCAACCGCGCCCCAAAACCACATGCCGTTCGACACACTCGCATCCCGCTCGACTTTTGCCAGATGAATCTCGCCCTCGCCCGCTACGCTGACGTTCGTCGGCGGCGAATCGTCCGGAGCCGCAATCTTCACTCCGAGATCCCCGAGCGCGGTCTCGAGTTGCTCGGGCTTTTGCGGCAAGTTGAATTCGGCATAGGCCGCGAAAGCATACCCGTAGAAAACGGGCGCCTGCACTAATTGGATTGCAGGTACGGGATCGCGTCCTGCCAGATAGTGCGCCGTATCGCGGGCGATTGCCGCGCGCACCTCGGCCAGCTTTGGCTTGGATTCTTCGCCGTAACCCGCGAGCAGATTGAACGCCACCTGCGCATCGAACACGGTCTGTTCGATGGGGCGGAACGTCAACAAGTTCCTGGTCTGATTCTCGAGCTCGTCCACGCCCGCCTGGTCGCGCTCGGAGACCGGCGGAAACAGCATCACCACGATGCGCAGCGGCGAAAAGTGCGCGAGTCCTGCCGCGAGCGTGCACGCGATGATGACGCCCGGCGCGGGAGAGGAGTACGGAGTCAGCTTATCGGAGCTGTCTTCGCTCGAGCCCGGCCGCGGCGGAAGCACCGGCGCGAGCGACGGAATCCAGGTGGTCGCGCGCCCGGATGCAGCAATGGCTCCAGTCAAATCAATTACGGTCGCGCCCGAGCGTTTCGCCGCCAGCCAGTTTCGCTCCGCATCCTCTGCGCTGCCGGCAAAGAACGCGAAGCGCGCGTGCTCGAAGCTGTCTTCATCGAGCGCGCGGATAAATGTCGGCTCGCCTCCGGCTTCCGTCAGCGTTCCGGCCAGAGCAGGTTCGTCGAGCAGAATGATTTCGCTTGCCGGAAAATTGGAATCTTCAAGAACGAGCTTCAATTCTTTGCCGCGCAGCGAGGAAGCTCCCACGATAGCGACACCGGCGGAGTCTCGCGTTGCCTTGGGCATGGGTCTAAGCCGGCCGCGAAGCCGTGCGATGGCGCACGAAGCGGATCAGTTGCATCAGGGGTCCGTGCGCGGTGTATCCGGCGGTTAACAAAAGCAGGGTGGGACCTGAAAGTTTTACGACCGCCGCGACCAGCAACGCCAGCACAATAATCGCCAGCGAAGGCCGCCGTCGAGTCCATTGAATATCTTTGAAACTGTAAAATCGCAATGTGCTCGACATCAGCACGCCCAGCCCAACCAGCAGCAACAGCCACAGCATGGACCAGCGCACGTCCGAAATCGGCTCGCCTCCGCGAAAATGCACCATGGCTGCGATCATGCCCGCGGCTGCAGGAGTGGGCATGCCCACAAAATACCGGTTGCTTCCCGGCGCCATGCCCTGAATATTGAATCGCGCCAGCCGCCACCCGCAGCAGGCCACGAAGAAGAAACCAATCACCCAACCGAGCGGCACCAGATGCAAAAACTCCGGCGCGTTGGCCGCGGCAAACGCGCGAACGCCCCAGGCATATGCGAGACACGCCGGCGCGATTCCGAAGCTGATGATGTCGGCCAGCGAATCAAACTCGCGGCCAAATGCGCTTTCGGTTTTCATCGCGCGTGCGATGCGTCCATCCACGGAATCAAAAAGGTAGGCGATTCCGATAGCGCATGCAGCGTTGTCGAAATCAGCGATGCGGCCATCCAGCGTCGCCAGCACCGCATAATAACCGCAAAGCATGTTCGCTACAGTGAAAGCGCTGGGAAGCAGGTAGACACCGCGCCGGAGGCGGTGATTGCGGAAGGGACGCCGTGGTTCTTCTTCGGGCCCGATTGGATCTATGCCGTTAAATTCCATTTTGCCAGTATGCTTTCGCCGCCTTTTACTTTCTGTCCGCGCCGCACCTGGATTTCAGCTTCCCGGGGCAGCCAGACATCCACGCGCGAGCCGAATCGAATCAAGCCCACGCGCTCGCCGAGCGAAACTATTTCGCCCTCGTGCTTCCAGCATATCACGCGGCGCGCAATCGCTCCGGCGATTTGTTTGAATACCAACGTGCCCGCCGGAGCCTGCACGTAAATAATATTCTGCTCGTTTTCCACCGAAGCCGCCGAGCGCAGCGCGGCATAAAAGCGTCCGGGTTGATACACCACCTTCGCGATGCTTCCTGCCACCGGCGCGCGCTGCACGTGCACATCCCAAATCGAAAGAAATATACTGATGCGGCGGCCCATCACCGCGTCCAGGGGCTCCTCCACGATCTGCACCACGCGGCCGTCGGCGGGAGAAACCACGCTTCCTGGCTCGGAAGGAATCGTCCGCTCCGGGTCGCGAAAAAAATAAAATACGAAGCATCCCAGGAAGATCAATATCGCCGCCGGCCATCTCCAGCCCGGAATCAGGCACGCGGCTCCCAGGACGAGCGGAGGCAGAGCAAACTTGTATGCGTCTTTTACCATTGTGTGAAGGACAAGCCCTGTTGCCGCAAGGCAATACGGCGCGGCAAGCTCCGAATGCACTTGTATTGTACGACAGAAGTGAGAGGACTGCTCGGCGCTTAGTGACGCGCCAAACTGTGTTGCGCGCGGTGTTGCGCCCCGTTCTGGCGGTGCCGCGCCACAATTATTTCCATCTGATCTTTCAGGCGCAGCTTGATTTTTTTCAGGGAGACTTCCAGCGCCAGATCCTCCACATTCCAATAGGACTGGCTTACGAGTTGTTCGAGTTGGGATTCACAGCGGGAGTGTTCTTCGGCGAGTTTTCTGAATTCCTGGTCATTTTCCAATAGGACCTGCCGGATATCGTACGGCGTGATCGGCATCCTTGCCTCCAGGTTGGAACGGGCATTCACATAGGCGTAACAATTACCACAATTCGCCCCCCGAAGCCAATAGCCTAAAAGGCCTACGGTGGGAAACCACATCTTTTGCGCGAGGTGCGTGTGGCGCCTGGCGCCGCCCACTTTTTTACGCAAGCGGCGCGTTCAACAGCAAGGCATCTTCCCGCGGCGAGTCGTAATACCGCGCCCTTTTTCCGGTCACACGAAAGCTGTGCCGTTCATAAAAGCGCAGAGCTGCCGCATTCGATGCGCGCACCTCCAGAATCACTTGCACCGCGCTGAACGTCTTGCCCCACGCAATGGTTTCTTGCAAGAGCGCCGCGCCGGTTCCGTGCCGTTGCTCGGCGGGATGCACCGCGAAATTCAAGATCTCGATTTCGCTCACCACTCGCCGCGCCACGATAAAGCCGGTAACCCTCGATTCTTCCTCCGCCGTCCATCCCGCCATCTCTTCCCGCACCACGCGGTCATAATCCCACGCGGTCCACTGCGCAATTTCCGGACACGCGGCCTGAATCGCGAGGATCGATTCAATGTCGCGCTCTTCCATCCGCCGGATCGTCCTCACGATCCTGGCAGCCTTTTCCACTGGACTTCCGCATCCGTGCGCCGTACGTAATTTGCATCGAGCGTAAGCGCATCCGAGAGTTCGCCTCGCTGTGCCCGGCGGTAGCCGAGAAGTCCGATCCACGGCGCGAGCGCAGACGAAACTTGTTCGATTTTCGTCGAAGCCGAAAATGGAGCAGCCGTCTCAAGACGAGACAGCGGCCCACGAATTATCTCCGGTGTCGGCGAAACAATCGCGAACTCCGCGGAGCCCACGCGCGCTCGAATGGCTTCGAAAAACTCCTCAGGACTCATCACGCACTCCTCGCCCTCGAGTGCTAACACTTCATTCTGGCGGCGATAAACGCCGAAATAAACCTGTCCTCGTCGCGCGTCCAGCACCGGAACAATTATGCTAGGCGCGGAACTCGATTGCGCAGCAATCGCCGCCAGCCCACTCACGCCCGCTACAGGCTTCTTATAAACTTCGGCCCATCCTTTTGCGGCGGTTAGCCCTACGCGCAAACCGGTGAACGATCCCGGCCCGGCAGCCACCGCGAACAAATCGAATTGATCGAGCTTGAGCGAAAGCTCCTGCAGCAGGAAATCCAAATGACGAAACATGCGCGAAGAGTAGTTCTCGTCCGCCACCGTACTCACGACTCCCATTACTTTTTCATCGCGAAGGACTGCGAGGCTTCCAGCGGGGGAAGAAGTGTCAAGCGCCAAAATAAGCACGAGCACAATTATAGGGCAATTTCGGGGCCAATCTCTTCAAAATCATGCATTTCTGGCTCTCGGTCATCTCGTAGAAATCATCGGAATATCTTGACGCCATCGGTGCATGTGCCTAAACTTTCAACATGCTCTTCGGGGAGGGGCTTTCCACCTATGGAATTTAAGCTAGGCGAAAAAGTCGTGTATCCGAACCATGGTGTAGGCGTTATCGAACAGATTAGTTACGGTTATTTGAACGGCAGATCGGAACGATATTACATGCTGAAAATCGTTTCGAGCGGCCTGAAGGTTATGGTTCCACAATCTAACGTGGATTGCGTCGGTCTGCGGCCCATTATTCGTAACACGCAGGCAGGCGCCGTTCTCGCGTTCCTCGAAAAAGGCCGTTCTGCTTCTCACCATGATTGGAAACACCGCTTCAAGGAAAATTCAGACCGCATGCGGACGGGTTCGCTGATGGAGGTCGCTGCCGTACTCAAGGGCCTCGTTGCACTCAGCCGCACCAAGCCGCTTTCATTCCGCGAAAAGAAGATGCTCGAACGCGCCAAGTATCTTCTGGTAAGCGAACTCGCGACTGTGCGCAACACTTCTGAGCAGGCGGTCGAAGTCAACATCGTCCGCGCACTTGCCAAAGCCAAGCTACAAATGCCGGAGAGCGCTCCCATACCGGAGTAAGTTTCCGTCTCTCTTTTGCCGGGCACGATCCACAAGGTCGTGCCCGTTTTTTTGCCCGCTCGATTTTCTGAATATCCAGCGCTCGCCGGTTAGCGTGCAAAAAAAATAGGCGCTCCGGACATCGGAGCGCCCAAAACCGCAAAATGCTTTCGCCGCTTACGCCTTTTTCTTTGCCTTCAGCGCATTCAACGCCAGCGTTAGACGCGACTTGTAGCGGTTCGCCGTATTCTCCGAAAGCGTGCGCTTGCGGATGGCTTTATCCACTTCCGAAAATGTCGCGGAGGCCAGCTTTTCCGCGCCGGCCGCATCTCCCGATGATAGCGCCGTGCGCATCCGACGGATCGCTGTGCGCACCCGCGTGCGATTCATGCGGTTGATCGCCTGCCTGTGTTCCGCTTGCCGGATATTCTTCAGTACCGACTTCGTCTTCTTCTTATGCTTTACGGGCGTACCCTGAGCCATTCAATACTCCTTAAGTAGTCTATTTCGATCTTCGAGAATATCCGACCCTCACCCTTGTGTCAATTTCGCAGCGACACGTTTACATTGACACTTTTCGTCTGCGCCTTTAGGCTATGCGCCACTACTGGCCGGGACGCCTGAGGCCGATCCGGCGTCCGCGGTAGGATTGCCATGACACGCGGCGAAATTCTCAAGCTTCTCGAACAAGTGGGCGCCATCCGCACGGGCCACTTTGAACTCTCCAGCGGACGCCACAGCGGCACGTATATCCAGTGCGCGCTCGTTCTCGAGCACCCGCAGTACGCCGAACAGCTCGGCCGCGCGCTTGCCGAACTTTTCAAAGAACACTCCGTTGCTTGCGTTGTCTCGCCCGCACTCGGCGGCATCTTGGTGGGCTACGAAGTCGCACGCGCTCTCGGCGTGCGCTCGCTCTTCGTCGAACGCGACCGTTCCGGCCAAATGGCCCTTCGTCGCGGCTTCGAAATCAAACCGGGCGAACGCGTCCTCGTGATCGAAGACGTCTGGACTACGGGCGGCTCCACGCGCGAAACCATCGGCGTGGTGGAACAGGAAGGCGGTCTCGTCGTCGCTGCCGGCGCGCTCATCGATCGCAGCGGCGGCCGCCTCGAATTGAATGTGCCTTCGCGCGCCTTGCTTGAAATGGACGTCCCCAGTTACGAGCCGGACGAATGCCCGCTCTGCCGCGCCGGCGGCCCTCCCACGCGTCCCGGCTCCCGCTTCCTCCGCACCCGCCCGTAACTCACTCGCGCACTCCCTCGAACACCGCTTCACCCCGGTTTTCTCGGATTCGCTAAAATCGTTGGTACAGTGCGTGCGGTAGGTTTCGCTAAAACTTTCAATCCATTTTCGTGTTTTATAAGCAGGCCTTAAGGGCATCGCCAAACGAGGAATCGTGATGAGGAATCGTCGCCGCCACGTCCTTTTGTTTTTCGTCTTCGCGCTCTTGTTTGCGCTCATGCTGGGCCCCGCCAGATTCGGCCGATTCGTCCTGCGCGCCTTCGGGCAAAGCGGGGACAAGTCCGGCACACTTGAAATCGACGGCCGCACGCGCAACTACTTCGTTCACGCCCCTCGTTCCTACGATCATAAGACGCCGCTGCCCGTGGTCTTAGTCCTTCACGGTGCCACGCAGAGCGCTGAAAGCGCGGAACGCATGTCGGGCATGAGCGCCAAGGCCGACAAGGAAATGTTTCTCGCCGTCTACCCCAGCGGAATCGGCCGCGTCCCCACCTGGAATGCCGGCGCCTGCTGCGGGCCTGCAATGGAGCAAAAAGTTGACGATGTCGCTTTCTTCCGCGCCTTGCTCGCCAAGCTGGAAAGCGAATACACCATCGATTCCAAGCGCGTTTTCGTCACCGGAATTTCGAATGGCGGCATGATGTCTTACCGGCTCGCCTGCGAGATGAGCGAGCGCATTGCCGCGATCTCGCCCGTAGAAGGCGCGCAGGATATTCCGTGCCATCCCGCGAACCCGGTCGCCCTGCTCGTCTTTCACGGCACGGCCGACCACCTGGTCCCATTCGACGGCGGCTCAACCCCTTTTCAAATGGGCTCAAAACGCTCGGACACTTCAGTCGCCGACACCGTCGCGTTCTGGGTGAAGGAAGATGGTTGCAAACTCTCTCCCGAGCACGGGGAGACCGCCGCTGTCCACACCGACATTTACTCCGGCTGCAAGTATGGGACTGCTGTCGCGCTCTACGCCATCCAAGGAGGCCACCACATGTGGCCCGGGCTGCAAATCAGCGGCAACGACATTCCCGCCACCGACCTGATGTGGACCTTCTTCGCCGCGCATCCTAAGCCCTAATCCACCGCGCGAAGAACTCGCGGCGGAATCGCGCTCGGTATATCTCTTGCAGCCGCGCGTGCGATAATCTCCTCGGCTCATGCGCAACATCAAGCTCACCATCGCCTATGACGGCGCCGCCTTTCACGGCTGGCAACTCCAGCCCGGCCTCGCCACGATTCAGGGCGCCATCAGCGATGCCGCGCGCCAGATTACGCAGGAGAACGTGTTCATCTATGGGGCAAGCCGCACGGACACGGGAGTTCACGCGCTGGGCCAGGTGGCGCACTTCAAAACCGGATCGGCGCTTTCTGCCGCCGAATTTCAGCGCGCGCTCAACGCGCTCCTCCCACCCGCCATTCGCATCGTGGCGGCCGACGAAGTCGGCCCCGATTTCCACGCGCGCTGGCTCGCTCAGGGGAAGACCTACCGTTACCGAATTCATCGCGGCCCGGTGTTGCCGCCGTTCGATTACGGCCGCGCCTATCATTATCCTTGGCCGCTTGACGAAGGCGCCATGGCCCTCGCCGCCCGCTATTTCGAAGGCGAACACGATTTCAGTTCCTTTGCCGCGTCGTCCGGCTCCGAGGAAGATGACGCCGAACGCGACATGGTGCGCCTGATTTATTCCTCCGAAATCATTCGCCCGGCGGGGAACGATGAAATTCATTACATCGTGCGCGGCCGCTCGTTCCTTCGCTACATGGTGCGCAAAATGGTCGGCACGCTTCTAGACGTGGGCAAAGGCCGTCTCGAGCCCGCCGCCATCGCCGAGATTTTTGCATCGCGCGACCGCTCCCGCTCCGGCCCCACCGTTCCCCCCGAAGGCCTCTACCTCGTCTCGCTCGATTACCCCGACCCGGCTGATTCGCTGGCCACCGCAGCCTTCCGGCGCCGCCAGAAATCGCCGGCCAAGTCCTCATAATCGGTTACAATCGCGGAAAGCATGACGGCAAGTCCACGCTCGGCCACCACGACGGCATCACCCGTCGCGAACTATATCGAGTCCGTTGATCCAGCCACCAACGAAGTCTTCGCGCGCTTCGAAGCGACGCGAGCGGACGCCCTCCCGGAAATTTTCGAGCGCGCACGCGCCGCTCAGCAGGAATGGTCCGCGCGCCCGCTCGCAGAACGCTGCGCCATGCTCCGGCGCCTCCGCGATGCCATCTACGCCCGCCGTGACGAAATTGCGGAGGTCATCTCTCGCGAAACCGGCAAGCCGCGCATCGAAGCCATCTTCGCCGAGATTCTTCTCGCTCTCGATACCACCGATTTTCTCGCGCGCCAGGCCCCGCGCTGGCTTCGACCGGAACGCATCCCGCATCACAATCTCGCGCTCAAAGCCAAATCGGGCTGGATCGAATTCCATCCTCAGGGCGTGGTCGCCATCATTTCCCCGTGGAATTATCCATTTTCTATTCCGATTGCGCAGCTCGTACCGGCGCTCGTCACCGGCAACGCAGTTCTGCTGAAACCGTCCGAGCTGACTCCCTGGAGCGGCGCGCTCGTCGGCGAGCTTGTCGAACAAGCCGGATTTCCCGCTGGTCTGGTGCAGATTCTGCAAGGCGCGGGCGACCTGGGCGCCGCAATCATCGAAGCGGGCCCGGACAAAGTTTTCTTCACCGGCAGCGTGGCCACCGGCCGTCGAATCGCCGAAGCTTGCGGACGGAAATTGATTCCGTCGGTGCTCGAACTCGGCGGCAAGGACGCCATGATCGTTCTTGCTGACGCCAATCTCGATATCGCATCAAGCGCCGCCGTTTGGGGCGGCTTCACCAATTGCGGCCAAGCTTGCCTTTCCGTCGAGCGCATTTACGCCGAACAATCGATCGCCGAGCGCTTCACCCAACTCTGCGTCGAGAAAACCGAAAAGCTCCGCCCCGGCCCCCCGACCGATCCCGATGCGGAAATCGGCCCCATGATTCGCCTGCGCCAACTCGAAAAGGTCGAAGACCAATTGCACGAAGCTCGCGAGCGAGGCGCGGAGATCCTCACCGGCGGAAATCGACGCCCCGATCTCGGCCCCAATTTCCTCCAGCCCGCCGTGGTCACGCACGTCGATCACTCCATGCAGCTCATGCGCGAGGAAACTTTCGGCCCGGTGATCGCGATTCAGCCGGTTGCCTCCGCCGACGAAGCCATCCATCTCGCAAACGATTCGCCCTTCGGTCTGAGCGCCAGCGTCTGGACTTCCGATTCGCGCCGGGGCTGGGAAGTGGCCTCCCGCGTCCGCGCCGGTTCCGTCATGGTCAACGACGTCGCGAGTTACTACGGCGTCTGCGAAGCTCCGCACGGCGGTCCCGGCGCGAGCGGATGGGGGCGCACGCATTCGCGCCTTGGACTGCTCGAAATGGTTCAAGTAAAATATATTGATGTGGACCGCCTGCCACGCATCGCGAAGTCCTGGTGGTTCGGTTACACTCAGGAATTGGCCGTGGCCGCCGATGCCTTCGTGGAATCGCTGTTCGCGCCAAGCTGGAAACGCCGCCTCGCGGCCCTGGCAAATAAGCGCGGCGCTCGCGGTGTAGTCTTCCGCCGCGACCGCATATGACGAAGGGTTTAAAGGTTTCAATGTAGCGCCGGGGCCTTCAGCCCGGCATTTGATCGTGTTTCATCAGCTCTCGCTCAAGGAGTCATAAAATGGCAGACGAAGCCGCTCCCGTGACGCCCGCACCACCCGCAGCTCCAGCGGCGCCCGCAGCAGCTGCGGCCCCCGCGGCTCCAGCCGCCGTCGCCGAGCCCGCTGCGCCAGAATCCCCGAAAGTAAAGCCGAAGAAAGCCACGCAGCGCGCCTGCGATGAGAAAGACGCGAAAGGCAAACTCTGCTGCGGCCATCTGAAGCGCTGGTACGACTACCCCAAGGAAATCGAAGCGCTTGTTGGCGCCAAAGTCGAAGTGTATCGCTGCGAATTCTGCAAAACGCTCTATACCCCGGACCGCTCGCAGCCGCCCCATAGTTACACGCTGCGCTACTGAAGAAATTCTCGCGTGACATGAAAAACGAGCTCATCCACGATTGGAACACTTACACCGGCGCCGAGATCCCGATGGGCCGCCGCGTAATGCTCAACGACGAAACGCTTCGCGACGGCTTGCAAAATCCTTCCGTCCACGATCCCAGCATCGCCGAAAAAATAGAAATCCTGCACTTGATGGAATCGCTCGGCATTGACACCGTCAACATTGGACTCCCGGGCGCGGGCCCGCGCGCTTTTGCGGACACCGAGGCTCTCGCGCGCGAAATCGTCAACGCGCGCATGAAAATCCGCCCCAACTGCGCCGCCCGCACGCACAAAAACGACATCCAGCCCATCATCGAGATTTCCCAGCGCGTGGGCATGCCCATCGAAGCCGCCACGTTTCTCGGTTCGAGCCCCATCCGCCGCCTGGTGGAAGACTGGACCGTCGATCATCTCCAGCGCACTACCGAAGAAGCCGTGAAATTCGCCGCCTCCGCCGGCCTGCCCGTGATGTACGTCACCGAAGACACCATCCGCACCGATCCTTCCACGGTCATTACGCTTTACTCCACCGCGATTCGCTCCGGCGCTCGCGCCATCGTGCTATGCGACACGGTCGGCCACGCCACTCCGCGCGGAGCCTACAATCTCGTGAATTTTGCCGTCGAGGAAATCGTCAAACCGTCCGGAGAAAAAATTCGCGTCGATTGGCACGGTCACAACGACCGCGGCCTGGCCATCGCCAATTCGCTTGCTGCCATCGCCGCGGGTGCTGACCAGGTTCACGCCGCCGCTCTCGCCCTCGGTGAACGCGTCGGCAACACTCCCATGGAGCTCATGCTCGTCAACTTGCGCCTCCTCGGCCTCATCGACCGCGACCTCTCGAAGCTCAAGCAATATTCGCGTGCCGTGGCCAAGGCTACGCACACCGAAATTCCACCGAATTATCCCGTGGTCGGCCGCGACGCTTTTCGCACCGCCACCGGCGTTCACGCCGCCGCCATCGTGAAGGCTTACAAAAAGAACGACCACGAGCTCGCCAACTCCATCTATAGCGGCGTGCCCTCGCACCTCTTTGGCCTGGAGCAAGTGATCGAAGTCGGCCCGCTCAGCGGCCGCTCCAACGTGATTTTCTGGCTGGAAAAGCGCGGCATCCCCGCCACCGACGAGCTCGTGGACCGCATCTTTAATGCCGCCAAACAGTCCGAGCGCATCCTCACCGAAGAAGAGATTATGGCTCTCCTCGGCTCCGCCACTTCCCGCGGCGGCGCTTCCGCGCATTAGAACTGGCCTCCAAAATTAATTGTCGGTTCGGGAATTTGTGTTAGACTCCCGCTCATCGTACTTCTGCCTTAGCCCGTTGCCACTGCAAGTAGGAGGTGGATTCTATGTCCGTAAGCGGCGCTGTTCCTTCTCCCGATTTGAAGCTGGATGTCGAAAAATCCCCGGCGGAAACAACCGTGCGTTGCACGGGCCGAATCACCTCGAGTAACTCCGATTCGCTCAAGAGCACCGTTCGCCCTCTCATTCCCGACGCCAAGCGCGTTGTGCTGGACCTCACCAACGTAACTTTTCTCGATAGTTCAGGTCTGGGGACCATCGTGGGGTTGTGGGTCAGCTCGAAGAGGGAAAAGTGCGAATTCAAGGTAATCAACGCCAATAAGAGAATCGTCGAGCTCTTCCTTATGTCCAATCTCGCGCCCATCTTCGAGGGCCACAAAGAATATCTCGGCATGACCCCCGACTGACGGATTCCTTTTTGGCAGTCGCCGGCGCCGTTGCGTCACGCGGCTAGATGCGCCGAAAACCGAAAGCCCTCGGCAAAGAACGGTCGCCCGCCGCGCCCACCTTGCTTGCCCTTGCAACTCGCTGCTAAACTTTCCCCGACGAAAAACGTGAAACTCCCGCTCATCTGCTGTATCTTTCTTTTGATGGTCACACTTTCCTCTCGCGCCACCGACGATTCGATTGAAAAGCTCGCCGTGGATCCAGGCTGCGCGCGCGGACTCGACTGGATCGGCAAAAATTCCGATTGGGTCACGGATCAGCAAGTCCGCCTCACCGAAATTCCCGCGCCCGAATTCAGCGAAGCGCGTCGCGGCGAATTCCTCAAGGAACTTTTCGAAGCCAGCGGCCTCCAAGTCCGCACGGACAACATCGGCAATGTGATCGGCGAGCGCCCCGGCTCGGATCCGAGCTCCGTCATCCTTCTTGCAGCGCATCTCGATACGGTTTTTCCCGCTGCCACCAGCGTGCGCGCCAAGCGCGACTCCCATCGCATCCAGGCCCCCGGCATCTCGGACAACGGCGCTGGTCTCGCCGCTCTCGTCGGTTTGGCGCGCGCGCTTTCCGAATCGCGCATTCGCACGGCGAAAACAATCGTCCTCGCGGGAGACGTCGGCGAAGAAGGCGAAGGCAATCTCCGCGGAATTCGCGCGCTGGTGGAAAGCTACGGCTCGCATTTGGCCGCTGTAATCGCGGTGGACGGCGCATCCGTCGAGCACATCACCACCCAGGGCATCGCCTCGCATCGCCTCGAGGTCGCCATCACCGGCCCCGGCGGACATAGCTGGTCCGATTTCGGCGCGCCCAATCCGATCACCGCGCTCGCCCGCGGCGTCGTCAAATTTTCCGCGCTCAGCGTGCCCGCAGTTCCTCGCAGCTCTTTCAATTTCGGAGTTATCGAAGGCGGCACGTCCGTGAATTCCATTCCCGCGCGCGCAGCAGTGAAGGTTGACCTGCGCTCCGAAGACGAGGCCGAAGTGAAAAAGATGGAAAGCGCTCTCCGCGATTCGATTCAAGCTGGCCTGAAAGACGAAATGTCCGCGGCCCGGCCGGAGAGCGAAGCGCTTCAGGCCAACTTCCGTTCGCTCGGCTCACGCCCCTCCGGAAAGCTTGCGGATAATTCGCCGCTCCTCGCCACCGTTCGCAACGTGGATAGCTTCCTCGGAAATCGCTCGCGCCTTGAACGCAGCTCCACTGACGCCAACATCCCTCTTTCTCGCGGCATTCCCGCGGTGTCCATCGGCGGCGGAGGCAAAGGCGGCGGCTCGCACACGCTCACGGAATGGTACGAGCCTGCCGGCCGCGAAATGGGGCTCAAGCGCTTGTTCTTGATCACCGCGGCCCTCGCCGGAGTCCAGCCTTAAAATGCAACGGAAGTTCCTCATGGTTTTTCTCCTCGCGGCCGCGTGTTGTGTGTCTGCGTTTGCGCCTCGAAGCGCGCATGAACCTCCCGCGCGGCTGAATCCGCCAGCCGCTCCTGCTGATCTCGTCCTCAAGAATGGAATCATCAACACCATGGACGAGAATCATCCGCGCGCCAGCATGGTCGCGATTCGCGACGGATCGATCGTGGCCGTGGCCTACACCGCGAGCGATGCCGCCCAACCCGAAAACGCAGCCGCCATCGACGCCTTAATCGCCCCCGGCACGCGCGTGATCGATTTGCACGGCCAGTTCGCCATGCCTGGATTTAACGACGCGCACCTGCACTTGTTCTCCGCGGGCTACGCCAAGCTCGAAGTGAATCTCGAAGGCGCAAAATCCCTCGCGGAATTTCAGCAGCGCATCCGCGACCGCCTCAAAGATCTCGCGCCCAACGACTGGGTTTACGGCCAAGGTTGGGACCACACGCTGTGGCCCGAAAAAAAATTCCCCACGCGCCAGGATCTCGACGCGCTAACCACCACCAATCCCATGTTCTTTAGCCGCATCGATGGCCACGTAGCGGTCGCGAATTCGCGCGCGCTCCAAATCGCCGGTATCACGCGCGCAACGCCCGATCCCGCCGGAGGCTACATCGAGCAGGACCCAAAATCGGGCGAGCCCACCGGCATGCTCGAAGAAGATCCGGCCATGGACTTGGTCTATTCGCGCATCCCGCCCTATTCTCTTGAGCAGCGCCGTCGCGCTTTCACGCTAGCGATGGACGAGGCCGCGCAGTTCGGCGTCACCTCCGTGCAGGATAATTCCGTAATGGATTTGGCCGACGATGCCAACTTCGGCTGGGAGAACTTTCTCCTCCTGCAAAAAATCCAGCGGGAAGGGAAGTTGAAAATCCGTATCACCGAGTGGCTGCCGTTCCTCGCTCCGTTGCCTCGCCTGGAAGAGATGCGCCGCGATGGCGGCAGCGGAACGCCCGGAAATCCCGGCGACCCCTGGCTCAAGACCGGCACGCTCAAGGCCCTGCTCGATGGTTCGCTCGGAGCCCGTACCGCGGCCATGCTCGCCCCTTATTCCGACGATCCGAGCACCTCCGGCATTCTTCGCATCGATCCCCGCCATCTCGAAAAAATGGCCATCGAGCGCGACCGCGCCGGATTTCAGATCGCCTTCCACGCCATCGGTGACCGCGCCAATCAAATCGCTCTCGATGCTTTCGCTGCCGTGCTCCAATCCAACGGCCCGCGTAACCGCCGCGATCGCGTCGAGCACGCTCAGGTTGTCGCGCCCACCGATTTCGCGCGTTTCGGCAAACTCGGCGTCATCGCTTCCATGCAGCCTTCGCATCTTCTCGACGATGCACGCTGGGCCACCGACCGTCTCGGCCCCGAGCGCTCGCGCGGCGCCTACGCCTGGCACAGCATGGAACAAAACGGCGTGCATCTTGCCTTCGGCACGGATTATCCCGTCGAGGCCATCAATCCGCTGCGGGGCATCTACGCTTGCGTCACCCGCCAATTGCCCGACGGCACTCCGCGCCGAGGCTGGCAGCCGCAGGAAAAATTGCGCGCGAAAGATTGCTTTCGCGCCTATACCGCGGGCTCAGCCTACGCCGAATTCGAAGAGCAGCGCAAAGGAACGATCGCGCCGGGCATGCTCGCCGATATCGTCGTCTATCCCAAGGATCTCAACGAAATTTCCCCGCGCGAGATCATGAAAACCCCGGTCGTGATGACCATCGTTGGCGGCCGCATCGTTTACCAGCAGCCGCAGCAATAGTGCTGGCCCCTAGGTTTCCCGCCTTGTCACTCTTTCGCGCCCCGCTTACACTCTTTGCCTGATGTCCGGAAAACGCCTCCGCGCCGACCTCGCTCTTGGCTTTTGCGCTCTCATTTGGGGCGGCACTTTCGTCGTGGTGAAAGACGCGCTCGCCGACGTCTCCGTTTTCGTTTACATCGCCGTGCGCTTCGCCCTGGCCGCCGCGGTGATGGCGATTTTCTTCTGGCGCTCGCTGCGCGATCTCAACGCCAAAGCCATCTGGCCCGGCGCGCAAATCGGTTTCTTCATGTTCACCGCCTACGTTTTTCAAACCGGCGGCTTGAAATACACCACGCCCTCGAAAGCCGCTTTCATTACCGGATCGAGCGTGGTGATCGTCCCGCTGCTCCTCGCCGTGTTCGGCCGCCGCCGCATCAACGCCTGGATCTGGTCCGGCGCCCTCTCCGCGCTCATCGGGCTTTATTTCCTCACCGTGCCGCCCGAAGGCCTGGGCGGGCTCAATCGCGGCGATCCCATCGTTTTCGGCTGCGCCGTGATGTTCGCCGTGCATATGATTTTTATCAGCCGTTACGTCCAGCAGCACTCCGTCGGAGCTCTCGCCGTCATCCAGGTCGCCACCACCGCCATCCTCGCCACAATCGGCCTCCCGATTCTCGCCGCCACGCATTGGGAGCCGCCGCGCTTCGTGTGGTCCGGCACTCTCGTCTTCGCCATTCTGATCACTGCCATCGGCTCGACCGCCATCGGCTTCTCTTTTCAAACCTGGGCCCAGCAATATACTTCCCCCACGCACACCGCCATCCTCATCAGTCTTGAGCCAGTATTCGCCGCGATCACCTCTTGGCTTCTCGCGCGCGAACATCTGGGAGGCCGCGTCCTGCTCGGCGCCGCGCTCATCTTTGTTGGCATCCTGCTCGCGGAATTAAAGGGTCCTGCGCCGGTCGCACCCGAATCTCCCGAGCCCGTCATCCATTCCGGTGAAAAAATATAAGCGGTCGCGGCAGAACATAAGGGCACACATCCAGCGGGCGGTTTTTGCCAACGTTGCGAAGGAGCGCTGCGTCGAGGCTAGTTGCGCTGCGTGCGGGTGTCGTGATGGTATTTCACGTCCACCGGATCGTACATTTCCGGAAGGCGCAGATTCTGTTTTTCAAATGCTGCAATGTGTTGGTCGTGCACCAGCGTGAGTCCGATATCGTCCAGGCCGCGGAGCAGGCAGTCCCGGCGAAAGGGATCGATCGCGAACGAATAGCGCAGCCCCTGCTCGTCCGTCACCACATTCTGCTCCAGGTCCACCGTTAGCCGGTAGCCCGGCTGTTTTTCCGTGCGCGAAAAAAGTTCGTCCATCTGTTCGTTCGATAGCGTGACCGGAAGAATTCCGTTCTTGAAGCAGTTGTTGTAGAAAATGTCGGCGTAGCTCGGCGCCAGAATCGTGCGAAACCCGTAATCCAGAATGGCCCACGGCGCATGTTCCCGGCTTGACCCGCATCCGAAATTCGCCCGCGCCAGCAGCACCGACGCGCCTTTATATCGCGGCAAGTTCAGCACGAACTCCGGATTTGGCTTTTCGCCCGGCATATAACGCCAGTCGTAAAACAAAACGCGCCCATAGCCTTCGCGCGTCAAAAATTTCAGAAACTGCTTCGGCACCATCTGGTCCGTATCCACGTTGACGCGGTCGAGCGGCGCCACCATCCCCGAATGTTTGATAAACGGTTCCATCTCTACTCCGCTCCGTCTGCGTTTTTCCAATCGCGTATGTCCACGAAGTGCCCTTCAATCGCCGCGGCCGCCGCCATGATCGGGCTCACCAAATGCGTCCTGCCGCCCTTGCCCTGCCGCCCCTCGAAATTCCGGTTTGACGTGCTCGCCGAACGCTCCCCGCTCAGCAGCACATCATCGTTCATGCCGATGCACATGCTGCATCCCGCGTCGCGCCATTCGAAACCAGCATCGCGGAAAATTCTGTCCAGCCCCTCGGCCTCCGCCTCCACTTTCACCCGCCGCGAGCCCGGCACCACCAGCGCCTGCTTCAGGTTTTTCGCCACATGCTTTCCCGCGACAACTTTTGCCGCCGCGCGTAAATCCTCGATCCGCGAATTCGTGCACGACCCGATGAAAACGCGGTCGAGCCGAATGTCCTCAATGGCCGTTCCCGGCTTCAAATCCATGTAAACGAGCGCCCGCGTCGCAGCTTCGCGGTCCACCGGATCATTAAATGACGCCGGGTCCGGAACGCGGTCGGTCACCTGCGTCACCATTCCCGGATTCGTCCCCCAGGTGACCATCGGCGCGAGTTCATTCGCATGCAGCGTCAGCGTCTCGTCGAATTTCGCGCCCGGCTCCGTCGCGAGCGACCTCCAGTGATCCACCGCAGTCTGAAAATCCTTCCCGCGTGGAACGAAGGGGCGACCCTCGAGGTACGCAAATGTCGTTTCATCCGGCGAGACCATCCCCGCCCGCGCCCCGCCTTCGATCGACATATTGCACATGGTCATGCGCCCTTCCATCGAAAGCCCGCGCACCGCCTCGCCCATATATTCGAAAACGTAGCCCGTCCCGCCCGCGATTCCAATCCTGCCGATGACCGCGAGGATAAAATCCTTGGCCGTCACGCCGCGCGGCCGCTTGCCCTGAATTTCAATCTTCATCGTTTTCGATTTGAATTGCGTCAGGCACTGCGTTGCCAGCACGTGTTCGATTTCGCTCGTGCCGATGCCGAAGGCCAGCGCGCCGAATGCGCCGTGCGTGGAAGTGTGGCTGTCGCCGCAAACAATCGTCTGCCCCGGCTGCGTGATGCCCAGTTCCGGCCCGATAATGTGCACGATCCCTTGATTCTTGCTGTGCAGGTCAAACAAATGCACGCCGTGCTCTTCGCAGTTCCGCGCCAGCGCTTCGAATTGCCCCAGCGCGTCGGCATCGAGCACCGGCAGCAGCCGGTTCTTCGTCGAGACCGAGTGGTCCATCACCGCGAATGTCAGTTGCGGCTGGCGCACCTTGCGTCCCGCGGCTTTCAGTCCCGCGAACGCCTGCGGCGATGTGCCTTCGTGAATGAGGTGCCTGTCGATGTAGATCAGAGTCGGTTGCCCCGGCTCTTCGCGTACGATGTGGGCTTCCCAGATTTTTTCGTAGAGAGTACGAGCAGCCATACGGTTGGTTTTTCCGCCTGCGGGCGTCTTGCCCCGAATCCGATCGGCGGAGATTCAATATCCCGCCGACGCCCATTGTAACAATTCCGTCACACTTCCGCCAATCCCGCGGGTTCTTCGCTTTCTCGGTCCAAAGAATTCTGTCCTGAAGTTATTGCGGCAGGGCCAGCCGGCGCACCAAATCCTGATAGCGCGGGTCGTTGTGCAGCGGGTCAAATCGCGTATCCCGGGCCAAAAACGGCATCTGGCTCTCGCGTTCTTGGTAGGCTTTTTCAAGCAACGTGAGCGCATTGGTGCTGTCCCCAACACCCATATAAGCGCCGGCCAATTCAAATGACGACACGTAATGCTGTTTCGATGGCTGCGTAAGTTTTCCGATCGTCTTGCGCGCTTCTTCCGTCTGCCCTGCACGCCCGTAGGCGTAGGCAAGTTGCGCGAGCACGGACACGCTGTCCGGCGAAAGTTCCGCCGCTTTCTTAAACTCATCGATGGCCTGCTGCCACGACCCTTGCCCTTCGTAGAGCACGGCCAAAGAGTTGTGCGCCGGAACGAAACCAGCATCCATTTCCAGAACCTTGCGGTCCAGCTCCGCGCACCGGTCGGCGTCGTGCACATCCCGGTATCGGGAAGCGAGCGTCGTGTTGATCGAGAGCGACAACGGATCGATCTGTTGCGCTTCCTTCGCCTGGTCCACCGCTTCCTCAAAACGCCCCATGGCCGTCAAAAAGTAGCTGTACCACTGATGAGCCGTGGCGTAGTTCGGGTTCAGCTCGATCGCGCGCCGGAATTCTTCCTCTGATTGCTTCCAGTTCCAATCGTAATAAAACTCCACCAGTGCCAGCGCCGCGTGCCCTTCGGCAATCGAGGGATCAAGTTCAATCGCCTTCGTTGCCGCGGCGCGCGCTTTCGAGTTCGCTACATCCGCGGGCAGCACGTCCGATCCCAGGATGGAATAAGAGTCCGCCAGCCCGGCATACGCCGCCGCGAATGACGCATCCTCCGCAATCGCCTTCTGCAGATACTCGATGCTCCTATTCAACCCCTCCGACGTTCGCTTGTTCCAGAAATAGCGGCCCCTCAAATACGATTCGTAAGCTTCCGGGTTCACGCTCCGTACCGCTGCCGATTGTTGCGGCGCCACCGTTCCTTGTATCTGTTGGGCAATCTCGTGCGCCGCCTCGCTCTGCAGCGCCATCACGTCTTTCATCTCCCGGTCGTAGGTCTGCGCCCACAGGTGGCGGTCGGTAGCGCAGTCAATCAACTGCGCGCGTATGCGCACATGGTTTCCGTCGCGTTGCACCGATCCTTCGACGAGCGTATCCACACCCAACTCCCGGCCAATTTGCGGCGCGGTCTTGTTGGCGCCTTTGTAGTGCATCGCCGACGTGCGCGAGATCACCCGCAAGTCCCGAAGTTGCGCCAGGTCCGTGGTCAGTTCATCGGTCATGCCGTCGGTAAAATATTCCTGCGCCGGATCGCCCGTCAGATTTTGCAGCGGCAACACCGCCACCGAGCGACGCTGCTTCCCGGCCGCGCTTATGGCTCCGGCGGAATCTTTCTCGCCGCGGAAAATTCGCGCCAGGCGATCTCGCGTTCCGGCCAGGTTCAACGCCACTGCTATGCCTGCAAGCACCACCACACCAAGCGACACCCGCAGGAACCAAGCGAACGAATCTCGGGGGATCGGGGCTTCGCTCGTGGTTCCTGGGGCGTCATGGCTGGAAGGAGGGAACTCACTACCACTTACTGAGGCTTGGTTTGGTTGGCTTGTGGGCTCTTCTCCGGCCACTTCGACCGGAAACAGGAATCGGTAGCCGATGCGCGGCAGCGTCTCGATATAGCGCGGCTCGGTGGCGGAATCGTTCAGCGCCTGCCGCAGCTTCTTTACTGAGGTATTCAGGCTCTGCTCGAAATCCACAAACGTGTCGGCAGGCCAAAGCTTCTGCTGGATATCTTGCCGCGTAACCACTTGCCCGGGCGCTTCGAGCAGCATCACCAGCACCTGAAACGGCTGGCCCGGCAGCCTTATTTTCGCGCCTTGCTTGCGGAGCTGGCGCGCGCGCACGTCCACCTCAAATTCGCCAAAGCGAAATATATGAGGTAGCGTCGCCGTCTCCCCAGGAAAGTCTAGCGGATGCGCTATTCTAGCATCCGGGGGATGCACTAGCCAGCAATGCTCCTCGGGCATGAAGTCGCTCTCCTGGCGGGCCCGCCAGCCAGGAGCAAGCGTCAGTCTGAATATCCCCACCGATGACATTTATCGTTACGCCCCGCAGCTAAGATCCTGCACCACGTAAACGTTGCGCCCGCGGCTGTCCGGCTTGCTCAGCAACACGAGTTCAGTTTCAGGCTCTTCAATTTCCTCATCCGAATCGTACAGCGAACGATATAGTTGCAGCCCCAGCCGCCTGCCCTCCAGCCACACTTCCGATAGAAAATGCCGCCGCCCGCGCCGGTGCAGCACGAGCTTCGACCGCATGCCGCCCTTCCCAGCTTCCAGCAAATTGCTCACCGCCAACTTGTGCACCCGGCCATCCTCGCCCCGCACCGCCAGGACGCACACGCCCGGCGTGGGGCTGCGCAGTGCTTCGAATCTGTAGGTTCCCGGCTGGAATGTGTGCGTCCCCACCACGAAGTCGAAGGGAACCTCCACAACCACACCCAAATCGATCACCGCCGAGCGCACCGTCTTGGCCGCCCACAGGACAAATAACCCGATGCCCGTAAAGACTTGCATTGCCTTTCTCCTTTGGCCGCTTCAAAGCCAAGCCAACTGATTGTTCCCGGGACCTGGGCCGATCCCTTGAACGAGCGTAAGTTCGCGCACTTCGCCGGGGAATGCAATGTTCTGCGCCTGACTTGATGCTGAGATAAAGCTGAACAGATAACCCCATGAAAATAGGAGTGATAGAGACCGTCAACGCCGCACATGGCCCTCCGGGTCGCAAAAACCGCTGGGGACCAAATGCTTCTGCCGCCCGGACCTGTACCTTTCCTGTACTCCCAACAGCTTGACTCCCCCCATCCTGAGACGTATGGTCACTCGCAAATCTGGCTATACCAGCTCCGGGTTCGCCCAAGGCGAGCTCCGAAGCAGCCCAGCCGCGTTACGCGGTTAACTCGCCCGGCAGTTAGCCCCGCTATTCCTCCGCGCTACGGGTGTGTCTGCCCGCCAGCTCGGGGCTACAGGTGAATGAAAGGAGGAAGCAAATGGAGAGATTCAAGTCCGCGGTAATCGTTTCGGCAGTATCGGTGTCACTCGGTGCGGCCGTGCTGCTTCACGCCCAGCGCGGCAGTGGCGGCCCGCCCGCGCAAGACCCCGGCGTCCGTGCAGGGAGTGTCGGAGCCGGCACGCCCTTATCCACACTCAATTCCGACCAGGTCCAGTTCTTTCAGGACGGCCTCGCTCGCTTCGTCCAGGTTGATTCCGTCGAAGGCGGCGCTCCAGGCGAGCCCGGCATCGGCCTCGGCCCCGGATTCAACGCCAACAGCTGCGGCAGTTGCCACGCCCAGCCCAGCATTGGCGGAACGAGTCCGAGCCAATCGCAGTACCCGTTCCTCGGCCCCAATCCCCAGATGGCCATCGCCAACGATTACAGCGCGACGAACATCATCCCCTCATTCATCACGCCCGACGGCCCGGTCCGCGAAGCCCGCTTCCCGTTCCTCGTCAATCCCAATGGGAGAGTAAGCAACAATCCCGACGGCGGCGTCCACGATGTGTTCACCATCGCGGGCCGCCAGGACGCCGCTCTCTGCACCATGGCTCAGCCGAATTTCGAAGCCATGCAGCAGGCCAACAATATAATCTACCGCATCCCCACGCCCGTATTCGGCGCCGGCCTGATCGAGGCCATTCCCGACTCCGCCATCCTCTCCAACATGGCCGCGAACGCGTCCGTGAAACAGATGCTCGGCATCACCGGGCATCCCAACACCAGCGGCAATGACGGCACCATCACCCGCTTCGGCTGGAAGGCGCAAAATAAATCGCTCGAGATTTTCGCAGGTGAAGCTTACAACGTCGAGATTGGCGTCACCAACGAGCTTTTTCCCAACGAGCGCGGAAATCCTCCCGCGGCTTGCCTCTACAACGCGACCCCTGAGGACTCGACAAACTTCAGCCTCTCCGGCACGCAGATCCCAAGCGACATTGTCGCCTTTGCCGATTTCATGCGCTTTCTCGCGCCGCCTGTGGCCTCCGCCACCAGCATTCCCGGCAATCCGCCGCTGAGCTCCATTCAGAACGGCCAAGCCGTCTTCAGCCAGGTGCATTGCGACATGTGCCACACGCCCACGCTTCAGACCGGCCCTTCGGGCTTCACTCCGGGACTAAGCAATCAGGCGGCTCCGCTCTATTCCGATTTGCTCGTGCACCACATGGGGCAGGGACTAGCGGACAATATTTCTCAGGGTGCAGCCGGGCCCGACGAATTTCGCACCGCCCCGCTTTGGGGGCTCGGCCAGCGCATCTTCTTCCTCCACGATGGCCGTGCCACCCCCGCGAACGGCGGCTTGCTCAACGCCATCGAAGCGCATCAAAGCCGTGGCTCCGAGGCCAATCAGGTGATCCGCCTGTTTAACAGTCTCTCGCCGCAGAACCAGCAGGATCTTCTGAATTTCCTGCGGTCCTTATAACGGGCCATTCGCCGCCGCGCCGGGATGCCAGCAGCACTCCAGCATCCCGGCGCGCAACCAGGAACCGCCCCACGCTTGGGGTCCAGGGGTCCGCCGCGTGGGGCGGCCGCACCCTGCGTCGGCGACGACGCCGCAAGGTGCAAACTCGCTCGTGCTCGAAGTCCGAGCGTCAAATCGCGGGCGAGTGTAGGGTAAGCACCTCAGCCGGTCAATGTACCGCGCCTGAACTTCTTCTGATTTTTGCCTGTATTCAACAGCTTGGGGCGAGATCCGCGCGCGCAGTCTAGTTCAGCAATGTCGGAGGCTCGTTCTTGGCCTTGGTAGGGGCACGGCACGCCGTGCCCGGTGCGGCATCACGCGAATCGCGCAACGGCCGCGACTGCACGTCACCGGTTTTGGAGTGATTTTCTCGGGGCCGGCGTTTACCCTGGGTCTGCGAAGGACCGCCGTACGTCAGGGCACGGCTTCAGCCGTGTCATAACCGGCGCAAAAAGCTGCGGCTTCAGCCGCTGAGATTGGTCGAGCAGGTCCAGGCACCGCTATCCGAGCGCCTGCTCGGCCTCGGCCACGGTGGCATACGTATCAAACAACGGCGCAATCCCGGTCAACCGCAACACGTTATCCACCCGGTGATTCATTCCCACCAGCGCCAATTTCCGCCCCGACTTATGGCAGGTAACAAACGCCCGCACGAGCGCTCCAATCGCCACCGAGTCCATCATGGGCACCTCGGTCAGATCCACAATCAACCGCGGCGCCGCCACCCCCGTCACCGCCTCGTTAAATGCAGGCGATGCCGACGACGTGAACGCGCCCTTCAATATCAATATGTATTGCCCTTCGCGGTTGCCCGGCTGCGGGATGACCCGGAAAGGATCCAGTGCCATGCCGCGCATTCTAGCCGTTCCCGCCCCCCGCGCCAACTTAATTTGACAGGCTTTAAAGTGTAAAGGTGTAAATGTAGCGCCGCGGTCTTTAGCGCGGCATCTTCGCTCGCTTCTCCCGTTGTAAACTGTGTTGTACAACGCGACCCTAAATCCTCATGCCCGCCACCCTCGAAGAATCGTTGCTCTCCATCTTCCGCCAATCCATGCTCGAAAACCTCCCCGCCATAACCCTCGACGGCCACACCTACCCCGTAAAACGCACCTCGCGCCGCCGCCTCCGCCAGATCGACTTCGAACTCGACGGCCAACCCCTTCGCGCCCTCGAACAAAATCCCGACACAAAATCCCGCTGGGCCCAGCAAGCCCGCGCCGGAAAAAAAGTAATGCAATTCCTCGGCGACTCCGGCTATCTCGCCGTAATCGTTGACGCCCACCTCCACCTTTACGCTAACTCAAAAACGAAAACTTCGCCGTAAGCCCGTCGCGATCCTTGACAATCCGCACTCTCGGGGTTTACCGTTTCGTTCACTCCTGGTGGAATTACCTCTGATGGATGTCGCAACAACGCTGCTGGTTGAAACTTAGGAATTCACGAAAAACGGAGAACGCATGCGCACCCAACTTTTGCCTGGCATGAACTCGCTCAAAATATCCAAAGGAATTCTTTTCTTCGCTGCTGCAATTGTGGCGTGCCTGTCTCCGAGACTTGCGATTGGCCAGACGAACTCTTCCTGGAACGGCGGAACGGGGAATTGGAGCACGTCTGCCGACTGGACTCCGAACGGAGTGCCCAACAATGGTGGAGGGAATACGTATAACGTCACCATTGATTCGGGTGGCACCGATGCGGTGATCTTGAACCAGAATGCGACGATAGTTTCGCTTACGCTCGGGGGTTCCACCGGCACGTCCTCACTTTCGGAAGCCTCCGGAGCGCCCGAAACCCTTACGGTTATGGGCGGGGTAACTGTAAACCAAACAGGTTTTCTAGATCTTGAATCGGGGTCTACGATCACGGTGTCGGGCAATCTCACGAATTCGGGCACCGTGGACACGAACCACTACGTATACAGTCTCGCCACGAATACCCTAAATGTGACTGGAACATTCACCAATCAGGCCGGTGCGCAACTTAACGTCGACGTTGATTCCGAGGGCGGCGATGTCATCAACATCGGTTCCCTCATCAATGATGGCTTCATTTTCATAGGTTCGGGGTCAGTGCTAAACCTGACCAATCAGCCGAATGGGATCACCGATATCGTGGCGGGATCGTCGATTAGCGTGGCGGGAATATTGAACGCAGGGTCCAACAATGGCTTTGCCAATTTGAGTAGCATTGAGGGAGCTTTTGGGCTGTCCAACTCAGAGACAACAGTAATCACCCCAGGCTCAGGGACGCTTCTGGTAAGTGGCAATCTAGGTTTAGACGGCTACGCGACGCTTGTTGTGAAAGGGAATCTGGCCAATTCGGGGCAGGTAACTATGGCGTATGGCGACGCCGCGTATCTGACGGTAACGGGTACCTTCACCAACCAACCAAACGCTCAGTTGATCGTGAGCTCAGTTTCTGGAATGACCGGCGTGGCAAATATAGGAACGCTCATCAACTATGGCTATGTTTACATCGGCCTCGCGGGATCTGTAAATCTAACCAACCAGCCGAATGGGATTACGGATATTGTGGCGGGTTCGACTCTGGACGTGGCTGGACTTTTGAATGTTGGGACAAGCGGCGGGTTGACTAACAGCGGGTTAGCCAATCTAGGCAGTATCGAAGGAACCCTGATTCTGGAGAATAGTGGATTCACTACAACGGTAACTCCGGCCTCTGGAACTCTCACAGTGAGCAAAAGTGGTGTTCTGGACTTGGGATTCAACTCCACGCTCGTTGTGAATGGGAATTTGAGTAACTCGGGATCTGTGACAACGAATTACAACAATCAGGAAGACAGCGACAGCAGCCTATCAGTATCGGGCACGTTCACCAATCTATCCGGTGCAACGTTGAATGTGGGCGCAAACAGCGGAGTTGGAAGCAACACGTTCATCAATGAGGCTGGTGCGCAGTTGAATGTGCTTTCAAACGGCGTATTTGGATTCAACGATCTCACAAACAGCGGCACTGTGGTCCTTAGTTCTGGTGTGGACATATTTGTGCAGGGTGATGGCGCCATCACCAATACGTCGGGCGGCTACATAACGAACTACGGATCGATCGGCAACGCGTTCGGCGGCAGAATCACCAACGACTCCGGCGGTTACATCACAAACTACGGCTCAATCGAAATTGGAGACCTCAGCGATGGGTTTCTTAACGCCTCCGGCGCCTACCTTACTAACTATGGCACGATCACGATAATGGATTCGTGTCTTTGCAACGCCGGCACGCTCAATAACTCCGGCACGATCACAATCGATGTTGAGCACGGGGGACTTGATAACTCCGGCACGCTCATCAACTCCGGTGCTATCAACAACGGCCTGATAATCAGCAACGAAGGCACGATCACGAACAGCGGGACCATCACCAACAGTTACGCCGGTTCGTACATCACTAACTCCGGCACACTCACGAACACGGGAACGATCAACCTTAACAACGATACGTCGATAAGCAACACAGGCACGCTTTCGAACAGCGGGACCATCAACAACGATGGCACGATCATCAACGGAGGCACGCTGAACATTCTGGCTGGCGGGGTCCTGAACGGCCTTTCAGGCACGTTCACCAATCAGACGGGTGGGCAGTTGAATCTGACCTCCAGCCTCTACTCGAGCATCGGTACTCTGACAAACAGCGGTACCGTAGCTCTCAATTCGGGGGCAAGTTTGACAGTAGGGAACCTGACTAACATTAGCGGGACGATAGCTACGAATACGTTAAACATTGCCGGCAGTGAGAACACTCTAACTGTGACCGGTACTTTAACCAACGAGGCAGGTGCGCAGTTCGATGTGGGGGAATCCAACGACTCGAGCGATGTGGCAAACATCGGAACGCTTGTCAATGACGGTTACGTCTTCGTCGGCCAGGGGGCAACGCTGAACTTGACCGATCAGCCGAATGGAGTCACGGATGTGGCGAAGGGTTCGACTTTGGACTTGCGCGGAGCCCTAAACGTGATGAACGGCGGCACGCCATCCAACGGCCTTGCGAATCTAACATCCGTCGAAGGGGCCCTGATTCTTGAGAATGGAAACTCCATGACCGTGACGCCTGGGGCGGGAACGCTAACGATAAGCAACGGCGGTCATGTGCAGCTAGATCGATCCACGAGCGTGACGATTTCAGGAAACGTGAGCAATTCGGGGATGGTAACCACGAATCATTCGGCTGGGGGGAATTCGAGCCTCCTGATCGTAACCGGCACGTTCACTAATCACACGGGTGGGATACTTTTCATAGGCGAGTACGGGACTACAACTGACGCCGCCCAAATCGGAACTCTGGACAATGGCGGCACGGTGACTATCGGCACCGGGGCCACTCTGGATCTAACCGGCACAGGGACCTCGACGAACGGCGGCGTTATCAAGCTCGAAGCAGGAACGTTGGAGACTAAGGGCGGGGGGACACTAGCGCTCGAAGGCAGCGCATTTATTGGCACCGGCAAATATACGCTTGAAGCCATGGGGACGGGCTCAACCGTTCAACTCGGAAATGGCGTCGACATTAAAGGCGGAATCCTTAGCACAGCAATGGGTGGGGTTATCGAGACGATTAGCGGTCAGAACGCAACGTTGAACGGCATCACTAACTCCGGAACCTTCGATGCGATGGATAAGAGCACGACGACGTTGATAGGGACCATCAACAACACCGGGACGATTGCTCTTAACTCGACCGGAGACGCGACAACGCTGCTGATTGGGGCAGCGAGTGTAACCCTTAAGGGGAACGGCACCCTGGTTCTCGGCACAGGTGGCCCTAATGTTATTGCGGGGGCCTCGGCTTCAGATAAATTGACAAATGACAGCACCATTGAGGGTGCGGGAAACATCGGGAACGGAACGATGGGCCTTGTAAACAGCAGCAGTGGAACGATCCTTGCGAATGCCAGCGGTACGTTGACCATTGACGTAGACAGCGAGAAGTTCACGAACGCTGGCAAGCTCACCGTGAGTTCTGGAAGTACGATGAATGTTATCGGCCCAACGAATTCGTTCAGCGACACTGGAACGGTGGTGGTCTCTTCAGGTGGCACCCTCGCGATGGGCACGAATCTAAACTTTACGCAGACAAAAGGCTCGATCACCGTGGACGGAACGCTAAGCGTCGTGGGCGCGAACATCATTAACATCACCGGCGGAACTCTTTACGGCAACAACGGGATTCTCGAAGGGAATTTTTCTTTGAGCGGCACCGGAGTGGTCAGTCCGGGCGACGGCAGCAAGAAGATCGGCGAACTCACAATCGATGGAACATATACGCAAGGCTCGAAAAGCAATCTCATCATCGATCTCGGAGGCACCACCGCCGACACCGGATATTCCGTGCTCAATATCACCGACGCTGCCAGCCTAAGCGGCAAGCTCACGGTTGATTTAGTGAATGGCTTCGTGCCAGTGGCTGGCGACACGTTCACCATCCTGGATTACAGTTCCGAGACGGGCACATTCTCGACAAAAAGCCTCCCGACGCTTTCGGGCGGCGACACCTGGTTGATAACTTACAACGCAACGGACGTCGTCCTCACCGTGGAAGCTCCAGCTGCACCAGAACCCGCTTCTGCATCGCTGACCTCGGTTAACGGCACCCCGGCACGCTGGACACGCCCGGCGAGCCTGATCGCTTCGGGCGCCGGCCTCACGCACAAACCTTCCGCGATCCTCACTCCGGCGGAATCATGCGGCGGATTGCGCGCCTTCGCGTCGTTCGCCTGCCTCACGAAAGCGTTCTCGGGCGTAACAGCAAGCGTCGGCCCGGCAGCGCGCATCAGCAGCGGCTCGGAACGCGCCAGCGCCACATTCAGCGCGCTGCACAACAACGTAGCCGCCGCAACTTCCGGATCGGCGTCACGCTACGGCACATCGCACGCGCCAGACACGCGCACCGCATCGATCGCTTCCATCGCGCGCCTGTACGTCTGCGCCTACCTCCCGTCCGAGGTGGCCAGCACAATGGGCTGCCGCTAGTCGGGCCGCTTTTAAGGTGTAAATGTAGCGCCGCGGTCTTTAGCGCGGCATCTTGCTGGCTCTTTATGGTTTCGCTGTCATCCCGAACCCAGCCGCGTCTTTTGCGGATGGTGGTGAGGGATCTGCTTTTTTCCCGCAATCCGATGGTTGTCACTCTGGGGAGCACTGTGATGAATACTGCCTAGGCCTGCCCCGTGCTGCATTCTCCCGCAAACGTGTTAAGATAGGAGTGCGCTCCTTCGCAATCGACTTGCTATCGCTGTGTCGGAGCGTGCATTCCGGCTCGCCTTGCCCGATGTCCCGTGTTATGACAGGGTCGCTTCGCAGCGTGCGCGGCAACTTGCTTGGGGAGAGAAATAGCATGAAGAATCTATTCGTCGGCAACATGAGTTTTCAGACCACCGCTGCGGACCTGCGCGCGTTGTTCGAACCCTTCGGCCAGCTCGCGCGCGTGCACGTGGCCACCGACCGCGAGACCGGCAAGGCCCGCGGCTTCGGCTTCGTGGAAATGGTCAATGACGCGGACGCCGCCAAAGCCATCGCCGCTCTCGATGGAAAAGACGTCGGCGGCCGCAATCTGAAAGTCAACGAAGCGCGCCCCAAGGAAGCCGGCGGTCCGCGCGGCCCGCGTAGCGGTGGCGGCGGCAATAGCGGAGGCGGCGGAAACCGTGGCGGAGGCGGTGGCGGCCGCGAAAGATTTTCAAACGAGGATTACCGCGAGACTGCGCGTCAGCCTCGCGAGCCTCGCTGGTAACAGCAGTCCTGTTCAGCGTTTGCTCGTCGCGCAGGCGATATTTTCGCCCGCGCCCCAAATCCACCCAGGGGAGATTTTATGACGACCACATTCAAGAAGCGCCAGAAAGAAATGAAGCGCATGGACAAAGCGCGCTCCAAGGCCGAACGCCGCGCGCAAAAGAAACTGGAAGTCCGCGAAGGTCCTCCCGTCGATGAATACGCAACCATCGACGATCTGCAACCGGTCCTGCACACGGACACCATCATCTCCACGGACCAAGAGTAAGCAAACCTCGCCGCTCGCTCGGCGTGCAATCTGCCGCGGCCTCGTCCGCGCGTTCCGGACATCTGCGCCTGGCCCATCTGGCATCTCAGCCATTTCATGGGTCCGCTCGTGATCGCGCGCCGTGCCCACAAGGGCAAACCGCAACCCTCCCTCCCTTGCCGGGTTAAAAGGAGTGCTATACTTGGGATTCGTCCGCTTTCGCGCCGCGGATTTCTAGCGCAGTTCGCAGTTTCTGCGTGACTCAAAGGAGTACCAGGATGCCCATTCAGATTCAGGAACTCTATAGTTGGGTCAGGCGGCGCAAGATTTTCGCCACCCTCCTCGTCGGAGTCACGCTCGGAATCGGCATCCTGCTCGGCACGCTCATCTCCGGCCGCGCCATGGCCACGCACGAACAATCTCCCAGCGGCGCCTCGCTCCTGGCCATCCCGGATCCGGTCACGCTCTCGAACGGTTTTTCCGCCATCTCGAAAAGACTTGGCCCCGCGGTCGTGAACATTTCCACCACGCAAGTGATCGAGAAACCCAAGGGCGCCAAGAAACCAAAAAATTTCAGCGGTGGCGCCGATCCCTTTCAGGATTTCTTCGACCGCTTCTTCGATTCGCCGGATAACGCACCGGACGCGGAACGCAGCCTCGGCTCCGGCGTGATCGTGGACAAGAAAGGCTTCATCCTCACGAACGATCATGTGATCGATCAAGCCACGAAAATTCAAGTTGCGCTCGATGGCGACGGCAACCATTACAGCGCGCGCGTCATCGGCACGGACAAGGACACCGATCTCGCCGTCATCAAAATCGAAGCCGAACACGACCTGCCCGTGGCCAAGCTCGGAAATTCCGATGGCGTGCAGGTCGGGGACTGGGTCCTCGCTTTCGGCAGCCCCTTCGGTCTAAATTCCACCGTCACCGCCGGAATCATCAGCGCGAAAGACCGCTCCAATCTCGGCCATCAATTTCAGCGCTTCATTCAGACCGACGCCGCCATCAACCCCGGAAATTCCGGCGGCCCGCTCGTGAACATGGCCGGCGAAGTGATCGGCATCAACACCGCAATCTATACCGGCGGGCGCGGATTCGAAGGCGTGGGCTTCGCGCTGCCTTCGAACACCGTCATCAACGTTTACAATCAGCTCATCACCAGCGGAAAAGTTACGCGCGGCTCCATCGGCATCACTTTCCAGGAAGAGCGCAGCAATAATCCCGTTCTGCTGAAGGAGCTTGGCGCGCCGTACGGAATTGTGGTCGAAGCTGTCGAGCCCGGCAGCCCCGCGGACAAAGCCGGAATAAAACCCGGCGACGTGATTACGGAAGTCAACGGACAGCCGGTGCACACCGGCGCCGATCTGGTGAACCCCATCGCGCAAACTCCCATCGGCCAGTCGGTGCAGGTGCGTTATGTCCGCGACAAGCAAGCCAAGGACGCTTCGCTCGTGGTTGCCGACCGCTCCAAGATCTTCCCGCAGACGGCCAAGGCCGATGAAGACCAGCCCGGCGAGGAAGAAACTCCCGGACAGCTCGGTCTGCACGTGGAAGATCTGACCCCGGACCTCTCGCACAAATTGGGCATGGGCAAAGTCACCGGAGTTGTGGTCTCCGAAGTCGAGCCCGCGAGCTTCGCCGAGGACCTCGGATTCGAGCGCGGCGAAGTGATTACCGAAATCAATCACACGCCGATCAATTCGCTCGTGGACTACAAACGCGAAATGGCCCGCCTGCAGCCGGGCCAGGACGTACTCTTCAAAGTCGCGCGGCGCGGCGACAACGACCGCGTGCTGACGCTGTTCCTGGCCGGCGCCGTCCCCGCCGCGCAGTAGCGTGTCGGTTTCGTCGTTGTCTAATTGGCGCGCCGGGCGGAAGGCCCGGCTTGTGGCGACTCAGGATTGGGCGATAATAAATACATGAGCGCCGCGCCAGCGAAGACCGCGATTCTAGCGTTCGCACTCTCCGCGTTCGTCATCTCCACTTCCGCGCCGCATGCAGAGGCGATTGGCTCGCCGCGGCCCCAAGCGGCCAGCTCGTCTTCGTCGACTTCAAGTTCTTCGTCGACATCGACGTCAACCAAATCGTCGGCCGCGAAAAAGAAAACTTCGAGCAAGAAGCATCACTCGTCCGCTCGGCAATCATTCCAAAAAGCTCCCACGCCGGCGCGCATTTCCGAAATTCAATCGGCGCTCGCGCGTAACGGGTTTTACGACGGCAATCCCAACGGCAAGTGGGACTCGACCACGGTGGCCGCGATGCAGAAATTCCAGTCGGCCAACGGGCTGGAAGCGAGCGGCAAGCTCAACGCGCTCAGCCTGCAAAAACTGGGCCTGGGTTCGAGCATCGCGGGTGTCTCCGCGCCGAAGCCACTGCCGCCTCCCGCGAGTACCGCGCCCGCGAGCAAGCCCGCGGCGACTCCTGCGCCATCGACTTCGGCGCCCACTGCCCAGAACACTTCGACCGCTGCTGTCACTCCCGCTTCGCAGCACCAGCAGTAATCGTTCGTCGCTAATCATCGGCCGGTGCCTTTCTCTCACGCGGCTTTTTCCGGCGGGTTCGCAATCATGAAGGGCGCATCGACCGAGCGCACGTGGATGTCGCGCTGGGGATTGGGCATCTCGATTTTTTTCTCGCGGAAGACGCGCAATATTTCGAAGAAGAGGTCGCTCTTGAGCCGGCCGGTGCGGTCGGTGCGGATGGTGGTGGAAACGCGCAGGCTGATGTTGACGCTGCTGTCGCCGAAGGCGGTGATGAGCACGGCGGGCTCGGGGTCGGTCAGCACTTCCTCGTTGCGGCGGGCGATGTCCATGAGCGCGTCGCAGACGGCGGTGAAATCGCTGTCGTAGGAAACGCTCAAGGGCACGGTCATGCGCACGGTGCGGTCGTTGGCGGTCCAGTTGAGGACGCGGTTGTTGATGAACTCGGAATTGGGCACGATGATCACTTCGTTGTCGTAGGTGCGCACCCAGGTGCCGCGCGCGCCGATGCGGACCACTTCGCCGCGCGTGGTGCCCACGTCGATGATGTCGCCCACTTTTACCGGGCCTTCCCACAGAATCACAATGCCGGCCACGAAATTGGCGACGATATTCTGCAAGCCGAATCCGATGCCGATGCCCAGCGCGCCGCCCACCACCATCAGGCTGCGCAGATTGAGGCCGGTGGAATCGAGGCCGATGACCAAGCCGAGAATAAAGACGACGTAGCCGGTGGCGCGCACGAAGGCGTATTGCGTGCCGGGGTCCATGTGCGTGTGGCTCAGCACTCGATTGGCCAGGAACTTCCGCAGCAATCGCGAAAAAATCGAAAGCGCGATCAGGAACACGGTGCACTTGATGAGGAACAGCGGCGTCACCGGAATTGAGCCCATGGTGAAAAGCGGCCACTGCAGAAAGCGGCGTACACCGGCGTTCAGCATGTTGAATAGGGAAGATGACTCCGGCCGGTCGAAATATCCCCAGCCCGCCAGCGCCACGGCCACGACGCCGGCTAAAGCGATAATCCTGCTTTCGATGCTCATTTTCATCGTTGTCGCTCCTCTGGGGGGAACGATAACACCACTCCGAGAGGCCGCGAATCGCGATTCGCGAAGTGCGCAAAAAGTGGCGTTCTGAGTATCGATTAGAAAATTTTCCGTCCTTTGTTTTGAATGAGTTAGGAGGATTTCTATTCGAAGTCACTATCGATTAGAAATGCACAAAATTGGGTGGAATTCGCGGGCGATTTGGGACTGGTGAACGAGCAGCGCGATGGGCGCGATTGGCTGAATGCGCGGGATGGCAATCCTCCCTGCGGGCAGGCGAGGCTCGTTCAAATTGTCAGGTGGCGCCATCTTCGTGCGGCGGGCGCGTCCGTCGACGCGCATGTAACCTCCTTTTCGGGCCTGAATAAGCACCCCCATTGATGTTATCACATTAGTTAACATAAGTCAAGCGGGAATTGTGTGGACAGGGAAGTAGCGCGTAACCTTTTTATTTTGAACCGGAGTCCGGAAGGCTTGAGGCTCAAAACCCCAGCACGGTCACAAGCCGGTGCCTTTCAGATTCACGGTGTGCGGACCGGTCGGGTCCTCCGCAACGCTGACTGAGAGGGAGGCCGTTTCCGGCCCGGCCGTCGTAGGCTTGAACTCCACGCTGATCGTGCATGACGAATTGCCGGCGAGAGACGGACCACAAGTGCCGCCCGTAATCGTGAAGTCGGCCCCATTAGCGCCGCTAACCGCGGTGCCAATCGAGATCGTGAAAGACGACTTGTTGGTGACCGTGGTCTTGAGCGTCTTGGAAGACGTCTGGGACACGGTGCCGTAGGAGAGTGTCATCGGGGCGACTGTCTCCGGGATCGTTCCCGCCACGTCAACCGCAATGTTGTGCGGGCTCGCGAGGTCGGGGCTGTCAGAGATCACCAGCGTCGCGGACTCCGTGCCCAGAGCACCAGGCGTAAAGCTGAATTTCTGCGAGCAGGAAGTCATGGCCGCTAGCGTCGTGCCGCAAGTTCCGCCTCCGGCCGCGGAAAAGTCAGCAGCGTTGGGTCCGCTAAAGCTCTCGCTGTTTAATGAGATCGAGATCCCCATATGATTCGTTACGGTCACGGACTCCGTGACTGTGACGCCCCACTTCACGTTTCCGATAGACACCTTGGTCGGCGTGGTCGTCACATCGGTAGTCCCGCTCCCGCTAAGCGCCACGCTCTGCGGGCTGGTGGCGGTGTTGTCGGAGATCGACAGACTAGACCCACCACGCGCGCCGGGCGTGTTCGGTGTGAAGCTGAGAGTGACCGTGCATGTTAGGCCGGGCGCCAGACCGGTCGATGGGCAGGTGGTAGCGCCCGTGCTGCCGAATTCAGCCGAGTCGTTAAAAAACATTCCTGTAATGAACAGCGGGTTCTCGCCGGTGTTCTTCACGGTGAGATTCTTCGTGGACGTCTTGCCGAGGAGAGTGTTGGGAAAAGTGAGCGAAGCCGGCACGGAAATGGACGTTGGCGTTGCGCCGCCGACCGCGAAGAGGCCGCCAGAGCTGATGTAAATCGTGCCATCAGTGCCGATCGCCGGCGCGGCGAACCTATAGCCGCCACCCACTCCCCCGCCGAAGTCCCATTTCTCAGTGCCGTTAGGGTATATCGCGCGGAGATGAACTTGGCTGTACCCGGTTTGGACGTAAATGGTCCCATCAGCGCCGATTCCCGGAGAAGAATTAACATTAATCCCAGTGCCGAACGCCCACTCCTCCGAACCATCGGGATTTGTCGCGTAGAGGTTGCCGTCATCGGAGCCGACGTAAACGGTGCCATTGGCGGCGATCGCCGGTGAGGACGAACCGCCTCCATAATCGGAACACCACTCCTGCGTGCCGTCGGCATTTACCGCACAGAGCGTCGGCCCATTAACGTAGATGGTCCCATCGGAGCCGATCGCTGGCGAAGATGCCACACTACCGCCCGTTGGGAATGCCCACTTCTCGGTTCCGTCGGGGTTCACCGCGTAGAGGTTGCCATCGAAAGATCCTATGTAAATAGTTCCATCGCTGCCGATCGCAGGAGACGAGATCGTATCTCCGGAGCCGTCATTAAGACTTCCGGCGACGAACGGAGCCGACCACTTCGCGGTGCCGTCAGCGTTTACCGCGTAGAGATTCAAGGCATTTCCCGGAGAATTGCTCGCGGAAAGGACGCAAATCGTACCGTCGGCACCGACGGCCGGCGAGGAGTTAACAGTACCGCCGGTTGCAAACGCCCACTTCTCCGTGCCGTCAGGATTCACGGCGTAAAGGTTGCCGTCATTGGAGCCAGCGTAAATAGTCCCGTCGGCCGCGATCGCTGGCGAGGAGTCCACACCACCGCCGGTTATGAACGCCCACTTCTGCGTGCCGTTGGGGTTTACGGCGTAGAGGTCGGTACTCTCGAAGTCGCCACCGACGTAAATAGTGCCGTCAGCGCCGATCGCCGGCGAGGAATACAAAGCAACGTAGGCTGCGGGGAAGAACATCCACTTCTGAAAACCGTCGTTGGCGCTCGAATCAAACTGGCTCCGGCCGGTATGCAATGGATCGTGATGAAACATCGGCGACGGCGAATTAGCCAACTGCGCTTGGGCTACCGTTGAAATTGCAAAAAACAGAAAGACAGTGGAGATTCTCTTGGGCCAGTTAAGTTTTCCCATATCACCTTTCGCAGCGCCGCAGCTCTCAGGCGGGAATTTCCGCTCGTCGATCCCTAAGGTGTACGGAATCCTATGCTTCATTTACTCTAAGGGCAACAAATTTGTTTGCTACTAACGCATGTCAAGAGAAGTTTCCGTTTCTAACTTTCCTTCCCGCCGCACATCGCACTTTAGTTCGGCGAGTGGAGATTAGGACCGAACTACAAATGTCAAAGTACCCACTCCTCAAAATTCGCGAATGATGAGGCACCCGCAACAACCGGTGGCTGTGATCTGTGACTAGTGACACGTGACAGAGTGACGAGTAAAGCAAAAACCGCCCCCTTCAAAGTGCGAAGGACGCGGCACTCTCAAAATCCTCCACTGCTAGGTACGCAGTCGGAGATTTTGACGTGCCAGTGAGAAACCGTGATCCGTGGCTTGTGACTTGCGACTTGTGATTCGTGAACTGAACCTCCCCAAGACCCTTCAAGACTAAAGCACTGCTAGGTACGTATTCGGAGATTTCCACATGCCGCTTAGGAGCCGTGACTGGTGACCCTGGAGCCGTGACCTGTGGACCACAAAACCGTCAATAATGAGGCACTGCTAACTATGTAGTCCAAGATTTCCACATGCCGGGAGAGGCTGTGGATTACTGGGGAGTGACTGGTGGCGAGCGGGCTAACTCGTTGAAAATAATACACAAGCGAGTTAGTAGGGATAGTAGGGATTCTGGGCGAGGGAAAAGCGAAGCGGGGTATGGCGTTAGGGCAAGGGCGAGAAAATAATGCTTGGAGGAGGTGACGGGAATGGACTACCTTAATCGCCTGATTGACGAGCTACGGTCGTAGTTTCAGAATGGCACACGTAGCCAGACTCCGCGGGGTGCGGACAGCATTTACTTGGGCGTGGTCTTGGGAGGTCGAACTGAAATGAAAAACAAACTGCTAG
>Ga0302324_100002607_pt1 | contig 41379 bp, 35 predicted proteins | sample Palsa_T0_1_FD_201949 | JGI IMG/M metagenome (GOLD analysis project Ga0302324, IMG submission 201949) | Peat permafrost microbial communities from Stordalen Mire near Abisko, Sweden - Palsa_T0_1 | ecosystem: Environmental > Terrestrial > Soil > Palsa > Peat permafrost | place: Sweden: Abisko...
GGTGCTCTTTGTTGTCAGCGCTGGGCAGAGTGCTTGGAGCGCCATTGGGACTGACGCCGTCACCGCCGCTGCACGCGGCTAACAACGAAGCCAGACCGACGCCGACGCCCATTGCTAAGGACAGTTTGGACGAAAATAGCCTTCGTAGAACCATGGTTGTCTCCCTATGAGTGAATGCTCCTTACGGTCTCTTTGAACGTACGGTCGTTGCGTGTGAAATTGTTCGCAGGGCGATGCGCTCCTGGCTGTCGCCGAATCTCGATGAGTCGCTTGACGCCGCTCTCCGCTCTACTCGGAGGACGCCTAAGACGCGTCAGGCGTGCGACTCTCGAGCTCCCACCTTCATGGTCCCCTCCTCCTCACATCCCCGACGGGGCTGATGCACCCTGTCGGCACCGCCGACAGGGGCTCGAGTGCTTCGTTGCGGCTACCAGTGTCGAAGCGGTCCAGCGACACCATCAGGCTGAGCGGGTGTTCGCGGGGTCACTAAAGGTGTGTTCCTCCAGCGCGCTTCGCAAGGGGACTTCGACGGGCTTTTTTCCGTCTTGCCCGGTGCGGAAAATTTTCTGGAGGAGCAAGAGCGATTCGCACTGAAGCAGCGGAGAGACGGAGTCCCTTCAAGGTGAAAAACGCGCCTTCATACATTTTTCGCCGGAGACCAAGCTTGCAAATCCTTGCTCAGCACTACGCGAGCGATGGCGCGCCGCGACATTTCTCTTTTGCGCGATGCGATGCCGCGACGCGGCACGCATGAAGGGCTTTCTCTGGCACTGGCGACTTTGCTCCCGCTCACGCGGGAGGACGAATCGTCCGTTACCGCTGCTCGGCCTTCTTCGCCCAGAGGAGAAGGCCCACGGGCTTCAGAACACCGCTCGCGAGGTGCCGCTTCTCGCTGGCGAGGGCCCAGGCGGCGACGGCTGCCCCGTGCGGTGAGGGCACAAGTCCACCGACGACGTACCGGTAGAGGTACGCGCCGCTTCCTTCGCCGAGGAGGGCGAAGCGGCGGCCGAGCCCCGCGCGCATGGCGGCGCCGGTGTGAAAGGGCGGCGTGTCCTGGTGCTCGGCGTGCCAGCGCCGCAGGGGGTCCTCGGCCTGCGAGCCGCTGACTTTCTCCGGGCGGTAGAGGCCGGCGGCCAGGAGCAGCCCCTCCATGTCGTAATACCAGCGAGCCGTCGCTGAGTCCGGCGCCTGCAGGTCGAAGTCGCTCGCCAGCAAGAGGCCACCCGGGCAAAGCAGTCGGTCCGCCGCGGCCAGGGCCGTCTCGAGGGGGAAGAGGTGGTGCAGCGAGGCGGAGAAGACGAGAGCGTCGTAGGGCGCGTCCTCGAAGCCGAGGAAGTCCTCCTCCACGAAACGGATGCCGGCCGTGCGCTCCGTCCTATTTAGCTTTCGGTCGAGCGCGGTGACGTCGAGGCCATCGCCCAAGAGCCTCCGGGCGATGAGGCCGTTGCCACAGCCCACGTCCAGGACGCGCCTGGAGCCAGCGAGGAGCGGCAGAAGAAAGCGGTGAATCTCCTCCACCTCGACATCCTCGGCTCGCTCGGGAACGCTCATGGCGCAGCCACACGCTGCCAGGGAAGGGGTGTTGCCGCAAACTGTCCCCGAGGCGGCTTCGGCCAGCGGACTGTCTAGCGCCCGAGGGCCTGGGCGGCCTCGCGACGGACGTCGGGGCTTGCGTCGGCCAACGCCGCGCGCAGGGCCCGTTGCACGGCCGGCGTCACCTCGCCCTCGGAGAGGGCGACGGCCGCCGCCCGGCGGACGTCGGTGTCCGTGTCGCGAAGGCTTTCCAGGAGTACCGGTTGGGTGCGGCCGTCCTCAAAATTGCCGAGACTGGATACCGCCGCTCGCCGGACGCGGGCATCCGGGTGGCGAGCCGCCTGGAGCAGCGGTGGGACACTGCGCACGTCCTCATTCTCGCCGAGCGCCCAGGCGGCGGTGGCGGCTACGGAGGCGTCGGCGTCGCGGAGCGCGCGCTCGAGTGGCTCCCGCGCCGAGGCATCTCCCCGCTCCCCAAGCCCGAGGGCCGCAGCCCGGCGCTCTTCGGCGCCGGCCGCGCCAAGCGCAGTACGCAGTCGAGCCAGCGCCTCCGGGCTGTCCGAGCTTCCGAGCAACTCTGCGGCCAGCCGGCGGACGCAGGCGTGAGCGTCCGAGAGGCGGCTGGCGAGCAGCGCCACCGTGTCGGCCGCGGTGACGGAGCCACCCAGGACGTCTGTCCACTTCCGCGCGGAGGGCTCCTCGCCGGGCGCCTGGTTGAGAAATACCCCGGACAGGACGGCATTCACGGCCAGCTCGCACACCAGCGGGTCCGAGCGGCCGAAGGCCTCGAGCAGTGGCAAGAGCTCGCTGGCCGAAGGGCCGGGAAACTGGCGCCCGTCCATTCCGCGGTGGAAGTGGCGGCCACTGGCCCGTGCCTCTTGGGAGAGGCAGCCCAGGACGAGCACCGCCGAGGCGATGGCGCGCCGCATCAGTCCCTCTGGCCGAGCGCGGCGGCGGCGGCCTTGCGGACCACCGGGTCCTTGCTCTGCATCGCGGCGATGAGGGCCTGGACGGCGCCCGCGTCGCGAATCTCGGCGAGGGCGTCGATGGATTGCTCGCGGACTTCGGCCGAGGAGTCCTCGAGGAGTGCCTTCAGGGCCCCCACCACCGCGGAGGAGTTGGAGGCGTCATGGTTTTCGGCCAGCGCTTCCGCTGCCTGGGAGCGCACGTGGACACTCCTGTCCCTGGTGGCCTCGATGAGGGCTGCAGTGGCCTTCGGTGAGCCGAGGCTTCCCAGGGCGCGGACGGCCTGTGCCCGCACCTCCTCGCTGTCGTCCTTGAGCGCGGCGGTGAGTACCGGCACCGAGGACGGGTCTTGCATGTCCCCCAGGGCGGCCACGGCCGCGGCGCGCACCTCTGCCGAGGAATCCTTCACCAGGCCTCCGAGGGCGCTGAGCGCCCGCTTGTCCTTTCGGGCCGACAGGCCCTGCACCGCCGCGAGCCGGACGTGCACGTCCGTGTCGGCGAGGGCGGACACGAGGGGCTCCACCGTCTGGGGCGCTTCGTCCAGCGCGGCCAGCGCTTCGGCCGCGGCGCACCGCACACTGGCGTTGGTGTCCTTCAGGGCCTTGGCGTAGACGGGAATGGAGCGGACGTCCTCGAGCATCGCCAGGGCCTCGATGGCGGCTGCGCGCACCTTGACGTCCGAGTCGCCTGCCGCGGCCATCAGGCCGTCCTGGCCGCGCGCGTCGGCGAGCCTGCCAAGCGACTCGGCCGCCGCCTCGCGGACGCCTGCGTCCGCGTCCCTGAGGGCCTTCACCAGGGCGTCCACGGTGGCCGGGTCGGCGCTGGAGGTGCTTTCACCGTGGCCGTGACCGCGGCCGTGGACATGGACGTTGAGGTGGCCGAGCTGGACGTGGACTTGTGCCATCGCTCGCTTCTCTGCCTGGAGGGCCCACTTCTTCTGCTTCAACGCCCAGGCGACGTCGGGCGTCCCCGGCCAGCCGGCCGGAGTCGGCGGCACGGGAGGGACGGGGGCTACCGGAGTGAGAGGGGTGAGCTGGGCCACCAGCGTGCGGGCGTCGCGTTGGGCACGGGCCGCGTCGGCCTTGGCCTGCGCCGCGTCGCGGGCGCGCTGCTGCGCGCGGCGGACCTCGGGGGAGGTGGGCGTGGAGGTGGCCTCATCTGCGGCGGACGCCTCCCCGGCAGGAGTTGCTTCGGATGCCTCCGGTGTGGCCGCGGCCTCTGAAGGCTGGGCCCCAGCACTGGCCTCGCCTTCAAACCAGCCCACTGCTGGCGCGGCGCGGACTCCGGGCACCAGCACCACCGTGAGCAGCAGGGCCAGGCCGAGCGCCAGGAGGTGCCAGGAGCGGCGGGGTTCCAGGGAGACGGTGGTGGCCTCGAGGAGGCGCTGGACACGAGCCACCAGGAGGCTGGGACGCTCGGCCATTCCGGCCAGCGGCACGCCCCTTTCCTCGCCGTCCAGCCAGCGGGCCACCGAGGCCAGGCCCCGGGCAATGGGGAGGCCCGAGCCGTCGCAAACCGCGGCCCAGTCGTCACAGAGGTATTCGGCAACTTCCTGCATGTTGCGTCGAGCCAGCCGGTTGAGGGGCTGGAAGAACAGGAGCTGCTCCAGCGTCGTTCCCAGCACGAGCCAAAGCGGGTCCTTGCGCTGCAGGTGGGCGAGCTCGTGGGCCAGGACGCTGCGCTGCTGGGAGGCGTCGAGCTCGGTGAGGGCTGCGCGGGGAAGACAAATCTCCGACCAGCCGAGCGCCACCGGGCTCTTCAGGCCTTCGGCGGTGGTGAGGCGCACCGGGGCCTCGCGGCCTTCCTCGGCACATAGCCGGTCCAGCTGCCCGCGTACCGAGGCGTCGACAACGGGCGTGCGCATGCCGAGTCCGTCCAGGACGCGCGCTCGGGCTACCGCCAGCCGCAGCAGGAGCACCGAGGAGGCCGCCACCCAGGCCATGAAGAAGAGGGAGCCCACCCGCACAGCCGGGACGGCCACCGCTGCGCGTGGCTCGGCTTCGGGGCCGGACGTCTCGACGGGCCCGGTGACGTCCAGGGCCTCTTGGGGAGAAGCACGGAGTACGACCGGGGCCTCGGCCTTGGCCGAAGGCTCTGGGTCCGGGCTTTGTCGGGCGACGTCCGGTTGAGGGCCCAGGTCGAAGGCCGACGAGACCGCGGCGGCATTCGGGGCCGCCAGGGTGAAGCCCCAGGGGGCCAGCCCCATGCCCATCTGGACGCTGGCCGTGAGGACTCCGCCGACGAGCGCCCCGCGCCAGGCCAGGTCTCGCAGCCTCAAGGAGCGCACCACGCCGAGTCGCTGCAGGGCCCAGGTGCTCCCGATGAGGACGCTCGAGTGCAGCGCGTAGGTGAGCAACCAGGCGGCCCCGATGGCGGTCAGCGTTTCGCCCCAGCGCAAGAAGGTTTCGGTGGTCATGGCTTCTCCAGTGAGGCTTCGGCACGTGCAATGAGGTCGCGCACCCGGTCCAGGTCACCCGGGCTGACGGCCCGGGCGTCGAGCAGGTGGCTCATGAGGGCGGCCACGTCGCCGCCGAAGAGGGTGTCTGTCAGGCCGTTCACCATGGAAGCGCGCACCGCACCCTCGGAGACGCGCGCGCGGTAGACGTATTGCCGCGCCCGGGTGGTGTGAGAGACGACCCGCCGCTTCTCCAGGCGACTGAGCAACGTGGCGACGGTGGTGGGGGCCAGGTCGCGCTCCGGCCGGAGCGCCTCCACCATGTCCGCCACCGTGGCCTCCCCCCGCGTCCAGAGGACACGAAGTAAGGCGAGTTGGAGTTCCGTGAGCTGTGTGGTGTCCGGCATGGGAGCTCCCGCTGAAGAACTCCGACAGCTGTAATACTACGTGTGTAGACGTGTCAAGCGCGAGGAAACAGTCGGCAGGCACACGCCTCCTGGGGGGTATTCTCTCGTCTTGGCGGGGGCGCTCGTCCCTGCGCGGACGGACGCCGGCCGACAGCGGCCCCTACTGTCCGAAGAGGCGCCCCGCGGGCCCGAGCCAGTGGTTCACCAGGGCGGGGGCTATGCCCAGCAGCACCACCGCGGCGGCGGTGACGGCCAGCGCGAGCTCCGTGCCCCACTGCGGTCCGGGCAGGGTGGCCTGTTCGGGTGGAGGCCGCATGTACATGTACACCACGACTCTCAAGTAATAGTAGGCGCCCACCGCGCTGGTGAGGACGCCCACCACCACCAGGAAAATGAGTCCCGAGTCCACGGCGCTCCGGAAGATGAAGAGCTTTCCCATGAAGCCCGCCAGGGGCGGAACGCCGCCGAGGGAGAGCATGAAGAGGGCCATCGCCACCGCCCAGCCCGGGCGGCGCTGGGCGAGCCCGCTGAAGCGGTCCACGTCCCAGGCGAAGCCCCGCGTCTCGTCCTCGCGGCGCTCCAGCGCCCCGACCACCCCGAAGGCGCCGACTGTCGTCACCGTGTACGCGAGCAGGTAGAAGAGGATGCTTCGCAGCGCGTCGGCCTGGTCCGCGTGCGTGCCAGCGACGAGCACCGTCACCCCGGGCAGGCCGGCTCGGGCCTGTGGCACGAAGAGCGCCGTGACGCCGACGAGGACGTAGCCGGCGTGGGAAATGGACGAGTAGGCCAGCATCCGCTTCACGTTGCGCTGCGGGAGGGCGAGCAGGTTTCCCACCACCATGGTGAGCACGGCGAGGCTGCTGAAGAGCAGCACCGGGACGGAGGCGTCCACATGGCGGCCGATGGCCATGAAGACGCGCACCAGCGCGGCGAAGGCGGCCGCCTTCACCGCGACGCTCATCAGCGCCGTCACCGGGGTGGGGGAGCCCTCATAGACGTCCGGCGCCCACATGTGGAAGGGCACGGCCGCCACCTTGAAGCCGAGGCCGGCCGCCACCAGCGCCATCCCGCAGTACACCACCAGACGGCGGTCCGAACTCGGGTCGGCAAAAATTCGACCTACCTCTGAGGACATCCCGGAGAGGAAGGTGGTGCCGGTGGCACTGTAAAGCAGGGCCACGCCGTAGAGAAAAAGCGCCGAGGAGAACGCGCCGAGGATGAAGTACTTGAAGCCGGCCTCGGTCGGTCGCGGCCCGCGGCGAAGGTAGGCGGCCAGCGCGTAGGTGGAGATGGCCATCACCTCCAGGCTGATGAAGAGCATGATGAGCTCGCTGGAATTCGCGAGCAGGCTCATCCCCGCCGCGGCGAAGAGCATGAGGGCGTAAAACTCCCCGCGCTCCGCCTGCCGCGTCCGCAGGAAACCATCGGCCAGCAGCGCAGTCAGTCCGAGCCCTAGACACACCACGGCGGTGAGGAAGCTGCTGAAGGGGTCCAGCACCGCGAAACCGAGAAACACCGGCCGCGCCGGCTCGAACGTCGAGACGAGGGCGATGCAGCCGGCACCGGCGCTCGCGACCACGGTGAGCACCGCCTGGTAGGTGCGGAGGCCCTGCCCCTCGGACTTGGTTGCCGAGAGAAACACCTCGCTCAGCAGCAGGACAATGCCGGCCAGAGATAGCACCAGGGCCGGCCAGAGCGGCAGGAAGTCGGCGGCGGTGAGGGTCGGGATGGGGGGCATGGCTCGCGGTCGGCGGCGCTCTTTAGGGGCTCAGCCGGGGGACGGCCATGGCGGTGACGGGCGCCCGTGGAACGACCAGAGGGGTGCCCTCGACGGGGGGCACCGTGACGCGGAGGTCCGCGTCGCGCACCTTCGCCGACTCGGGCGTGCCGAGGGTTGCCCGGGCGACGAAGCGGTCGGTGGCCGGCGCGATGCGGTCCAGCAGCGGCTGCGGGACGAGGCCCATGAAGAGGACAATGCCCATGAAGACGCAGGCGGTGAGGCCTTCCCGGAGGTCCAAGTCTTTGAGGCCGGCATTTTCTGGCCGGTCGATGGGGCCGAAGAAGACGCGTTGCACCATCCACAGCATGTAGGAGGCGCCGAGGATGACGGTGGTGGAGGCCAGCACCGGGTAGCCCAGCCACAGCGCTCCGGCCTTGAAGGTGCCGAGCAGCACCAGGAATTCGCCGACGAAGCCGTTGGTGCCAGGGACGGCGATGCTGGAGAACGTCACCACCAGGAAGGAGGCGGCGAAGAAGGGCATCACCTTGGCCACGCCGCCATAGTCGGAAATGCGGCGGGTGTGGCGCCGCTCGTAGAGAAACCCGAAGAGGCAGAAGAGGGCACCGGCGGTCACCCCGTGGTTGAGCATCTGGTAGGCGCTGCCCGAGGCCGCCTCGGCGGTGAAGGCGAATATTCCCAGCATGCAGATGCCCAGGTGGGAGATGGAGCTGTAGGCGATGAGCTTCTTCACGTCCTGCTGGGCCAGGCACATGAGCGCGCCGTAAACAATTCCCACCACCGACAGCGCCACGAAGAGTGACCGGAACTGGTAGGCCGCCACCGGGAAGAGCGGGATGGCGAAGCGCCAGAAGCCGTAGGTGCCCATCTTCAACATGACGCCGGCCAGGATGATGGAGCCGGCCACCGGTGCCTCGACGTGTGCCTCGGGCAGCCAGGTGTGCACCGGGAACATCGGGACCTTGATGGCGAAGGCGATGGCGAAGGCCAGGAACATCAGCGGCCCCCACGCCTTGAGCGTCACTGCCAGCGGCGACAGCCCCGCGCATTCCACGCCCTTGGCGCACAAGGACAGCTGCCGGTTGGCGTCCAGGAGCGAGTTGTAGATGGTGCCGTAGTCGAAGCTTCGGGTCCCGGGCGGCTGGCCGACGAAGTAGACGGCCAGAATCGCCACCAGCATCAGGAGCGAGCCGAAGAAGGTATAGAGGAAAAACTTCATCGCGGCTTCGCGGCGCCTCTCCGAGCCCCACACCCCAATCAACACGTACATCGGGACGAGCATCGCTTCGAAGAAGACGTAGAACAGCACCAGGTCCAGGGAGACCAGCGTCCCCATCATCGCCGCCTGGATGAGCAGCAAGGCGATGTGGAATTCCTTCACCCGCTCGTGGATGAACTTCCACGAGCTGAGCACCACCACCGGCCCCAGAAACCCCGTCAACAGCACAAGCGAGATGCTGAGCCCGTCCACCCCCAGGTGGTAGGTGATGCCCAGGTCCGGAATCCACGCCCGTCGCACCTCGAGCTGGAACTCGGGCCCCTTCGGCTGGAAGACGGCATAGGCCACCGCCGCCAGAACCAGGTCAGCCACCATCGCCAGAAGCGTCCAGGCCCTGAGCTGGCCCGTCTCGGAGCGGGGAAGGAAGGCCAGGAACGCCGCGCTCACCACCGGGATGAAGACCACCAGCGTCAAGAGGTAGGGCTGGAGCTGGGCGGTGTTCATTTGGCCAGCGCCTCGAAGACCGCGTACCCGACGGCGGCCAGAAGGCCAGCCGCCATCATCGCCGCATACGTCTGCACGTCACCGGTCTGGATGTAGCGCAGGACCGAGCCCACCTTGGAAGTCACCCAGGCCGTCCCGCCGACCAGCACCGTGTCGATGAGCCCCTCGTCCACCACCCGGAAGAGTCCGATGCTCAGGTACTTGATGAAGCTGTAGCCCACGTCGTACACCTCATCGACGTAGAACTTGTGCTCGGTGAAGGAGTGCACCGCGGCGAAGAACGCGGGCACCGGCTTTCCGATGCGGGCCGGAAAGACGCGCTTGTAGAGCACCCAGGCGGCGCCTCCGCCCACCCAGGCCAGCACCAGCGCGATGGCAAAGCCCGGCCAGGGGCTCCTCTCGGCTTCCGGCAAGAGGGTGTGCGCCTTGGAGCCGAGCCCCTCGGCCAGGCGGAACACCGGGCTCAGAAACATCTGCATCAGCGTCTGGGGCGGCCCGATGGGGATTTTCACCAAGTCAGGCCAGCCGTGGGGAATGAGCCAGAGCGAGAAGGAAGCCAGGATGACCAGCGGCGCCACCAAGACCCAGCCGCTCTCGTGGGCGTGGGGTAGCTTGGCATCCTTGGAGCGCTCGCCGGTGAAGGTGAGCAGGTACGCCCGGGACATGTAGAAGGCGGTGCACACGGCGCCGAGCGAGCCCAGCACGTACACCGTCGGGCCCACCCACGCGTAGCCGACCAGGTGGGCGCCGAGGGCCCCGTGGAGGATGTCGTCCTTACTGAAGAAGCCGCTCAGGGGGACGATGCCGGTGATGGTCAACGTGGCGATGAAGAAGCAGGCCGTCGTCCAGGGCATCTCCTTGCGCAGGCCGCCGAGCTTCTTGATGTCCACCTCGCCGCCGTTGCCATGCATGACGCTGCCGGCACTGAGGAAGAGGCACGCCTTGAAGAAGGCGTGGGTGACGAGGTGAAGGATGGCTCCCCAGAAGACGCCCACCCCCACCGCGAGAAACATGTACCCGAGCTGGCTGATGGTCGAGTAGGCGAGCACCTTCTTCAAGTCGTTCTGGGCGAAGGCAATGACGGCTGCATAGACAGCGGTGAGAGCCCCCACCATGGCCACCGTGGCCATCGCCGTCGGGGACATGACGAGGAGCGGACTCATCCGGCACAGCATGTAGACGCCGGCGGTCACCATGGTCGCGGCATGGATGAGGGCCGAGACTGGTGTCGGACCGGCCATGGCGTCCGGCAGCCAGACGTAGAGCGGAAGCTGGGCGCTCTTCCCCGCCGCCCCCAGGAGCAGCAGCAGGAAGATGACGGTGACGGTGTGGCCGTAGGTGTGTCCGGCGAGCGGGCCGGAGGGGATGGGCACCTCCAGGTTGCCCTTGCTTCCGAAGGCCGCATCGACCGGAAGGTAGCGGGCGAACTCCTCGAGGGCTTGGAAGTTGAGGGGACCCGGGTCGCTGGCCACAGCGTGTGTCCAGACCGCCCTGCGCTGCACGTTGAAGATGGCGGGGGGGTCGTTTCCCGGTGCCTTGGAGAACGCCGTCACCGTCAGCACGAGGAGCATCATCGCCAGGATGAAGGCGCAGTCCCCCACCCGGTTGGCGATGAAGGCCTTGCGTCCAGCCCAGGCATTGGCCGCGTCGGTGTACCAGAAACCGATGAGGAGATAGCTGCACAGCCCGACGCCTTCCCAGCCGACGAAGAGCAGGACCAGGTTGTCGGCCAGCACCAGCGTCAACATCATCGCCATGAAGAGGTTGAGGTAGGCGAAGAAGCGCCCGTAGCCCTCGTCGTGCTCCATGTACGCGGTGCTGTAGAGGTGAATGAGAAACCCGACTCCGGTCACCACCAGGAGCATGGTGGCCGAGAGGTGGTCCACCCACAGGCCGTAGTGCGCGCTGAAGGTGCCGGCCGAGAACCACACCCCATAGTCCCCGCTCAATGCGAAGAACTGGGCAACGCCGTTGGCAGCCGGGGTGGCCACCACGCCCCTGTCCGCCACCGACACCGCCTGGAAGGCGAAGACCGACAGGACGAAGCTTGCCAGCACCGAGGCGCAGGCGACGAGGTTGACGTAGGTGCGACCCAGCGCCTTGCCCAGGACGCCGCACAACAGCGCGCCGAAGGCCGGCAATGCGATGATGAGCCACAGCGAGGCGGACATCGCCTGGGGATTCGCCCACGCCTTGGGTAGCCAGAGCCAGTCCATGGTCGGTTGGGAGGGCCTAGTACTTCATGGTCCGGATGTCTTCCACGTTCACCGTCCCGCGGTTCCGGAACAGGGCGATGATGATGGCCAGGCCAATCGCCGCCTCTGCCGCGGCGACGGCGATGACGAAGAGCGCCGCCAGATGCCCCGCGCTGTCCATCCGGTCGCGGGCAGCGGCGAGGAAAGTCAGGTTGGCCGCGTTGAGCATCAGCTCGATGCCCATGAAGACCACCAGCGCGTTGCGCCGGACCAGCACACCGAACATGCCAATGCAGAAGAGCGCCGCTGCCAGGAGCAGGTAGTGCTGGGTGTCGACCGGGTAGGGTGGCATCGCTTGGGAACGCTCCGGCAGCAGTGTCTCGACTCCCCGTGGAAGGGAAGCCCGTTTCTCGTTGGACTAGATGCGGGGTTTGGCCACCACCACGGCGCCGACCATGGCCACCAGCAACAACACCGAAACAGCCTCAAAGGGGAGCAGCCAGCGGGTGTAGAGCAGACCGCCCACCTGCTCCAGCGTGCCGAAGCGCGCGAGGCTTTCTCGGGCGTGCGCCCCTCCCGGTGTCTCGTGCCAGCGGGCGAGCGCCACCACCAGCGCTGCCAGGACGCCCACCGCCGCGGCCCCTCCCACCACCTGGTGGATGGTGAGGCGCGGCACGGACTCACCCTCGTGGGTGAGCGAGAGGAGCATGATGACGAAGAGGAACAGCACCATGATGGCGCCGGCGTAGACCAGCACCTGAAGGATGGCGATGGTGTGGGCGAGCAGCTGGGCGTAGATGGCGGCCAGGAAGAGGAAGGTCGCCACCAGCGACATTGCGGAGTTGATGGGATTGCGCGCCGCGATGACGAGGACGGCTGAAAACAGCGTGGCGAAGCCGAGGAGGTAGAACACCAATTCCTGGGCGCTGAAGTTGGTCACGCGCGGAACACTCCGTAATGTCCCCACGGGCGGTCGCCGAACGGACAGCGGTGCTGGGAGATGTGAGCGCTGAATTCGTCGCGAAAGCGCGCCACGAAGCTGTGGATGGGCAGGGCCACCGAATCTCCCAGCGCGCAGATGGTGTTCCCGAGGCCGATGGGTGGAAAGGGCGCGATGCTGTGTGCGACGTGGAGCAGGATGTCCAGGTCCTCCGGCTCTCCTCGGCCCTCTTCCATCTTGCGCAAGAGTCGCGCCGCCCAGGGGGCCCCTTCCCGGCAGGGAGTGCACTGGCCGCAGGACTCCTCGGCGTAGAACCGGATGACGCGCCACAGGCTGCGCACCATGCAGGTGGTGTCGTCCATGACGATGACACCGCCCGAGCCCGCCATGTTGTCCACCTTCTTCAGCGCTTCGAATTCGAGCTCCACGTCCAGCTCGTTGGCCGCGAGCACCGGGGCGCTCGAGCCCCCTGGAATGACGGCCTTCACCTTGCGGCCGGCGGGCATGCCCTGGCCGTAGCGCTCGTCCTCAATCAGCTGCCGGACGGTGGTGCGCATGGAAATCTCGAAGACTCCGGGTCGCTTGACGCTACCCGAGAGGCAGATGAGCTTCGTCCCTCCGGACTTTTCCGTGCCGAGCTTGGCGTACCACGCGGCGCCGTGCTCGAGGATGGCTGGCACCGAGGCCAGCGTCTCCACGTTGTTCACCACGGTGGGGCTCCCGAAGAGCCCCACCACGGCCGGGAAGGGGGGCTTGAGCCGCGGCCAGCCTTTTTTCCCCTCCAGGGATTCGAGCATCCCCGTCTCCTCGCCGCAGATGTAGGCCCCGGCGCCCCGGACGACGTAGACATCCAGCGCAAAGCCCTTGCCCAGCATCGAGGGACCGAAAAACCCGGCCTGGTAGGCCTCGTCGACGGCTCCCTGCAGCCGCTGCGTCGGGAACTTGAATTCGCCCCGCGCGTAGATGTACGCGGTATGTACTCCGAGGGCGAAGGCGGCGATGGCGATGCCCTCCAGCAGCATGTGCGGGTCGTTCTCGAGGATGTACCTGTCCTTGAAGGTGCCCGGCTCGGACTCGTCGGCATTCACCGCCAGGTACTTGGGCTTGGGGCTGTCCTTGGGGACGAAGCTCCACTTCAGCCCGGTTGGAAATCCGGCGCCGCCGCGGCCACGCAGGTTGCTCTTCTTCACCTCGTCGGTCACCGCCTGGGGGCTCATCCCCAGCGCCTTCTCCAGGGACTGGTAGCCGCCCGACTTGCGGTACGCCTCCAGCGTCCAGGAGTCGGGCTTGCCCCAGTTCCGGGTGATGACCTTCTCGGCAGCCGGCAGCATCGCTGGTTCTTCCCCCTCTAGGCCGTCAGGACAGCTTGTCGAAGAGGGCGTCCACGCGCCCGCGGGTGAGGTTCTCGTGGTGGACCTCGTCCACTTGGAGGCAGGGCGCGGTTCCGCAGGAGGCCAGGCACTCCGTCTCGCGCAGGGTCCACTTCTCGTTGGAGGTCCCCGCCTTGAGCCCCAGCTTCGCCTCGAGGTAGGCGAGCAGGTCCTCGGCTCCCCACAACGAGCAGGAGAGGTTGGTGCACACGTCGATCACGTGTTTCCCCGGCTTCTCCGTGTGAAACATGACGTAGAAGGTAGCTACCTCGTAGGCCCGCTCCGGGGGAACGTCCAGGGCTTTCGCCACCAAGAGCATCCCGTCCGGAGACAGCCATCCCTTCAACTCTTGAAGCAAACGCAGTGCCGGCAGCATCGCCGCGCTTTTGCGGTCCACCGGGTAGTGGGCGACAATCTCCGACAGCTTCGCGTCGAAGACGCGCTGCTCCTCGGCCGAGAAGAAGGGCGACCCCATCGGGGCGGCTTCGTAGGGGCTTTCGAGGGTCCCTGTCAACGGATGGCGACTCCTGATGGACGAGGAAGACAAGCGCGGAGACTCCCGTGTCCCCTTCGTCCTGCGGGTCCACTTCCAGGACCGGGCATCAGCCCTGAGCGCGACCGAAAACCTCTCCCGCGGCGGACTTTTCGTCCAAACCAGCGAGCCGCTCGCTCCTGGAGCACCCGTTTTTCTGGCGGTCTCCTTCCCCGGCCTTCTCCAGCCGGTGCGCCTCGCCGGGGAGGTGGTTTGGGTGCGTCTGCCGCGGCCGGATGCGGTGGGAGGCCTCGGCATCCGGGTGGTGGACCCGACGGCGCGCAAGCGCCTGGAGGGCATGCTTCAGGAGGGGACCCGGGATGCCCCGGCGCCGGCCGCCGCCGGCTACCGGGTGCTCCTCGTGGAGGACAACCCGCATGTGGTGGAGATGTACAGCTACGTCTTGAAGAAGCTCGCCACCGAGGACCTCGGGGGGCGGATTCCAATAGAGGTCCACTTTGCCCAGGACGGACACAGCGCGCTCGCCCAGCTGGAAACCCAGGCTTTTGATTTGGTCGTCACGGACCTGTACATGCCTGTGTTGGACGGCTTTCAGTTGGTACGCAGGATGAAGAGTGACCCGCGCTTCCGCGCCGTTCCCGTGGTAGCGATTAGCGGAGGTGGGACGGAGGCGCAGAAGCGCGCCACCGACCTCGGAGTCGATGTCTACCTGGGGAAGCCAGTCCGGTTCGTCCAGGTCCTGGAAACGGTGAAGCGACTGCTGCGGATCAGCTAGCATCTCGAGGACAAGTGAACGTCATGAACACTCAGAGGGCGGCCATCACCCGCGACACGGTGAGCGGCGAGGCGCTGTTCATCCTGAAGAATCTTCGCGAGAACGGGCGGCTCGGTCGCTCGAACAAGCTGGCCGACGTCAAGACGGCGCTCGAGCCAGCGGTCTCGCTCGAATTCGACGCCTACTTCTTCTTTCTGCGGAAATTCCACTACATCGCCATGGACCGCGAGGCCCAGCTACGGCTCACCGACACCGGCGAGCGCGTCGTGGAAGGCAACGAACTCGACCGTTTCAGCGGGGAAGTGGGGGAGTTTTTCTCCGAGCAGCTCGCGCCCGCGGATGAGCCGCTTGGTAACCCCTACCCCGTTGAGGTGGAGACGTCCGTCCCCGCCTTGGAACGCGTCACCGTGGAGACCGCAGTGCCCCAGCCGCCCGCCGCCCCACCCTCGAATACCCCCATTCCGCGCGCACCGCCGCGCCGCACCACCACCGGCATCGACGGAGTGGCTGCGGTGGATGGACGCCCAGGGCCCTCCGCCAAGCCCCCTGACGGAGACCTCCGCTACACGAAGTTCGACTCCATCGGCTCGGGGCCCCTGGGCACCGTCTTCAAGGGACGCCAGAACAGCCTCGGAACCGAAGTGGCAGTGAAGGAGCTGAAGGACATTTTTGGCTACTTCTCCTTCCTCCAGCGCTCGGACGTGGTGAAGCGGCTCAAGGCCGAGCTGTGCGCCCAGGCGCAGGTGCGGCATCCGGGCGTGGTGTGCATCCTCGACCAGAACACCGACGTCGGCCGTCCCTACGTCGTCATGGAGCTCCTGCGGGGCAACTTGCGCGAGCGGATGGACCAGACCGGCGGGAAGGGCCTGTCTGTCCCCCTGGCGGTGCGCATCTTCCTGCAGCTTTCCTATGCGCTGCGGGCCGCCCACGCCCAAGGCCTGACCCATCAGAACATCAAACCGGAAAACGTCCTCTTCGACCCCTACGGGAATGCCAAAATCGGCGACTTCGGCCTGAGCCGGGTCATCGAGATTGACTCCGGCAAGGGCATGCCCCAGGTGTACGTGGGCACCGGCTCGCTCAGCTACCTGGCCCCGGAGCTCATCGTGAAGGCCAAGGACGCCGGTGGCGCAGCAGACGTCTACGGTGTGGGAATTCTCCTCTACGAGATGCTCACCGGCGCCATCCCCGGCCGCCGCTCGCCGCTACCTTCCGAAGTACGCACCGACGCCCCGAGCAAGCTCGACCTCATCTTCGACAAGATGACGCACGACCGGCGCGAAGCCCGTTACCCGGACTTCGACGCCATGCTCGAGGAATTTTACGGAGCCTTCAGCGAGGGCGAGTACTTGGCGCGGGGGGACCTGGTCCTCTCCTCCGAAGCCACACGGTGAGCCGGCTGGGCGCAGCTCGCTTCACGGCGGGGCTGCTGCAGGCCAATTCACCACCACCGTCAGTGGGATTTCATTGGCGGTAACCTCGGGAACGGCGACAAGGATTCGCTTCCCATCCGGGAATACGTCGAAGCTCGGCCCTGTCGTGACTGGTCTTGGAACAAGGCTCTTCGCGGTGAAGAGGACATTCCGCGTTCCGATGCGCAGGGCAGGTTCGGTACGCACGTTCACCGACCAAAGTCTTCCCTCGACATCAGAATAGAAGATGGTCCCAGTCTCACGGTTCCACTGGAGGGCCGCCGCGCCGCTGCTCGAGATGCGGAGTTTCTCTCCGGGTCCCGGGTAGGGGGCCACGTAAGCCTCGTCTTGTCCGGAGTCGTTTGAAATGAACGCGATGTACCTGCCGTCCGGCGAGAAGCGGACGTTGGAAACATCGAATCCCGACTTCAGTACCGGGAAGGGGTCTCCGATGCCGGAGAGGGGGAACCTCCAGACCGTGCCAGCCTCGGTGTAGAGGAATGAGCTGCCGTCGGGCGAAACATCCTCGGCCGTCTGCCATGCCCGGACGGGTAGGAGCTGCGCGTCCTTTCCGGTCTCGAAGTCGCGACGCACCAAGTGGGGTGCACCGCCTTCGCTGGTCGAGTAGAGGAGCGCCCTCTCGCCCGGCAACCACACCGGCATGGCTTCATTGTCAATGGTCGAAGTGAGGCGGGTTTCGACGCCGCGTTCGATGTCGAAGGACCACACATCGGAGGTTCCGAGGCCCGGCGTTGCGCGACTGAAAGCCACCCGTGTACCGCTCGGAGAGATGGCGAAATCGAAATATTTCCCCGAGCTGGGAAGCGTCCCGAGCTCCCGTCCGCTGAGGTCGAGAACCGCGAGCCGTTGCGCGTCGTCCGCGCCCTGGAGAACCAGCGTTCCACTCAGGGAAGTCGCAAACTCGGCAGCGGCTGTCGTGATGAAGCCTCGCACGTGCTGGGCGACGACGAATGGTGCCCCCGAGAGCGTGCCCTTCCGCCAGTCGAAACGCTGCGCGAGCAACGAACCTTCTCGGGCAAAGACGAGGAATCCGGGTTCGGTGAATTGGACCTTTGACCCGACGGGCATCAACGTCTGCGGTTTCAGTCCGGGAGCGGACGTCATGAGCACGCGGCGGCCGGTGGGACCCGCCAGGTAGAGAAAGCGCACGCCGTCCGGCAGGAACGTGGGGTAGCGGAGGACTGTCTCGCCGTGAACGGTGTCCGGTTCCAGTTCGACGGAGGGAGTTCCCCCGGTGGCAGGAACTCGCATGAGTCTACCGCCTGCTGCGAAGAGAATTTCTCCACCCTTTCCCCAGGAGCCGGACGGTCCTGCGTGTCCGAAGTCTATCGAGCAAAGGACGACGGCGGCCGCATCCGACAAGTCGAGACGCTTGAGCATTCCTTGGGCGAAGAAACCGATTGCGCGACCATCGGGCGACCAGAACACCGAGCGTGCCCCTTCGGTGCTTGGAAGCAGACGGGCATCGAGGTCATTCATCCGGCGGACCCAGAGACGCTCCTCGCCTTTCGAGTTGACGGCGACAAAGGCAACCTCGCTACCGTCGGGCGACACCGCAATGGAGTCGCCCTCTGGGTGCCAAAAGAAGCTGTTCCCCGGGGGCGCCTGGAGAAGGAACCGAATCGGGCTTCCGGACACGGCGCCGTCTCGCGCCGGACGCAGCAGCACGACGGCTGCAGTACAGAGGGCCAGGAGGGCAGTACCCCAGGGCAGCCAAGCCCGGCGACGACGGGGGGCCAGTGCCTGGGGTGTGGGGCCTTCGCCCTCCGCTAACTGGCGGAGCACGAGGCTCACGTCGTGCGCCGAGCTCCAGCGGGAGGCCGGGCCCTTGGAAAGACACGTCCTGACGAGCCTGTCGAACGCGGGCGGGCTGGCGGGCTGCAGGGATGACACGAGCGGCGGCTCCGACGTCTGGACTGCCGACATGACTTCGCCTTGCGAGTTGCCGGGGAAAGCTCTTTTCCCGGTCGCCATCTCGAAGAGGACGGCGCCCAGCGAGAAGATGTCGGTGCTGGCGTCCGCCGCCTTTCCATCGAATTGTTCGGGGGCCATGTATGGGAAAGTCCCCACGAGTGCCCCGTCCAAAGCCCGACTGCGGCTGACCGTCGACTCCCACGTCGCGTCCCTGGCCGCAGCGCGTGGAAGAGCGAGTTGCCTGGCCACGCCATAGTCGAGCAGCTTGACGCCTGCGCTGGTGACCATGACATTGCTCGGCTTCAAATCCCCATGGGCAATGCCCACCGCGTGCGTCGCGGCAAGCGCCGAGGCTATCTCCGCGCCGAAGCGCAAGACTTCCTCAAAGGGAAGCCGCCCCTTTGCCAGCCGAGCGGCAAGCGTCACACCGGAAAGCAACTCCATCACCAGGTAGTCGATGTCGTCGAATCTGCCGACGTCGAACAGAGCGCAGACGTGCGGGTGCGCAAGCTTGGAGATGGCCTTTGCTTCTCGTTCGAAGCGTTTACGCCACTCCTCCGCGGAGGAGACATCGGCAGGAAGAACCTTCACCGCGACCTCTCGCCCAAGGCGCGTGTCACGAGCGCGGTAGACCTCCCCCATGCCCCCGGCTCCAAGCGGAGCAAGGATTTCGTAGGGCCCAAGGCGAACACCGGCGGCGAGGACCATGTCGAGGGAACCCTGCGCTCCTTCGGGGTCCTTTCCTAGGGGCAGGTGGTGAAATCTACAGCGTAAAGAAGAATGTTGCTCCTTGGTCGACAGTCCCCTCGGCCCAAACTCGACCGCCATGCCGGTGAATGACTCGCTGAACCGTTGCCAGACCGATTCCGGTGCCGGGAAATTCGTCGACGCTGTGCAGGCGTTGAAAAGCTCCGAACAGGTTCGAGGCGTATTGCATGTTGAAGCCGGCGCCATTGTCGCGCACGAAGAAGACTGAATGAAGCTCGTCTAGGGTTGCGCCAAACTCGATTCGCGGGTTGGGGCGCTGGGAGGTGAACTTCCAGGCGTTGCCCAAGAGGTTCGTCAGGGCGATCCGGAGGAGTGCCGGGTCACCGTCGGCCGCCAAGCCCTCTTGAATGATGACCTCCACCTCTCGGCCTGGGTCGGATTGCCGAAGGTCGGCGATCAGCTGGTGTGCAATTTCAGTGAGGTTTACCGTGGTCCGTCGCAACTCACCGGTGCTCGCCCGGGCGAGCCTCAGCATGTCATCAATGAGGTGGCCCATCCGGTTGGCGCTCTCCCGCACCAGGGCCAAGTTCTCCTTCTCGCCAGCATCGAGCTTGTCGTCAGCAGATTCGAAGAGCGCCTGGCTGAAACCGTTGATGGCACGCAGGGGTGCGCGAAGATCGTGAGAGATGGAGTAGCTGAAGGCTTCGAGCTCCTTGTTCTTGCGCTGAAGCTCTTCCGCCAGAGCGGCTCGCGCTTCTGCCGTTGTGCGTGCGGCGCGTGCCTCCGAAACCTCGAACTGCCTGCGGAGCAGCTCCTCACGAATCTTGCGATGTTCGTCCTCGAACTGCTTCCGGCGGAGCTGAGCACGGATGCGCGCCTTGAGAATCTCGAACTCGCTCGACTTTTGAATGTAGTCGTCCGCTCCGGCGCTGAGGCTGTCAATCATCCCCTCCTGGCCCCCGAGAGCTGTGAGGATGATGAGCGGTATGTCACGAACGACCGGCGACGCCTTGATGCGACGGCAAGTCTCCTTTCCCCCCATTCCAGGCATGACGAGGTCCAGGAGGATGCAGTCGACCGACTGGACGGAGAGCATCTGGATTGCCTCTTCGCCTGACTGCGCCATGACGACGTCGTACCCCTCGACTCTCAGCCTCGTCGCCAATTCCTGGAGATAGGTCGCGCTGTCATCGACGGCCAGGATGCGCTTCGGCCCGAGGAGGCTCGCAGTATCGGCCTTGTCCTGTCCGGCAGTACGGAGCACAGCGGCGATTCGGGCGAGGATGACCGCCGGGTCGTCCCCTTTGTGGACAAACGCGTCTGCGCCCGCGTCCAAGGCGCGGAGTTCGTCTCCAGGCTGGTCCGATCCCGTCAGCAACACACAGGGGGTGCCGCGAAGCGCGGCGTCCAATCGAATCTTGCGGATGAGCGTCACGCCGTCGATTTCCGGCATCACGCCATCCACCACGATCGCACTGGGACGGCTGTTGGCGGCAATGCGGAGCCCTTCCTCACCGCTGGCAGCCGTCAAGACGGAGTATCCGGCCGTATCGAGCGCGAGGCGAAGCCCCTCGCGAGAAGTCGCGCTGTCATCCACGATGAGGATGGTTGCCGCCTGCTCCGAAGACGGGGCGCCCAGGCGACTCCGAAGGAGGTCGCGAGCGCGTGCCACCACATAGCCCGTGTCGTAGGGCTTTCCTACGTAGTCATCCGCACCGGTCTGAAGGCCGATGATCCGACTCTTGACTTCGGCCTCGCTCGAGAGAAGCAGGATGGGCGTTTCTGCTGTTGCCGGTGTCCGGCGGATCTCCTTGAGAAGCTCGACTCCGTCTCCGTCGGGCAGCTGGACGTCAAGGACTGCGAGCGCGACCGAGCCCTGCGCAAGTGCCCGGCGCGCCTGAGCAACGGTGGCGCAACGAATTGTGCGGAAGCCCATCGCTTCGAATGCCTCAGCCAGGTCCATGCGGACTGTCAGGCTATCGTCCACGATGAGCACTGCGCCCGTCATCAGCCGCTCCGCGTCCGAGCGAGGAGTTCTGAAATGGCCGGACCGATTTGCCCGAGAGGCAGCACGCGTTCAGCGGCACCGAGCGCCACGGCCTCGCGGGGCATGCCATACACGATGGACGATGCCTCATCTTGCGCGATGGTGTATCCGCCAGCTTTCCTGATCTCGAGCAGACCGGCCGCGCCGTCGCGGCCCATGCCGGTCAGGAGGCAGGCCAGGGTCTCCGCGCCGTACTCGCGGGCGAGCGACTCGAAGAGGACATCGATGGACGGACGGCAGGACTGTCGCTCAGGGTCAGATGTGAGGCGGAGCCGTCCACCACGGACCAGCAAGTGGCGCCCGGGTGGAGCGAGCACCACTCGTCCGCCGATCGAGGCAACGGGCTCGCCGTCTTCGGCGTAGGCGACGCTGTGTGGGGTCTGGGTCTCAAGCCAGTCGGCGAAAGCGGCGCCGAACTGCTCCCCGAGGTGAAGCACGATGAGCACGGGGAAGGTCAGGACCATCCGAAGCGAACGAAGGACTAAGACGATCGCGTTTGGTCCACCGGTCGAGGCCCCCAGGGCGACCACCCGATAGGACTGCGAGAGGGCAGCGGTTGGGAAGAGGATCTGTTCGGGTGGCGCTCGTGCCAACCCAGCCAGCCGGCCTCGGGGATGGGTGATGACCTTGATCCTCGAAACGAGCTTCACGGTCGAAACGAACTTTCGCTCCCAATCACCGTCGGCCTCGTCGCCCCGTGGTTTTTCAAGCACGTCGACCGCACCTGCAGCGAGCGCGTCGAATGTCTTGAAGACTGCGCCACGGTTTGTGGACGAGGAGACGATGAGGATGGGCGTCGGACAGTGCGCCATGATGTATTCGGTGGCGGCCAGACCACTCATCACCGGCAGCATCATGTCGAGGGTCATCACGTCTGGTTGGAGCTCCCGGCACAGCTCGATCGCTTGTTTGCCATCGGCTGCCTCTCCGGCGATCTCGATGTCCACCTCACGAGCCAAAATTTCGCAGAGTCGCCTCCGAACAGTGAGCGAGTCATCGACGACGAGGACGCGCACCTTGGCCATGGTCACGCCACCAGCCGGCGGATCCGGTCGAGCAGCTCGCCTTGGTCAAATTCGCTCTTTACGACGTACCCTTGTGCACCGATCTCCGCACTCTGTTCACGATCGGCGGGGGAGTTTCTTGAAGTCACCAAAATCGCGGGGATGCCCTGGAGCGAGGGCGCAGCGCGCGTTCGCCTGATGAAATCGAATCCGTCCATCCCCGGCATCTCGACGTCGACCAGGAAGAGTCCGTACCGGCGCTGGTAGGCCATCTCCAGACCCTCTTCCGCGGACGTGGCCAGTGCGACCTCGTAGCCTGCCGATTCCAGGATGCTCTGCTCGAGCATTCGAGTTGTCAGCGAATCGTCGATGATGAGAATTGGGAGGCTAGCGGCAACCGCGGCCCGCATCGCTGCATTTCCTCGGCGCACAGTCGCCACCAACCCTTCCGGGTCGAGGACCATCTGGGGATTGCCATCTGCGTCCAGCGACACCCCTGCCACGGAGGCGTCCGGCGGAGTCATCTTGGGGAGCGGCCGAAGCACGATGCTCTGAACGCCAACCAGCCGGTCGACGCCGAGTGCTGCCAGTGCTCCCTGGCTCTCAATCACTACGGCCGACCATACTTTCGGAGTGGAGTTGGCAACTTTTTCTGAGTGGAGGGCTTGTGACAATGGGGCGAATGGAATGGCCTTCCCGTCCAACAAAATTGACTCGCCTTCTGTCGTCCGGGTGACTTCGAGAGAAGCGAAGCGGAGGGTTCGGTGGATGGCGCTGAGGGGAATCGCCGCGGCCTGGCCGGCGGTCTCCACCACCAATGCGTCGAGCGAGGAAAGCGACACCGGGATCACAATCTCGACGGAGGTGCCCTTGCCTGCCTCGGTATGAACCGTGACTTTGCCGCCCAGGCGTTTGGCTGCCTCGTGAACCACATCGAGACCGATTCCCCGCCCCGAGACGCCGGTGACTGTGCTGGAGGAGCTGATCCCGCCTTCCAAGATGAGCTCGAGGAGGTTCTCGGAATCGAGGCTTTCGGCCTCGCCCACCACCATGCCGCGGCGTTGAGCTGCACGGCGAATGGCATCGAGATCGACTCCCCGACCGTCGTCGGTGCAAACGAAAGAAAGTCGGTTCCCGCGCCGTAGCACCTCGACCTTGACCTGCCCCTCCGGGGGCTTCCCGGAAGCCGTGCGCTCCGCCTCGGGCTCGATGCCATGGGCCGCTGCATTTCGCATCACCTGGACCAACGCATCCTGGATGGTGGCGAGCACATGCGGCTCGAGCCGCACCTCACCACCCCGGGTCTCGAAGGAGACGCGGGTGCCCACGCTCCGAGCTGCATCGCGCAGCGCGCGTTCGAGCGAGTTGAAGATCAGCCCCACAGGAAGTAGCCGGAGCCGCTCGGCCGTCTCCCGAACCTGGCGCAGCTCGCGGTCCAGCTGGTCGACTCCCGCGGCGAAGTCCCGCTGGACCGATGCCACGAGCTCGCGAAGCTCGTCGGCCATTGAACGAGTCTTGACGGTTGTGAGGAGCGTCTCTTCGCCAAAGCCCCGGGGTAACGTAAGTCGGTCGTTGAGGTTTTCGCTCAGGTGACGCACGTGCTTGAGCGCAGTGACGCCACGTCGCATTGTCTCGAGCTGGACGTTTAGCTCGATGACGCCATCGAGCAGCGCGTCCATGTCTTCGGTATCCCCTCCCAACGTGTTGAACTGTCTATCGGCAATGGGGCGCGCCACCGGGCCACTCACAGAATCCGCCTCTGCGAGGCCGCCAACTCGCACTGAGATTGCGTCCAAGAGAGAGAGCACTCCATCAACGCTCTCGCGTGGAAGTGCGGCCCCCCCTTCCCGAAGGGGAGCGAGCGCATCCTCGATGGCGTGCGCAAGGTCGGCGATTGCAGGTTGCTTGACGACGCGCGCGGCACCCTTGAGCGTGTGAGCCAACCTGAGCAGGCGCGCCATGAGATCTGTTTCGTGGACCCCTTTCTCTAGGTCGAGGACACCCTTCCCCAGCTGATCCAAGAGCTCCCTCGCCTCGATGCGGAAGTACTTGTATGGGTCGCGCGTCATCGCTTAGGCGTTCGCTTGCGGTCGAATCAGCCTGAGCAGTTCACGCGAGAGTCCGGCCAGCTGTGATGCAGTCTCGAGCGTTTGACCGGAACTGGCCTCGGTCTCCCTGCTTGTCGTGGCGACGTCGGTGATCGCAATGTTGACCTGTGCGACCGCGGTTGCCTGCTGCTTGGTGGAGAGCTCGATCTCTCGGGCGACCTCTGCCGCCGTTGTCACGAGGACCGTGATCTCCTTGAACGCATCGGCAACTTCCGAAAACTGTCTTGACCCTGTTTCCACCGCCTTCGAGCCGCTCTCGGTGGTCATGACAGTCGTGTTGACGGCGCTGCGAACGTCCTCGATGAGCTTTCGTGTTTCGTTTGTGGACCCGGCGACCCGATCTGCCAACTTCCGGATCTCGTCTGCGACGACGCTGAATCGCTTTCCGGCGTCGCCGGCGCCTGCGGCCTCGATGGTGGCGTTGATGGCTAGAATGTTGGTTTGTTCGGCGAGCTCGGAAACGATGTCCAGGACACTGCCGATCTGTTGAGACTTCTTGCCGAGCTCAACCATGTGATTGACGATGATGTCGACCTGACGTCGGATCCCCGTGACCGCCTCGTGCCCTTTCTCCACCGTTCCATCGCCAGCCCGCGCCGCCGCCGCTGTCTGTTCTGCGACCCGCGCGACTTGCTGGGCGCTTTCGGCGATCTGCCGGGAGGTCGCTAGGAGCTCACTGATGGTCGTGGTGATCTCACTCATGGCGGTCGCTTGTTCCTGGGCCCCGCTGACCTGCTGGTTCGCCGACGCCTGGAGTTCTGCCGAAGAGCTCTGAACCTGCTGGACGGCGGCGCCAATCTGCTGCGAGAGGAATCGCGAGAGGAAGAGACCGATCAGCGCCACCAAGGCGGTTCCCAGGAGGCTTCCCAAGAGAAGAAATAGTTTGGTCGTCTGGGCGCTGGCTTCGGCCTCGGCGCTTCGCCGAGTGAGCAACTCCCGCTCGGCGTCATCCATCTCTGCGAAGGTGCGGCGCAGCTGGTCCATCGTTCTCTTGCCTTCGCCGCTCATGATCAGGCGTGCACTGGCCTCGACGCCCCCAGTTCGGCGCTCTCGAATCGCGTCGTTGAGCAAGGCCAATCGGGCGTCGATCAGGGGTTGCACAGAATCCAATGTGCGCTGCACGGTATTGTCGATGGTGAGATTTCGAAGCTCGCCGCGCCTCCGGGCGATGCCAGCGATGGCGGCTTGATACGGTTCGAGAAACGCCTCATTCCCGGCGATGATGAAGCCGCGCTCGCCGGTCTCAGCGTCGACGAGCAGGAACAGGAGACCGTTGAGCTCCTCGCGGACCTGTTGAGTGTGGCCGACCCACCGTTCGTTCTCGATGAGGCGGTGCGCGTTGAGGTACCCGACCACGGCAATTACCAACAGCGTGGCTGCGGCCGCCGCGAAGCCTGCGGCGACTTTTCGGCCAAAGGTCCAATTACTAAACATCGGTCACTGCTCCTTGGACGCGCTTACCGAGCAGACGCGCCGTGTCACCGTCTCGATGACCGAGGCGATGTGAATCAGGGGACGGACCACATCGGCGGTCCGCACTGCTCCGCGGACATGCCGCGGTCGAAGTCGCTCAAGCTCAGGCGTCTCCGAGAAGACGTCTGCGCGTGGGACGCGCAGCTGCGCCTCGAACAGGTCAAATGCCAGGGCGACGGGGTCAGGAGTACCCGTCAGGACGACCCATCGAGGGGTGGGCCCGTGGGAATGCCCGAGCAAGAAACGAAGGTCAAAGACTGGCGCCAGCACGCCACGGAAAGCCGCGATGCCCAGCATTTCGGGGATGTGAGAGGCGACTGGAACGAATTTTCGATCGAGATGGAGCGCCGCGATTTCCGAAAGACGAATTGCATACGGAAATGCCCCGACCCTCACGGCGAGGAAGTCCTCGAAAGCAGATTCTTCGCGCGATTGGCAGGCAGCGAAAGACGCATCGAACGCCGCTCGAAGTAGGGCCGCGGTGTCTGAAACACCGTTTCCGTGGGCGCTCATTGCCTGCTCCCCAGCCGGTCGAGCTCCCGGGAGCACAATGCCACCAGCGCGTCGCGGCTGAATCCGCCTCCGAAAAGCAACAGCCGAGAAGCTTCCTCGTGTCTCAGAAGATGGAAGGCCTTCGCCAACTCTAGGCGAGCTGCTTCTTGGTCCCCACCACGGCGCGCGAGGAGACCGAGGTGAAGGTGCGGCATGGCGAACGTTGGGTCGAGGTAGGCCGCGCGTTGGTCATGATCGAGGGCGCCCTTCAGGTTGCCTTCGCCCTCCTGGCATACGGCTAGAATGTAGTGCGCACCGGCATTGAATTCGTCGAGTTGCAACAGCTCGGAGCACACCTTCGCGGCAGCGGCAATTTTTCCGCTGTGCGTCAGGAGGACAGCACGGAGAAGAAGGAAATCGGGGCCCTGCGCGGGATCGAGGTCCTCCAACAGCTGGAGCGCCTGTTCGAAGTGTTCTGTCCTGAGGAGTTCCAGCGCGAGGCAGAGGTCGGGTCCGGAGCTGGCAACCGGTGCTGGCACGTCGGACGGAGATGGTTTCGCGGTGAGCACATGGATTCGGCGGGCCATATGCTGGACGGTTTCAATCCAGGTCGTTGCCCAAGCCTCGGACACTCGCGGGTTGGTCGGCTCCGGCGACCAAAACTTCGCATCCGGCGCGATGGCTTGGGCCGGCTGCAGACCCTCCTTGCGTTGGTAGTAGAAGGTCTCGTGCGTATGGAGCAGGTGGAAGTCCTGGGACAGCCCGCGCAAGTTCTCCGCGTGGCCCAGGAACAGATAACCGCCAGGAGTAAGTGCCTCCGTAAGGCGGTCGACGAGTCGCTGCCTGCTCTCGGGCGTGAAATACATCATCACGTTGCGGCAGAAAATCACGTCGTAGCTGGCTGGCTGCCACAGGCTAGAATTTTCCTGGGCAAGGTTGTGGAGCTCGAACGTCACCGCTGCGCGGATTGCCGGGTCGAGAGCGAAATTACGGCCCTGAGAGATGAACCATCGACGTCGGGTCTCCGCAGGCGTTTCGCGCAGCGACCATTCGGAGAAGCACGCTCGGGCCGCCCTCTCGAGCATCGCGGGATTGATATCGACGGCCCGGATGGAGAGATTCCAACCGGTCAACAGCTCGCTGTCGCGCGCCAAGATGGCGAGGGAGTACGCCTCTTCACCAGATGCACAACCCGCTGAGAGAACGCTTAAGCGTCGTGTCGCCGACCTCGCGGAGATGCGATCGGGGAGGGCAACCTCTAGGAACGCGCGGAACTGTTCGAAATGCCGAAAGAAGTAAGTCTCGTTGACCGTTAACGCCTTCGCGAGCTCACCGAGTTCCGCCCGTTGAGAGGAAGCACCCTCCATGCGATTCAGGTAGGGCGCGGCTGAGTTGGAGGAAGCATCCAGCCTCCGGCGCAGCACGTCGGCCAGAAATCCGAGCTTGGTTTCGTCGAAGTGCAATCCGAGGCGATGGGCGACGGCGGCGCGGAAGCGTCCCACATCGGCGCCCCGGATGGTCAGCATTGCGGATGGGCCTCGTTTGCCTCGATGACCTTCCAGACCGAGTCCGAAACGATTCGCGCGCTTTGCAGAACCGCAAGCAGCTCGGCATCGAGCACTCCGATTGCCGCGACCGCCCCGGCGCCCGTCTCCTGAAGGAGCGGGTCAAGGGTGCGGAGCGAATCCGACGCCAAGGTTCGGATGCCAACGACGGCGTCGACCGCAAGCGCAAGACTGCGCCTGTTGACCTTGATGGTTACGAACCTAGCGGGCCGTCGCTGGCCCGTCACACCGACTAGCTGTCCGGCGTCGATCACCGGCACCGGCGAACCTCGGATGATGGAGAGGCCGAACACAAACGCGGGAGTCCCGGCGAGGGGCACCACCGACAGTGGCCTCATCGTCTCTGAGACGTGCTCGATGGGAAGAGCGCAGAAGTGCGTTCCAACGCGGCAGAGAAGAACCACGGTCGTTTCAAGCGCCAACTGCATCACGCTGTTCCCTTCCGCGCCAAACTACCGCGCGGACAACTTGCCAAACCGGAGGGAGCAACGCTGAGTGAGACGCCGCCTTCTCTAGCTTTAGGACTCTAACAGGCTGAGATGAACGGGTCTGAGTCGAAGCTTTGTAAAGGAACTCCCGGATGCATCGTTTCAATTCTCGCGATCCGGACTGCTGGTGGGTCCGGTGCGTGGATGCCTACATCGGGCGTTTCGGAATCGCATCAGTACCTTGAAATGGTCCAGAGAAATCCTCTCAACTCATTTCAAGGTCGCCCCGGCTGGCTGGAAATCGCCAAGCCCTCGAAGTTCGGGCGCGCTCTCTCTCGCACAGAGGTGCCGGTGTGGTTGGAGGTCGGCCCCGGCTCTCCGGCCTGCCTACTCCGCCCCGGTGTGCGCACGGAGCTTTGCATTCTCCATTTCCAGCGCTTCGATCCGAGCAAGCAGCGGCGCGACGCTCTCACGCACTTCACCCTCCGTGAACCGGGGCGTGATGTGCTGTGAGCAGTTCCAGTCGAAGCCCTCCACCTTGAGCAGGATGCCGCGCTCAATGTGCGCCTGGTAACCCGGGACCGTCAGCTTCGCGAGCGTGTCCGGTGAATCGGCCTGCGTCACCAGCGCCGCGTGCGCGAAAACCTTGAGGCGTCCGCGACCGGGATAGTCCATGAAGATGAGTGCCACGCGATCATCTTTCGACAGGTTCCCGACCGAGATGTACTGACGGTTCCCGCGGTAGTCAGCGAACCCCAGTGTGTGCTGGTCCAGCACGCGGACGAAGCCCTTTGGTCCGCCGCGATGCTGGATGTACGGCCAGCCGTTCTCACTGATGCTCGCCATGTAGAAACTGTCACGCGCGGCGAGGAACGCCTCCTCGTCCGGGCCGAGGACATCCGGCTCGTCTCGTGGAGGCTCAACGCGGGCGTAGGCCTTCCGGCTGCCCATGCGCTCCTGCACGGCCTTGACCGCTGGCGTGAATGCAATGCTGGCGAATCGACCCATGACGCAGCCTTCTCCTCAACGGAACTACACTCCGGAGGTCCACGAGGGACCACCGGCATTCAACCGGTCACGGACCTGTGGCCGAAACCGTGCGCTCACTCGGTAAAGGCCGCGCCTAGGACTTTCAACTCCGAGAGCAAACCCAACCCCTCTGCGAAGAGGCGGGGCTGCACCCGGCCACCGCAAACCCGACAGGGCCGTCCGGGCATCCGCGACGGGGTGGGGGGTTTTCCCCGTCGCAGGCCGATGAAGTCGTTCAGCTCTTGAAGAATCCGAGCAATTCCTCGTTGACCCTGTCCTTGAGCGTCGTGCACATCCCGTGGGGGGCGCCCTTGTAGACTTTGAGGATGGAGCCCTTGACGAGTTTCGCCGACAGCGGGGCGGAGTCGGCGAAGGGCACAATCTGGTCGTCGTCGCCGTGAAGGATGAGCGTCGGGACGTCGAACTTCTTGAGGTCCTCGGTCATATCCGTCTCTGAAAACGCCTTGACGCAAAAGTATGACGCAGGAAAGCCGGCCATCATGCTCTGGAGCCAGAATGACTCGCGCACGCCTTCCGAGATTTTCGCGCCCGGCCTGTTGTAACCGTAGAACGCCATGCTGAGGTCTTTCCAGAAAGCCGAGCGGTCGGCTTGAACGCCTGCGCGGAGCTGATCGAATGCTTCCATCGGCGTACCGAGCGGATTCGTCGGGCTCTTCAGCATCACCGGCGGGATGGCGCTAATCAGCACGGCCTTAGCGACGCGTTTCGTTCCGTGGCGACCGATGTAGCGGGCGACTTCCCCGCCGCCGGTGGAATGGCCGACATGGATAGCCTTCTGCAGGTCGAGCCCCTTGGTGAGCTCTGCGAGGTCGTCAGCGTAGGTGTCCAGGTCGTTGCCGTTCCAGGGCTGGCTTGACCGGCCATGGCCTCGGCGGTCGTGCGCGATGCAGCGGTAGCCCCGCGACGCCAGAAAGAACATCTGGTCTTCGAAGGCATCGGCGGACAACGGCCACCCATGGCTGAAGACGACGGGTTGCCCGCTCCCCCAATCCTTGAAATAAATTTCCGTGCCGTCCTTGGTAGTGAAGGTATTCATGGGCCGCTTTCCTTTGCTCGGGTTGGAGGAAGTGGAAGCCGCGGAGGCTGTCATCGCCGACAGACTGGCCGCAGCGGCAACGCCGGCGCTTCCAATCAGGACGTTGCGGCGTGAGCCATCGACGGCTGCGGTTCGCTTCGGCTTGACGGAGTCCATGGGGAGCTCTCTTTCGGTGCGAGTGACGTTGGTAGAGGGTTGGTGTGCAAGGGGGTGGCAAGAACGGCGACCTTCGGCGCGCCACCGACAGCCGCCCAGCGCTCAAGCCACCCAGGGCCGATGCGCCGCTGATGATTCGTCGGGCTCCCCCTCGCCTTGCGCCGTGCGCCGGGTGGCATAGCGCCTCTTCTTCATCGGTGCTCTGCCTAAAGACCGAAAATGTTCAAAAACGTCCGACGCTTCGTCCGGTCATGAACCCCGCCGAATCGTGTTCGTGGGCTCCGCAGACTCGGCCCATGCTTCAATGACGCCCCCGGCAGTCGCGCTCGCAAAGGACGTAGGGTGTGCCCCGTGGAAGAGCCAGGGCCTCCCCGGAATGCGCTCGACGTCACCGTCCAGGCCGGTCTGGTCGTCTTCCAGAGCGGCAACTTCCACGCCGCGCACGACGCATGGGAGGAAGGCTGGCGGAACTCCCAGGGTGCAGAAAGGCACCTCCTCCAGGCGCTGGTGCAACTGGCTGCCGCCTTTCACCAGTGGGGCCGCAAGAAGCCCGGCGGCGCGGCCACGCTCCTCGGTCGGGCCCGGCGCCACCTAGCGAGCGTCCCGAGCAGGCTGCTCGGCGTCGAGGTGTCCGAGCTCGAGCTCGAGCTCGAGGCGTGGGAGGAGGCCGCTGCCCGAGGCGACCCGGTGCCAGCCTCACCGCGCCTTCGCGCGCTCGAGCTGTCGCCTGAGGCGCCGATGCACCGCCGCCGCCCGAGGTGTCCGTACTGCGGCGAGCGGGTGACGGTGCAGGCCGAGCCGCTGGGCGTCACCGAGGAGATGTACGTCGAGGACTGCCCGGTATGCTGCCGTCCGTGGACGGTGCACGTCACCCGCGAGGGGAGCGAGGTGGCCGTAACACTCGGCCGCGAGGACGACTGAATCCAAGAACGAGCAACCCCAGCAGCGCCAGTCCGCCCACCGGGCCCGGTGCGCTGCTGCAGGCGAGCCCCTGCACGCCGCTGCTGCTGGCTGCGGCGAGTCCACCGGGCGAGCCCGCGTCGAGGCTACCGGTAGGCCCAGCGTCCAGCAGCACGGTCACCGTCGCTGAGGCCACCACCAGGAGGGTGATGCTGTTGGCCGGGAAGGTGGCGGCGAGGCTCGTGCCGCTCAGGCTGAGGTCCGCTTCTCGCACTACCGCGGAGAGGTTGGCGGGCCCGTAGCCCCACACCTGCGCCGTGCCCGAGGGCGTGAAGCCGGTCAGGGTGACGGAGCTCGCGAGGTCGCCGCTCGTCTTGTTCACCACCACCAGCGTCAGCGCCGAGTCCGAGGCGCGCTGCGCGCCGTAGATGGCGAGCTGGTCCTGGCCGGAGTTGTCCGCGCCGCCGCTGGTGGAGTTCACCCACGTGTCGCCATAGGCGCTGCCCAGGCCGTCATAGTTCCGGTAGATGCGGAAGGCGTAGGCCACCGCGTCGGTGCTGGCCGGGGGTCCCCACATGGTGGCGAGGTCAAGCCCCTCGCGGCCAAAAATCCCGAGCACGTCCGCCTCGGCGAGCGCCCCGTTGATGCTCTGCGTCCCACCCCAGTTGTACTCGGTGATGGCCAGCCGAGTCCCCGGGTAATGGGCCGCAATGAGTTGCTTGAACGAGGGGATGAGTTGAATGGGTGGGTTGTACTGTCCAATCCAGCTCTCGTCCTCGTAGGTGGGGTCCCACAGCGAGCGCGTCGAGCGGAGGCGCTGGGCCTGCAGGTCCGCGTCCCCTGGGTCGGTGGTGTTGGCCAGCGAGCCGAGGCTCGAGGACGGGTAGTAGTGCTCGTCGAGGTAGTCGAGGAGGCGCTGGCCGGAACTCGTGTCGGCCTGCGCCATCGCGTCGAGGTAGCCGGCGGCATAGCTGTAAACCGGGTAGCCGAAATCGACCGGGCCGAGGATGAGCGCGGTGGGGTCGGCGGCCTTCACCGCCGTGGCGAACTGGATGCCGAGGTCGGTAATGCCTCCGTCGCCGGCGTAGGGGCGGCCCTGGGGGAGGATGTCGCGGTGGGTGTTGCCCCAGCCGCTCGGTTCGTTGTCCAGATTGTAGAAGCGCACGCCGCCGTCAGCCGCGGTGCCATACTTGCCGACGAGGTACTGCACCCACTCGGTGGCCAGCGCAGTCGCGTTGGGAATGTGGATGCGAAGAATTTGCGCCTCGTTGAGCGGGATGCTTCCCCCATCGGCGAGGAGGACTCCGTTGCCGCAGTCGTCTCCGTTCGGGTGCACGTAGGGGTTGTAAGACTGCTGCTCCGGAAACTGGCTCTTCGGGTAGCTGCAGTCCCAGGCGCTCACGCTGTCGATGTAGGGGACGAGGGGGATGGTGAGCAGAGTGCGCCCCTCCGAAGCTTCAGCGAGCGAGATGACGGTGTCCGCGGTGGCGTTGGGCACCGGCGTCGCCGTCCCGCTGCCGGCCATGAAGTACCAGTCGAAGCCGGCGTTGCTGGCGTCCACCTTCCAGTTGTAACGGGTGGCGGCGTCTCCCCCCATCCGGGTGACGGGGACCTTCACCTCGGTGTGGAAGGCCCCATCCGCTGCGGTGACGCTGTAGCTGTTCATCCCGTAAATGTCGGGGCTGATGGGATGTCGGTCGGACGAGACGTCCACGACCAGGGAGGGCCCCGCGCCTACCTGCGAGAGCAGGGACAGGGTGAGGAGGAGTGGGGCCACAGCGAGCATCGGCTCCTCTGCAGCACGAATTGGGCCGCGGGAAGGCGAAGTCCAAGCAGGCGAGAGGAGGCCCGAGCGGCGGGTGCGCACCCCACACAGTGGGGGGAGGACAGACCCCACCCGAGTGAGGGGGCCTGTCCAGCAATCACCCTGGCTCCCCGGGCGTACAGCGACTGGGGTTGACGCCGGAGGTCCCGATGGGCCGCATGGTTCTGCTGTTCGCAGCTATCGCACTCTGTCCCACGCTGGCGCATGCCTGGGACCTGGACGGCGACTGCGTCATCGACGTCATGCCCGGCGACGTGGTGGCGCGGGGCAAGGACGTGGTGGTGGAGGCCGGCAAACGCGTCAATGACGCCGTGGCGGTCGACGGGAACGTCATCGTCCGCCGTGGCGCTCACGTGAAGAGCGCAGTGGCCGTCAACGGCTCGGTGACCATCGAGTCCGGCGCCAAGGTGACGGGAAGTGTCATCTCCTTCGGAGGAAAGGTGACCGTCGCGCCCGATGCCAAGGTGGAGGGCAGCCGCTTGGTGCTGGGCGACGGCATCAAGGTCAAGAGCGAGGATGGCAAGGACGTCTCGCTCAACTTCTCCATCGCCGGCGAGGAGCTGGGCCAGCTCATTGCCGGCAAAGTCTCTGAAGCGGCCCGAAACTGCCGCATCGTGGACAACTCGGACGGCGGGAAGAAGTAGTCGCTACGTCCTAGGGAGGGCTCACCCCAGGGCCATCAACCGGCCTTCTTGCTCATCGCCAAGGGGACCCGGAAGAGCTCAAGGACTTCGGCGACCTCCACCGGCTTGGCGATGCACGCCACCGCCCCGGCCTTCATCGACTGTTCCACCAGCTCCGGGGTGTGACGACCGGTCATGGTGATGAGGCGGACGCCTTCCAGGTTTTTTCGCGCCTTGATGCGGCGGCACACCTCGAAGCCATCGACCTCCGGCATGTTGAGGTCAATGAGCAGCCCATGGGGTTTAATCTCGGTAACCAGCAGCAGCGCCTCCACACCAGAGGTGGTGGTGGTGAGCTCCACCTGGTTGGCGTGGGCCTTGAACGCTCGCTTCATTGCGTCGAGTACGGGCTTCTCGTCGTCCACCACCAACAGGCGCACTGCGGAACTGCCCAGTTCTTCTGGCACCGGCATCTGGTGGGCGATGAGAAAGGAGCGCAGGTCCCCGGCCCGCACGCGACGGTGCCCACCGGGCGTCCGGAAGGCGACGAGGATGCCACGGTCAATCCATTTGCTCACCGTGGACGGGTCGACCTGCAAGAGCCGGCTGATGTCATGGGTGGTGTAGAGAATGTCCGTCATGGAGTGACTTTCCTCATCCGAGCGCCCAAAGGCATCCTCGCGCCGAAGGGCTGGGCGGGGAAGGCGATTTTCCGGCTTTTCTAGCATTGGAGCCTGGTAGCTGTAATCCGGCGGCATCCGGTAAACCCCTAAGGCCGAACTCAGGTAAACACCCTAGTTTTGGCCCTATTGGCCGAGGGCCCGGCGGATGGCCACCGCTTCCCGGAGCGTGGTTTCAAACATCTCTAATGTGAGGGAGCAAGGACCGTCGCAAGGCGCGGTCTCGGGTGACTCATGCACTTCGGTGAAGAGAGCATCCACCCCGGCTGCAATCGCGGCGCGGGCCAGGACTGGTACCAGGGCGCGTTCCCCCCCAGACGCAGTGCCCTGGGAAGACGGTAGCTGCACCGAGTGGGTGGCATCGAAGCACACCGTCAAACCGGCGGCGCGCATCTGGTGCAGGCCGCGCATGTCCACCACCAAATTGTGGTAACCGAAGCTCGCCCCGCGTTCTGTGACGAGGACGTTGGGGTTGCCCGCCTCGGTGGCCTTCTTGGCAGCCTGCAGCATGTCGAGCGGAGCCACGAATTGTCCCTTTTTGAGGTTGACGCCGCGGCCGGAGCGGGCCACCGCCACCACCAAGTCCGTCTGACGGCAGAGGAGGGCTGGAACCTGCAGCACATCCACCACCTCTGCGACCGCTCCTACCTGGGACGTCTCGTGGACGTCAGTGAGTACCGGCACCCCCACCTCCCGCTTCACTCTGGCCAAGACGCGCAACCCCTCGGCCAGGCCCGGACCGCGGAAGGCAGCGCCACTCGTCCGGTTGGCCTTGTCGAAGCTGCACTTAAAAATGAAAGGTAAATGCAGTTTCTGGGTGACGTCCAAGAGAAGCCGGGCGTGTCGAAGGGCGTGCTCTTCTGACTCGATGACGTCCGGTCCGGCGATGATGAGGAGCGGCTGCCCGGCGCCGACCGGGTGACCGCCGAGGCGAATCATCGCCGCGCCCCGTCGCGTTGCTCCAGCGCAGCCCGGATGAAGCCGGAGAAGAGGGGGTGCGGGGCGAAGGGTTTGCTCTTGAATTCAGGGTGGAACTGGCAGCCCACGAAATAGGGGTGGTCGGGAAGCTCCACCATCTCCACCAGGTTGAGCTCTGGGTTGTGGCCACTCACCACCAGGCCGGCTTCGGCCAGTCGCGACCGGTAGGAGTTGTTTACTTCATAGCGGTGGCGGTGACGCTCGCTCACCTCGTCCTTCCCGTAGAGCTTGAAGGCGAGCGAGCTGCTCTTCAGCACGCAGCGGTAGGCCCCGAGGCGCATCGTGCCGCCCTTGTCCTGCACGCTCAGCTGGCTCTCCATCAGCGAGATGACGGGATGGGGCGTCCGCTCGTCGAACTCGATGGAGTTGGCGCCGCTGAGCCCGAGCACGCTGCGAGCGAATTCCACGACGGCCATCTGCAGGCCCAAGCAGATGCCGAAGAAGGGCACTTTCTTCTCTCGTGCCCAGCGGATGGCGTTGATTTTTCCTTCGGTGCCACGCACCCCGAAGCCGCCCGGGACGAGCAGGGCATGCGTGCCAGCGAGGAGGGTGGCGGCACCTTGCGTCTCCACTTCCTGACTGTCCAGGTAGACGAGCTCCACCTTGCAGTCATTGGCGATGCCGCCGTGCTGGAGCGCCTCGTTGAGACTCTTGTAGCTCTCCTTGAGGTCCGTGTACTTGCCCACCACGGCGATGCGCACCTCGCCCTTGGAGGGACGGTAGACCTTTTCCAGAATTCGCTCCCAGCGCTCCAGTCGCGGAGCGCGCGACCAGATGTTGAGAATCTCGGAGAGCCGTTCGTCGATGCCTTGTCGGTGCAGCTCCAGCGGCAGCTCGTAGATGCTCTTCACATCGGGACTGGTGAAGACGCCCGCCGGGTCGACGTTGCAGAACATGGCTATTTTAGCCCGCATCTCAGCGGGGACTTCGCGGTCGGTGCGGCACACCAGCACGTCCGGCTGGATTCCAATCTCCCGAAGCTTCATCACCGAGTGCTGGGTGGGCTTGGTCTTCACCTCGCCGGCGGCGGCGATGTAGGGCAGAAGCGTGAGGTGGACGTAGGTCGTGTTCTGCGGCCCGACGTCGTAGCGCATCTGCCGGACGGCCTCGAGGAACGGAAGCGACTCGATGTCGCCCACGGTGCCGCCTACCTCGACGATGATGGCGTCATGCCCTTCGGCGGCGGCGAGGATGTTGCTCTTAATCTCGTCGGTGATGTGGGGAATGACTTGCACCGTCTTCCCCAGGTACTCGCCCCGGCGCTCTTTCTGGATGACGGAGTTGTACACTCGGCCAGTGGTGAAGTTGTTCAGCCGGCTCATGTGGGCCGAGGTGAAGCGCTCGTAGTGCCCGAGGTCGAGGTCGGTTTCTGCCCCGTCGTCGGTGACGTAGACCTCGCCGTGTTGGAAGGGGCTCATCGTCCCCGGGTCGACGTTGATGTACGGGTCGAGCTTGCAGAGGGTGATGTCCAGCCCTCGGTTCTCGAGCAATGCCGCGATGGAGGCGGAGGCCAGCCCTTTGCCCAAGGAACTCACCACGCCGCCCGTCACGAAGATGAACTTGGTCTTCTTGGTGCGCATGGGAAATCCTCAATGCCCGAGAAGACGGTTCGCGGTCAATGAGGGCTTCTCCGAAGCCAGTTAGGAGGCGAAGAGGCATGCGTCCGACGCCGGTGGACTCGGATGGTGCGGACGGACTTCAGAGGGAAGGAGGGGAGGAGCCTCCCCCTTTTCTCAAGGTGGCCTCGGCCCGGGCCAGGTCCTCCGGGGTGTCCACGCCGAAACTTCTGTGCTCGGTGCGCACGCAGCGGATGCGAATGCCATGCTCCAGGGCCCGGAGCTGTTCGAGCGACTCGGCCTGCTCCAGCGTGCCCGGCGGTAGTTGGGCGAGCCGGAGGAGCGTTGGACGACGGTACCCGTAGAGCCCGACATGCGCGAGGCCAGCCCCCCGAGCCCCGTCTCTCTGGTAGGGAATGTCGGCCCGGCTGAAGTAGAGGGCGTCGCCGCGGGCGTCCGTGACCACTTTCACCACGTGCGGGCTCCGCCGCTCCCCGGCGTCCTTCAGAGGCCGTACCAGGGTGGCCATGGCCACCTCGACATCGCCGAATGCATTCACCAGAGCCCTGAGGGACTCCGGGTCCACCAGGGGCTCGTCGCCCTGGACGTTGACCACCACGTCCGGGGACCCGGCCGGAAGCCGCGCTGCCAATTCGGCCACCCGGTCGGTGCCGGAGCGGTGCGCGGCAGACGTCCGCTCGACGTCGCCGCCGAAACGCGCCACTGCCTCGGCGATGCGCTCGTCGTCGGTGGCCACCACCACGCGCTCGAAGGCCGAGGAGCGCACCGCCGCCTCCACCACGTGCTGGATGAGCGGTCGTCCGGCGAGGGTTGCCAGTGGCTTGCCGGGGAAGCGGGTGGAGCCCCAGCGCGCGGGAATGACCGCCAGGGCGCGAACCGCCAGCTCGCCGGAGACGGGCATTGCGGCCCTCGAGGCTAGCACCGCCCCCGGGGCCGGGCGGGACTCACCCTTCCCTAGGCTAGACGGGCGCCGCCTTGGACGGCAGGCCGCACCTGGGTTGCCCAACCAAAGGGGAGTCAGTCGCTCTTCGCAGTCGTGTCGTTGGCACGCTCGCCTTTGCGCAGGCGCCGACAGCCGGTCCGCAGTTCGCGCAGGTCCTGCGACATCGTGAAGGGCCGTGCGGCGGTTGAGCAGTTCTACAAGCCAGGCACCGATGCAGGCAATACGGTGATTGTGACCACGGTGGACGCACAGGCTTCTGGAGCTCTGGGTTACGAGACGGGGTGGTCATCGTCAACCTCAAGGACGCCAAGGGAAGGGTGGTGAAGGTCAACGGCAAGTACGTGAGCGTCTTCGTCCAGGAGAAAGGAGCCTGGAAGATGAAGTACCTCTGCTACAACACCAGTCCAGTCCCGAAGCGCAGTAAGTAACGCGGCGAAACGACAGCCGGCCTGGACTCCTCTATTGTGCGCCCCGTGGCGGTCGGTCCACAGGTGGGAGTCGAGCTGACGGAGACCCCCTCCGGGGGCGCGCTGATGGTGCTCTCCGGTGCGCTGGACGTCCGCACCGCAGCGGCGACGCGCAGGGAAATCTCCACCCAGCTCTCAGGGAAGACATTCCAGGCGGTTGAAATCGACGCCAGTCGGCTCGAGCATGGCGATGCCTCCGGCATGGTCATCCTCTATGAGCTGACGCATGGACGATTCACGCCCGGCGTCCTGGCCACGCTGCGGGGATTGCGCCCCGAGCTGGAAAAACTGCTCCAGGCGTTTCCCCCTCCGGCCGACGTGCAGGCTGCGGAGCGCCATGCGCCCCGAAAGCCCATCGCCGTCGAGGTGGGAGCCGCCACCCTTGGCCTGGGACGGGACTTCCTCGAGGTGGTGGCATTCCTCGGGCGGCTGAGCATCGCTGCTGGAGCCATCATCCGCCGTCCCCGATGGCTTCGCCCGAGCGAGCTGGCCCGGGTTTTTGAGAAAGCCGGTGCCAACGCCCTCTTCATCGTCTCGCTCATCAGCTTGCTGACAGGGCTCATCATCGCCTTCGAGGCCGCCCAGCCGCTGAAGACCTTTGGCGCACAAATCTACATCGCCAACATGATTGGCCTGGTGATGGTCCGCGAGTTGGGGCCCATCATGACGGCCATCGTCTTTGCCGGCCGGACGGGCTCGGCTTTCGCTGCCGAGCTGGGCACGATGAAGGTGAACGAGGAGCTCGATGCGCTCAGGACGATGGGCCTCGACCCGACGCGCTTCCTCGTCATCCAGCGGGTGCTGGCTGGGACCCTGGCCATGCCTCTGCTCACTGCCTATTCGATGGCGATGGGCATTCTCGGCGGCGTCATTGTCACCAAGCTGATGGGGTTTCCACTGGCGCTCATCTGGAAGCAGCTGACGTCGGCGCTGGGCCTGGACGACATTCTCTTCGGGCTCGTCAAGGCAGTCGTGTTCGGTACCGTGGTCTCCGCCCTCGGCTGTTACCACGGCGTCCACACCCGTCAGGGCCCGAGTGCGGTGGGCGATTCGGCGACGCGGGCCGTCGTCTCGGGCATCTTGCTCATCATCATCATCGACGCCATCTTCTCTGTCTTCGCTTTCGCGCTCGACATATGAGTCCCGCCGAAAAACCTCCCATCATCGAGGTCAAGCACCTGACCATCGGGTACGACGAGCGCATCGTGCAAAAGGACCTGAATTTCCAGGTTCGCAAGGGCGAGGTGTTCGTCATCCTCGGCGGGTCGGGCTCGGGCAAGAGCTCGCTTCTGAAGTGCATGATTGGGCTGCTTGCGCCACTGGAAGGCGAAATCCTCTTCGACGGTGTGGACATGCTCACCGCCGAGGGCGAGGAGCACCTCAACCTCTTGAAGAAGTTCGGGGTCATGTACCAGAGCGGCGCACTCTTCGGCTCGATGACGCTGGTGGAGAATGCCCGGCTCCCGCTGGACGAATTCACCAGGCTGGACCTTGACGAGCGGGAACTGGTCGCGCTCACCAAGCTCAACCAGGTCGGGCTGCTGGAGGCGGCGCGTCGTATGCCGGCCGAGCTGTCGGGGGGAATGCAGAAGCGCGCCGGCATCGCCCGGGCCATGGCTCTGGACCCGGCCATCCTCTTCTTGGACGAGCCCTCGGCCGGGCTCGACCCCATCACCTCGGCCGGCCTGGACCGCCTCATCCGCAGCCTGTCCCGCGACTTCGGAATCACCTGTGTCGTCGTGACGCATGAGCTGCAGAGTATTTTCGCCATTGCCGACCGCTGCATCATGGTGGATGCGCAGCGCAAGACCCTCATCGCCGAAGGGAAGCCCGCCGAGCTTCGAGACCACTCCGAAGACCCGGTGGTGCGTCAGTTCTTCCGGCGCGAGGCAGACCCGGAGCAGGGGAGACAGACTGGATGAGTGAGCGAGCCCACGAATTCAAGATTGGCGCCTTCGTGCTGTTCGGCGTCGCCCTCATCCTGGCCGGGCTGGTCGCCTTCGCCTTCAGCCGCGACGTCGAGCCAGTCTACCACTTCGAGACCTACGTCGACGGCGACGTGGACGGGCTGAGCGTCGGGTCATCCGTGAAGCTGCGCGGCGTGGACGTGGGCCAGGTGACGTCCATCCACTTCTCGTGGATTGACTATCCGCCGGGGACCCCGCGGTGCGTCGTCATCCGCTTCACCATCGCCAAGTCTCAAAGCCCCATTCCGGTGGGGGGTGACGAAGGCGGCAAGCTGCAGGAGGCCGTCAGCCAAGGCCTTCGCGCGGTGGTCCAGGGCCAGGGCATCACCGGGACCAGCATCCTGGCCCTCAAGTACGCCGACCCGAAGCAGTACCCGCCGCTCGAGTTCTCCTGGACGCCGAAGAGTCTCTACATCCCATCGGCGCCGAGTGAGTTCAGCCAGATTATCACCGCCGTCACCCGCATCATGAGCAGTCTCGACAAAATCAACTTCGAGGCCATCGGCAACACCGTCCAGACCAAGCTCGACGACTTCAATACCAAGGGCATCTCGGATGACTTGCAGCGGACGGTGGTCGAGGCCAGGAAGGCCATCGTCGACATCAACGGCGAGGTGCAGAGCCTGAAGCTTGCGGAACTCGGGAAGAATGCCAACGGTCTTCTGCTCGGGCTTCAGTCCACCAATGACCGTTTGGAGCGGACCGCGGGGCGTCTCTCGAACGTCGACTTCCGGAACCTCAACGACACGCTGGCCGGTACCCGGGAAGCGGTCGAGCAGCTCAACGACGTCCTCGCCTCCCTGAAGGCCTACCCAGCTGGGTTCCTCTTTGGCGAACCACCGGACAAGGCCGCCGCCGTGAGCAAGGAGAAGAAGTGAGAATTCCATTCGCAGGCCGTCTGGTCCTTCTGGCGCTGGTTCTCGGAGTCGGCGGCTGCGTCAGCAAGCCCAACCTCGGCTCGCAGATTTTCGCCATCGACCCTCCGCCCATCGCGTCGAAAACGCTGGCGCCCGGTGCGTATATTTTCTCGGTGGACCGTGTCGAGGTGGCGCCAGAATTCGTCGGACGGTCACTGACCTACCGCACCGGCATCCACAGCTTCGAGCGCGACCCTTACGCCGTCCTGGCCGGCGCACCTCGCGAGTTGGTCCTCGCAGTGCTCCGTACCTCGCTGGGCAACGCCGCCTTCGTCCGGGACGTCGTGGAGCTGGGTGGACCGCAGGCCCCGGACATCCTGGTGGAGGCCTACGTGAGCGACCTGGAGGGTGACTTCACCGTTCCGGACAAACCGGTGGCGGTGGTGGGGTTGGAACTCGTGGCCCTCTCGGTGCCGCAAGCGCCGGCGCCGGTGGCGCCCTTCCTGCGCAAGGCCTACGTGCGACGCTTGCCGCTCGCGGAGAAGACGGCCACCGCGACGGCCAATGCCTGGAACCAGGCAATGACCAGCATCGTCGAGGAATTCCTCGTGGA
>Ga0302324_100002609_pt1 | contig 41369 bp, 37 predicted proteins | sample Palsa_T0_1_FD_201949 | JGI IMG/M metagenome (GOLD analysis project Ga0302324, IMG submission 201949) | Peat permafrost microbial communities from Stordalen Mire near Abisko, Sweden - Palsa_T0_1 | ecosystem: Environmental > Terrestrial > Soil > Palsa > Peat permafrost | place: Sweden: Abisko...
CCGAGTTTCCTCGGGTTGTCCCAATCATCGGGGCAGGTAACCCACGTGTTACTCACCCGTTCGCGGCTTTGCCCCAGGATAAATCCTGGTTCGTCGCTCCACTTGCATGTATGAGGCACGCCGCCAGCGTTCGTCCTGAGCCAGGATCAAACTCTCCGTGAAGAGAGTTGTCATGGTGGTTCGAGGCCTATACACATGGGCACTCGACCATGACGGGGTACTACTAATTCTTGACTCTTTCCACAGCCGGAACGCCGAACCGGCGTCCGACCGCGGGTCGAACCTGGACGCACACCAGATCGGCCGAAGCCGCTCTCGGTGCGCATGCTGTTGAGTTTTCAAAGACCGCCACGCCTGCTGCCCGGGGTTCTCCCAGTGCAGGACCGGACGCGGGCATCAAAAGATGGCCCGCAGAAGGGACGCGGAGTATAGCGCTAATCTGCGGGGTCGCCGTCAGCCTCGCGCGCGTAATCGCCTGAACTGGCGGCGCCCGATGCGCAAAACGCGCCCGTCCAAACGCTCGGGGCTGACGTCGATGTCCTCGATTGGCTCGTCGTCAAGGCGAATGCCGCCGCTCGTAATCAGGCGGCGCGCCTCGGAGCGCGAGACGCCGAACAGTTCGGCGATCAGGGCCGGCATGTGGACAACGCCGTCGCTGCTCGAGAACTCGGCCTCCTCGATCTCGTCGGGCTCGCCCTGCTTGACGAATACCTGGTCCCACTGCGCGGCGGCCTCCGCTGCCGCCTCGGGACTTTGGAACCGCGCCACCAGGTCGTGCGCGAGCAGGCGCTTGGCATCGCGCGGAGTGAGCTCGCTCGGCACCGCACGCCCGAGCAACAGGCGGAAGTAGGAGTCGAGCAGCTCGTCGGGGACGCTCATCGTTCGCCCGTAGATCTCGCTCGGTGGGTCGCTGACGCCGATCTGGTTGCCCAGCGATTTCGACATCTTCTCCTGGCCGTCGATGCCGACCAGCAGCGGCATCGTCAGCACCGCCTGCTGTGGCTGGTTATAGGCGCGCTGGATATCCCGGCCGAGCAGCAGATTGAACGTCTGATCGGTGCCGCCGAGCTCCACGTCCGCCTGCACGGCGACCGAGTCGTAGCCCTGCATCAGCGGATAGAACAGCTCGAGCACCGAGATCGGCTCGCCGCGCGCGCGCCGCTTGGCGAAATCATCGCGCTCGAGCAGCTGGCCGACCGTGGTCGTGCGCACAAGGGCGAGCAATCCCGCCATGTCCATATCTAGCCACTCGCTGTTGCGTCGCAGCTCGAGCCGTGCCGGATCGGGGTCGATTATCTTGAATGCCTGTTCCTGGTAGCTGCGCGCGTTTGCTGCGATCTGCTCGACGGTCAGCATCGGCCGCAGCTCGGAGCGCCCGCTCGGATCGCCGATTCGGGCGGTGAAGTCGCCAATGATCAGAACGACGGTGTGCCCGGCGTCCTGAAAGGCCCGCAGCTTGCCGAGCACCACGGTGTGACCGAGGTGGATATCCGGTGCGGTCGGGTCGATTCCGAGCTTGACGCGCAACGGTCGGCCGAGTGCGAGCTTGCGCTCGAGTTCGCCGAGTGGAAGAACATCGACGGCGCCTTGTGCGAGCAGCTCAGCGTCGTCTCCGGTCACTGGCGCAATGCTAGACTGCGACCCTCTCGCGGGGTGCCTCGTGGCACAGGCTGTCCCCCGCCCGCCTCCGGCGACGGGGGACATGGGGGCCCCATCCGCCGGGGTGCTCCGTGAAAACACCGCCAATCTGGGCGCCACGCGACGTGACGTCCGAAGCCCGATGACAGACGACGCCGAGCCTCCCGGATACCCCAGGATCGCTCCGCCCGATCCCGAGGGCGGTGTTGTCGTGCCGCTGCGCTCGCGCGATCGGGACGCGCTGCTCGAACGCGAACGGCGCCGAGCCCAACGCGAGGCGCGCCGTAACCGCCCCCGGCGGATCATGCGCTGGCGGCGCTTCTGGCTGCTGCTGATCCCCATCGTGATCCTCGCGCTGATCTCGACGGTGTTCGGGATCGTCATCGCCCTCGCCTCCGATCTGCCCCGGCTCAACTCCTTCATCGTCACGAAGGATCCGCAGAACACGTTGATCTACGACGATGACAACCACCGCATCGCGGTGATGACCGACGTCAGCCACCAGGCGTACTTCGTCAAGGCCGACCAGATCCCGATGATCATGCAGCGGGCGATGGTCTCGATCGAGGACAGGCGCTTCTACACAGAGTCCGGTGTCGATATCCGCGGCATCGCCCGCGCGTTCCTCTCCGATGTGATCGGCGGCAGCAACACACAGGGCGCCTCGACGATCACCGAGCAGCTCGTCAAGGTGATGAAACAGGCCGAGTTTCACCGCACGATCCTGGAGAAGCTGACCGAGGCGGCGCTCGCCTTCCAGCTCAGCCACAGGTGGAGCAAGGAGGAGATCCTCGCCGAGTACCTCAACAATGTCTACTTCGGCAACGGCGCCTATGGCATCGAAGCCGCGGCGCAGACTTACTTCGGCAACGACCCGAACTCAAACCTCTACGACTGCGGCTACAACCCGGACGATCTGAACACGCTGTGCGTCTCGCGTCTGACCTCCGCCGAGGCCGCGCTGTTGGCCGGCCTTGTCCAGAATCCGCCGGTCAACTGGGCCCCGCCGGTGGTGAGCGCCGAGCAGGCACGACGGAAAGTCGTCCTCTTTGACATGTACCAGCAGGGCTACATCAGCAAAGAGGAGTACGGACAGGCGCTGACTACCCCGATGCCCCAAGCGCAGTACGTGATCACGCCTGGAAACGCCTACACCAAGCCGGGCTACGGCTATTTCACGAGCTGGGTCGAGCAGCAGGTGCTCGACGACAGCCGCAAGCTCCCCGACCCCTACACCAGTGGCTACGCCGTCCACACGACGCTCGATGAGCCGCTGCAAAACGAGGCCCAGAACGTCGTCGATAGCGTTCTGCCGGCGGGTTCAGGCCTACCGACGGCCTCGCTCGTCGCGATCAACAACCAGACCGGTGGCGTCGAGGCGATGGTCGGCGGCCGCGACTACGACACAACGCAATTCAACCTCGCGACGCAGGCGGAGCGCCAGCCGGGGTCGGCCTGGAAGGTGTTCGATCTCGCCAAGGCGCTCGAACTCGGAGTCTCGCCCAATGCCGTGTTTAAGTCCGCAGTCTGGACCTGGCCCTATGGCCCCGGGCCACCCTTCACGATCCACAACGATGAGGCCGGTTACGCCGGCACACGGACGCTCGCCGCGGCCTTGACCTACTCCGACAACACCGTCTTTGCGCACGTCGGCTTGGAGATCGACCACCCGAACAGAATCGCCGCGTACGCGCACGATTTTGGCATCACCACTGATATCTCGACAAACCCGTCGATGGTCATCGGCGGTCTCTACACGGGAGTGACGCCACTCGACATGGCGCACGCGTACGAGACGATCGCAGAAGGCGGTAACCTCGTAAGTGGCACGCTCGCGTCACGCACCTGTGCCGGCGGCACGCCGCTGCCGCGCGATGCAACGAGCGCGCAGGTGTTCGCGAACTCGCTTGAGGTGAAATCGCGCCCGGACAGCTGCCACGGGCCGGTCGGCATCGTCGCGGTCAACCAGAACGACCGGAATGTTGCCGTGAACCAGACGGAGACCTACCCGGTGCCGGGGTTCACGCCCTACATGGACCAAACCGAGCAGGACATCATGCGCACCGTCGTCACCGAAGGCACGGGCACCGCCGCCGGCGTTCCTGGCGTCGTGATCGCCGGGAAGACGGGAACGACCTCCAACTACGTCGACGCGTGGTTCGTCGGTTTCACGCAGCAGATGACGGTCGCGGTGTGGGTCGGCTACGTCGACGACAAGCCGATGAAGACCGAGTTCAACGGTAAGCCGGTCTACGGCGCCGACTACCCGTCGATCATCTTCCACGACTTTATGGTCAAGGCGCTGCCGACGATCGCCAAGGAGAATTACGACAACAAGCACAACATTTCGCAGGAGTCGCTGGACCAGAGCACGGCCAGCGCCACCTACGCCCCAGTCCTCGCGCCTGCCACCAGCTCAACGACGCCCACGCCCGCCGTCGGCAACACCGGTACGACCACGCCGACCACGACAGCGACCGGCGGCCAGCAGGGCGGCGTCGGTGCAACCGGGACTACGACCCCCTCCACACCGACGCCGACGGGGCCCGGCGGCGGCGCCGAAGCGCCCTAGCCGGGCCGCTCAGGCCGACAGCGCGCCTGCGGGAGCGCCGTTGGCGGCGGTACTGGCCTCTGCGACGGCGGCTGGCGACGGTTGCCCCTCGGCGCCACGGCCACCGACCGCCTCGAGCAGTGGTCCGATCAGGTCGATCGGCAGTGGGAAGACGATCGTCGAGTTCTGCTCGCTGCCGATCTCGAGCAGGGTCTGCAGATAGCGCAGCTGGATCGTCACCGGGTTGCGGCTGATCACGTCGGCGGCCTCGGCCAATTTGGCGGCGGCCTGGGCCTCACCCTCGGCATTGATGATCTTCGCTCGGCGCTCGCGCTCGGCTTCGGCCTGGCGCGCTATCGCGTGCTGCATGTCGGGAGGGATCTCGACATCCTTGATCTCCACTGCGGTGACCTTGATACCCCACGGCTCGGTCTGGTCGTCGATGATCTTCTGTAGGTCCTCGTTGAGCCGCTCACGCTCGGCGAGCAGCGTGTCGAGCTCGGCCTTGCCGAGCACCGAGCGCAACGTCGTCTGGGCGATCTGCGACGTCGCAGTAAGGACGTCCTGGACCTCCACCACCGAGCGGTTGGGATCGACGACGTGGAAGTAGGTGACGGCCGTCACGCGGGCCGGGACGTTGTCGCGCGTGATCACCTCCTGGGGCGGGATCTGCTGTGTCACGGTCCGCAGGCTGACGCGCACGAGCCGGTCGACAAAGGGGATCAGCAGTACGACACCGGGCCCCTTCTGCTCGAGCAGGCGGCCGAGGCGAAAGACGACGCCGCGCTCGTACTCGCGCAGGATGCGCACCGAGGCCGCAGCCGCGATCACGCCGAGAAAGACGAGCACTGCGAATACCGTTGCGATGGTGGCGATCATCGATTCAACTCCCATTCCTCGGCCTTGCGCACGCACAAGGTCAAACCGTTGATGCGTTCGACCACGACTCGCTCGCCGGCCTGCAACTCGCTCTCTTCGTCGATCGGATTCGGCTCGGCGCGCCATAGTGAGCCGTTGATGAAGACCTGCGCGTCGAGCGCTCCGCTCGCCCGGACGACGCCGAGCTGGCCGATCAGCGCTTCCCTGCCGGTGCGCGGTCGGACCCGTAGGGGGCCGAGAATCCGACGTCTGGCGAGCAGCAGCAGCGACATCGTCACGCCTGCGACGCACAAGGCCAGGACCACGACGACGCTGGCGCTGGCGCCCGATGCGAGCAGCAGTGCGATCACGCCGGCGACGCAGACGAGGCTTGCGACGGCGCCGAACAGGCCTCCGGTCGAGAGATGTGCCTCCACCAGCACGAGCAGCACGGCCGCACCGATCAGCACGAGACCGAAAGCGGTCATGCCCTCAGTTCCCAGCCTTGGCGTTGCATTGCATGACTTAGCGTAGCGCCGTCTCAGTCGCGCGTCATCAGCGGCCGTGGCCGCGACACGAAACGGCTCTGCGCGCTGGTGAAACGCCACGGCAAATCGACCGCCTTGGTGATGCCGACACGCGTCGAGGCGACGATCAGCGGCGACGCTACGCCCGACACGGGTGGCGAGATCGTCACCGGGCCGCGATCGAGGTCCGCGCCGTTGATCTCGAGGTCGATACCGAGCGCCTGCGTCAGCCTGCCTGGTCCGTTGCACAACTGCTCAAGCGCATCGACACCGCGGCGCTCGCGCATCAGCTCGAGTCCTTCGAGCGGCTCGAGCGCTCTGATCAGCACGCCAGCAGCGACATCTTCGACTTCGGCCACCGCATTGAGCAGGGCGTGGACGCCGTAGGAGCGGTAGACGTAAGCGCAACCTGGAGCGGCGAACAGCGTCTGCGTTCGTGCGGTACGCCCGACGAACGCGTGGCAGGCCGGCTCGGACTGGTGGTAGGCCTCGGTCTCGACGATAACCCCGGCGCACGACCCATGGCGGACGACGCAGCCGACCAGCTCGCGCGCGACGACGCAGACATCGCGGGCGTAGAACTCGGCTCTCACGCCGCGGCGACGGCGACCCGGGCTGCGGTCAGCTGCTCCTGTACGCGAACGCGCGCAGTTCCCCCCTCCGAGCGCTTGGACTCGAGCCAGGACTCGCTTTCGAGCAGCTGCCTGAAGGCGCGCGGGTCAAGCGCCTCGCACTGCTGCGTGAGCTCCTCGTCGCTCAGCTCGCTGAGCGAGCGGCCGCTGTCCAGGGCGCGCCGCACGAGCGCCGCCACGACGCCGTGCGCGGCGCGAAACGGCAGGCCGGTGCCGACCAGCAGATCGGCGACGTCAACGGCGGCGATCATCTCATCGGCGGCCGCGGCCGCCAGTCGGTCACGGTCAAACGACACCGAGACGAGCATCCCGCGGGCGGCCGCCAGGCACGCCGCGAGCGTGTCGGCGGTGTCGAAGAGATGCTCCTTGTCCTCCTGGAGATCCTTGTTGTAGGTCAAGGGCAGGCCGTGGAGGACGCCCTGGAGTGCGGCATGATGAGCCACCACTCGCGGCGCCTTGGCGCGCAGCAACTCGGCGGCGTCCGGGTTCTTCTTCTGCGGCATGATCGAGGATCCGGAAGTCCAGGCGTCGGCGAGCTCGCAAAAGCCGAACTCGCTGGTGCTCCACAGCACGAGCTCGGCGCCCAGCCGCGAGAGGTGCGTGGCGCAGGTCGACGCGGCCGCCAGGTAGTCGAGTGCGAAGTCGCGGTTGGAGACCGCGTCGATCGAGTTCGGCGACGGCGCGGCGAAGCCGAGCTCCCGTGCAAGGAGTTGGCGGTCGGTCGCGAAGTTGACGCCGGCGAGGGCGCCCGCCCCGAGCGGCAAGATGCTGCAGGCGTCCAGCACGTGCTCGAAACGCCGCCGGTCGCGCAGCAACATCCAGAAGTAGGCGAGCAGATGGTGAGCGAGATAGACAGGCTGGGCGCGTTGCAGGTGGGTGTAGCCGGGCATCGGCCAGTCGAGATGCTCCTCGGCGCGTACCAGGAGCACGTTCAGCAGCTCATCGATGCTCTCCCGCCCGGCGCCGGCGGCCTCACGTACGAACAGCACGACGTCTGTCGCGACCTGATCGTTGCGCGAGCGCGCAGTGTGGAGCTTGCCGCCGACCGGCCCGACGAGCTCGGTCAGCCGTCGCTCGATCGCGCCGTGGATGTCCTCGTCCTCCGGCGCAAAGCCAAAGCTCTCGGCAGCGAGCTCGTCGGCGACCGTGTCGAGTCCGCGCAGCAGTTCGTCGCGCTCCGCGGCGCTGATGATCTCGCAGCTGGCGAGCATCACGGCGTGCGCCCGCGACTGCGCGATGTCGTGCGGCCAGAGGCGGCGATCGAAGCCGAGCGAGGTGTTGAGCGCCCGAAAATCGGGATCTTGAGGCTCTGAGAACCGTGACATGGGTTCGTCGGCCAGTCTACGCGCGGCCGAGTGCGGCGGCGAGTGCCTGGGCGACCCGCGCTACCTCGTCCTCGCGCAGTTGGGGGAAGAATGGCAGCGCCAGCGATCGCTCGGCCACATCCTCACAGACCGGGAACTCGCCGCGGCGATGTCCGAAGCGTTCGCGGTAGAAGCTCATCAGATGGATCGCCGGCAGGTAGGGCTTGCTCGCGATGCCCTGGTCACGGAGCGCGCTGATCGTCGCGTTGCGATCGACGCCGTGCGGCAGCAGGACCGTGAACACGAACCAGCCGCGCACGATCCCGCCGGCGTCGGGACAGGGCAGCTCGAGCTCCTCGATCGCCCCGAGCGCCGCGCGGTAGTGGTCGGCGACGCGCGAGCGCGCGCTGAGCAGCTCGTCGAGGCGTGCGAGCTGGGCGATGCCGAGCGCGCAAGCAACGTCCGACAGCCGGTAGTTGAAGCCGAGTCGGTCGTGATCGAGCCAGTCCATGTTTGGCGCGCGGCCCTGGTTGCGCTCGCTGTCGATGCGCTCCTTCAGTGCTCCGTCGGCGAGCGTCACGATGCCGCCCTCGCCGGTCGTCATCTGCTTGTTCGGGTAGAAGGCAAACACCGCCGGGTGCCCGCTCGCGCCGACCGGCGTGCCGTCGGCGTGGAGCGCACCGAGGGCCTCGCAGGCGTCCTCGACGATCGGCAAGCCGCTTGCCTCGAGTGCTGCGAGCTCGGCCGGCCAGCCGAAGATGTGCACCGGCAGGATCGCGCGCGTGCGCGGCGTGATCGCCGCGAGCGCAGCGGCCGGATCGAGCGTGAGCGTCCGTCGGTCGATGTCGGCGAAAACCGGGCGCGCCCGTTCGTAGAGGATCGTGTTCGCCGATGCCACAAAGGAGAACGGGCTCGTGATCACCTCATCGCCATCGCTGACGCCGACCGCCCGCAGTGCCAGATGCAGCCCCGCAGTGCCGCTTGAGACAGCACTCGCGTGAGCGACGCCGAGCCGGCTCGCGAAGCGCTCTTCGAACTCAGGCAGGCGTGGGCCGAGCGACAAGTGGCCGGAACGCAGCACCTCGAGGACCGCCTGCTCCTCGGCGTCGCCGAGCAGTGGCCGAGCGAGCGGGATCGGCTCGCTCACGGCGTCGGCCGCGGCAGCATGCCGCGCTCGAGTGATTCGACGAGCGCCTCGCAGGAGGCGGCGATCACGTTCTCCGACACGCCGATCGTGCCCCAAACCTCGTTGCCGTCGGAAGCGTCGATCAGGACCCGTGTCACCGCCGCCGTGCCCTTCGCCTCATCGACGATGCGCACCTTGTAGTTGACGAGCGAAATGTCGGCCAGATGGGGGTGCACGTCGACGATCGCCGCGCGCATTGCCGCATCGAGCGCGTTGACCGGGCCGTTGCCGTGGGCGCTGCGCTCGTAGCGCTTGCCGCCGATCTTGATCTTGATCGTCGCCTCGGTTCCGACCTCGCCGGCGCCGTTCGTCTGCACCACGACGCGCCAGGATTCGAGCTCGAACAGCGGCTCATAGTCGCCGGTCTCGCGGCGCAGCAACAGCTCGAGCGATCCGTCGGCGGCCTCGAACTGGTAGCCCTCGTGTTCGAGCGTCTTGACGCGCTCGAGGACTCGTGCCACGGCGGCGTCGTCGAGCTCGAGGCCGACCGCCGCAGCCGTCTCGACCACGCTCGCCCGACCAGCCAGCTCGGACACGAGCAGCGCGCGTTCGTTGCCGACCACAGCCGGATCGACGTGTTCGAAGGTCGTCGCGTCGGCACTGACGCCGGCGACGTGCATTCCGCCCTTGTGGGCAAAGGCGTTGCGCCCGACGTAGGGCTGGTTGGGGTCGGGCGTGAAGTTCAACAACTCATCGATGAAGTGCGCCGTTTGAGTGAGCCGGCCCAGCTGCTCATCGCTGAGACACTGGTAGCCGAGCTTCAGCTGCAGGTTGGCGATGATCGAGATCAGGTTCGCGTTGCCGGTGCGCTCGCCGTAGCCGTTGACCGTGCCCTGGACCTGGCGCGCGCCGACCTCGACCGCCGCGAGCGAGTTTGCGACACCACATTCGAGGTCGTTGTGGCAGTGAATGCCGATGCAGACGCTGTCTCCGAGCGCCGCCAGGGCGGCGGCCGTCGCCGTGGCAACCTGAGAGGGCAGTGACGAGCCGTTGGTATCGCACAGGACCACGGTTTCGGCGCCGGCCTCGGCGGCCGCCGCGATGCAGGCGACCGCATACTCCGGCTCGGCGCGCCAACCGTCGAAATAGTGCTCGGCGTCGTAGATCACGCGTTTGCCCTCGCCGCGCAAGAAGGCGATCGACTCCGCGATCATTCGCAGGTTCTCGGCGCGGTCGACCTTGACGATCTTCTCGAGGTGCAGCGTCCAGGTCTTGCCGACGAGCGTGCACACCGGTGCGACCGACTCCGCCAGCAGCACGAGAGCGGGATCCTCGGCGGCGCTCGTGTCGCGGCGCCGCGTCATCCCGAACGCCGCAATCTGAGCGTTGTCGAAGCGCTCGGCGGCGAGCAGCTCGAACAGCTCGCGCTCCTTCGGGTTGGACGCCGGAAAGCCGGCCTCGATCAGCTCGACACCGAGGTCGTCGAGGGCGTGGGCGACGCGAAGCTTCTCCTCCGCCGAAAGCGACATGCCCTCCCCCTGCATGCCGTCGCGCAAGGTCGCGTCATATAACTGGATCGTGTTCACGGGGTTCCTTTCAGTGTTCGAGACGAATCGAACCCCCACTCAGGGGGCGTGCGAGCAGCGACCGCGCGCGTCGTGCGCTAGCCGGCCGCCCGCATAATTCGCCCGTCGAACATGGAAGGAACCGCGATCATCTAGGCGCTCGCTGCTTCGCGCACCGGCACGAAATCGAGCCAGTCGCGGTAGCGCTCGCTGCGCCCGTGCAGGGCATCGTCAAAGGCGCGCTGCAGGACTAGCGTGATCTCGCCCGGCTCACCGCTGCCGATCGCGTGATCGTCGACCTCACGCACCGGCACCAGCTCAGCCGCGGTCCCGGTGAGGAAGACTTCGTCGGCCAGGTAGAGCTCGCTGCGCGCGATGTCACGCTCGAGCGTCGGATAGCCGAGGTCGCGGGCGATCTGAAGCACGGCGCGGCGGCTGATGCCGTCGAGGATCGAGGCGGTCTGCGGCGGCGTCAGGACGACGCCGTCACGCACGACGTAGATGTTCTCCCCGGATCCCTCGCAGACGAAACCGTGCTCGTCGAGCAGGATCGCCTCGTCGTAGCCTGCCTTCAGCGACTCGATCTTGGCCAGCACACTGTTGAGGTACTGACCCGAGGCCTTGGCGTGCGGGATCAGTGAGCGCGAGCTGATCCGCTCCCACGATGAGACCTTGGCGCGCACGCCCTTGGCCTTGCTCTCGTCACCAAGGTAGGCCCCCCACTCCCACGTTGCGATCGCGACCTCGACCGGGGCGTCGAGCGGGTTGAGCCCCATCTGTCCGTAGCCGCGGAACACGATCGGCCGGATGTAGCAGGAGCGTAGGTCGTTGCGAGCGATCAGCTCGTGTGTCGCCTCACGCAGCTGCTGGACCGAAAACGGCATGTCCATGTAGTAGAGCTTGGCCGACCGCTCGAGCCGATCGAGGTGATCGAGATGGCGGAAGATTCCCGGACCACGGTCGGTGTCGTAGCAGCGGATGCCCTCGAATACGCCCGTGCCGTAATGCAGGCCGTGCGTCAGCACGTGAACCTTGGCGTCCTCCCACGCGACGAACTCGCCGTTCTGCCAGATCAGCTCGGATTGATTCACGGGCCCGGGTTTCCTCTTCTATAGCTGGGCGAGCACGGCAGCGGTCGCTTGCGCGGTGCTCGCGTCCCCGCCCAGATCGTGAGTGCGCAAACCATCGGCAAGCGCCCTGTCCACCGCCGATTCTATCGCCACGGCCTCAGCTTCCAAGTGCAATCCGTGGCGAAGCAATAACGCGACCGAAAGGAACATCGCGAGCGGGTTGGCGATGCCCTGACCGGCGATGTCCGGCGCCGACCCGTGGACCGGCTCGAACACGCCCGGGCCGTCCGCTCCAAGCGAGGCGCTCGGGAGCATTCCGATCGAGCCGGTGATCATCGCCGCCTCGTCGCTGAGGATGTCGCCGAACATGTTCTCGGTGACGATCACGTCGAAGCGGCTTGGCGAGCTGACGAGTTGCATTGCCGCGTTATCGACCAGCACATGCTCGAGCTCGACTTCGGGAAACTCGTTGGTGTGGACGCTCACCACGACTTCGCGCCACAAGCGCGAGGTCTCGAGGACGTTGGCCTTGTCGACGCTCGTCACGCGCCGGCGGGCAGCCTTGAAGGCTACGCGCGCGATCCGCTCGATCTCCGCCGTGCTGTACTCGCAGAGGTCGCTGGCGGACGTCGTGCCGCGGGTCTTGGCGCCGAAATAGATCCCTCCGGTCAGCTCGCGGACGACGAGCAGATCGGTGCCGGCGATCCGCTCCTCGCGCAACGGGCTCGCTGAGTACAGCGCCGGCAGCGCTCGCACCGGACGCAGGTTGGCGAACAGCCCGAGCTCCTTGCGCAGCCCAAGAAGACCCTGCTCGGGTCGTGGCTTGTCGGGATCGGTGGTATCCCACTTGGGGCCGCCGACCGCGGCCAGCAGCACGGCGTCGGAGCCGGCGCAGGCAGCCAGCACCTCGTCGGTGAGAGCGACGCCGTGGGCGTCGATCGACGCACCGCCGAACAGGTGCTCCTCGACGTCGACGCTGACGAGAGCACCGAGCACCTCGAGTGCAGCGGGCATGATCTCTGGCCCGATGCCATCGCCGGGAAGCGTTACGACTCGCGTCATCGAGGCCGCACCGTAGCGCCCGGCGCGCTAAAGCGCCGTCGTGACCGGGCCGCTGCGCTCGCGGTCGCGTTCGTATCCGGCGATCGCGTCCTCCTGTTGCAGCGCGAGCGCGATGTCGTCAAGCCCGCCGAGCAGCCGGTGGCGGATCTCGCCGTCAATCTCGAACGCCACGGACCGCCCGGCGAAGCGAACCTCCTGGGCGTCGAGGTCTACCTCACCCTCGCCGGCCGCGGCCAGCGCGCGCACGTCGGCTTCGGGCAGAACGACCGGAAGCAGGCCGATCTTCGTCGCGTTGGAGAAGAAGATGTCGCCGAAGCTCGGCGCGACGATCGTCTGGAAGCCGTAGTCCTCGAGCGCCCAGGCGGCGTGCTCGCGCGATGAGCCGCAGCCGAAGTTACGCCCCGCGGTGAGGATCGGGTTCGGCGGCAGCGCCCAGCCCGGCTCCTTCGCCCAGTCGAAGAAGAGGAACTCGCCAAAGCCGCTGCGCTCGATCCGCTTGAGGAACTGCTTGGGAATGATCTGGTCGGTATCGACGTCGGAGCGGTCGAGATCGCTGACGGCGCCGGCGATCGTGTTCACGGGCTGCATCTTGCTCTCCTTGCTAGTTCCACTCGCGGATATCGACGAAATGCCCGGCGACCGCCGCTGCTGCGGCCATTTCGGGAGAGACGAGGTGGGTGCGCCCGCCGCGCCCCTGGCGGCCCTCGAAGTTGCGGTTGGAGGTCGATGCGCAGCGCTCGCCCGGAGCGAGGATGTCCGGGTTCATGCCGAGGCACATCGAGCAGCCGGCGCTGCGCCAGTCAAAGCCGGCTTCGCGGAAGACGCCGTCGAGGCCCTCGGCCTCGGCCTGGGCACAGACCTGTTGCGAGCCGGGCACGACCATCGCGTTGACATGCGGAGCGACTCGGCGACCCTTTATCACGGACGCCGCTGCGCGCAGGTCGCCGATGCGCGAGTTCGTGCACGAGCCGATGAACACGCGGTCGAGCTTGAGCTCCTGGATCGGCGTCCCGGCCTCTAGACCCATGTAGTGCAGCGCGCGCTCGGCCGACTCGCGATCGGCGGGGCTGTCGAAGTCCGCCGGCGCCGGCACGTTGCCGGTGACGCCGACGACCATGCCCGGGTTTGTGCCCCAGGTGACCTGGGGCGAGATCGTTGCGGCGTCGATGACGATCTCGCGGTCGAAGCTCGCACCCTCGTCGCTGGTGAGCTGACGCCAGGCGGCGATCGCCTCAGCGAGCGCCGCGCCGCTCGGTGACCCGGGGCGCGCTGAGCGCTCGAACCACTCGAACGTGACGTCGTCCGGCGCGACCATGCCCGCCCGACCGCCGCCTTCTATCGTCATGTTGCAAACCGTCATCCGGCCCTCCATCGAGAGCGCCTCGATCGCCGGGCCGCTGTACTCGACGGCGTGGCCAACCGCACCGGCGACACCGATCTGGCCGATCGTCGCGAGGATCAGGTCCTTGGCGGTCACGCCGAAGCCGGCGGCGCCCTCGAGGCGGACGCGCATCGAATGCGGCTTGCTCTGAACCAGGCACTGCGTCGCGAGGACGTGCTCGACTTCACTCGTGCCGATGCCGAAGGCGAGCGCGCCGAACGCACCGTGCGTCGCCGTGTGCGAGTCGCCGCAGACGATCGTCATGCCCGGCTGGGTGACGCCGAGCTCAGGGCCGATGACGTGGACGATGCCCTGGCGGTCCGAGCCGACCGAGTAGATCGGTACACCGAACTCGGCGCAGTTGTGCTCGAGCGTCTGCACCTGCACGCGCGACAGCTCGTCCTTGATCGCCGCGGCGCGCGAGGTACCGTCGGTCGGCACGTTGTGGTCGGCGGTCGCCAGCGTGCGGTCCGCGCGGCGAACCTTGCGGCCGGCGAGCCGCAGCCCCTCGAAGGCCTGCGGGCTGGTCACCTCGTGGACGAGATGCAGGTCGATGTAGAGCAGCCCGGGCGCCACGACGTGGGCGTCCCAGATCTTGTCGAGCATGGTCTGTGGCATCGGTGTCTCCTGCGGTTGTCGGTGCGTCGCGGTGTGCGGAGGTCAGCTCCGGCGCAGACCAGCGGCGAGCACGGCAAACAGCCGCGCCTGATCCGGGCCGGGGTTCTCGAAGTGGTGTGGAAGGTCGGCGTCGAAGGTGACGCAATCGCCCGTCGCGAGATCGTGGCGGCGCCCGTCGCAGACGAAGACGACCGCACCCTGCTCAACGAGCGTCGTCTCGCGGCTGCCGGGCTCGTGTAGCGGCGGATCACTTGGTCCACCGGTCACGGCGCCGGCGGCGAGCGTATGCACGGATAGCTCCGCGCGCTGGCCTGGAAGCGGTGGCGTGAGAATCTCGAACCGGTGGCCGTCCCGCGGGGCGCCGCCCGCCCGTCGCCGATCGACGCGGACGATCGTCACGGCGCCACCCTCATCCAGGCGCAACAGCTGCGAAAGGCGTAGCTCGAGCCCCTGAGCGATTCGCGCGGCGACCTGCAGCGTGGGGCTTGTCTCGCCGCGCTCAACCTGCGAGAGCATCGGCGCGCTGACGCCGCATCGCAGCGCGAGCTCGCGCAACGAGAGATCCATCGCCTCGCGCAGCGCGCGCACCCGCGGACCGACCGAAGCGACGTCGTAAGGCTCTTGCGCAGCCGTGATCGCCATACGTCTGTACGTTATCACGTACAGACGCGCGGGCGGCGGCGACGCTACTTGCCGGTCGTGCGGTGCATCGACCCGCGCGAAAAGCCGGCGCGGCGCCCCCCGGCGCCTGGCCCGCCGCTGTCCACACCGCGCACCGGCGGTGAGGTTCGTCGGATCAGCAGACGCAGCGCCTGGTCATCGGGGCCGTCCTCCGCTCGCTCGCTCAAATCGCTCGGATGGACGGTGCGGAATGCCGGTCCGCGGCCACCGTCGACCACCGCCACCACGACCTTGGTTCGGCTCGGAGTGTCGAAGACGATGCCGTGGCGGACGGCTCCGCCGCCGGCGACGTTCACAAGCTCGCCGGGCTGCAACGACTCCATCGGCACAGCGTACTCCGGCTCCTGCTGTCTATCGCTGGCCGCGGCGCGGCAGCGGCGGCTTCGATGCTGCCGCCTCGCGACGGGCCTGGGCCTCGTGGCGCAGCCGGGACTGCAACTGGGCGTCTTCGGCGATGCTCTGCGCTCGGCGTTTCATCGAGGCAGCACCACGAGCCTGCTGCTTGGCGAGCTCAAAGCGGGTTCCCGCCGCCGCGGCCAGACGCTCGAGCTCCTCGCCGCGACGCGCCGCCGGCCCGTCAGAGGGACCACCGTCGCGGTTGGCGCGGCGGTGCTGGTCATAGAGCTTGCGTGCCTGATACGCCGCGTCACGCGCGTTGTTGAGATCAGTTGGGGCGGGGTCGTCGGTCATCGTGGATGACGCACTTCGCGCCCACACCCAGGCTAGCACCGGATACCCCACCGAAACCAAGACCGGCGTAATTCGCGCGCGCGGCGCTCCGCGGTCTCAGCGCGCCGGTTGCGGCCCGTCCGCCTCGTGCCGGCGGATCGCGTCGTAGGCGACGTCGCTGTCGTAGCCCTGGCGCATCAGCAGCGCGAAGGCGCGCTGGCGCTCACGGTCGCCCTGCAGCGGCTGCGGGAAGCGGCGCCCGAGCAGGGCGACCGCGGCGTCGCACTCGCTCGTGGCGTCAAATCGGGCGAGTGTCAGCTCGATCAACTCGCGATCGACGCCGGCGCTGGCCAGGCGGGCGCGAATGCGATCGACGCCCCAGCCGTCGATCGTGCGGCGATCCTCGGCGAGCAGCCGCGCGTAGCGGGCGTCGTCGAGGTAGCCCTGCTCGATCACGAGTGCGAGTGCCGCGTCGATCGTCTGCTCGTCGGTGCCACCGCGCCGCAGTCGCGCGCGGAGTTCGGCGACGCTGTGTTCGCGCCGCGCCAGATGGGCGTAGCAGCGCGCCAGCGCGTCGGTCAGGGCGCTCGCGTCGTCTGCTGCGGGCGGCTGCTCCTCCGGCGCCCCCGGTTGCGGCGGCCAGGTGGGCGCGGGATCGAGTCCCGCCTCCACCTACGCGCTCCGCTCGTCCGCGACGGTGATCGCGGCGACCTCCTTCTCGAAGTCGAGCGGGTCGTCGTCGCTTGGCTCTGCTTCGGGATCGGCCGCCGCTGCACCGTTCTGTTCCGCCGGCAGGTCGCTGTGCTCGATCGGCTCGACGAGCGAGTCCGATATGCCGAGCGCTTCGTAGATCCGTTGCTCGATCTCCTTTGCGAGCTTGGCGTTCTCCTCGAGATAGGTCTTGGCGTTGTTGCGTCCCTGGCCAAGCCGCTCCTCGCCGTAGGAGAAGAAGGAGCCGGACTTGGTGACGATGTTGTGCTCGATCCCGAGGTCGATCAGACAACCCGAGGTCGAGATTCCCTTGCCGAACTCGATGTCGAACTCAGCCTGGCGGAATGGGGCCGCGACCTTGTTCTTGACGACCTTCACGCGGACCCGGTTGCCAATCGCTTCGGTGCCGTCCTTGAGTGTCTCGATCCGCCGGATGTCAAGGCGCTGCGAGGCATAGAACTTGAGCGCGCGGCCGCCGGGCTGGGTCTCCGGAGAACCGAACATCACGCCGATCTTCTCGCGGATCTGGTTCGTCAGGATGCACAGGGTCTGCGTGCGGTTGAGGTTGCCGGCGAGCTTGCGCATCGCCTGCGACATCATCCGCGCCTGCAGGCCAACGCTCTGATCGCCCATCTGGCCTTCGAGCTCGGCCCGTGGCGTTAGCGCCGCGACCGAGTCGATCGCGACGACGTCGACCGCACCGGAGCGTACGAGCATGTCGGCGATCTCGAGCGCCTGCTCGCCATAGTCCGGCTGCGAGACCAGCAGCTCGTCGATATTGACGCCGATGCGGCTCGCATACAGCGGGTCCATGGCGTGCTCGGCATCGATGAAGGCGCAGATGCCACCCAGTTTCTGCGCTTCGGCGAGCACGTGATAGATCAGCGTCGTCTTGCCCGACGCCTCGGGCCCGAAGACCTCGACTATCCGTCCCCGCGGCACGCCGCCGATACCGAGCGCCAAATCCAGCGACAGCGCTCCCGTGGGGATCGCAACGCAGCGCACCTGCGCGCCTGGATCGCCCATCCGCATGACCGATCCCTTGCCGAACTCGCGCTCGATCTGGGTCAGTGCGCCTTGCAGCGCGGCCACGCGGGCCTTCGCCACCTTTTCGTCTTCTGTCGCGGGCATCGTGAAGCTCCTCTTGGCTGAGTCTGTAGTGCCACGCTACGTGCCGACGCGGACAGAACAGCGCGATCGAGGGTCTGCCCGTCCGCTCACCAGCCGCCGACGCGGGCAAGCGCCTCGTAGCGCGCACCATCGGGCTCGAGATGCGAGCGCAGCAGGACGACGGTGTCGGCGACGAAAGCCAGTTGCGGCGTCGGTGCCAGCTCGACGTCGCCGGCGGCCCGTCGCGCCGAGCGGCCGGCCTGGCCACGGCTCGCGACGAGCGGCCGCATCCGCGCGACCGTGACATGTGGGCGAAAGCGCTCCCGCCCCGGTTTCCAGCCGACGGTCGCGGCGATTTCGCGCGCCAGCAGCGCCCGCAGCCGACCAAGGCCGCCATCGGGGTCGCCAACCGCGACGGCCAGCGCCCGCGGGCGCCGCGGCGGCAGCCAGAGCGGCGCACCAAGCGTCAGCTGGCCGATCGCCGCGACCGGCACGGCCGCCGCGCTCAGCAGCGCCGCGAGCTCCTCGACGTCGCCAAGCGACTGCTCGCCGAGGAAGCAGAGCGTGATGTGCATTGACTGCGGCGCGAGCCGGCGTATGCCCCCAGCGGTCGCGGTCGCCGCGCGGGCCCAGCGCGCAAGCTCGGCCGTCACCACTTCGGGCAAGCTCACGGCGACGAACAGCCGCGCACGCTCACCGCCGTCGCCGCGTGCGCGGCTCACGCCGGCGCGGGGTCGCTCTCGCCGAGTAGCAGCCGGCGCAGCAGGTGCAGCGCGACGGTCGTCGCGCGCTCGCGTACATCGGCGCGGCCGCCCGGCAGTTGCACGCTGCGCACCAGCCGCCGCCCGTCGCCGGCGCTCGCCGCAATCCAGACCAGTCCGACCGGCTTCTCGGCGCTACCGCCACCGGGACCGGCGATTCCGGTCACGCCGATGCCGAACTGCGCCGCGAATCGCTCGCGCGCGCCGTCCGCGAGTGCCAGTGCGGTCTCAGCCGAGACCGCCCCGTGCGCCACGAGCAGCGCGGACGGGACGCCGGCCAGCCGCTCCTTGATCTCATCGGCATAGGCAACGAGACCGCCGCGCAGATAGGCGGAGGACCCGGGACGCTCGGTCAGGCGGCCCGTGAGCAGGCCACCGGTGCAGGACTCGGCGACCGCCAAGCCGGCTCCCTGTTCGATCAGCATCAGTGCGACCTGGTCGTCGACGCTGCTGCCGTCCTCGGAGAACAGCGTGTCGGCGTGATGTTCGCGCACGACCGCCACCAGGGCCTCATAGACCGCGGCGTCGGCCGGCTCAAAGCGCGTGACGATCTCGATCTCGCCGCGGCGCAGGCAGGTCGTGACCTCGATCCGCTCCAGATCGACCCCGCTCTCGCCGGCCGACCGCAGCGTCTCGGCGAGCTGCGACTCCGCCAGGCCGTAGAGCCGCAGCATCCGCTGCTCATAGTGCGTGCGCCCTTCGACCGCGCGGGCAAAGGCCTCCTGCGCCGTCGCCAGCTGCCACAGCGGCTGCAGCTCGCGCGGTGGTCCCGGCAATACGACGACGGTTGGCCCGCGGCGCCCGGCGGCCGGCGGCACGACCAGTCCCGGAGCCGTGCCGACGGGATCGAGCACGGTCGCGCCCTCGGGCACGATCGCCTGTTTGCGGTTCGCGGCGCGGATCGCCTCCGGCGAGCGCCCCGGCCAGCGGCTTGCCATCGCGCTCACGATCACGCCGATGCGCTGCTCGAGCGCCTCGTCGAGAACCATCGGACGGCCGCAGAACTCGCCGACGACGGTGGCCGTGAGATCGTCCGCGGTCGGACCCAGGCCGCCGCTCGTGACGATCAGGCTGACGTCGAGCGTCGCGCACCAGCGCAGCGCATCGAGCATGTCACCGGGACGGTCACCGACGATCGTGATGTGCGCCACATCGACGCCGAGCTCGGCCAGCCGCTGGGACAGCCACGGCCCGTTGCGATCGAAGACGCGGCCGCTGAGCAGCTCGGTGCCGGTCACGACGATGGCGGCCCGTGGGCTCACTTGCAGGTCAGTCGCGTCGGCGTCGCGAGCTTCTTGCGCAGGTGCTGCGTGATCTGGTAGCGAACCGCTCCGACCGCCGCCTCGATCGCATACGTGTGGCCGTCGATCCGCAGCGCCGCCGAGCTGTTGCCGAGCGTCAGGATGAACTGGCGGGCGTGGTAGGTGATGCGCCGCGACCGCGCGTCGAGATCCACGCCGCGAATCCGGACGTGGCCGTCGTCACCAATCAGGCAAACGTATACGGGCGTCGTCGCCTCGACCTCCAGCGATACGCAGTCGCTCGGCAGTGGCGTGCTGTCACAGCTCGCCGCGACCGTCGCCGTGCTGCGCGCCGGGACCTTCGCCACCGGCGTGGTCACGCGCACGTGGTTGTTGTTCGGCTTGCCGGCGCCGCGGCCGATCAGCAGCAGTGCGACGGCGAGCAGGACGATCAGCAGCGCGGCACCGACCCAGCGCCGCAGGCGGCGGCGCTTGCGCGGCCGCTCGCCGTCGCGCGTACCGCCGCCGATCACCGGGCGCACGGGGACGACGTCGAGCTCGTGCGGCTGTTCCCACTGGCGCCGGTACTCCTCGACGAGTTCCTTGGCATCGAGCCCGAGCACGCCCGCGTAGGTGCGCAGGAAAGCTCTCGTGAAGGTCGGGCCCGGCAGCAGCGCCCATTCCTCGTTTTCGAGCGCGCGGAGATACTTGGAGCGGATCTTCGTCTGCTCCTCGATCTCGGCGATATCCCGACCATCACGCAGCCGGGCTTCGCGGAGGGTCGGTCCAATATCAGCCATATCGACGCCCAAGCGTACAGGCGGGGTGCAGCGCCACAGCGCCGCGGTCTACCGGCTCTCGGGGCCGACGGCGCGAACCGGCTCGCCCGGTCCACCGCTGCCGTGTGCGCGAACGTCGAGCGCCGCCAGCACGCGGGGCAGGTCGGCCTCGGTGACGAGCACCTGGCGCGGCTTGGAACCCTCGTAGCCGGAGATGATGCCGCGGCGCTCGAGCATGTCGATCACGCGGCCCGCGCGCGTGTAGCCGAGCCGCAGGCGCCGCTGCAGCATCGAGGTCGAAGCCGTGCCCATTTCGACGACGAGCTCGATCGCCGCTCCCAAAAGCGGATCCTCGTCGGGGTCGAAACCGTCGTTCGCGCCGTCGCCATCCTCCTCCCCTGGCTCGACCTCCTCGAGCAGCTCGGCACGCAACTCGGGCTCGCCCTGACGGCGCCAATGGTCGGTCAGCGCGGCGATCTGGGCCTCGTCGATGTAGGCGCCCTGGATCCGCTGCGAAGCCGAGCTGCCGATCGGCGCGAACAGCATGTCGCCGGCACCGAGCAGCGACTCGGCGCCGTTCTGGTCGAGGATCACGCGCGAGTCGATCTGCGAGGACACGGCGAAGGCGATCCGCGACGGGACGTTCGCCTTGATCATGCCGGTGATCACATCGACACGCGGCGACTGTGTCGCGAGGACGAGATGAATGCCGACCGCCCGTGCCTTCTGTGCCAGGCGGATGATCGAGTCCTCGACATCGGCCGGCGCAACCATCATCAGGTCGGCCAGCTCGTCGATGACGCAAAGGATGTAGGGCAGCGGCGGCTCGCCCTTCGCGGAACGGGCGCGGTTGAGCTCGACCAGCGAGCGCGTGCGCGAGATCGACATGATCCCGTAGCGCTGCTCCATCTCGCGTACCAGGTTCATCAGCGCGTTGGCCGCGACCCGCGGGCTCGTGATCACCGGCGTCAGCAGGTGCGGGATCGCGTCATAGTGGTTGAGCTCGACCTGCTTGGGGTCGACGAGGACGAGCCGCACCTCGTGCGGCGTGGCGCGCAGCAGGATGCTTGCGAGCATCGCGTTGACGGCGGCCGACTTGCCGGACCCCGTCGTGCCGGCGACCAGCAGGTGCGGCATCTTCGCCAGGTCGGCGCCGATCGCGCGTCCCGCCACGTCCTTGCCGAGCCAGACCGTCAGTGGCGACCAGTCCTCCGGCGGGTCCTGGTAGACGTCGCCGAGGCGCACGATCCGCCGCGTCGCGTTGGGAACCTCGACGCCCACGGCCTGCTTGCCGGGGATCGGCGCGAGGATCCGGACATCGGTCGCGGCGAGCGCGTAGGCGAGGTCGTCCTTCAGCGCCGCCACCTTGGCGACCTTGATCCCGGGCGCGAGGCGCAGCTCGTAGCGCGTGATGTGCGGGCCGGCGACGGTGCCGACGACGCTCGCCCGTACCCCGAAATGGCCGAGCGCCTCGACCAGCCGCGCTGCCACCTTTGCCTGTCCTGCGGTGTCCGGGCGGGTGTGCTCACCGCTCGAGCGCGTGAGGAGGCTGCGGCGCGGCAGCCGCCACTGGAAGCTCGGATCGTCGGTGACGGCGGCGCGAAAGCGCCCCTGCGGCGTCAGATCCGCCGGATCGACCGCCACCAGAGGCAGCTCTTCGATGGGCTCCGCCCCTTCGGGCTCCGCCTCGTCGATCAGCGCCTCGAGCGGCGCGGCGTCTTCGCCCTCGAACTCGCTGCCGTCAAAGAAGTCGTTCGACGGCGCCTCGACGTGTCCGGCACGGACGATCAGCTCTCGGCCGGTCGGCTCCGGTGGCACGATCGCCGCCGGCATCGCCCCGGCGCGCGCGTCGCGCAGCGGCCGGCGCAGCTCAGAGACCGCGGGCAGGCGTCGCCGCGCATCGGCGACCCCGGCACCGGCAGAGCGGATCGCCAGCGCCAGCGAGCTGCCGCTCAGCAGCGCGACACCGCCGAGGAACAGGAAGACGGCGATAAAGTTCGCCCCGAGCGTGCCGACCACGTGGGTGCTCGCCCACAGTTCAGCCTGACCGACGATGCCGCCGCGCCGCTCGAACGGCGCCGCCTGCCAAAGGTGGCGTGCCGGTCCGACGCCGGCGACACCGAGCGTGTTGGCGGCAAGGGCGAGCGTGCCGGCGGCGAAAAGGAAGATCGGGCTTGCGCGCAGCGGTCGCGGCGATCCGATCAGCGGCCGCAGCACGATCAGTGCGCCGGCGCCGACCAGCGCGACCGGAACTCCGTCGCGCACCCGACCGAACAGCCAGGCCAGCCCGTGCGCGGCACCGTTGCCGGCGCTACCGCCATCCCAATGGGTGTAGAGGACGCAGCCCATGAACGCGCCGAGCGCGATCAGGGCGAGCCCGAGCACGTCGAGCTCGCGCTGGTCGAAGCGCAAGCGCCGCCAGCGCCGCTTTGCAGCTCGCCGGCGCGCCGCGGGCCGACGTTTGGCCGCGGGCCGCGCGGGCGCCCTGCGCGTCTTAGTGCCTGAGGACCGGGGGGCCACTGCGGTCGCAGTTCGACATGGGGACGCTTATGCCTTCGAGCGTGGCGCTGCAAGGCGCGGCGAGCCGCCGGTTCAACCGGCAATAAAGATCGCGGGCTGAGCCTGCTGCACGCCCTAAGATCGAAGCAGATGACGGACTATGGACGCGCCGCGCGGGTCCTCGTGGTCGAGGATGACGCCGACATCGCCGACGTGCTCGTGCGCTCGCTGCGCCTCGAGGGCTACGAGGTGCGCCTGGCAACCGATGGCGTGGCGGCGCTCGACGACGCCCACGCGTTCCTTCCCGACGTCGTGATTCTCGACCTCGGGCTGCCGCGCCTGGACGGTGTCGAGGTCGCCAAGCAGTTGCGCCGCGACGACGACACGCCGATCCTGATGTTGACGGCGCGCGATGCGCTCGAAGCGCGGGTCATCGGCCTCGACGCCGGCGCCGACGACTATCTGGTCAAGCCGTTCGAGCGGCAGGAGCTGCTGGCGCGGATCCGCGCGCTGCTGCGCCGGCGACCGCCGCGCGGGAGCGCGCCGCTGCGGGTCAGCGATCTGTCGCTCAACCCCGACACGCACGAGGTCTACCGCGGCGAGCGCAGCGTCGAGTTGACCCAGCGCGAGTTCGAGCTGCTCGAGTACCTGCTGCGCAACGAGCGGATCGTCATCTCACGCCAGCAGCTGCTCGACGAGGTCTGGGGCTACGACCCGTTCTCGACGACCAACACGATCGAGGTCTTCGTCTCAAATCTGCGGCGCAAGCTCGAGGCCGGCGACGAGCCGCGCCTGCTGCACACGATCCGTGGAGCCGGATACGTCCTCCGCGCCTGAAGGCGGGCGGCTGCGGACGCCGCTGGCGCGGCTGCCGATCCGCCTGCGGCTGGCCGTCAGCGTCGGCGCGGTGACGTTCCTGATGCTCGTCGTGTTCGGCACCGCGGTGCGCACGGTGACCGCGCACCGCCTGCGCTCGAATCTCGACTCGCAGATCGTCACCCAGGCTGGAAACCTGGCCAGCGCCTTCCACCCAGCGTTCAGCACACCCGGGCTCGGCTATTCGCCCCAGGCACTCGCCAGCTTCGAAGTGGGCGGCGGCGTGATGCGGATCTATGACCTCGATGGCACCGCGGCGATTCAACCTGACGGCGAGCCCTATCTCGGGTCGCCGCTGCCGGCGCCGGCGCCCAACGACTACACCCTCCACACCGCGGGCCACTATCGCGTGGTCACAGAGACCGCGGTCTTCCACAACGGCGACAGCCTGCTGATCCAGTACGGGCTGCCGCTGACCTCGCTCAACTCTGACATCGCCAACCTCGACCTGCTGGTGATCCTCGGCGTGCTCGTCGGCACGGCGCTGGCGTTCGGCGCCGGCTGGCTCGTCGCCCGGCGGGCGATCACGCCGATCGCCGAGCTGACGGCGGCAGCGAGCGAGATCGAGCGGACCGGCGATCCGATGCTGAGCCTGCCCACCCCGACCGCCGACGACGAGGTCGCCGAGCTGACGCGGACGTTGACGACGATGCTCGCGTCGCTGGGCGAGGCGCGCGGGCGCACCGAGAACGCGCTCGAGCGGCAGCGGACGTTCGTCGCCGACGCCTCGCACGAGCTGCGCACGCCGCTGACCAGCGTGCTCGCGAACCTCGAGCTGCTCGAGGAGTCGCTGAACGGACCGGAGCGCGATCTCGCCCTTTCGGCCCTGCGCTCAACCCAGCGGATGCGCCGCCTGGTCGCCGACCTGCTGCTGCTCGCGCGCTCCGATGTTCGCCATCCGGCGCCGGCCGTGGCCGTCGACCTCGCCGACCTGGTGATCGCCGCGGCGAGCGAGCTCGAGCCGGCGAGCGACGACCACCGGCTCGAGCTGCGGGTCAAGCCGACGCCGCTGGTCGGCAACCCCGACGACCTCGAGCGCGTGGCGATCAACCTGATCGACAACGCGATCCGCCACACGCCGCCCGGCACGCGGATCATCGTCACCGTGCGCCCGCAGCGCGACGGGCGCGCCGAGTTGATCGTCGCTGACGACGGCCCGGGCATCGCACCGGAGCTGAAAAAGCATCTGTTTGAGCGCTTCGTCCGCGCCGGCGGCGAGAGCAGCGGCTCCTTCGGCCTCGGCCTGGCGATCGTCCAAGCGGTGACCCAGGCGCATGACGGCACGATCGTCGTCAAGAGCGCCCCGGGCAAGGGGGCTCGCTTCACCGTGCGCCTCGCCGGCCGACCGGCGGAGCTCGTCAGCGAGCCGCAGGTCGCGCTCGCTGTGTCGTGAAGAGCGACGGTTGCGCGCTGCGCAGACCGCCCAAATCCTCGCGCTCTCAGACCTCGACGACCACCGGCAGGACCATCGGCCGGCGGCGCAGGCGGTCATAGACCAGCCCGGCGAGGCGGTCGTGGAGGCGGTCGCTGAGGACGGCGAGGTCGCGCACGCCCTCGGTGAAGGCGCTCTCGAGCGAGTCCTCGACCGCGTCCTTGATCTCATCGACCAGCTTGCCCGCCTCGTCCATGAAGGGAACGCCGCGGAAGATCACCTCGGGATCGGCGACCGAGCCCCCGCTCTGCTCGGAGATCGTCGCGACGACGATGAAGATGCCGTCGGCGGAGAGCATGCGGCGATCGCGCAGCGCGGCGTCGGCGATGTCGCCGATGTCGACGCCGTCGACGAAGATCATCCCCGCGTGCTCGGGCGTGCCGAAGCGGGCGCCGCGCGCGTCGAGCTCGAGCACCATGCCGTTCTCGGCACGGAAGATCGCGCCGTGGTCGATGCCGACGGACTCGGCAAGCTGGGCGTGCAGCTTGATCCGCTTGAAGTCGCCGTGAAAGGGCATCACGTAACGCGGCTTGACGAGGTTGAGCATCAGCTTCAGCTCCTCGGCGTAGCCGTGGCCGGAAGCGTGGATCGGCGCGTCGCGGGTCGTGATCACGTCGCAGCCGACGTGGTAGAGGCGGTCGACGGTGTCGTTGACCGCGCGCTCGTTGCCGGGGATCGGGGTCGCCGAGAAGACGACCGTGTCGCCCTCGTGCAGCTTGACCTGCGGATGGTCGCGGTAGGCCATCCGCCGCAGCGCCGATAGCGGCTCGCCCTGTGATCCGGTGGAGATGATCACCAGCCGATCGTCGGCAAAGTCGTCGATCTCGCGCGCCTGGATCAGCAGGCCCGGCGGCAGCTCGATGTGGCCGAGCTGGCTGCCGATGGCGACGTTCTTGCGCATCGAACGGCCAACCAGCGCGACCTTGCGGTCGAGCGCCGCGGCGGCGTCGACGACCTGCTGCACGCGGTGGATGTTGGAGGCGAAGCTGGTGACGATGATGCGGCCGGCGGCGCGCGAGAAGACCTCCTCGAGGTGCGGGCCGACGACCGACTCCGAGGGCGAGAAGCCGTCGCGGTCGGCGTTGGTCGAATCGCCGCAGAGCAGCAGCACGCCCTCGGAGCCGAGCTGGGCGAGGCGCGAGACGTCGGCCGGCTCGCCGTCGACCGGTGTCTGGTCGAACTTGTAGTCCCCGGTCAGCAGGACCGTGCCGAGGTCGCCGGTCAAGGCCACGGCACAGGAGTCGGGGATCGAGTGCGTCATGTGGATCAGCTCGAGCGTGAACGGCCCGAGCTCGACCTCATTGCCGGGATCGAGGTCGACGAGCTTGACGTCGCGGAGCTTGTGCTCGTCGAGCTTGGAGCGAGCCATCGCCATCGTCAGCGGCCCGCCGTAGATTGGCGGCGTTGCCTTCGCGCCCAGCTCGCGTAGCACCCAGGGCAGCGCCCCGAGGTGATCCTCGTGGCCGTGTGTGACGACGATCGCCTCGATGTCGGCGGCGCGCTCGAGCAGGTAGGAGAAGTCCGGCAGGACGAGGTCGATGCCGACCATCTCGGGCGTCGGGAAGCGCAATCCGACATCGACGACGACGATCCGCCCGTCCTGCTCGACGACCGTCATGTTCTTGCCGATCTCGCCGAGGCCGCCGAGCGCGAGAACCCGCAGCTTAGATCCCCGCCCGCCGCCGGGGGCGCTGCCGCGCGGGCTAGACATCGAGCGCTCCTGCGCCGTCCGCGGGATTCACGCCGTCCGTTGTCCCAGCAGCTCGTGGCGCTCGAGCATCGCGCGCACCGCAACGCGCTCGGCTTCGTCGGCCTGCAGCAGCGGCAGTCGCAGGCCGCCGACGCGGTGGCCGAGCATTTCGAGCGCGGCCTTGGTGCAGGTCGGGCTGGAGGTGATCATGATCGTCTCGTAGACGTCGCGCAGCGAGGCGTCGATCTCGGCGCGATTGTCCGGCTCGTCGACCATTCGCCGCATCTGCGGCCCGACGATATGGCTGGCGACGAGGATGCCGCCGGGCTCCCCCATATCGAGCGCGCGCGCCAGCGTTCCGTCGTTGCCGGCGTAGACGCGCAGGCCATCGACCGACGCCAGGTTGTTGTCGTTGGCCTGCTTGACGAAGTCGATCCGCTCGATCTGGGCGAGCTCGGCCAGCAGGTCGTTTGGCATGTCGGTGCCAGTGCGCTGGGGGATGTTGTAGAGCACGACCGGCACGCTGCTGGCGCGCGCGACCTCCTCGTAGTGGCGGAGGATCCCGCGGCGGCTCGGGCGGTTGTAGTACGGCGTCACCGAGAGCACGGCGTCGACCCCGAGCGCCGATGCGCGCTCGGTGAGATGAACCGCGTGACGGGTGTCGTTGGAGCCGGCTCCGGCGATCACGCTGACACCCGCCGGACGCTCGCGGACCGCCAGCTCGATCAGGCCGAGCTGCTCCTCGTCGGTCAAGGTCGACGCCTCGCCGGTGGTGCCGGCGACGACGAAGCCGTCGGATCCGTTGGCGGCGAGATGGGCCATCAGCGACACGAACGCGTCCTCGTCGACGCGCAGCTGCTCGTCGAACGGCGTGACGATCGCGGTGATGATGCTGCCGAGCTCCTCCACGGATTCAGTATCTCAGGCGGGCGCTGAAACGGGCGGCCGTTTTCATTCGCCGTCGACGTCGCCGGCGAACAGCAGCTGCTCGAGTCCGACGACCGGGGAGCGCTCGAGCGTCGAGACGCGGCGGATCGCCAGCAGCAACCCGGGCATGAACGACTCGCGGTCGATCGAGTCGTGGCGGATCGTCAGCGTCTGGCCGAGGTCGCCGAGGATCACCTCGTGGTGGGCGACGAGCCCCGGCAGGCGCACGGAGTGGATCGGCGGCGCCGGCCGGCCGCTGGCCGCCTCCATCAGCTCGGCGATGCGCTTCGCCGTGCCGCTCGGCGCGTCGAGCTTACGATCGTGGTGGAGCTCGATGATCTCGGCGGCCGCCATGTGCTTCGCCGCCTGCGCCGCGAAGGACATCAGCAGCACGGCGCCGATCGCGAAGTTCGGCGCGATGAACACGTTGGCGCCCTCGACGCCCTCGAGCGCGGCGATGTCAAAGCCCGTTGTGCCGATCACGACGTGGACGCCGGCGGCGAGACAGGCGCGCGCGTTGTCCAGCGCCGTGTCCGGTTGGGTGAAGTCGACGACGACGTCACAGTCCGGCAGGATCGCCTCGAGGCTGACGCCGAGCACGGGATCGGCGCGGCCGCTGAGCGTTAGATCCTCGGCGGCCTCGATCGCGCCGCACGTCGTGATGCCCATGCGCCCGGCTGCGCCCGCCACGCCTACGCGGATCATGGCGCTTCCACGACGCTCGCAAGCAGCGGTGCGAAGGCGCCGCGAAAGATCTCCTCGTCGGGACCGATCGCTGCCGCGCAGAGGCGAGCCGGGTCAAACAGCTCGCTTGCCAGTGCCTCGATCTGCTTGGCGTCAACCGCGTCGATCCGCTCGAGCACCTCGTCGAGTTCGAGGATCGGCATCTCCGCGAGGACGCTCGCGCCGAGCCGCTCCATCCGCGCGGTCGTCGACTCCATCGCCAGCACCACGCGCCCCTTGACGTTGTCCTTGGCGCGTGCGAGCTCCTCCTCGCTGACCGGCTCCTGGCGCAGTCGCGCGAGCTCGTCATCGATCACGCCCGCAACCTCGGCGAGGTTGTCGGCGCGCGTCCCGACGTAGAGGCCGACCTGGCCGGTGTGCGCATAGAGGCTCTGGAAGCTGAAGACCGAGTATGCGAGGCCGCGCTGCTCGCGCACCGCCTGGAAGAGGCGCGATGAGGACGTGCCGCCGGCGAGGCTGTCGAGCACACGGAGGGCGAACCGCCGCTCGTCGTCGCGGGCGATGCCGACGCCGCCGAGACAGACGTGGTACTGCTCGGTGTCCTTGGTGCGAAACAGCGTCCGCGGGCCGCCGCCGGGCGCGGGTGGGGCGGGCGGGCTGAGCTTGCCGCTGGCGGGCGCGGCGCTCACCATCGCCACCTCGGCCCAGTTGACGAGCTGGTCGTGGTCGATTGAGCCGGCGGCGGCGATCACAACGTTGGTCGGGAAGTAGCGCTCGCGGTGGAATGCGAGCAGCTGCTTGCGGGTCGCCCCGGCAACGACCTCCGAGCGACCGAGAATCGCGCGGCCCAGCGGATGATCGGGGAAGGTCGCTTCGCCGAGCACATCGAAAATCAGGTCCTGGGGATCGTCCTCGTACATCGCGATCTCTTCGAGCACGACCTCGCGCTCTTCGGCGAGCCCGCTCATCGCCGGCTCGGTGATCATCTGGGCGATCACGTCGAAGGCGCGCTCGAGATGGATGTCGAGCACGCGCGCATACACCGACGTCGTCTCCTTGCCGGTGCCGGCGTTCAGCTCGGCGCCCATCGCATCGAAGATTTGGTCGATCTCTTCCGAGCCGTAACGCGCGGTGCCGCGAAACAGCATGTGCTCGAGCAGGTGCGAAAGGCCGGCCTGCTCGTCGGTCTCGGTGATCGATCCGGTACCGATCCAGAAGCCGAGCGCGACCGAGCGGACCGCGGGCACGCGCTCGCTGGCGACGCGAACGCCGCCCGGCAACTCGGTGATGACGTGCTCGCTGGCCATGTTTTGTGCCCGACGGCGAACCGCACTGTGGGGTCGCCGCGCGACCCCACAGTTTCCGGCAGCTAGTGCTCGCGGTGACGCGGACGTCCCGATCCACGCGGGCCGCCGTTACGCGGCGGCCCTCCTGCGCCTTCGCGCGGACGGCGTGGACCGCGGTCGCCGCCGTTGCTGGCAGACAAGGCGGTGAGCTCCTCGACCGTCTTGCCCGCGATCTCGGGATCGTCGGCGCGGCGGACGCCAATCCGCCCGCGCTCGCGGTCGACCTCGACGACGCGCACATTGATCTCGTCGCCCTTGTTGAGCGCCTCCTCCACGGTCTCGACCCGCTTACCGGGCGAGACGTTGGAGATGTGCAGCAGGCCATCGGTGCCCTTGGAGAGCTCGATGAACGCCCCGAACGCGGTCGTCTTGACGACCTTGCCAAGGTACTCGTCGCCGACCTCGACCTCTTTCATCATCGTGCGGATCCGCTCGACCAGCGCGTCGGCGAGCTCACCGTTGGCGGAGTAGATCAGGACCTGACCGTCGTCGTTGACGTCGATCTGGGACTCGAACTCGTCGCACAGGCCGCGAATCGTCTCGCCGCCCTTGCCGATCAGCAGGCCGATCTGGCTCGGATCGATCTGAACCTTCTCGATCCGCGGCGCGTACTGGCTCAGTGCCTGGCGTGGCGCGCTGATCGCCTCAGCCATCTTGGCGAGAATGAACGTCCGCGCCTCGTGGGCCTGGGTCAGAGCGTCGCGCAGGATGTCGAAGGTGACGCCGGAGATCTTGATGTCCATCTGCAGCGCGGTGATCCCGCGCTCGGTGCCGGCGACCTTGAAGTCCATGTCGCCGAGATGGTCCTCGACCCCAGCGATGTCGGTGAGCACGATGTAGTCCTCACCCTCCTTGATCAGCCCCATCGCGATCCCCGCGACCGGGCGCACGATCGGCACGCCGGCGTCCATCAGCGACAACGACGAGCCGCACACCGAGGCCATCGACGAGGACCCGTTGGATTCGAAGATGTCCGAAACCACACGGATCGTGTAGGGGAAGTCCTCGATCGAGGGAATCATCGGCACGAGCGCGCGCTCGGCGAGCGCACCGTGGCCGATGTCACGCCGCTTCGGGCCGGCAAGGCGACCCGCCTCCCCGACCGAGAACGGCGGGAAGTTGTAGTGGTGCCAGTAGTACTTCTTGGTCTCGAGCCCGAGCGTGTCGAGGCGCATCTCCTCCTTGAGCGTGCCCAGTGCTACGACGCTCAGGGCCTGCGTCTGGCCGCGCGTGAACAGCGCCGAGCCGTGGGTCCGCGGCGTCACACTGACCTCGATCGCGATGTCGCGAATCTCGTTCTCGCGACGGCCGTCTGGGCGCTTCTTGTGGACCGCGATCCGCTCGCGAATGATCGACTTCTCGAGGGCGTCGAAGACGAGCTGCGTCGCGGCCCGCTGCTCCTCAAAATCCTCAGCGTCGCTGTCGCCCGCGTACTGCTCGAGGATTGCCGCCTCGACTGCCTTGGTTGCGTCCTGGCGAGCGAGCTTGTCCTCGACCTGGGTCGCCTCGTCGAGCGCGGCCCCATGCGAGGCGCGAACCTTCGCCAGCAGCGCTTCGTCGGCCTTCTTGACGACGACCTCGAGCTTTGGCTTGCCGACCTTCTCGGCGAGCTCGCGCTGCAGTGCGCAGAGCTTCTTGATCTCGCTGTGGGCGATGTCGAGCGCGTCGAGGATCTCGGCCTCGGGGATCTCCTTCGCCCCGGCCTCGACCATCAGGATCGCGTTCTCGGTGCCGGCGACCGTCAACTCCAGGTCGCTCAGGCCGAGCAGATCCTCCTCGCGCGGGTTGACGACGAAGTTGCCGTCGACCTTGCCGATCCGCACCGCTCCGACCGGCTCGGCGAGCGGAATGTCGGAGATCATCAACGCCGCCGAAGCACCGTTCATCGCGAGGATGTCGTAGGGGTGGACGTGGTCCACCGACAGCGGGATCGCGACGAGCTGTGTCTCATAGCGCCAGCTCTTGGGGAACAGGGGCCGAATCGGGCGATCGATCATCCGCGCCGTCAATGTCCCCTTCTCGCCGGCGCGTCCCTCGCGCTTGAAGAACGATCCCGGGATCTTGCCGGCGGCGTACATCCGCTCTTCGACATCCACGGTCAGCGGCAGGAAGTCCGCGTCGCGCAAATTGCCGGCCGTCGCGGTTGCCAGCACCATCGTGTCACCTTGGCGGACGACGACGGCGCCGCCGGCCTGCTTCGCGATTCGCCCGGTCTCGAACGAAATCTCGCTTCCGGCGATCTCTACGGAGAGCCGGGTAATGCCCTTACTACTCATGTGGTACCTCTCTGGCCGCCCTTTGATCGGCGGCGCGGCTTGTCTTTATATCTCTAACGGAACCAGCTAATCCTAGCCGGTGTGCGGCGTGGGGCCCGAGCGCCCGCGCCGATACCGCGGTGCCCGCCGGGGCGGTCATCGAAAATGCCTGCGGCGCGAACGGCACGGCGGAGCGCTCAGACCGCGTCGGTCCCCTCGAAGGTGGGCCCTGGCGGCGGCACGTGCAACTCCGGCGCCTGGCTGCCGGCCTCGGTAGCGCTCACTTGCGCAGGCCGAGCGAGCTCAGCAGCGTGCGGTAGCCCTCGAGGTCGGTGCGCTGCAGATAGTTGAGGAAACGGCGACGACGGCCAACCAGCATCAGCAGCCCGCGGCGCGAGTGATGGTCGTGGCTGTGGGTGCGCAGATGCTCGGTGAGCTCGTTGATGCGCTCGGTCAGCTGGGCGATCTGCACCTTCGTGCTGCCGGTATCGTGCTCGCTCGCGCCGTGTTCGACGGTCAGCTCGCGCTTGCGCTCTGTGGTCAGCGTCATCGACGCCCAACGCTAGCAGACGCACAGATCGCCCGAACGCGCGCGACGTCGTCATGCATCGCCGCGATCAGCGCCTCGGCGCTCTCAAAGCGGTGCTCGCCGCGCAGCCTTTCGAGGAAGTGCAGCCGCAGCTCGCTGCCGTAGAGGTCGCCGTCGAAGTCGAGCAGGTAGGCCTCGATCAGCTCGCCTCGACCGGACTCGAAGGTCGGTCGCACGCCGACGTTGACGGCCGCCGGCCGCTCGCCGGCAAAGCAGGCGTAGACGCCGTGCCCGGGACAGACGAGCGTCTCCTCGGGCACGATGTTCGCTGTCGGGAAGCCCAGCTCGCGCCCGCGACGATCGCCGCTGACAACGGTGCCGCGCAGCTCGAACGGCCGGCCCAGCAGTGAGCTCGCCCGCAGCACCTCGCCGGCGGCGATCAGCGAGCGGATGTGACTCGAGGAGATGATCTCGCCATCGAGCTCGCGCAGCGGCACGACGCTCGTCGCGAAGCGCGGATCGGCGGCGAGCATCGCGACGTCGCCGATTGCGCGGTGGCCGAAGCGGAAGTTCTCACCGACCGAGACGCGATTGACGCCGAGCCGGGCGATTAGCAACTCGTCGATGAACTGCTGCGCGCTCTGCGCCGCGAACTGCGCGTCGAAGCGCATCACGATCAGCTCCTGCACGCCGAGCGAGGCCAAGATGTCGGCCTTGATCGGGAGCGGCGTCAGCAGTCGCGGCGTGTGCGACGGCGCCACCACCGCCACCGGATGCGGCTCGAAGGTCAACACCGCGTCGGCGCCGGCGATCACGTCGCGGTGCCCGAGATGGACGCCGTCGAAGGCGCCGACGGCGACGCAACTCGCGCCCGGCTTGGCGTCGACAAACTCGGTGAGTCTCACGCCGGCGAAATCTATTGCTCAGCCAGACCGACGACCGGCGCCAGCAGCGTCGTGCCATCCGCGCCGCGGCGCCGCTCGGCGATTGCGATCGCGGCACCCGCGTCGGTCACCAGCACCGGGCTCGCACCGGCCGGCGCAGCTATCGCACGACCGTGGCGGATCGCCCGAGCCTGCTCCTCGTCGAGCTCGAGCAGCGGCAAAAAACGCGCGCAGGCCGCGACGATGTCGAGCACGTTGGCCGGCCCCTGCGTCGGCCAAGCGTCCGCCACTGCGAAGGGCCCGATCGCCGTGCGCCGCAGCTCCAGGCAGTAGGCGTCGCCCAGCGCGGCGACGAGCGAGCGTATGTAGGTGCCGCTGGAGCAGCGAATCCGCAACGACACGCGGTCGCCGTCGCGCCCCAGCTCGCGACACTCATAGACCTCGACCTCGCGTTCGGCGAGCTCAACCGTCTCGCCGCGACGGGCTCGCGCGTAGGCCCGCTCGCCGGCGACCTTGACCGCCGAGTAGACGGGCGGGCGTTGGCGGATCACGCCGAGTGGCAGCTCGAGCGGCTCGCTGGGCAGCACGCCGGTCTCGACGATCTCGCCCTCGGGATCGCCGGTGTCGGAGGTCGCGCCGAGCCGCGCCAGCACCTCGTAGGTCTTCGGCAGCGCCATGAACAGCCGCTGCAGCCGCGTCGCGCGGGCGACCAGGACGATCAGCAGTCCCGTGGCAAACGGGTCGAGAGTACCGGCGTGCCCGACCCGCCGCACGCCGAGGGCGTGGCGGGCGCGCGCGACGACGTCGTGGGAGCTGATCCCGGCCGGCTTGTCGGCGAGCAGCACCCCTGCCGCGGGGTGCTCGCTCACACCTGGGAGCGGATCGCGTCGATCAGCTCGGCGGTTGACAGCCCGCTCGTGAAGCCGGCCGCCCGACGATGTCCGCCACCGCCGTGTGTGCGAGCGATCAGCGAGACGTCGATGTCGTTGTCGGTCGCGCGCAGCGAGACCTTCTGCTGGCCGCGGCGCCCGACGCCGCCGAGCTCACGGATCAGCACCGCGACCTTGACGCCTTCGAGCGCGCGCAGGTGATCGATGATCCCCTCGCCGTGGCTATCCTCGGCGCCCGTCGCTTCGAAGTCGGCGGTCTGCAGGACGGCGACGGCGAGCCGGCCATCGGAGTAGAGCGCGACGGTCGAGAGGGCGCGCGCCAGCAGCTCGAGCTTGGCCAGCGGGATCCCTTCGTAGATGCGCCGGTACATCTCCGCGACGTCGACGCCGGCGGCAATCAGCTCGACCGCCATCGCGTGCGCTCGGATCGTCGTGTTCTCGTAGGAGAAACGGCCGGTGTCGGTGACCAGGCCGACATAGAGCGCCTCGGCGACCTCGGTCGTGAGATCGACACCGGCGACGTGCATCAGGTCCCAGACGATCTCCGCCGTGCAGGAGGCGTCCTCGACGACGTAGTTGATCGTCCCGAAGCGCGTGTTGTCGTGGTGGTGATCGATGTTGATCAGCGCCTCGCCGCCATCTGGCACCACGACCGCGTTGCGATCGAGGTTGCCGCAGTCGAGGTACACGACTGCGCGCTGTGCGAGATCCTCCGGCGGCGCGGTCACGAGCCCGTCGAGCGAGAAGAAGCGGTACTCCGTCGGCAGGGGAAAGTCCTCGGGCGCGATCAGCATCACGGAGTCCTTGTCGAGGCCACGCAGCAGGGCCTGCATCCCGACCAGCGAGCCGAGCGCGTCACCGTCCGGGCGCTCGTGGGTGACGAGCAGGAAGCGCTCCTTGGCGTGGATCGCCGTGAGCACGGCCTTGCGCGCGTCGAGCGTGAGCGGGGCCATCGACTCAGTCCTCGCCCTCGTGCTCGCGCAGCAGGCGTTCGACGCGCGCCGCGCGGTCGGTCGTCTCGTCGTAGCGGAACTCGAGCGTCGGTGTGCGACGCAGATGCAGCTCGCTGGCGATGCGACCCTGGAGGTAGCCGTGAGCGTGGCGCAGGCCGTCCATCGACGCCTCGCGGGCGCCGGTGTCGCCGAGCACGCTCACATACACGCGAGCAGAGCGAAGATCTGGGCTGGTGGTCACGTCGGTCACGGTCACGAATCCAACACGCGGATCCTTCAGCTCGGCTGCAAGGGCATCCGCGAGAACCTGGCGGACTGCCTCATCGACCCGACGCATCCGCCCGCTGACCATCCTAGACCCCCCACCCCACCCGGGTCTAGTAGCTGGGCCGCGCGTTGCGCGGGGCGCTCATCGCGGGCACGGCGCTCAGGTGAGTGCGCGCTCGACCTTGCGCGTCTCGTAAACCTCAAGAACGTCGCCGACCTTGATGTCCTGGAAGCCCTGGAGCACGATGCCGCATTCGAAGCCGGCCGAGACCTCGCGCACGTCCTCGCTGAAGCGGCGCAGCGTCGCGACCGTCGTCTCGTTGATGACGGTGCCGTCGCGCACGACGCGGACCTTGGCGCCCCGTGTGATCTTGCCGTCGGTGACGAAGGATCCGGCGATCGTGCCGATCCGCGAGGCGCGGAAGGTTTGGCGGACCTCGACCTGGCCCACGGTGTCCTCGACCTCGTCGGGCTCGAGCATGCCCTGCATCGCCGCGCGCAGCTCGTCGATCACACGGTAGATCACCGAGTAGCCGCGGATCTCAACGCCTTCGTGCTCGGCCAGCGCCCGTGCATCGCCGACCGGGCGCACGTTGAACGCGAGGATCACCGCATCGGAGGCCGCCGCGAGCATCACATCGGACTCGCTGATGCCACCAACGCCGCGGTGGATGATGTTCACCGAAACCTCGCTCTGCGGCAGCTTGGCGATCTCATCCTCGACCGCCTCCACAGAACCCGAGACGTCGCCCTTGAGCACGAGGTTGAGCTCCTTGACGGCGCCCTCCTGGGCGAGGCGGAAGACATCCTCGAGTGAGACCTTGCGACCGGAGCGGCGCGCCAGCGCCTCGGTCTTGAGCCGGTTGGCGCGGGCACCGGCCAACTGCCGCGCGCGACGCTCGTTCTCGACCACGCGGGCGAATTCGCCGGCCTCGGGAACGCCGTCGAAACCAAGCACCTCGACCGGGTCGCCCGGCGCGGCCTCGTGGACGCGGCCGCCGACGAAGTCGTGCATCGCGCGCACGCGACCGAAGTTGGCACCCGCCACCAGCGCGTCGCCGACGCGCAGCGTGCCACGCTGCACGAGCAGGGTGACGACAGGGCCGCGTCCCGGGTCCAAGCGCGACTCGATCACCACGCCCGAGGCGTCGGCGTGCGGGTTCGCTCGCAGCTCCTCGAGCTCGGCGACGACCTGGATCGTGTCGAGCAAGGAGTCCAGACCCTCCCGGGTTTTCGCCGAGACGTCGACAAACTCGACCTCGCCGCCCCATTCGGCCGGCTGCAGACCGCGCTGGGTCATCTCGGTGCGCACCCGCTCGGGGTTGGCGCCCTCCTTGTCGATCTTGTTGACCGCGACGACGATCGGCACGCCCGCGGCGCGCGCGTGGTCGACCGCCTCGTCGGTCTGCGGCTTGACCCCGTCGTCGGCGGCGACGACGATCACGGCGACATCGGTAACGCGAGCGCCGCGGGCGCGCATCGCGGTGAAGGCCTCGTGACCGGGGGTGTCCAGAAAGGTGATCGCACGCCCGCCGTGGTGGACCTGGTAGGCGCCGATGTGCTGTGTGATGCCGCCAGCTTCGCCGGCCGCGACCTCGGTCTCGCGAATCGCGTCGAGCAGCGAGGTCTTGCCGTGGTCGACGTGACCCATGATCGTCACGACGGGTGGGCGCTCAACCAGATCGTCGTCACGATCCTCGAACACCGGCTCATCGATGTCATCCGCGGCGTGGACGATCTCGACCTGCTTGCCGAAGTCCACAGCGAGCACGCCGATCGCGTCGTCTGAGAGCGTCTGCGTGAGCGTCGCCATCTCGCCGAGCGCCATCAGATTGCGGATGATCTCGGGCACCGCGACGCCGAAGTACTCGGCGACGTCCTTGACCGTCGAGCCGGAGTTGATCCGCACCAGATCGGTGGCACCAAGGTTGCTGTTATCGATCGGCGCAACAGTGTCGTCATAGGTGCCACGGCGCCGGCGCCCGCGTCGCGGTGGGCGCCGTGGCGGCTGGCTCGCGGGACCACCGGTGGTGCGCCGCGACGCCTGCGAGTCGATCACCACACGCCGTCGCCCACCGGGTCCGACCGCGCCCGGGCGCTGCTCGCCCTGGCGCGAGTCGCGCGTCGGACGACTGCGCGCCGCGCCATCGCCAGCGCCGCCATCGCTCGCCGCCTCATCGCCGCCGACCGCGGGCGCCGCGACGGCAGCGCCAACCGGCGCCGGGGCACGCGCCGGCACCGGGGCATGCGTGCGCGTCGGCGTCGGAGCGGCAGCGGCGTGCGCCACGGGCGCAGCCCGCTCCGCCGCCGTCGGGCGGGCCTTCGCCACAGCGTCGCTCTTCGTCGCCGCGTCAGCCTTGGCGCCACTGGCAGCCTTCTTGGTGGCCCCACTCGCGGGCTTTGCCGCAGCGAGTGCTTTCAGCGCGTCTCCCTCCTCGACCGTCGAGGCCGCGGCCTTCACCTCGATGCCGCCTGCCTGGAGCGTGGCGATCAGCTCTTTCGCACTGATGCCCTGCTCCTTGGCGATTTCATGTACGCGCTTCTTGGCCATCGATCAATTCGATTCTACGGGCTTGGGTTCAGTTCCTTTACGCGGGCAGACGCGCCGCCCGGGCGCGTGCGTCGCGATCCGCCGGCGCTTAGGAATCTGCCGGCGCGTCGCCGTTGGCAGGCGCCGCAGCGGCGGTCTCGAGCGCCTGGTGAGCCTCGAGCCCGCAGTAGCGCGAGCCCGGCAGTGAGGCGTTGGGACAGCGCCGGCCGTTGGACATGATTGCCGCGCAGCGTCCTTGCGTCTCTTCTTCCTCGTAGCCGTGTTCGGCTTCTTCGGCGGCGAACTCGCTCTCGGACTTGATGTCCACGCGCCAGCCGGTCAGTCGCGCCGCGAGCCGCGCGTTCTGGCCTTCGCGCCCGATCGCCAGCGACAGCTGATCGTCGGGCACGATCACCGTCGCCTGCTTGGCGTTGTCGTCGACGAGCACCTCGCGCACGCGGGCCGGCGAGAGTGCCTTGGCGACGAAGCGGGCCGGCTCGTCGTTGTAAGGAATGATGTCGATCTTCTCGCCGCGCAGTTCGGAGACGACCATTCGTACGCGCGAGCCGCGCGGCCCGACGCAAGCGCCAACCGGGTCGACGCCGTCGGCGTGCGAGATCACGGCGATCTTCGAGCGATAGCCGGGCTCACGGGCGACGTTGGCGATCTCGACGAGCCCGTCGGCGATCTCCGGCACCTCGAGCTCGAACAGCTTCTTGATCAGCTCTGGATCGCGGCGCGAGACGATGATGCTCGGCCCCTTGGTCGCCGGCGAGACCTCCTTGATCACGGCCTTGATCCGCTGCGAGTGGTCGTAGCGCTCGCCGTCGACCTGCTCTGACTTCGGCAGCAGCGCCTCGACGCGCTCGCGCAGCTGCACCAGCGTGTAGCGCGAGTCGGACTGCTGCACGATCCCGGTGATCAGCTCGCCGACGCGGTCGCGGTACTCCTCGAACATCATGTCGCGCTCGGCCTCGCGGATGCGCTGCAGGATCACCTGCTTGGCGGTCTGCGCGGCGATCCGGCCGAAGTCGCCTGGGGTCACGTCGCGCTCGTCGATCTGGTCGCGGTACTGCGCGAACTTCGCCGGATCGATTTCGGGGTCCTCCGGCTCGCGCATCTCGCCGGTCTCGGGGTCGATCGTCGTGCCCTCGTCGATCGTCTCGACGATCAGGTGCGCCTCGAGCCGCTCGGGGATGATCAGCTCGATGACGCGGAAGTCAGCCGTCTCGCGGTCGATCTCGACGCGTGCGTACTTGGCCGAGCCGGGCTGCTTCTTGTAGGCCGACAGCAGCGCATCCTCGAGTGCCACCATCAGCTTCTCGGGCTCGATGCCCTTCTCTTGGGCGAGCGTATGCATTGCGTCGAGGATGTCGCGTGACATGCCTTACTCCTCCACCAGGTGGGAACGTTCGATCGCCGCGTAGGGGATCGCGACCAGCCCGTGCGGCGCGGCTAGCGTCACCTCGTCCGGCGAGGCGCCAACCAGTTCCCCGGTCAGGTTGCGTTGCTCGAAGCTCTCGCAGCCGGCCGCGATGCGCACGCGTGCGCGACGCCCGACGAAGCGACGGAAGTGCTCCGGCTTGGCCAGCGGTCGCCGCGGACCCGGTGAGCTGACCTCGATCGTGTAGCGCTCGCTGAGCTCGCCGAGCGCCTTGGCGACGCGCTCGCAGTGCGCGACCGTGACGCCGTCCGGGTGATCGATGAAGACCCGCAGCGTCGCTCCTGAAGCCTCCACGAGCAGCACTTCGATCTCGGGCTCTTGGCCCGCCACGCGTGTCTCGATTTCGTTCTGTATCTGGTTCATGACGAAAAAAAAGCGGGCTAGCGCCCACTTCCGAAAAGGGACCGCCGCCGCATTTGCGCCGGCGCGAAAGCTGCCAGCCAGAATAGCACCGCCACCGCGGCTCCCTGGGGCTCTGGCTCAGAGCGCCAGCTGCTCGATCGCGTCCAGCAGCCGCGCTGCGACCTCGCGTTTGGGCGCTCGAGGAAGCCGTTGCTCGCTGCTGGCGCTGATCAGCGTCACCTCGTTTTCGCCGCCGTCAAAGCCGATGCCATCCTGTGAGACGTCGTTGTAGACGATCAGGTCGAGGTGCTTGCGGGCGAGCTTCTCGCGCGCGCGCTCGAGTCCACCTATGCCGTGCTCCGCCGCGAAGCCGACGATCGCCTGACCGGGCCGACGCTGCGCCGAAAGCGCCGCGAGGATATCCGGTGTCGCCTCGAGCTCGAGTGTCAAACGCTGGTGCTCGTGGCGCGAAAGCTTGCCGTTGCGCTCCTCGCGCGGAGCGAAGTCGGCAACCGCGGCGCACATCACGAGCACATCGGCTGCTTCGATCCACGTCTCGCAGGCGCTGGCGAGCTGCGCCGCGCTACTCACCTCGACGTAGCGAACCGCGGGGTCGCGCGCCAAGGCGACGTTCGCCGCGATCACAACCACCTCGGCGCCCCGCGCGGCAGCCGCAGAGGCGATGGCGAAGCCCATGCGACCCGATGAGCGGTTGCCGATGTAGCGCACGGCGTCGATCGGCTCGCGCGTGCCACCGGCGGTGACCAGCACCCGCCGACCGCTCCAGCTTCCACGCGCTCCGAGCTGCGCGTCGGCGGCCGCGAGCAGCTCGGCCGGCTCGGCGAGACGGCCGATGCCGTACTCACCGACGGTCGCCAGTCGGCCGACCGATGGCTCGATCACCGTCACTCCCCGCGCCACCAGCAGCTCCAGGTTCGCCTGTGTCGCCGGATGCTCATACATCCGGTTGTTCATCGCCGGGGCGACGAGCAGCGGGCAGCGCGCCGCGAGCGCGGCCGTCGCCAGCAGATTGTCGGCCAGGCCATGGGCGAGCTTGGCCAGCGTGTTGGCTGACGCCGGCGCGATCAGGAAGAGGTCGGCGCGGCGGACCAGCTCGAGGTGACTCGCGGGGTCGTGCTCGGGCAGCGGCTCGCCGGGAAAGGAGCCGCGCAGCGGATCGCGCTCGAACTCGCTGGACAGCACCGCCGCACCGCTGAGCGCCGCGAACGAGGCCGCGCCGACGAAGCGCTGGGCGCTGCGCGTCTGGATCACCCGTACCGCGTGCCCCGCCTCGGTCGACAGTCGAACCAGCTCGAGTGCCTTGTAGGCGGCAATGCCGCCGCTCACCCCGAGCAGCAGTTTGGGCATCGCCCCTCCGCTAGCGGTAGTGGTACTTCAGCTTGCCGGCGGCGACTTCCTCGAGCGCGATCGTGAGGTAGTTCTTCGAGCCGGTCTCGACCATCGGCGGCGGGAACTCGTCAAAGCTGCCCTCGCCGAGGTTCTGGTAATAGGAGTTGATCTGCCGCGCGCGCTTGGC
>Ga0302324_100002610_pt1 | contig 41364 bp, 31 predicted proteins | sample Palsa_T0_1_FD_201949 | JGI IMG/M metagenome (GOLD analysis project Ga0302324, IMG submission 201949) | Peat permafrost microbial communities from Stordalen Mire near Abisko, Sweden - Palsa_T0_1 | ecosystem: Environmental > Terrestrial > Soil > Palsa > Peat permafrost | place: Sweden: Abisko...
TCGATGGGTAGCAGCTCATCCTTTTGCGGTACGCGACCACTGCTGGGATATTGCAAGCTGGATGGCAAATCCGCGACGTGTATGACGGCATCTGAGCTCAACGCGACCGCCCGTTCGATACAATTCTCCAACTCACGGACATTCCCGGGCCAATCGTAGCCGATGAGCCATCGCAGGGCTTCTTCGGAAATACTGCGTGCGGGAAGCTGCGGATCGCAGAATTTATCAAGGAATGCCCTGACCAAAAGGGGGATGTCACTTTTTCGCTCACGCAAGGCGGGAAGCTTTAGCTGCACGACGTTGAGGCGGAAATACAAGTCCTGGCGAAACGCGCCAGTTCGTATGGCATTATCCAGGTCGCGATTGGTGGCGGCCATAACCCGTACATCGACTCGGTGTTCGGTGGAACCAACCGGCTTTGCCTCGCGCTCTTGCAGCACACGAAGCAGCTTGGCTTGCAGATCCATGGGCATGTCACCGATTTCGTCTAGGAACAGCGTTCCCCCGTTGGCCGCTTCCAGAAAGCCTTGCTTGCCATGCTGGACCTCGGTGAAGGCGCCTTCCACGTGACCGAACAATCCCGATTCGATCAACGTGGGCGCCAGCGCGGAACAGTCCACCGGTACGAAGGTGCGATCCTTTCGTGAACCGGAAAAATGAATGCTCCGAGCCACCAGCTCTTTGCCAGTTCCGCTTTCCCCCAGGATCAAAACCGGATAGTTGTGCTGGCTGACTTTTTGAATCACTTTGTAGACGCGCTGCATTTTCTCGGAAACTCCGATGATTCCACCAAAGCCCGGACGGGTTCGTAGCTGCTCGCGCAATAACTGATTCTCCTGCTGCAGTTCGACGGCGCGAGCCACGCGTTCCAGCCGAGCCCGCAGCTCTTCGATGCGGAATGGCTTGGACACATAGTCGATGGCGCCGAGCCGCGTGGCCGCCACGGCGGAGTCGATCGTTCCGTATTGCGCCAGCACAATCACCGGGACATCCGGGTGACTATCGTGCACCCGTTTCAACAGATCCAGTCCGCTGGTGTCCTGTAGCATCAGATCGGTCAACAGAATGTCCACAGCCGATAGCTCCAGAATTTGCAGAGCTTCTTCAGCGGTGGCCACCGCCCTGGCTTTCATCCCGCAGTGCTGCGCGACATCGGCGCAGGCTTCTCGAATGGATGGCTCATCGTCCACAATGAGTATGCTCATTGATGTCGCTTGACGGACCACGGCGATTTCTTCGCCCATAGTTATGCCTGCCGACCTCTGCGGGTACCCTCCTGCACCTGCCCTACCATTTCAGGAAAGAAATATAGATTGTCGAATCATTATATTACCAACCTTATATCACCGGCTGCGAATCCCGTTGTGGAACTACCGGAAATTAAAATCACTCGGCGCGGAGGAATAAGAAATTCATTGCGAGGGAGTTGCCGAAATGGAGCGAAGGCCGCAAGAGAATGCCATCTTGGGCCTGCTTTCGAGGATTGTGAAGGCGGAGAAGCAAAAAAAGGCCCTCCGAAGGGGACTTCGAAGGGCCTTTTCGTTCTGTAATTCCCGGCCGGTGTCGGCCTGCGGAGGCTAAGGTTAGTAAGTCGCGCCTTCAGGGACCAGGATGAATTCGACGCGACGGTTTTCTTTCTCCGCGCCCTTCTCCTTCGAGGCTTCGCCGGTACGCGTGCTAACCCGCGACGCATCGATGCCCTTCTCACCCAAGTACGCTTTAGCTAAATCGGCGCGGCTTTGCGCCAACTTGGCGGATTTTGGTTCTCTCCCGTCGGCAAAGCCGACCACAACCACCTTGGCGTTAGGATCGTTCTTCAACCGCAGGGCAACGTCATCACCCACGCGCTTGCAGAGGTTATCAAAGCGTGCCACACCAGGTTTGGTGTAGCCGCATTCGCCGACCTTGGTCGCCTGTGGTGGTGGCGGCGGCTGTTGTACGTCCACGTTGGTCGACCCCTGGGCCTTGTCGCCACGATCGTCAGTCACACCGCAATTGACGGTGTAGCTTCCGGGCTGCAAACCAGTGGAGTCAAACGTTGCGGTAGCGCCGTTACCAGAAATCTGCCCGCCGGTCGCGGAGTAGTTGTAGGTCAGCGCCAAATTGTCCGGACTGCTGGCCGTGGAAGTAATGGTGGCGCGCTCTCCGGGCAGGATCGGGCTACGATCGGGTGCACAAGAGATGGTCGGCGGATGATGGGGCTTCTCTTCCACGCGGATGTCTGCGGTGCAGGAGGCCGTGCCGCCCTTGCCATCGTCCACTTTAGCGGTCACGGTATAGCTGCCCAAGGCAAGGCCGGAAGTATTAAAGCGAGCGTCAGGGCCGGTGCCCTCGACGGTACCGCCCGTCGCTGTGTATGCGTAGGTAAGAGTCAAATTATCCGGGCTGCTGGCGTTGACGTGCACCGCAACGGTATCGTTGGAACCAGCAAAAACCGAGGCTGGGCTCGCCGAACACGAGGCAACCGGTGGGCCCTTGGGAGCCGGCGGAGGCGGAAAGCCCCAACGGATGACGATGCCGGTGGCAGCGCGAAAGCTGTTCTGCCGGGACTCCGGCCCAAGATTAGGTCCGGAAAAATTGGTCAGCAAGTAGTCCAGTTGCGCAAAACGCCACGCGACATTCTTCCACAGCACGACATCCACACCGCCTCCAGCGACTAGGCCAAAAGCATTGTCGGTGCCCGCGTTGCCGGTCATCGAACGCCCGCCCGCGACGTCCCCGACGAGAACTTCAGCGAAGGGGATAAAATGATCACGGCGCAGATTGACCCGGGGACCAAACAGAAAGGAGTAAAATTCTGCACGGCTTTGCGCCGGCACAAGGTAATCGGTGCGCTTGAAGCGGTACGATCCCCCTTCAGCTACCAGGCCCAGCCATGGAGAAATGTTGTAAGCAAACTCGCCCGCGCCTCCGTGACTGTTGAAGGCATTGAACGGAGCGTTGGGATGGAAATTGACAAAATCATAAGTCAGCGCAAATTCATACTTATTCCAAAGTCTGCCCGGTGCATCGTCCCCTGAGGAACTGGCTGCCGGAGTTGGACTCGGCACTGCACGCGGTGCATCCGGAGTGGCCAACGCCGATGAATGAGAAGCTGGTGCGGCGCTGTCCGTATCCGTAACCGGAGCGTTTTTAGTCGTCCCATCACTGGCAGGTTTCGCGCCATTGTTCGTATCGTCCTTCTTCTGAGCCCAGATCGGCGACGCTAACATCGCGCCAATCACCACTACAAGACACCACTTGCGCATCATAGTCCTCCAAGACTTTGTTTCGAGATCATGTGATTATTTTACGCGTCCGTTTTGTGCATCTTGCCCTGCTGCCCGGACGGTTTCAGTTGAAGCTGATCTGCTTTGTTCCTTCTTCGTGGCCTGGTGCCTTACTGCTTGCTGCGGCCGTTAATCAAGGGACCCATTTCACTAGAAGTACAAAGGGCGGTTTTGATAGCCTAAGCCAGGCACCCGGCTTTCGCAAGCATTTCCTCTGGGTTCCTCGTTTTTTCGGGTTTCGTCCGGTTTGAGCCGTTTTGGCACCGCAGCGTACCGATAATCGCCCGACGAGAACCACCACCTGCATTAGCCGCTATGCCACCCTTGGTGCGGGATTTAACATCTGATCTGGTATCAATTTGCTGTCAATTCGCACGCGGGTGCGTTAGCCCGGCCCGCCCGTTGGAGTCAAGGAATGCCGACGACCCGAAAGACCCTGTTTGTTTTCGCCCTTAGCTTCGCGGCGGGATCCTCCGCCTGCAACTGGAACTCGTCGGACCAACGGGCGCGCGACGAGCAGACCCGGGATGAAGTGGCTAAGGCCACCGAGCGGGCGAAGCCTGCGATTGAAGACGCCAGCCGCCAACTCGGCGAAGCTGCGCGCGCCGCCGCCGACGAAGCGCGTGCCGCCGCACAGGGAGTGCAAGACGGCTGGCATAATGGCCGCCGCGCTCCGCTGGACATCAACTCCGCAACGGAAACGCAGCTTCGGGAACTCCCTGGCATCAAAAGCCCGGACGCACGCCGGATCATTGGAAATCGTCCCTATCGGGACAAACATGAGCTTGTGAGCCGCGGAATACTTCCTGAGAATAAGTATGAAGGTTTGCATGACTTGATTACTGCGCATTAACCAAGGTCAGCCTGCGCCCCTCTTCCGGCGTTCTTAAGGGCTCCAACCGTAATCCGCGACTCCCCCATTTGTGGTGGAAGGCCGAAGCGCAGTCAGTCGAACGTCGCGACGCTTCGCGACCCACGCAAAAGCTATACTGTGGCGGTCATGTCTGCCATCTCTACCATCGACACAAACTGGGTTGGCCATCCGCACTCGATCGCCGCAGCACTGCTGGAATCGGGTGGTCACCATAGCCTGATCGATCCCGGCCCGGGCTCAACGCTGGAAACGGTTCGCGAGCGACTTCGCACCCGGGGCCTCTCCGTTGCCGACCTCGATGCGATCTTGCTCACCCACATCCATTTGGACCACGCCGGTGCCACCGGGTCGCTTGTTCGCGAGAATCCGCGCATCGCCGTCTATGTTCACAGTCGTGGGTCGCAGCACATGTCCGATCCCGCAAAGCTTTTGGCAAGTGCGGGGCGCCTGTGGGGCAGCGACCTTACCCGACTATTTGGCGAAACGCTTCCGGTCCCGGCGGAAAACCTGCACATCCTGGAAGGCGGTGAAACAATTCAATTCGGACAGCGAAAACTAGAGGTCGTCTACACTCCAGGACACGCATCGCATCACCTGAGCTACTTTGACGACCAAACCGGTACCGCCTTCATCGGAGACACCGGAGGAATTCGAATTGAGGATGGGCCATATATTCTTCCGGCCACTCCACCGCCCGATATCGATCTGGCCCTTTGGGATGCGTCGTTTAAGGCCATTCTCGATCGCCGGCCTTCACGCCTATTCCTGACCCATTACGGGTACGCGGAAAATCCCGAAACACATTTGGCTGAATTTCGCGAACGGCTGTATCGATGGGCAGCGCTCGCAAGAGAATCCTTGGCCGCGTCAGCCGATGAAAATTTGGCGCTACGGGCGTTCACCGAGTACGCGAAAGGTGAAATGGAGAAAGTTTTAGGGTCGCAAGAAGCCGAGCACCACGCGTTCACCGCCGAGCTTCGGCTGTCGTTCCTGGGATTGGCTCGCTACTTGCGGAAACATGCTCAAAAGCAGCCGTAGCAAGACTTGCTGGCTACCACCGGAGCACTAGCCCGGTTTCCGCTTTTCGCACTTAGGTTCAACTAGGCTGCGGTTTCCGCCGACGAGGTCTCTGGCGTTTCTGCCGCGGGCTCAGCAGTCGGGGACGATTGCGACTCGATGCGCTTGGAGAGTGCTTTCAACACTACCTCCACAATCTTCTTCGCGCCGCTACCGTCGGGATCTTTGTCCGGGTTGTATTGCGCAACGTCCCAGGCCAACAGGTTCTGATGACCTACGAACTCGTTCAGCGCCGCCTGTACGTTGCTGAGGTTCAGGCCAGCAGTCGCTGGAAGATTCACCGCCGGCAACTCTTCTGAAGAAATTACGTCGACGTCCAGGTGCAACACGAATCCCTTGGTATCGGCGTGGGAGTGGACCAAGACTTCCGTAGCGGCGGCGGCACCGCCCTTGGATTCAACTTCGGACGCGTCAACATACCGCATCGGCGACTTGCTTAAAAATTCCTGCTCAGCAGGGTCCAATCGCCCAACTCCAAATACGGTGACATCCGGCTCGCGAACCAACGGGGCTTCTCCCCAGAAACGAACCAGCTCCGGAGCGCCTCGGCCGATGGCATGGGCCAACACCATCCCATCGATTCTCCCCGATGGCGTGGTCGCTGGGGTATTTAGATCGGCGTCCCGGTCCACCCACACAAGACCCAACTGCTTGTAATAACGGCGCGCCGCGGTCAACAACCCGATCACTTGAGCGCAGTCGCCACCAAGCACCAATACCAGGGCGCCGCTCTTCACGGCGACTTCCGCTCGGGCTTTTAGGTCATTCAGACCGGCGACTATGGTGGGCAAATTTCGGGCGCGGCGATGCTCATCATCTTCGGCGAAGAGCCGAGGCGCGCAGTCGCCAAGGTCGGTAACTTCGAAGCCCAACCCCTGAAGTCGTTCCACAATCCCAGCGGCACGCAGAGCCGCCGGCGCTTTCTCGGTGCCTGGAGAGAACGCCGCGGCGCTCGATGGTGCGCCAATCAGGGCAATTTTCTTCGGCTGACGGACGATTTTGACCGCCAAGGTTTGAGCTCCCTTATGCTTTTATAGCTACCGCACTGGGCTAGCGCACCGGCCGTTCGCTGGGCCGAATCAAATCGACGGCAATGAACCTATGCTCTTATCGGCTGCTCTTATCGACGCGGCGCCGCCGCGATGGTTGCCAACTCCGGTGGCAACGTGAATCGCACGTCTTCGCGGATCAGATCGAGATCGCGCTGGTCGGTGAAGCCAAACTCGGCCAAACGCTGGCTTACTTGCTCGACCAACACCTCCGGGGCCGAGGCACCCGCCGTCAAGCCCACGCGCTCGACCCCCGCCAGCCACTGCACATCGATATCGCCCGCTGAATCAATCAACTGCGCTGGCACGCCGCTTCGCTTGGCCACTTCTACAAGTCGATTGGAGTTCGAACTGTTTGGCGAGCCGACCACCAGAATGAAGTCTACGTCTTTGGCTACTTGTTCGACGGCTTCCTGGCGATTTTGCGTTGCGTAGCAAATGTCATCGCTGGCCGGTCCCTTGATGGCCGGAAACTTTTGCCGCAACCTCGCTACGATTTCCTGAGTGTCGTAAAGACTTAATGTGGTCTGGGTCAAGAAGGACAGTTTGTCCGGTTCCTGCACTTCCAAAGCGTCAACCGCGGCGACCGAATCGACCACGATGGTACGGTCCGGAGCTTCGCCGGATGTGCCTACGATTTCCTGGTGATCGCGATGCCCGATGAGGATAATGGTGCGTCGTTCCCGAGCGAATTTAAGGGCTTCCAAATGCACTTTGGTCACTAGCGGGCAGGTTGCGTCAATCACCTTCAAGGACCGATCTTTGGCCTCTTGGCGGACTGTGGGGGGTACCCCGTGGGCGCTGAAAACCAACACGGCTCCGTGAGGCACCGCGTCGATGCTTTCCACGAAGATTGCTCCACGCCGCCGTAACTGCTCCACGACATAGGTGTTATGGACAATTTCGTGGTGCACGTATACCGGAGCGCCGTAGGCTTCGAGCGCCAGTTCAACAATGTCGACCGCGCGAACCACCCCAGCGCAGAATCCACGTGGGCGGACCCGCAGCAAAACTTTCCCGTTGCTCTCTATAGCCATCGACTCCTTGGTAGAACATTTTCCTGAGACTTCATCATACCCTAACGCCGCGCGAAAACTGCACCCTGTTTCCCAGGCTCGAGGGAGTTTAAAATGAGCCGGTCCGGTATCCAAATTGGCGCTTTGCCGTGCCAGCAAACCCCTGCAGAATGCCTGCGGCCATGACCTCTGAGATGGTTATCACCCCGGTTGTCCTGGAAGGCCGCCACCTTCGGCTCGAACCACTCACGCCGGCACACCACGCGGACCTGTGCGAGGTAGGTCTTGATCCCGATTTGTGGCGCTGGATTCCCATTCCGGTTCGAACTCCTGAGGACATGTCGATCTACATTGAGACCGCGCTGGCGGAACAAGCTAGCGGCCGGTCGCTTCCTTTCGCACAGATCGAGCAGGCCACCGGGAAAGCGATTGGTAGCACCCGATACATGAACATCGAGACAGCGCATCGTCGAGTGGAGATCGGCTCGACGTGGATCGCCCCGGCCTGGCAACGTACGGCGATCAACAGTGAATCAAAGTATTTATTGCTCAAACATGCATTTGAGGTTCTGGGGTGCATGCGAGTGGAGCTCAAGACGGATTCGCTGAACGAACGTTCCCGAGCAGCGATTCGGCGTATCGGTGCTATCGAAGAAGGCATTTTCCGCAACCATATGATTGTCCACACCGGCCGCATCCGGCACACCGTCTATTACAGCATCGTCGACAGTGAGTGGCCGGGCGTGAAGGCCCAGCTGGAGCAAGATGACTCCAGGTAAGAGCTTGTCGTTTCTTCTTTTTAACTCCTCACCTGGACTTCGGCCCGTCGGGTGCTTGCTATACCGATCAGGAACGACTATGGCTTAAGATCTCGGCAGCCTCCCCTTATTCTTGAGCCGGGCATCTGTTCGGAGGCGTCTTTGCAACCCGGTCCCCACAAGAAACGCCGAAGTGTGCGCGTGGTCCTAGCGATTCCACTGGTCCTGCTGACCAAGACGGCACAGGGCGAAACGATTCAGGCCGAAGCAGTTACGGTTGCAGTAAATGCCCATGGAGGATTGCTAAAGGTCCAGGCAGAACTGTTGCCGGGCCAACCGCTGACCTTACTCAATCCTAAGAACAACGTAGAGGAAAACTGTCGGACAGTGAGGACAGAGAGTCTCAGCAAAGGCGAATTTGCGGTGGCGTTTGAGTTCGACCGTCCCTCCCCGGAATTCTGGCCGGTTAGCTTCCCCCCGACCGACTGGGATTTGTCCCCTCCAGATAGGACCCTGCCGGGATCATGCTTTCCGTAGAGTCAATGATGGCAGGGGGTGTTCTGGGCGGGCCAATCGGGTCGAAAACCTGCCGGCTTCTTTCCGCGGGAACGCAAAGCCGACGCAACTATCCGAGCAGACTGGGGTTAGATAGCGCATCGAGTGGTTAGGGAATATGGGAGGAATGATCCATGCGCCCTGCGCGCCTTTTGAATCGAACATCTTCGCTGACGATGCTGCTGGCAGCCTGCCTGTGCGGAATCGCACTCGCCGGGTGTGATGACCATGTGCAAATCACCCGCGATCCGGACCTCCGGATCGGCCGGAATCAAACCTGGGCTTGGCGTCCAGCCGATCCCGCAAATGCTGGGGATAATCGGCCGGTCGTTTCTCGCGATGTGATTTCTCGTGGCGAAACCGTCGAACGTGATCCGAACGGCAATAATGCCGTGGTGCGCGATCGGGTCAAGAATGCCATCCAACAGACCCTGACTTCGAAGGGCTTGACGCAAGTGAGCGATCCTGCCGCTGCGGATTTTCTTGTCGACTATCATTTCGCGGTGGAAAGCCGCAACGCTACCGTGCAGACCGTGTACCCGGGTGGCTATCCCGGGGTAGTCTGCGGACCGTTCCGCTGCTGGGAGGGTTGGGGTTGGGGACCCGCTGGATTCGGCTACGAACGGATTCACTTTCGCGAAGGCACCATCGTTTTTGATTTAGTGCAACGCGCTTCGAACCATCTGGCGTACCGCGCGATCGGTGAGAAACCAGTCAACCGCAGTGCCTTTTCTCTGACCCAAGACGAAATCAATGGCTTGGTTCGACATCTGTTGAAAGATCTGAAGACTAAGTAATTCAGCGGTAACAGAAATGAAAACGGGACGCGCCGAATTGGGCGCGTCCGTTTTCTTGCGCGATCGTTTTCTTTTTTAAGGGAGCAATCCGAAGACCGCCACGCTATTCGGGGTGCCTATAAACACGCGGCCATTGGTAACCACGGGCGTGATGTATTTGTTGCCAGCAAAGTGGTCGCGGCCTGCCGCGGCCTGATTCGAATTGTACAGTTCGGTTGCGAGAGTGGTCGCGTCATAGGCGTGCAGCACCGCAGGTGATTGGTTTTCAATGGCCCAAACGATGCCGTTACTGGTCCCGTTTGCCGAAATGGTCGGGAACACTCCGGGATAAGGGAATTGCGTCGAGGTTTTGGAAGCCGCAGTCGCTGGAAGCTGCGCCGTAGCGATCGGAAAAGCTCGAAGTGAATCGCCAACCCCGCCGTAATACACGGTGTTGTTGAAATACGACGGTTTGGAGAAAACAGCGACGCCCAATGTGATCTGCTGATAAACGGAATTCGTCGTGGCGCTGAACTTGCCCATATTGTCCCGATCCACAACATAAATCACTCCGTCTTTGCCGGCGCCGACAGCGAGATGCCGGGTCGCGCCAGTTGCGTCATTCAAGTCTGGAAGCAACAAGGGACCACCGGAACCGAAGTCTGTGTCCCCGTTGGATTCCGAAACGGTGTTGAGGGGTGTGAAGTAGTCCAGCAGCTGCATGGGCGGGCCAGCCGACACTTTCGCAAAGCAGTTTCCGCAATTTGCATTGGAGGGAAAGCCACTGCTGTTCAACGTGGTTGTGAAGTCCCCATTTCCCGCGATGAAATAAATGTTTCCCGCGGCATCGGCCGCCGGAGCCGCTCCGGACATCCAGATGCCGCCGTCGTTGCCGTTTGGAACGATGTCAAGCGCGCTGGTCTGCTTCAACGTGTCAGCGCTGTAGGACATTATCCAACCGGTGTACGGAGGGGTGTCGCAATGCGAGCCCCAGGTGGTGTAGACGGAGGCGCCGACCTGGAGAAGGCCGGGGCGCTCGTTATACTGTTTGGGGTCGAACACCACGTTCCCATTCGAACTGGCTGCGCCGGTCCCCGGATAGGTCGCTGCAATCACCGTCGGACCACCGAACAGCTCCGTGCCGGTGGTAAGGTCCAGCGCATGAATCCGGTGAATATAGTTGCCTTTGGCGTCTTTTGAAACCGCGACGAGATAAATGGCGTTGCGGGTTCTGTCAATCACCGGCGTCGAGGTGATTCCGATTTCTGGGGTGACTTGTCCGCACCCGCGATCATCGCTGGAGGTTTCTCCGGAGCCCAGCACGGAAGTGGTCCAGAGTGCGGTGCTGGCGCTGGCCGAATTGCTGTCGGCATCGAAAGCAAAGACGCTGTCATGCTCGGTGACGACATACAGCACATTCTTCGTTCCCTTTCCCGGAATGTTGAGGCTGCCGAGGAAAAGCGGTTGGCCATCCACCAGGCCATCCACGGCGTAAGAGCCAAGCAGTCCAAACTTAGTCTGGTTCACATTGGCGGTAGTCAGGAGGGTCTCGTTCACGTTCTGGCCGGTCCGCAGGTTGTCGTAGTGGTAGGTAAGTACGTCGACCGTGGTGCTGGCGATCGGTGTCGTGGTCACCGTCAAGGTGGCCGAAGTGCTGGTGACGCTTTTAACCGAGTTGGTCACTACCACGTCGAACTTGGCGCCGCTGTCGGTGGCGGCGGTGACCGGCGTGGTGTAATTGGCCGAGGTCGCGCCGGAGATATTCGTCGCATTTTTTTGCCATTGATAGGTGATCGGGGCGGTACCGGTGGCGGTTACGGAAAATGTGGCGGTCTGTCCTGCGGTGACGGTCTGATCAGCCGGAGGAACAGTGATGGTCGCCGGGGTCGTGGTCGCCGGCGGGGCGGGGCTAGTGCTCCCGCTGCTGGAGCCACCTCCGCAACCGGCGAGCAACTGCACCGCCAAGCCTGCAATAGCCAGCAACCGAGAAATAGCAATGGCCGAAATGCGCACGGTTCCTCCTGGAACGCTGTTGTAGGACCAGATTCGGCAGCTTCAGGAAGGGAACGGGCCGGAAGAGGGAACTCAGCCAACCTGAAAAGCTCTAAAAACTGGGATTCGTATTCACTTCCGATAGTATAATGGCCTCGAAATTTGCTTGGCAAGGAACATTGCCCTATCCGCCCCGGGAAAATACCTTACGCGAGCGGACACGACACGAACAAACCCTCCAATTAGGGCAAGAGTCCGAAGACAGCCACACTGTTTGGCGTCGCCACGTAGACCCTGCCATTCACTACCACTGGGGTGATGTACTTGTTGCCGGAGAAGTTGTCGCGTCCATTTGAGGCTTGATTGGAATTATAGAGCTCGTTGCTCACGTTGGTTGCGTCGTATGCGTGCAAAACTGCTGGGGAAGCATTCTCCACGGCCCAGACGATACCGTTGGAGGTGCCATTGGCAGAGATGCTCGGTGTGGTCCCTGGATATCCGAACTGGTGCGAGCCCTGCGAAGAAGGTGACGAAGAGAGCCGGCCGCTGGCGATTTGGAAGGCTTTGATCACGTCGTTGACGGCTCCGTAATAGACGGTGCCGTTAAAATAGCTGGGCTTGGCCCACATGCCCCCGCCCAGCTGTCCATTCAGTTGCTGATAGATGGTGTCGGAGCCGGAATTGAACTTGCCCATATTGTCTCGATCGACGACGTAAATATTCGCATCTTTCCCCGAGCCTACCGCCAGGTGGCGCGTATTCCCCTGCCCATCCTGCAGGTCCGGCAACAGCAGCGGCCCACCGGACCCAAAGTCGGTATCGGCTCCGGATTCAGAGACGGTGTTTTGCGGGGTGAAGTAGTCGAGAAGCTGCAAGGGAGCCGAAGAAGAAATCTTCACGTAGCAGTTGCCGCAGTTTCCGTTTGCCGGGAAGCCGCTGCCATTCAGCGAAGTGTCAAAGTCGCCGTTTCCAACGATCAGATAGATATTCCCCGAAGGGTCCGCAGCCGGCGCGGTTCCGGCCATCCAAATGCCGCCTTCGTTTCCATTGGGAACTAGGTTAAGCACGCTGGTCTGGTGGAGCGTATCCGCACTGTAAGCCATCACCCACGATGTATAGGAGCCGGCGTCGCAGTGGGATCCCCAGCTGGTGTAAATGGTCCCGCCGATTTCGAGTAATCCTGCTCTTTCGTTGTAGGCGGCAGGATCGAAGACCACGTTGCCATTCGAACTGTTCGCACCCGAGCCGGGATAGGTCGCTGAAATCGTTGTTGGTCCTCCAAAAAGTTCGCTGCCATTGGTCAAATTCAACGCATGGATACGATGGAAGTAGTTTCCGTTCCCATCTTTTGAAACGGAAACCAGATAGATGGCGTTGCGGCTGCGATCGATAACCGGAGTCGAGGTAATGCCGATTTCCGGGGTAACCTGACCGCAGCCACGATCGTCACTGGACGATTCGCCGGATTCCAGAACTGATACCTTCCAAAGTATGGTACTCGTTGAGTTCACGCTATCGGCATCGAACGCGTAAATGCTGTCGTGCTCGGTAACAACATAGAGAACGTTCTTGGTGCCCTTGCCGGAAATCGGGATATTTGAAAGGTACAAGGGCTGGGCGTCTACTTTGCCGTCCACGGAAAACGAACCCAACTTGCCAAATTTGGAGCTGTTGACGTTAGCGGTTGTCAGAGTCGACTCATTGACGTTTTGGCCGGTGCGCAGGTTGTCGTAGTGATAGGTCACCACATCCACCGAGGACAGAACCGGAGGCGTGGTGGCACCGTTCACGGTGAGAGTTGCAAAATGGCTGGTGACACTTCCTGCGGAATTGCTGACCACCACGTCAAACGAAGCGCCGTTGTCCCCGGCCACGGTTGCGGGGGTGGCGTAGTTTTGTGAAATCGCGCCAGCAATGTTCGAACCGTTCTTCTTCCATTGATAGGATGGTGCCGGGGATCCGGTGGCGGTCACCCTGAATGTGGCCACCTGACCGGCCGTGACCGTTTCGTTGGTGGGCTGAGTCGTAATGACCGGCGCGGAGGTGGACGACGAGGTCACCGTCAAGGCCGCAGCATTGCTGGTAGCGCTGCCGGCCGCATTCGAAACTATCACCCGATATTGCTCTCCGCTGTCTGCGCTGGTGGTCGCGGGCGTGGTATACGTCGCGAGAGTCGCGCCAGAAATGTTGACACTATTTTTTTGCCACTGATAAGCGAGGGGAGCGGATCCGCCGGCGGTGACACTGAAAGTGGCGGTTTGGCCGGGGGCGACCGACAAGCTCGCGGGTTGCGTGGTGATGGCGGGAGATGCAGAAGCAGTGGTGACGCTGAGACTCGCCGCGGTGCTGGTGGCCGTTCCCAGGGAATTGCTTACGATCACGTCAAATCTCATGCCATTGTCGGCTGCGGTGGTAACCGGTGTTACGTAGGTCGCCAAGGTTGCGCCGGCCAGGGCGGCTCCATTCTTGCGCCACTGGTAGGACAACGGCGGAGCTCCGCCAGCGGTTACCGCAAAGCTCGCGGATTGACCGATGCTGACCGCGCGACTTGCGGGCTGAACGACGATGGATGCCGGCCCGGTGGTCGGGGCGGTTGTTCCAGGTCTTACAAATCCTGCGCAGCCCGCGAAGAATACAATCGCCAGTGCTGCAGCGAGGAAAACCTTCATCCGCACTTCAAATATCCGTCGGCGCACGCGACACCCCAGCTGGATTTCTTCCTCAACTCCGCAAATTTGCGGGTCCCCCTGATATCGAGACTCCCCGAATTTTCGAGCGAGCTCTGTCTATCAGTGCGTCGAGGTTAGGCTTGCGCGGAAGGCAGTTACACCTGATCGGAAGGACAGTTGTGTTCCAGAAGGTATACAGAACTTTTTTGTAAAAAGTAGGGTGAAAACTCCCTATGGATGAGGTCGCCGGGAATAAAACCAACGTGGCTGCTGCTGCACAACGTCGGCTTGTCTCCGGTTTGTAATCCTTCTATTCTCCTAGGCCTATGCTCTTGCAAAATCAGGTGGCACTCATCACCGGTTCGGGTCGCGGAATAGGTCGAGCCATCGCTCGACGGTTCGCAGAGCAAGGAGCGTTGATTTTCCTTACCGCCCGGACGCAACTGCAGCTGTCGTCCACAGCGGAAGAGATTGGCGCGTTGCAAGCATCCGCGGATACGCAGCCCCGCGTGGGTTTTTTGGCGGGCGACCTGGCCCGTGAACAGGATTGCGAGCGCATCGCCGCCGCCGCGCGAGACCAGTTCGGCAGGATCGATATCCTGGTCAACAACGCGGGCCACTATGGACCGGTGGTTCCAGTCGAGGACTACCCGATTAAGGAATTCGACAAGGTGATCGCGGTTCATTTGCGGGCCGCATTTTTGCTGAGCAGACTGGTATTGCCGGAAATGTACAGCCGCGGTTCCGGAACAATCCTGAATATATCCAGCCTGTCGGCGAAGTCGGCGTTTGCGTGGGGATCCGCGTACGCAGCCGCGAAGGCCGGAATCCTGGGCCTTACTCGGGTCACCGCGGCGGAAGCCGCGCGGAAAGGTGTGCGGGTGAATGCCCTGTGTCCCGGGCCAGTTACCGAAACGGTCATGTCTAAGGATCTCGGCGCAACGCTCGCGCAGAAACTCAACATCACTCCAGAAGAACAACTCGCGGGCTTTTTGGGAACACTTCTTCAGGGGCGCGGGCAGACCGCTGACGAAATCGCTCGAGCAGCCCTTTTTCTGTGCTCGGATCAGTCGAGCGCCATCACCGGTCAAGCGATTAACGTCGACGGCGGCGCCGCTTTTTTCTGATCTTCTTCTGGCCCCGGCTCGCAGTTGAGAGTCGTTGACTTGCCTTCGCGGCCAACCTAGAATCACCCTCTCTCGCGGTACGGTCCATGCTCGGGCAAACCATTTCGCACTATCGGATTACCCAGAAATTGGGTGCCGGAGGCATGGGTGTGGTCTACAAGGCTGTAGACCTCAAGCTGGAACGCACCGTTGCCCTGAAATTCTTGCCGAACGAATTCGCGGTTACCCCTGAAGACAAAGACCGGCTACGACGCGAAGCACGTTCTGCTTCTGCCTTGGATCATCCGAATATTGGCGTCATTCATGGACTCGAGGAGACCGACGAGCGCCAACTGTTTATCGTCATGGCCTACTACCAAGGAGAGACGTTGGCGCAGCGCATCAATCGGGGCTTGATACCACCTTGCGAAGCGCTCGACATTGCCATTCAGATTGCCAACGGTCTGGCAGCGGCGCACGGGCACAACATCGTGCACCGCGACATGAAACCCTCCAACATCATCATCACCAAGGAGCAGGTCGCTAAAATCGTCGATTTTGGCCTCGCGCGTGTCGTCACCAGTGCGAGCGTAACGCAGAGTTCCAGCACCACCGGAACGCTGCCGTATATGGCTCCGGAACAGATTCTGGGTGAGGCCATCGACGGGCGAGCCGATGTTTGGGCACTTGGCGTGATGGTGGTCCAGATGATTACCGGCAGTCATCCCTTTCTGCGGCCTAACACCGCATCGATGACCTTCGCGATCCTGAACCAACCCCCAGCCGCTTTGGACGCGGTGCCCGTCGCGGTTCAACCGCTGGTCTATCGAGCCTTAGCGAAACAGCCTGCCCATCGTTACGCGAGCGGCGAGGAAATCTTGAAGGATTTACGGTCCGCACGGGCGGAGCTCAGCGCAACACCGGCACCGATGGAGGAGCCCACGATTACCCGCCATGTGCATCTACGGCGATACGTCGAAAACGCTTCTACGCCCCGGTGGGGCGGCGGTGAAAGCAAAAAACCTCGAAGGATATTGCTGGCCACACTATTGATCGGCGTGGTGGCCGCCCTCGTTGGGCTGCTGACGCCAATTCGCCGGCACCTCGCCGGACTGGTCTACGCCGATGAAAAACACATTGCCGTTTTGCCCTTCGACAGTTCGGCCGCCGACGCGGAGTTTGCCCCGGTGGTGGAGGGACTAATGGATTCGTTCACCAATGAGCTTTCGAATCTACAGGCAGCTCAACAATCGCTGTGGGTGGTGCCTGCCAGTCTGGTTCGCAGTCGTAATGTGAGGGACCCGGCAACTGCCTTCCGCGAGCTTGGCGCGAATATGGTAGTGCAAGGCCAAATCGAGCGGAATGGACGCGACATTGCGCTGACCGTCAATTTGATCGATTCCCGGCATCTGCGGCAGATCGGTTCCGCCCACCTGGAAGATCGGTCCGGAGATTTAGTTGCCCTGCAGAGTGCAGCCCTGGCGCGTTTGGCCGATTTGATGCGGCTGAGTGCTACGGAAATTTCGCCAAATTCAGCGGGATCGGTAACACCCAGCTCGTATCAGTCCTACCTTAAAGCCCTAGGGTACATGCAGCGCTACGACAAGCCCGGCAACCTGGACTTGGCAGTGACGGCATTGCAGTCCGCCGTGCAAACCGATCCGCATTTCGCGCTGGGCTTCGCGACCCTTGGGGAAGCGTACCGGTTGAAATATCAGGTGGATAATCGTCCCGCTTGGTTGGATCAAGCGGCCGCCAACTGTGCGAAGGCTGTCGAATTAGATGATCGCCTGCCGGCCGTGCATGTAACCCTGGCGTATCTCAACCTGATGCAAGCGAAAAACGATCTGGCCCTGCAACAATTCCAAAAGGCGTTGGACATAAACCCCCGCGACGCCGACGCCATGATTGGAATGGCCTCGGCAAACGAACACATGGGCCACCTGGAGGATGCTGAAGCCAACTTCAAGCGGGCTATCGCGCTGCGGCCCGATTACTGGGATGGCTATAACGCGCTTGGAAATTTCTACGACCAGCACAATCGCGTACAGCAGGCCATCGCCCAATACCGGCGGGTCATCGAGCTGACCCCAGACAATTCGGTGGCTTACAGCAACCTCGGAGCGGAGTATATGGTTTTGACCGATCCTGCCTCCGCCGCGGCGGCCGAAGCTGCGTTTCAAAAATCGATCCAGTTGGCGCCCAATTATGAGGCCTACGCGAATCTGGGCGAACTGTATATGAACGAAAAACGCTTTCCGGAGGCGGTGGCGGCGACCCGCAAGGCGCTCGAGCTGAACGATAAGGATTGGCGGGTGTGGGCCAACCTGCAACTCGCGTATACCTGGCTCGAAGATGATGCGAATCTGGGTGCCGCTCGCGCCAAGGCTCTGGCATTGCTCGAGCAGCAAGCCATAGCGATTCCGCAAAGCTCCTCGCTGCAATCTACGCTGAGTACCTACTACGCGGAAGACCATCTCGGCGAGAAAGCTCTTGTCCATGCGAACACCGCTTTGGCGATCGCGCCTCAGGACCCTTCGGTTCTGGCGGATGTCGCAGAGACATACCTGGATTTAGGGGATCGCAAACGCGCCTTGCAGCTGGCTCACGACAGTATGAAAAACGGATACACCCTGATTGAACTTCAACGACGGCCGGGCTTGACCCGCCTGCTCGCCGACCCGAGTTTCCGTCCTAACGGAAAGCAATAGTGTTTTGAAAGGAGAAGACCATGGCAGATACAGCTGTAGTGAGACAGAGATCCCCGAGGATTATCACCATTAAGAACAGAACCGCGGACCCCGATGTCGTCTACGTCGAACCAGAGGGCACAGTGCGGTTCGACAATCAAGACGACAAGGATTACCGGGTGAGGCTATTTACCAGAGAACACCATCAACACGCCGACATCGACATTCTGGTGCCAGCCTACGGAAGCGCAACTTTCATGGTCGACCCCAGGACCGAAGAAGGCAAGTGCGACTACGAACTCATCGAAACGAACTTGGCTCGCCGAGAACGCAAGACCGGGGAAGGCGATGGCGGAGAAACTCCAGACACCGCCGGAGGCGGCGGCAGAATTGTTATCGGCCCGAACCCGGGTTCTAAGTAGGCCCGGTGGTCAGGGCTTCGACGGCGTCGGAAAAGTCCTGGGTCCAGTGGCAGTTCGCCTAAAAACGAAAAGCCAGCGGGTTCTCTAGGCCCGCTGGCCTTGCTTCGTTTTACTGCCGCAGGAAGGGAGACCTGCGTGTGCTCTGGCAAAAAACGCCAGAAAGTCGTTGCTACCTAGCTGGCCGGTTCCGATCCGGGACGCCGCAGCTGCCTTACGGCGACTTCTTCAATCCTCGCTATTCCGCGTTTCGCAACCACTACTGCCGGACGACTGCTGGGCGTCAGGCGGTCGAGGACGGACTCCGATCCTTTATACAGCAAATAGATGCCGCCGACAGCTGCGGTTAGGGCGCCAAAGCCCAGGGCGAATAGGGCCAGAGCGGCCACCAACTCCCACACGAAGTATACCTGCACAGCCAACACCGCCGCTAAGAACCACCACATCCACTTACGGCTCTTGTCTTTGGTTTCCATACCGCCTGTGTCCCCAGGGTAGGCTATGACGACGCCACTCGCTGTGTCTTTGCTACTCAGTTCGGTTGTCGCCGCACCTGAACCATTAGACAGGAGCAACCGACTGCAAGGCGATGGTACCCAAGACACATTCTATTCGGCAAACGGACCGGTCAGTACCAAGCAGCTCCTTTGAACCGGCGTAAATAATTGACCTGTAAATACTTAATCCATCCTAGGGTCATTTTTTGGTTCGTAATCTCTTCTCCTGTCCATCCCGTATTTCTCCTGCACTTAGGTACAGGTCCGAACCCGAAACCGAATCCGGGAGTGAGCTAACGAAAGGACCTAGGGCCGGGGTTGGAGTGGAGCTGCGACACAATTAGAACACCTTAAGCGTGGATCGCGCTAACGTTCGAGGTGGAAAAACCGGGGTCGCGGGCGGCGAATCGCCGCCCATCAATTACCTTTTAGGGGGTAACCAACGTCGAAAGGGAGTTTGCCGTCTACCCGCAAGACTTTTATTGAGCTATTAATCGAGTAGACGTCCACCAAACCCACTGCGCCGGGGATGGCTTCGACTGTCTGGAGCAGTTCCTGGTCGCTTTCCACGACTTTCACCACCGCCCGAGATTCGTTTAACTTCGCGACCGCCGCCTTCACATCGCCCGGAGTGCCACCGAACAACTTGGTTGCGGCTGCATGCATGTCCGGGGAGGTTGGATCTTTCATGATCAATGTGAAGCTGTGACCGTCAGACCACACTTTCTGGGTTCCTTTGCACATTTTAGTCAACTCGGCTAGCGCGACGTCCTGCAACTTGCTGCCGGCAGAAGTGACCAGGGCGAGATTCTTGACGGCCGGAAGTGCCGGCTGGCCCAGGAGCAATACCGAGAACAGGGCGGCTGCCAGCACGAGGCGCGAGGCCGACGACTTTCCGTTCAACATTTGCCGATCACCTTTCCAGCGATTACTCGAAGTATCAAGAACCGGTGGTGCGGGCACAAGAGCATGTTTGCGCGGTTGTGTCCAAGCATGCTGCACCCCACCGCCCACAATCGGAGGTCCAAGCCTTTACCAACGAGCACCACCTGGCCTTAAGGCCAGCTATCCCAGCGGGCAAGGCCAGGTTACCGTGAAGCATAGAAATTTGATGGTTTTGAGCCGTTTTCTGAAAATTCCGGAGCGTGGGAGCGTCCTATGAGTCGTATCTCGGCGCGTTGGCTATTGTTGATTTTTCCATCACTGCTTGCCGTGCCAGTGTGCGCCCAGCAGCCGCCTCCGGCGCGCATGGAAGAAACTTCGGCACGCTCGGCCTCCGCGCCTGCCCCGGCCATCGCTCCAATGCCGCACAAAGTCTTGTTCGGAACCCTCCCGGTCGCGACCCGCTCCGATGACGCCAGAAAGCTCCTGGAAACCGCTATCGATCAGTATGAGAACGTGTTGTTGGATCAGGCTACTTCGACCGCCCGGCGGGCCACCGCGAAAGATCCTCATTTCGCGCTGGCTTTCGCACTGTGGTCCTATGCGGCGAGCCACACCCAGCCGAATCCTCAAGCCCTACAGCGGGCCAAGGCGTTGGCTTCCAGCGCCACACCGGACGAGCGCCTGCTCATCAACTGGATGGTAGACGTCGAGCAAGGTGATCTCCTGCCGGCGATCGGGGCTATGAACGACCTGCTGGCGCGCTTTCCCAATGACAAGCACATTTTGTATCTGACGGCCGAGTGGCTGTATTTTCAGCAAGACTACGATCGAGCCCGCGAGATGTTGTCCAAAGTGACTCAGATCGACCCAAATTTTCCGCCTGCTCTCAATATGCTGGGCTACGCATACGTTGAGACTGGTATCCCGGACCCGCAAAAAGCGATCGCCTGCCTCAAGCGGTATGCAGCCGTGCAGCCAAATCAGCCAAATCCTCAGGATTCTCTTGGGGAAGTATCCCGTTTAGTGGGCGACGATGAAGGCTCGCTGGAGCACTTCACCGCGGCGCTTAGGATCATTACCAATTTCTTCAGCTCGCAAGTTGGACTGGGCGATACTTACACGCTGATGGGAAATTACCCGCGGGCTCGCGCCGAATATGATAAGGCCCACCAAATCGCCACGAACCCGCGAGATCGTTTTCACGCCGACTTCCAGAAAGCGTTGGTGTATTTCTGGGAGGCTTCACCGGAGCAGGGCCGCAAAGCTCTGGATGCCTTACTAATCGAGGCACGCAGCCAAAAGGAACCCTACGCGCAGTTTGAGGTTGGCTTTGGGAGCGCTGCTCTTTCCGCGAACCTAGCCAGCGAAATCTTGAAACTTCGAGACCTCGAGGCGCTGTTTCAAAATCCGGTGCCGGGAATGGGTGAAGCCGACCGTGCCCAATCGCTTTCTACGATATTACGCGAGGAGGTTCGCGCCGCTTCTCTGAGCGGAGTCGCGGACGTCCAACAGGCATCTATCGCCAAGCTGGAGCGCGCCGCCGCTCTGTCGCGCAACCTGATCATTGAAGATAGTTACGATTCCGCGAGAGGATACTTCTTGCTCGCCCAAGGTGACGCTGCGAACGCCGCAGATGAACTGGCCGGCGATCCGCATTCACCCTTGGCCATTCAGGCATTGGCGGTCGCCGCAGACAAAACTGGGGACTCGCCGACCGCCGATATGGCTCGCACGCGACTAAAAGTCTTCCGAGCGCCAACGGTGGAGTGGTATTTGGTTACCCACCCGTCCAGCGCGACCGTTGCTCACTGAGCTGTCCTACGGGCGCCGGGCAAACCTGGCCGTCCTCCACAGCGAGACCTAAAACGCGACTTTGCCAAACGTCAGTCGCAACCCGGTGGACAGCAAAGCGTCGTTGCCTTTCAACCCCGGCAAGGGGTCGCTGAGATAGCGATCGCTGTAGGTGACCTGCCAGCTTAACCAACTTTTCAGTTTGGTTGCGGCTGCCGCGTCGAATTGCACGCGATATTGACCGCCGTCGCTAACGTTTGGAAACACCGAGAATTTTTCACTGAAGGTGGTGCGGCCGCTCAGGTTCACGTCAAACTCCTCGCCCAACACAATTTCGCCGGTCTTCCGGGTGACATTGTTCAATACCGTTGGCGGATCCGGTGAGAAATATTCCTGGTCGTAGTCTCCCCCAGCAAATACGTCGAACACCTTCTGCTTGGTCTTGAGTATGTGATAACCGGCTCCGCCGCCCAGGGTATTGCGCAAATCGAGGTGCTGGAACTCGTCGTATTCGAAGTCGGTAAAGCCAAAAACGAAAACTCGATCGGTAAGGTTAAGATCGCCGCGAACGCCGCCGCGAATTGCGTGGGCGGTGGTGCGGCTGGGTGGCGTGGTGTCATCGGTCGCATACACCGCTGTCGAATATACGGAGATTTTGTCGCGTTCGGTCGCACGAACCGCCTTGGCGGCAAGGTTATAGGCCAGCGTCGAGGAATTTCCGCGCGTGAGCGTCAATCCCGTATCCACCAGGCCGCTCCAGAAATCCGTCAGCCGCGGGTTGCGCAATCGATCCAATTCCGCGTCGTAGGATTTTTCCTCGTCGTCGCTGCGCACCGTTACCACCGAATCCTTCGGAGCAGACACTTCCCCGGTTTCCTTGGTAGCTACCTCGAACTTGCCATCGCTGGTTGTAACGTTTCCTACGATGGTCTGCCCATCTTTCAACCCCAGATGAAGGGGCTTCGCCGATACCATCGAGGTGATGGCATCCCACTGAATGGTGACGTCGCCGGCCAGATCGCTCTTGATGAGCAGCGTTTTGCCATCGGACTTAACGATGATTCCGCTGAGCCGGTCACCGTTCTTGAGGGTTACTTGGTCAGCTCGGGTATTTAGAGCGAAGAAAAACAACAAAAGCAGGATGGGGACACTTCGGCGCACTTTCATTTCTCCTTAATCGAATTCCCGGTTTTAGATTGCGGCATCCGCGGGCGGCTGGCAGTCCGCTTTAGGCGTCCTAAAAAACCCTACGAGCTTACCGAAATGCTGGCAGCGCGCCAACGCGAATCTGCCGATTCCACGCAGCGTTCATGTATACTTTTGGGCTTCCAAGGCTACGCTGTGGGCAGGTGGGACGCTCAGCGCTAGCTGAAATCCATACTCGAGGGCGCCATGAGTTCCCGGTCGCATTTGCCGCCGATATTCGCACTCTTTATCGCCTTGCTCAGTGGTGCATGTACACAAACAGCGCCGTCCAAGGACCCTTCGGCAGCAGCTACGCCGTCTCCCAATTCTTCCGCGCCTCCGACGATCGTGTTCATGACCGACTTCGGTACCGCCAATGACGCCGTTGCGATTTGCCGCGCAGTGATTTACGGAATTGCACCGACGGTCCGCATCACCGACATCACCCATCAAGTAACGCCTTTCTCGATTGAAGAAGCCTCGCGCTTTTTATACGGGGTAACTCCCTACTATCCGGCGGGCACGGTGTTTCTCAGTGTGATTGATCCGGGGGTAGGAACATCGCGAAAGGCCGTCGTCGTCAAGTCCAAGAAGGGCCAATATTTTGTCGCACCGGACAATGGCTTGCTTACGCCGGTGCTGGATCGCGATGGTCTAGATTCCGCGCGTGAAATCACCAATACCAACTGGATGATTCAAGCCGCGGTCTCGTCCACTTTTCACGGGCGTGACATTTTCTCTCCAGCCGCCGCACATCTTGCCGCCGGGTGGGATTTTACTCTCGCCGGGCCGGTAGTGCCTCAATTAGTACAGCTGACGGTCAAGACCTCGACCACCGGGCCCACTGGAATCGCCGGTGACATCCTGGGCTTGGATGATCCTTTTGGTTCGCTGATTACCAATGTTCCCGGCGACGAGTTCAAAAATCTCGGCTATGTGCCCGGCGACAAGGTCACCGTGCAACTGAACAAAAAACTAGTCACTCTACCTTTTGGAAAGACCTTTATGGATGTTCCCGTCGGAGAGGCTCTTCTGTATATCGACTCGCGGGGGCGTGTCGGTCTCGCGGTCAACCAGGGAAATTACTCGAAGAACTTCCACTTCGACCCCCCGGGAACCATTTTCATCCCTCGTAAACGCCCGAACGTAAAAGGCACGGCCGCACGATAGCAGCACCACGCAAGCGATCCGATCGGTACGACGTCACATTTCGCGGTAATTCAATAGCACCGCGCCGATTAACAGAAAACAGACCGGCCAAACTTGGGTCATTACCAGCCGCGTCCGATTTTCTTGCGGGAGCCGCAACTCCAACCAGCGGGACCACGCCGCGACGATGCCCAGAATCGCCAGCGGAGCATGACTTAATTCAGCGAGAACTTCGTCGGTGGGATTCCCCAGCGTGTGGGAATGGGTGAGCAGCAAGGCGCTAGCGACCCCGACTAGAATCGGGAAAACCAAGCTGGCCTGCGGCGACGCGCGCCCATTTTGTACTCGCCATTCAAAAATACCAAGACCGACCACCAACACTGCAAATATCCGGTGCAACAGCACTTCCGGGTCGGTCATGCCCACCCAGAATTCGCCGGGTCCAAGCGGCCAAGTCTCCGGATCGCTGCGCAAAACCAAAAATACGGCTAAAAGGAAAAAGAGTAGTGGCCACCCTCGTGCCCAACGGCCGGGCAGCCAGGAGCCTTTTAAAGCGCGGCCCATCTGCGCGGCCAGCGCCAATAGCCCGATGATCAGAACGATCAAACCCGCCCAGTGGTGGTTGTACTCCGACCAACCTTTCTCTGCTGGGGTGTTCGGTCGCATCCCAGCCTGACCCGGAACATACGACTCCGTCGAATCACTGGCCGCCTCCAACGATTTCTGCTGAGCGGCATAAATATCTTCGGGAAGATCCCGCGTGGTGGGACTGCTCATCCGCGGAACGCGCGGCGCCATGCGCGCCGCGATGGTCGAGGAATTGAGGCGACCATCGGCCAAATCCGCGGCAGGCGGAAGCGACGTCAAGGACGCGGCGGTCAGCAGCACCGTGAATCCGATGGCAATCTCTACTTCCCCAAAGCGCCGTAGGCTTTCGAGCATTCCGCTGGCAGCGGAGCGAACAATCCCGAAATTCATCGCCCCCAGCAGCAGCAGCAGACCGAACAGAATCGCCTTCGTTGTCACCATGATGCCGTAGGATGTGCCGTAAATAGCGCCGACGGAACCTACATAAACACCCGCAAGCAACAAACCGGCTGCCGCTAGGATCCCAACGCTGGTCAGCGCCAGCCGAGAGAATCGCGCGCTGAATCCTTGGGCGTCTTGGGAATTTCGCGTTCGTCCTAGCGTGATCAGCAAATAGGGCAAACCGCCAATCCATGCTGCACTCGCGGCTTGATGCAAGCCGGTGACCACGGCCAGCGGTATCCGATGTTCGATACGAGACATCGAGTGACTGGTCATCACCGATCCGACAAGAATGGCGCAGGCAGGTAGCAGTAGGTCAGCGAAGCCGGGCACTCTTCGAGAGCCGGCAAGTATCACGATACTGATCGATGCCATCAGGCTCAGGCTATCGGCAATGAAAAAATCAGCACCGCTCACCTGGTTCAGAGTCATACCGGCCGATTGCATCAAGAGAACGGTGGTGGTCACCAAAACTGCCAGTTCGGTGAGCGCTAGGGCCGCCGCCCAACGACGAACCCATCGTAAGACGGCGCGCTGCAATTCCTCGGAGCGCTCCCGGAGAGGTCCCAAGACAACGACAAAAAATACAATTCCTCCGATGGTGAGCGATTGAAAACTCAGCGTCGCGCCGCGCAGCAGCACCGACAAAAACCCATAAATCTGCAGGAGTCTGGACATGAATGGGTTTCAGGATTGGACTACGCAGAACGGAATTTCCCCTCGGGTCAAATGCCCATCGGAAGCTAATACTTGCCAGCGCAAGCGGTAGCCGCCTGCTGCCAGGCCTTTAGCCTCAGAAACTAAGAACTGCGGCGATTCCTGCTTGTACAGTTCCAACGTCTCAGCGGTACCGTCCGGGTGCAGCAGCGTAAGTCGGGAACGTTCATTGTCGACTCGGGCATTGAACTGCAGTTTGATTTGCAGCTTCAATCCAGACACGCGGGACTGGGCCGCGGGCGTGGACGTTAGCAACACCGCGTGCGCACCCGCGGTTTTGGCCAATACCGCCAGTACGAGGAGAAAGCAAATCAAAACACTTATCTGAGCTCGCCGACCTGGTCGCATTCCGACACCGCCTGAGAATTGGCTAGATACTAACCGCAAAGGACGGCATCGCACCAGCGATTCGTGCGGTTCCGTGGTCCAAAAAAACTAGGCCGGCTCTCGCAAAATTGCTTTTTCATCCGGCACAGCCAACAATATCTGGGAGCGGTCCTGCGACGACCGCTAAGGAGCTGATCATGCCCGAAGCTGTAATCGTTTCCGCGGTGCGAACGCCGGTGGGCCGAGCTCATAAGGGGTCGTTACGCTCCACGCGCCCCGATGACCTCGCCGCGCTGGCCATAAAAGAAGCGCTATTGCGCGTTCCCGGTCTGGACGCCGAGGAAATTGATGACGTCATCTTGGGTTGCGCGATGCCGGAGGGCGAGCAAGGCATGAACGTAGCTCGCATTGCGGCATTACGTGCAGGACTTCCGGTCGAAACCTCAGCGATGACCATCAATCGTTTTTGCTCTTCGGGTTTACAGGCCATTGCCTTGGCGGCTGACCGGATTCGCGGCGGCTCCGCGGAAGTCATCGTCGCTGGCGGCACCGAATCGATGTCTCTGGTGCCGATGGGTGGCAACAAAATCTCCCCAAATCCTTGGCTGGTCGATCACTGTCCCGACGCTTACATCAACATGGGACTCGGCACCGAGCACATTGCCCACAAATTTGCAATCGGACGCGAGCAAGCAGACCGATTCGCGGCGGCGTCCCACCAGAAAGCTCTAGCGGCCATTGCCGCGGGACATTTCAAAGACGAAACGGTCTCAGTGGAAGTGACGATCACCGCAGTCCCGAGCAATGGAAACGGGTGGTCAGCCAAATCCAAGACACCCGCAGCCATCACTCAAACTTTTATGTTTGATACCGACGAACTCCCTCGCGCGGACACCTCGCTGGAAGTCCTCGGCAAGCTCAAACCCGCATTCCATATGCAGGGCACCGTCACCGCCGGAAATAGCTCGCCCATGAGCGACGGCGCGGCGGCAGTCGTGCTGGTCAGCGACGCGCGGGCAAAATCGCTTGGCCTTCGGCCGCTGGCTCGCTTTGTTTCTTACGCTACGGCGGGCTGTCCCCCGGAGGAATTTGGCCTGGGACCGATTTTCGCAATTCCCAAGGCTTTACGGTTCGCGGGTCTCTCGCTCGATGACCTTGCCGTTATCGAACTGAACGAGGCGTTCGCAGCGCAATCTTTAGCCGTGATTCGGCAGGCGGGGCTGGACCAGTCCCGAGTCAATCCGAACGGCGGTGCGATCGCGCTGGGTCACCCTTTGGGCTGCACCGGGGCTAAGTTGACCGCAACGTTGATCCGCGATTTACAGCGTAAGAACGCGCGCTATGGCATGGTCACCATGTGCGTTGGTGGCGGTATGGGCGCGGCAGGCATTTTCGAACGACTTTCGTAAATGAACACCCTCGAATTCACTGCTCTGGTAGCCATGGGCTCGTTGCTTGCCGGATTTCTCGGGTCCCTCACCGGCCTCGGCGGCGGCGTCGTATTGGTTCCCTTGCTTACCCTGATTTTCGGAGTCGAGATTCGCTACGCAATTGGGGCGGCGTTGGTGTCGGTCATTGCCACCTCCAGCGGTGCTGCGGCTGCCTATGTTCGCGAAGGATATTCGAACATACGCGTGGGCATGTTCCTGGAAATTGCCACGACGGTCGGAGCTTTGGTGGGCGCGGGAGTCGCTTTGTATTTGCATACCTCATGGATTGCCATCATTTTCGGATGGGTGCTTCTCTATTCCGCTTACTCATCTTTCCGTCAGAGTCCGCACCCGACAGAGGCTCAGGAACCCGATCGCATCGCTTCGCGGCTGCGCATGGATAGTTCGTATCCCACGCCCGCAGGTTTTGAGAGCTATCACGTGCGTGGAGTGCCTGTGGGCTTCGCTTTAATGTTTGTAGCGGGTGTTCTTTCCGGTTTGCTGGGCATCGGCTCGGGCGCCGTCAAAGTCCTGGCGATGGACAAAGCCATGAAGTTACCCTTCAAGGTTTCAACGACTACGTCGAACTTTATGATTGGCGTTACCGCGGCAGCCAGCGCGGGAATATATCTGAGCCGTGGCTATATTGATCCCGGCATTGCCATGCCCGTCATGCTGGGTGTGCTGCTGGGCTCGCTGTTGGGAGCGCGGGTGCTCGCCGGTGCACAGGTACGGGTTCTGCGCATCGTCTTCAGCTTGGTAATCACTTTTCTGGCCATCGAAATGATTTACAACGGTTTTGCCGGGAAGCTCTAGACCGAAATCGACCATATGATCGAGTCAACAACGTTGCGCACCGACCAGAAGATCGATGCGATCATGGGCCACCTGTTGAGAACCGGCGTAATTCTTGCGGCCGTCCTGGTTTTCAGCGGCGGCGTGGTATTTCTGAGTCGGCATCACCAACCAGTGATGGACTACCGCGTTTTCCGCGGGGAGCCTCACGATCTGCGCACCATTCCGGGGATCTTTCAAGAGGCGCTGGCTTTCCGGGGACAAGGCCTGATTCAACTCGGGCTACTGGTCTTGATCGCGACTCCGGTCGCTCGAGTGGTTTTCTCCGTTTTGGCGTTCCTCTACCAGCGGGACTGGACGTATGTCGCGGTGACCCTGCTGGTCCTGGGGCTGCTGCTGTTTAGCCTCTTTGGAGGACACGCTGGCTGATCTTGGTCGACCGATCGCCGGGCTGGTTTTTCGCCTCATTCTTCGGCCGGGGCTCAGCTATCAGCTAAACGATACCGCGCTCGGATTGCGGCCGGCCACCCCCCGGCGTAGAATTGGCGCTCCCAGCGAAGTACTGTCCCTCGTACCGTTTCCCAAGGAGCAATCCATGGCCACTGCAACCGTCGTGAAAGCCGCAGCGAAGGGCGGGAGCTTCTTGCTCGAGTCGCCTCTACCATCGGAGGTCTTCACCGTAGCCGATCTGACCGATGACCAGAAACTCATCGGGCAGACCGCCGAGGAATTCGTGGTGAAGGAAGTTTTTCCGCTAGTGAAAGACCTAGAGAACAAGAAGCCCGGGTTGATGGCCGAGCTGGTGCGCAAAGCCGCGGCGCTGGGAATCATGAGCGGCGGAATTCCTGAGCAATACGGCGGGGCGGGACTTGATAAAGTGGCCACCACGGTATTGACCGAAAAGCTTTCGATCTACGGCGGATTTGCAGTTACTCACGGAGCTCACGCGGGTATCGGGACGTTGCCGATCGTCTATTTCGGCACCGAGGAGCAGAAGCAGAAGTACCTGCCCCGGTTGGCCAGCGGCGAATTGATTGGCGCCTACTGTTTGTCCGAACCGCAGGCTGGGTCGGATGCGCAGAATTCCCTGACGCGCGCGGAGTTGAACGAGGAGGGCACCCACTACATCCTCAACGGCCAGAAGATGTGGATCACCAACGGCGGGTTTGCGGACCTGTATATCGTTTTCGCGAAGATCGACGGAGAAAAATTCACGGCGTTTATTGTGGAGCGCACCTTACCCGGTTTCCAGCCAGGCAACGAAGAACACAAAATGGGGATTCATGGCAGCTCGACGACCCCGATCTTCCTGGAAAACTGCAAGGTTCCAAAGGAGAACGTGCTGCACGAAGTCGGGCGCGGTCATATCGTGGCATTTAATATTTTGAATGCCGGGCGCTTCACCCTCGGCGCGTCGGCCATCGGGGCATCGAAATACGTGCTGCTGACCTCGGCGAAATACGCCAAGGAAAGAAAGGCGTTCGGCAAACAGATTGGCGATTTCGGACTGATTCGGGAAAAACTGGCGGAGATGGCCATCCAGATTTTTGCCGTCGAATCGATGGTGTATCGCAGCGCCGGGAACATCGATTCAGCAATGTCCGCTGCGACTTCCGCCAAGGAGACTTCTAGCTCCGCAGCAAAAATTCAAAGCACCATGAAAGTCCTCGAGGAATATGCGATCGAGAGCTCGATCGCCAAAGTGTACGGCAGTGAGATGCTCGATTACGTGGTTGATGAAGGCGTGCAGATTTTTGGCGGCTACGGTTTTCACGAAGACTATCCGGTGTGCCGCGCTTATCGAGATTCCCGCATCAATCGCATTTTCGAGGGCACCAATGAAATCAACCGGATGCTCATCATCCAGATGCTGATGAAACGAGCCATGGCTGGGCAAATCGCGCTGATTCCGGCAGCTATGAAGCTGGCTGACGAAATCCTGGAGGGGCCCTCTTTCCTAGAGGCGCCCGAGGGGGTGCTCGCCGACGAGAGCCGCGTGGTAGCGAACTCGAAGAAGATGTTCCTGCAGGCCGCCGGTGGCGCGATGCAGAAATTCCGGGAGAAGCTGGCCGATGAGCAAGAACTGATCGCTGCACTGTCCAACATAGTGATGGAAGTCTATGCGATGGAGTCTTGCTTGCTGCGCACCCAGAAAGCTACCGCCGCCAAGGGTGAAGGTAGCGTCAAAACGATGATCGATGCGGCCCGGGTCTTTATTTCCGATGCCGCGGAACGCGTCGAGCACGAAGCCAAAAGGGCCATCGCGGCAGTTCACGAAGGGGATATGCTCACCACGCAGATGGCGGTCCTGAAGCGTTTCGGTAAGAGGCCTGCGGTGGATACCATTGGATTGCGGCGCCAGGTGGCTGCCGCGGTTCAGGCTCAGGATCGCTATCCGTTCGAAGGGCGATAATAACCGGCGCCGATTGCTCGGAGAACCTGCAAAGCGGAATCGCGTGCCGCTATTCGGAACACGTCATGCATGCCAGCTCTTCCTGGATGCGCTTGCGCTCGACGGGATCGGTGGTTTCCGATAGACGGTCGGTCAGTTCAAAAAATCGTTTGTGTCGAGCTTCTTTGGTCTGCAGTCCAGTTTCGATCAAATCAACCAGAACCCGGCTGGCGCTGGTCCGATTGGTGCCCGCAAGAGCCTTCACGCGCTTGGCAATGCGCGCAGGAAGCGAAACGCTCTGCCGGACTGGGGTTTCTGCAGTAGCCATACTCCTATTTTGAGCCCGGGAGGCTGGCTAGGTCCGGCAACTTTCCAGTGTGGGTAGTGCAAGAGTAACGAACCCCCCGCTCGCTTTCGCCCTTTAGTGTTGCGGTACCCAGCACCTTTGCTTTGCGCTGTCCGTCACCCCTTCAAGTAGAATAGTACTGCCGGTACTTGGTTACCGTGGCGCCTTGGGTGCGTCAGGAGTGTCGGATGTCGCGGAAGTTGTTGGCGCTGTCCATAGTCATCGTCAGTCTTCACGTTGGCGAAGTGCTCTTTCTGGGAAGTTCACCGCAAGGAGCACTGATTGCCAACACGCTGCAAACCATCGCGTGCGGCACCTGCGTCGCAATGACTCTTGCCGCCAGCATTCGCGGCCGCGGGCTGAGCCGTCCATTCTGGTTGCTGCTTGGCTTGGCAGCCGCTTCTTGGGGGGTCGCCAATCTGGGATGGATGTATTACGAAAATTGGCTACACGCGCCGATTCCCGATTATTCGATTGTCCGCTTCATCTTTGACGCGCAGGGCGTCTTCTTCACCATAGCGCTGTTCCTTGATAAGGATCGGGATTCGGCTCGCTTTGATCTGGAAACTCTTCTGGACTCCCTGCAGATCACCCTGGTCTTTTTCTGCGTTTTCTTCGGCTTGTATTACCTGGAAGCGACCCGCAACACCGCTTTCAACGCAGAATTATTCATGGTGTGGACCTTCCAAGCCATCAATGTGAGCTTACCGCTGCTGGCGGGGATTCAAGCGGCCATGACCCGGGATAGGCACCTCAAGTCCCTGTACGGCGGATTGACGATCTTCCTGCTGATCAACGCTGTTTTTTCGGGAGTGGCCGATTATGTCCAGAGCGTGCGCAACGTGCCGACTGGCACCTGGTACGACCTGGGCTGGACGCTGCCGTTTCTGGCTGGCGCACTGTGGGCCTCCCAATGGAAGGAATCGGAGATTCCCAGAGGTTCGGTCCTTGCGCCACGTCGCAAAACCCTCGGCGAGTTGGCGCTCCAGAACGTGATGCTGGCTTTGGCGCCCTTGCTCGTGCTGGTGCTGGTAGCGCAACTGGGCGGGCAGTGGCGTTACCTGGGATTCGCCCTGCTCGGTATCTCCATCACTTGCTATGGCGTTCGTCTGAGCCTCAGTGAACTGCGCAAGGGCCAGGCTGCAGATACCGTTCGTCGCGATACCCTGGCGATGGATTCGGCCATCGATGGTATGGCGATCCTCAATGGTCAAGGCGAGCACATTTACGCTAACGCCGCTTTCGCACGCATGGTTGGACAAGACGATCATCAACAATTACTCGGGATGAAATGGGAGCAGGTTTACGACCCACGGGACGTTCGCATGAACGTAGACGAGATACGAAGAGGCATGACCCAGGAGGGCAGGTGGTCCGGACCCATTTTGTTGCATCAGCCGGATGGCCGGGAGTTGCCCATCGAAATGTCCATTACCAGATTACCCGACGGTGGCGTGGTGTGTGTCAGCCGCGACGTTCGAGATCGTCGCGACGCGGAAAATGCGCGTTTCCAGGCCGAAACCAAGTACAAGGCCTTGGTCGAACGAGTCGCGGCCGTCAGTTACATTGCTGAACTGGGCGTCGAAGGCCAGTGGCTGTACGTCAGCCCGCAGATCGAAGCAATTCTTGGCTTTTCCGTCGAGGAGTGGCTCCGTGAATCTCGAACCTGGATGCGCCATGTACACCTCGACGATCATGGGCTGATCGAGATGGCCGAGGAAGCGTGCAAGCGTGGCGAACGCTTTCAAGCCGAATATCGGCTGATTCGAAAGGACGGACGGTTAATTTGGGTAAGCGATACGGCGGTTCCCGTTTCCGGGGCTGATTCTCAGAAGCTGATGGAAGGCATCATCGTCGATATCACCGACCGTAAACAGTTGGAAGGCCAGCTCCAGCAAAAGCAACGGATGGAGGCGGTCGGCCGCCTGGCCGGCGGGATCGCTCACGACTTCAACAACCTGCTTACGATTATCAAGGGTTATACCGAGCTAGCATTGACGCGCAACAAAGTTCAACCCGAGCTTCGCACCAACATCGAGCGAATTGAGGACGCCTCCGAACGCGCCGCCACCCTGGTGCGGCAACTTCTGGCCTTTAGCCGCCGCCAGATTATGCAACCGAAAATTCTTGATCTGAACGCAATCGTTGTCGGCCTTGATCGGCTACTGCGCCGCCTTATGGATGGTGATATCGAAATGCGCACAATTGCAGACAAGCCGGTGGGTGCCATCAAGGCCGATCCAGGCCAGATCGAGCAAGTAATCATGAACCTGGTAGTGAATGCTCGGGACGCCATGCCCGCTGGCGGCCGGCTGATCGTGGAGACTTGCAACGTTGAGCTTGATGCTGCTTATGCGCGCGATCACGAAAGTGTGCGGCCTGGTCCGTACGTCATGCTGGCAGTCAGCGATACCGGCGTCGGAATGACCGCGGAAACCGTCGCGCATATCTTCGAGCCTTTCTATACGACCAAGGAGAGCGGACGCGGGACCGGTTTGGGTCTGTCCACCGTATACGGCATCGTCAAGCAGAGTGGTGGTTACATTTGGGTTTACAGCGAACCCGGTAAAGGCACGACGTTTAAAGTGTATCTGCCTCGGGTGGATGAACAAATCGAGACTCCAGCAGCTTCCCGAGCGAACCGTGATCGCAGAAAAGGCACCGAGACGATTCTTCTGGTGGAAGACGATGCCCAGGTACGGGAACTCACTCGTACCGCACTGGCCGCCAATGGGTACTTCATCATCGAGGCCGCCAGCCCACAGGACGCAGAGCGGCTATGCTTAACCGTTGGTACCGAGATTCAACTCTTGCTGACCGACGTGATCATGCCCGGAATGAGCGGGCACGACTTGGCAAAGCGGCTCACGGTCTGTTTTCCCAGAATGCGCGTTTTATATATGTCGGGGTATACCTACAACGTGATCGCGGAGGGCGGAAACCTGGAGAGCGGGGTAGCGTTCCTGCAGAAACCATTCACTCCCAGCGTTCTCGCAGACCGGGTTCGAGAAGTCTTGGACGCCGCCGTCCCGGTGCGTTAGCTGCCGATCCCGGTTGCTTTAATCGAATCAAACGCTTAGGTCTCGATGCTGACTAGACTCGCCCCGTTGGCAACCGGCGGAGCGCCCGATCCCCAGCGCGGCGGTTGCATCGTTTTCCCCCTAAGACGGTTAATCAACGAGCCCACCGCCATGGAAGAGCCCACCAGGTGGCCGATTTTCAGGGGGCCGGCCAGGTTGATATCGCGGATCCAGTGCAGTGCGCTGCTGGCCATGCAACCGCATTGGGAACAATCCGGAGTGCCTCCGAAAACGCACGGTTCCACCCGACTCTGCAAATCGGCGGAGTAGTTGGCGGACATCCTGGAAAAGAGGCAGTCGCTGGGGCTGCTGGGCGGATTCAAAAGCGCGCGGCCAATTCCTTCGTTCACATGCAACTTTGGAAACCGGGGATGCAACAACGGTAGTTCCCGAGCGACCAGCTGTCGATTCTCAGCGGTCAATATCTCCGCGCTTTGTTCCCCAATTTGCGGGGTGTACAGGCTGACCCAGATCCGATTGACCTCGGGACGCGCATTCCAGTACGAAACATATTCTTCGAGATAGCCGGGACGCTCCAGCATTGGGCGGGTGATCACCCAGTGCACGTTCACCTCCCGGCCGGCGATGTTCTTAAGAATGCGCTCATAGGTCGCGGGTTTCCGGCGGACATCATGATGCTCCGGAAGGCCGTCAATTGAAACAGCAACGCGCAAACGCGAAATGCTCATCCAATCCGCCGGGATGGGGATCACCCCGCTGGTGACCACTAGCGTGAATACATTCATAGCGCTCAACGCCGGGAGGATTTCACTGAGCTCGCGGTGACGCATAAGCGGCTCTCCGCCGACCAATGAAACGTGCATCGGCTGATGCTGGCGAACCAGTTCGAGCACCCCATGGACGAGCTGCTCACCGCGGAAGTCTGAAAGTTCTCGTAGTAACTTTCCGCCACCTAAGTGGGAGTCATTATAGGCATAGCATCCCGGGCAGCTCAGCGGACACTCGCGGGTAATCTCCACCGAGAGCACCGGCGCTTTGCCGGTTAGGATTTTCCCCCAGGCGTGCAGGATCTCGCGGGCGGTTATGCTGGGATTTGGTTGAGGGGTCGCCATAGCTCAGTTTGATGCATGAGGGGTGGTAACACGATGTATTAATTGTTGGGATGGTTCGGATTCTAGAAATTCGGGCAATTCCAACCAAAACGCTCCCACCCCGTAAAGGTTAGAGACCCTTCTATCACCGTTAGCGAGGGACCGGGGTGCTATCACTGGGGGCTACCGGCTGGGCCGGACGGGCTCTTTGGTTGAGCGGTCTTACTTATGCTTTGTACATTAAACTTCTTGTAGTCGGAATATCGGGAGATCTGGTTCACCTTGATGCCTTTTACCAGTAGAACTCGCACACCGACATGGGCTTCCTCGTAGGTAGGCAGCCACACCTCGTTGTTGATGAAACTTTGCTCAAAAACAAAGCTAGTGCCCTTCTGAAGGTTCGCTACCACTCCGCCCGCAAACTTGAAATCGCCAACAAAATACGCCTCAAGTCTGGCTACGTCATGAGCCTTCTCGTCGATCCAGATGACGCCGGCAAGTTTCTGCACAACTTTCTCCGCTAAAGAATGGGCTTTGAAGTCGGGATTAGGCTCAAAATCAAAAACGAAAACATCCTGACCCAAAAAGCGTTCTCGACGCGGGTTCACAAATTGCGACGCTCTTAGGAAGAGCTCAATGCCAACGTCCTCGTCGTTCTGACTCTCGGCCTTACCTTGTTCTTTGGATTTTTCTTCCTTGGCTTCTTTCTTGGACTCGCGCTTTTCCAGCTCCTGAATCCGCTTTTGAGTCTTTTCATTTTCTTTCTTTTGTTCTTCTTCGCCGAGGGCCTTCCCGTCTTTGCCGGTTAGCGTCGACACTTCTTCGCCATTCAGATAGAAGAAACTGTAGGACTCCACTTTGTGGGTGGTGACTTTTCCGCTCTTGTCGTACTCCGTTTCTTCGTCGCTGCGCGTACCGGCATAATTTTCTTTAATTTCATCGATGGCTTTCTGATGGTCGTCGATCTCTTTGAACAGCGCCTTCAAGTCCGGAAGGTGAACCTGAGATTTCCTAGGAAAATCGAAGACCCGTTCGCCGATGGGTCCGTTCACGGCGGCGCGCGTCACCCGGATCTCATACACCTCATCCCCTCGGTGAAGCTCAATCTGGTATGGCAACCGGAGAGGCCCGACGCGCCGGTAGTCACTGTAAAAGACTTGCTCATCGATCCCCGCGACCGTTGCCAATTCTTCCACGATCCAATGGGTCTGGGCGTCGAAGAACACTTCTCGCTTCACCCCAGACGGAAAGTGAAGCTCAATTTGCAGGGCATCCTTGCCGTGCATTTGAGCGCGACCTACCAATGCCACTCCGATCTTGCTTTTTTTGGGGTTGGCAATCGCGAAATTGTAATACTGCCCCGCGGCTTCCAGCTGCGCGCCTTCCGGGCCGATCAGCGTGGCAATCTCCCCGTCCGCATTCTGATGCCACGCCGACTTTCCGTTGTATGCCTCGATCAAGACTTGTCCGCCCGAGACAATCTCAGAGTACAAGCGGTTTGGCGAGCGGGTGTCGAAGGTATAGGTTCCACTCTTGCCATCGGAGGTCCGGGTAAAGTTGCCCTCGATCGCTACGGTCTGTACCTTCGAGAGAGTCTTCGCGCCGCCCTGCGCTTTCACGTTTTGCTCCACGATCGCTTCGGCGCTCTGCCCGGCGTGAGCACCGGGTATGCCGACGGTTACCAGGGCGAAAAGGATGAGTGGTAGGGGTAGTCGAAAGGTGGTTGCCGTGGAGATCATACCTACAAGACGAACAAAGGCACTCCGATGTTTCAGACGACCCAGCGCCACCGTCCCCGAAAAGCCCCTTTGCCTATCGGGCTTTGGGACGATTCAAATATCTCTCGTAGAGGGATTTCTGCTTGTTGTCGGTGGAAGTGAGCTGCCCTTTGATGAATAGAAACTTTACGTTGGTGGTCAGCTCCAAAGGATCGCCATCGGTCACGATTACGTTGGCCACTTTGCCGCTCTCCAGGGTACCGAGCTGATCGCCTAATCCGAAAATCTCCGCTGGGTACTCGGTGACTGCTTTCAGCGCCACATCGTAAGGCAGTCCGTGAGAAACTGCGTTTGCTGCTTGCTGTCCTAGCCGGCGGGAGAACGAATTATCGAAGCTTCCAAAGGCAAACTTCACTCCCGCGGCCGCCAGTTCGCTCGGCTGGGTCAACAAACGATCGTAGGGGTCGTCTTCATTGGATGGCTCAGTCAGCGTCGGAAGCAGAATCACTGGAATATTCTTCGAACGCAGCAAGTCCTTGACCTTGTACGATTCTGCCCCGCCCGCCAGGATCATTTTCAATTTCCGCGCATCGCAAAAATTCACCGCAGCGCGTATTTCGCGTTCCCGGCTGGCAAAAATCAGCAGCGGCAGTTCCCCGCGGGTAACCGGTACCAACGCTTCGAGCTTTAAATCCGGCTGGTAATCGGCTGAGCTCCCGCGGTTCAAGGCCAGGGCATAGTGCCGCGCCCGTTCGATCCAGTCGCTCAGCTCTTGAACTTGTTTGTCGTATTCCTGCTTGGCGTCGGCAAAAGACTTTGCTCCCTTCGGCGAGTCCGCCGGCCGCGTTTGCATCTGCGGCCAGCCGACCACCATGGCGGCGCTTTTTTTAATCAACATATCGCTGATGGTCCATCCCGCGAGATGAATCGCGGAGGCTTGTCCACCCAAAATTTCCGGCTTGCTCCGGGCATCGAATCCGCCGCTCGCCGGAGCCGCCAGCACTTCGGTTATGCCCGCGGCACGGGTTACTAGAATGTGTTCGCTGGATGGCAGGATCGCTTCCGACGCGACCACGTTGGGATTGAAAGATCCCAGCTCCGAGTCGTCCACGGTTGCGCTCACGGCGGCGATCTCACTCAACCCCATCTGGGTAACCGGGTCGAACAATCCTGGATAAACCTGGAGTCCCTTGGCGTCGATTACGTGCGCTCCAGCGGGGACTGGAATGCCCACGCCAACAGCCGCGATCTTCCCGTCGCGGATAATCAAAGTTCCATTATCAATCGGATCGCCGGCAAGGATAAAGATCTTTGCTCCTGTGATCGCGTACACAGACTCGGACGTTTGCGCGGCAGACCGGTTTGCCATCGCAAATGGCAGGACCAGCACATAAAAGGCAACGATCATCCTCCTTCCGTTCACCGTGCGGCTCCGTTGGCTGCGGCCTGGGTCTCGATAAGCGGCAAGTTCTTTGGCGAGACACCCCGCGAGTCCGGACTATCTTCCGGTTCGGTGTCCGCTGGCTTGGGCACCGTAGCCGCGGGCTTCGCAGCCGGCGCTTTTTTCTTCTCCTTTTCCAGCAACATCTTCTTTTCTCTTTCCAGGTTGGGGCGATTGGCGAGATCTGCCTGGCGGTCAAAATAAACTTGGCCGTCGACAAGAGTCTTTTGCACCACGGCGTAAGCACTCAGAGGATCGCGATCGTAGATCACCAAGTCGGCATCCTTGCCCACTTCGATCGACCCGACGCGCTTGTCGATGCCCAACTGCATCGCGGGATTCAGGGTGATCAGCTTGAGAGCTTCGCCGTGAGATAGCCCTCCAAACTTGATGCTCTTGGCGGCTTCCTGGTTGAGGTGGGTGGCTTCTTCCGCGTCGTCGGAATTAACGGATACCAGCACCCCGCGGCGGGTCATCAACGCCGCGTTGTAAGGGATGGCGTCGTAAGCTTCGATCTTGTACGACCACCAATCGGAAAAGGTCGAAGCGCCTGCTCCGGCCGCGGCTAATTCGTCGGCTACCTTATAGCCCTCAAGCACGTGCTGGAACGTTCGGACCTTGAATCCAAATTCTTTCGCTACCCGCAGCAACATCAGAATCTCGTCTTCGCGGTAGCAATGTGCGTGAACGTAACGCTTCCCTTCCAGCACCTCGACCAGCGGCTCTAGCCGCAGGTCGCGACGTGGCGGAATCAGGTTCTTCGATCCTTTAGCAACTTTCTTGTTATAGGCATCCCACTCGCTCTGGTAATAGCGCGCTGCGGCAAACGCGCCGCGTATCGTTTCTTCTACTCCCATACGCGTCGCGGGGTAACGTCGTACCGGCCCGTCATCTCGATTGGTGTCTTTTGGATTCTCGCCGAGCGCAAACTTGATACCCGGCATTGCGCCCTCAAAGGGTAACTTCGCCGAAGGTTGTCCCCAGCGCAGCTTGATCACCACGGTCTGCCCACCGATCGAATTGGCGCTGCCATGCAAGACGTTGGCCGTGGTGACCCCTCCGGCCAGATCACGATAGATATCAATGTCATCGGAATCCAGGACGTCCGCGATATTCGCAATCGACGAAACCGAGATGCTGCTCTCGTTCACTTTCCCATCGATCGCAATGTGCGAGTGACAATCGATAATGCCGGGCATCACGTATTGTCCTGAGGCATCAATCACCAGAGCGTCCTTCGGCGCTTTAATGGATGCGTCGATCTGTGCAATTTTGCCGTCTTGAATCAGGATCGATCCGTGTTCAATGGTTCCATGGGTGACCGTAAGCACGATGGCGTTTTGAATGAGAATTTCGGAGCTCTCCCGTTTTTTGGTCTCCGGAGAATCCGCCGCGCGAGATTCCGCGGGGGCCACCGCAGCAAGCAGTAGCGCCAAAAGAACCATCCAACCGGGAACCGCGCTCATCGCCGTCCACCGTCGAGCAAGTTCCTACTAGTGGTCCTGCTGCGCACCGCTGCACCTCGCGTGTTGGGCTTGGTGCCGGTGAAATCGAGCGTTAAGCCCTGCACCTGAATCACACCCTTGAGCGAGGTGCCGTCGAAGTTTCCTGAGAAGACGATGTCCGCGGGCGTGTCCTGAATCGGGAGATTAATGGTGAAGCTGAAATGATCGGCGCGAAGGTAGCCGCTGACGAGATTCGTGGTTCCGCGCGGGCCGCTCACGGTGCCGAACAGCGTGCCGTCACTGGCCATAGTGAGTTCCGCGGTCGAGCGTTCTGCGCCTTCGGGAGTGTCGTAGGCTAATTTCCAGATACCGTTTAGGTCGCCCTTGGGAGCCTCCTTGGGCTTTTCAGGCTCGCGTACCTCAAATTTCTTGCCGTCCACGAAGACTTGTGTGATCTTGGTCTTCTCGTCGAATAAATCCCCATCACAGATCACCAGATTCGCGATCTTGCCCACTTCGATCGAGCCGAGACGATCGGCCACGCCGAAAATTTCCGCGGGACTCAGCGTGAGGGCTCGTAACGCTGCCTCCGGCGGCAGCCCGGCGTCGATCGCTTTCCTTGCGGCCTTCACAATGTCCTGGGGTGCAGCAATTCCACCGGAGTAAAAGGCGAACTTGACACCAACTTTCGCTAGCGCCGCTGGCGAGGATGGGGCGCGATTGCGAAACCTAAGCGTCCTGAGCGAAGGGATTTGCTCAGGATCGCCATCCTTATCCCCCTCTGGCCACTTCAGATCGATCAGCACCGGCAACTTTGTTGCGGCCATCTCTCCGGCCACTTCGTAGGCCATCTGCGCTCCGTAGATCACCGCGTGGACCTGCCAGGTGTCAGCCAACGTCAAGGCGCGCCGAATTTGCACCGTATTGTTTGCGGGAATCATCACCAGCGCGTGATTTTCCAGGGCCTCCGCCAAGGCGAAATTCGTGCGGTCATATCCAGGCCGGGCTACGCCTTGGGGATGCTGCCCGTAGCTTGCCTCCGCCTTGGTACTCCAGTCCGTATCCAGCCATACTTGGCGGACATAACCGATGGTGCCCATCAGCGAATCGGGAAAACTGTAGGCGTTCCCCACCGGCTTCAATGAAATCGGCAGCGCGACCGGCGATTTGACCACCATGTCGCCATCGCGTTCGCCCGCTAAATCCAGGATGGCTCCCTGTCCTGGAAAAATGCCTCCCTTTGGCGCTGACATGACGGTGGTAAACCCAGCGTCCCGCCAGCTGGAAACACGCTTGTCCGTTAAGCTTGCTGCTCCGGCGGCGTTGCGCCAGGGAGTGGAACCCGGCCGATCTTCCGGACCACGCGCGTCCGCTTGCGCTGGTCCCCCAACACGTTCATTGGCTGGCACCCCGGCGGTAGAGGCCATCCCGACATCCGTGAAGGAATCAAACAGGCCAGGGTAGACCATCAAACCCTTTCCCTCGATGACCCAGGCTTCCGGAGGAACGCTGGCGTCCTTGGCAATTTCTGTGATGACACCATGGGCCACCACCAACGTCACATTTTCCATTCGTGGTCCGCTTACCGGCACGACGGTTGCACCGCGTACCGCAAAAAATTCCGGCACCCCACCCTGCGCAGCCAGAGGAGCAACGCTCAGCATCGAAATGACCGAGTATCCCAAAACCGCCACCAGCCACGCTTTGAAGCTTCGCGTACCCCGCATTTCCACTCCCTCCAGTAACCAACAACTGAGAACCTTCGCGATCGAAATCTAGACGGACCGTTGAGGCTAGTGTCTCTTTTGGACCGAGTCAAGGCGAAGTCGACAGGC
>Ga0302324_100002611_pt1 | contig 41349 bp, 38 predicted proteins | sample Palsa_T0_1_FD_201949 | JGI IMG/M metagenome (GOLD analysis project Ga0302324, IMG submission 201949) | Peat permafrost microbial communities from Stordalen Mire near Abisko, Sweden - Palsa_T0_1 | ecosystem: Environmental > Terrestrial > Soil > Palsa > Peat permafrost | place: Sweden: Abisko...
CATTGCCGTACTGGCGACTGTCTATGCAGTCCTTGGGAATGGCGAGCCGTTGCGCAGGCTCGTTTTCACGCTGATTGCTGCGGCCTGGAGCCTGAGGCTCGGGCTGTACATTCTTATGCGTGTATGGCGCGATCATCCTCGCGAAGACAAGCGCTACCGCACCCTGCGCGAGCGATGGCCGGGTCCAGCGCGTTTTCTGTTGTTCTTCGAATTGCAGGCGCTGATTGCGGTGGTGTTCTCGCTGCCATTTATGTTCGCAGCGCTCAATCCTCGCCCGGGTCTGGGAAAATTCGAGCTGTGCGGCCTGACGTTGGCGCTATGCGCGACTGCCGGTGAGGGGCTTGCGGACTGGCAGGCGCAGCGATTCAAGCGTAATCCCGCGAACCACAGTGCGGTGGTGGATGTCGGGCTATGGCGCTATTCACGTCATCCGAACTACTTCTTCGAATCGATCGTCTGGTGGGGGTTCTTCATCGCCGCGTTGGATTCGGCATATGGCTGGGTTAGCGTGATCTGTCCGCTGCTCATGCTTTATCTGCTGCTCAACGTCACCGGCATACCACTGACGGAGAAGCACTCGCTTGAGAGCCGAGGCGATGCGTATCGGCAGTATCAGCGCACGACCAGCCGCTTCATTCCGTGGTTTCGCAGCGCTGCCGGGTAACTTGCGGGCCTGCGGTCGCGTGGCGGCGTTATTGGGCACCACACAGCGGATGCCCGAAGCATTCGCGAGACCAATCGCAGAGTCCGGCGCCCGTGGTGGGCGCTAAGCGCTTGATTAGATGGCGCTTCCTACGAGATTCGAACTCGTGTTCCAGCCTTGAGGGGGTTGGAAAGGCAACTGTAGAGGGCCTCGATGACCGCATAAGTCATTGATTAGATGAGTATTAGTATTTACGAGACCGTAATTAGTTCGTGGTAGCCTTTTCATCTCGTTTCATCTCGACTTGAAAAGCAAAGGGGACTGCCATGGCCGATCTAAAGCTCAAAAAGACCCGCGACCGTCTGAAGATGCGCCGCGCCCCGCACTGGCAAAAGCTCCGCGAGGGCGAGTACATCGGCTACTGCCGTACCGCGGATACGTGGCGCGCCAGGAAGCGGATTGGGGAAAAGCAGCAATACGAACCACTCGGCGAAGGGCTCGACTACGATGCCGCCCAGTCCTTGGCTGAAGCGTGGCTGGCCAAGATGCGTGGTGCCACCGTCACCACCGCCAAGAAAGGCACGGTCAAGGATGCCTTGCTGGCCTACATCGCCGATCTGACCGCACAGGGTCGGCCGAAGGCCGCGGCCGATGCCCTGTGCAAGTTCAAGACGTGCATCTGGGAAGATCCTCTGGCCAACATCGAAATGCGCAGGCTCACGCAAGACGACAGCAAGGCATGGCTGGCGCGGCTAGTCGCGCCACGTGTCGCGCCACAGGTCAAGCGGACCAATCGCTCCGCCAACCGCATGCTGCGCTCGTACAAGGCTGGTCTGACCGCGACGCAGGGTAGCTTTCTGGGCAACCCAAAGGCGTGGGACATCAAGCCACTGGCGGACGATGTAGAAGATGCATTTGAGACTGCCGTTTATCTGAACGCCGACCATCGCCGTGCATTGATCAAGGCTGCTTCGGACAGCGCAGCATTGTTCCTTGAAGGTCTGGAGCGCACGGGTGCCAGACCCGGCGAACTGGCCGCGGCCACGGTCGCGGATCTGACTGGCGATAGTCTGCGGCTGGTCCACCACAAGGGCCGCTCGGGCAAGATCAAGGTCCGTCATGTGATTCTGGACACCGAGAGCACGGCGTTCTTCAAGAAACAGACGCGCGGCAAGTTGCCAGCGGCACCATTGTTCACCGAAGACGGCAAACAGATCTGGAGAAAGCACACCTGGGGCAGGGCAGTGCGCGCTGCCATCAAGGCCGTCAACGCCAAGGCCAAGGCCAACAAGCGCATACCGCCGAACGCATCGGCCTATAGCTTCCGGCATGCACGCATCAGCGAACTGCTGCAGATCCACAAAGTGGATGCGCTCATCACAGCGGAACAGACCGGTACTTCAGTCGCGATGGTTGAAAAAGCGTACCTAAAATTCTTCCCATCGGCGATGCGCGAAACATTGAACCGGCTGCGCGAGCCGAAGCAATAGGAGTGACTATGCAATGCTCGCCGCGTGTGTCACCGTTGGATCAGATGTGGTGCCCGTCGGGAAGGACACCTACCAATTGAGCATGACAGGGGTTGGTTTTGCGACCCAGGCGAACACAAATATAAAAGCGCTGAAAGCTGCGAACGATTATTGCACCAATTTACGAAAGCACATGGTGCCGGCGACTTCCGCCGAGTCTGGTGTCTACGGCTGGTCCCCGCGGCAGGATAATCTGGTCTTTAAGTGCCTGGACGAGAACGATCCAGCCTACCTTCAACCTTCGCCCACGAAAATTGAAAGCCATTGAACTCTCCCACAGGAAACGTCGAATGCATTGAGCAGCGGCGAGCTGGACCGAGGGTGGCCCCATCAACACCAGAGAGCAGCAGCTCCGCGAAAAATGACGCTCCAGGAGGAACTCAACGATTTGGTCACAGGATGGTGAGCAAATGAAGACAGCCATTGTTCTCATCGTTCTGGCACTGCTGAGTGCATGTGTATCTACACCACCGACGCCAATCGGCGGTGATACCTACTATTCATAGAAATCGACGGCTGGCGGGGAATTTGGCAACACATCTGCGGCTGCGGGACATCTGATGGTAAGAGCCAATAAGTTCTGCGCCGCAAAGGGGCTTGAATTTCAGTTAATGACGCAAACGTTAAACCCGTCTGGCCCATCTCAACCGATTGGCGGTGCCTCCATCACGTTCAAATGTGTTGCACATTCAACTGATCCCGTTATGCGACCAGATAACGGTGTCACCACTAGCGATAAACGTTGACCACGTCAGCAACGACATCAGCCGCTGAAAGCGCAGCGTGCGAGCGGTAGAATCCGGCCATCAGCCAGTGGGAGAAGTCTATGTCTATCTTCACAGTAGAAGATTCCTTCGGTGGCAACGCGATTGGGTTCGGTCCCAACTATCCGAGTGTAGATGTAATGCTGGATATCTCATCCCTTAGGGAACAGCACTCAGGGGCTTTGGTGATAAGAGGGCATCTCGCTACTGATCAAGAAATTGACCACGCCGTAAACGCGCTTCAGAGCGACCTAGAGGCTATGCGCGGTGCAGCGAAGCAGAAGCTTAGAACCTATATCGAGAGGGCTCCCGCTTAACTGGGACCGCATCAACTCCGGTGTCCGCACGCTTACACCGGACTTGAACCGACCTGACCATATCCGCCAAGCCTGCCGCGACCGCTCAGGCGCCGTGCGGATGCTGAGCGCGTCTGCCCATTTAGCTGCGCGCTATCGGGAAGAGCCTCTCTGTGCGCCACTCATAAATCATTCTGTGCATCTGTGACGGATCGATCTTGAACTGCTTTACCTTTCCGTCGGAAATCTCGAAGTAGCGAAACGTAATAGTTGTCTTTGACGGGTCCGAACTTGACGCTGCCCAACATCCGCTGGGATTTGTAGTGACGCCACCCACTTTACTGGCGTCTTTGAACTCCGTTTGTACGACGCCGGCACTCCATCCGGCTCCGCAGTAGGACAGAGTTATCGCGTCACTCATGAGAATGACGACGTGATAGGAACCATCATCTGTCGGCACAAAGCCGGCCGCTACGGAAAATCGGTCCGGTTCCTGTCCAATGCTTATTGCGATGGGAATAAATAGCAGTATACCGGTAATGGATGTCTTCATAGCTGAAGTCCCTCAGTCGTGAGGAGAACCGTGATTATGCCAAACGCCGCGACTATTTGACCTTTGGTGCGGTGCGCCCGACAGGATCGAGCGCCCCGATGGGGCGCCATGGTAGGGTGCCCAATGAACACAACAACAGTCCGCATAAAGTGTACCAACCCAGCCTGCGCGTTCGAGTACGACATCCCCGCGAATCCAAGATTAGATTTTACGCCGTGCCCCAAGTGCAGCAGCAGAAATGCCCGCACAGACGTACCCTCGCCGGGAAAGCCGCCTACAGTGCGATAGTGCTTCGCAAGATGGCTGAGACGGGTGAGCGGCAAGCGCGACATTCCAATCACGGTAACCAACACGCTGCGTCGCGCGGCGCTACTCAGCAGACACTTGCCGATCTTGGTATTCCCAAGGACCGCGCCAGCCGAGCGATGCATCTAGGTCGGAAACATATACTTCGAGCCGTCCGCCTTGAGACGTCTTTCTAGTGCGGCGGCTTCGTCGCGCGTTAAGCAGGCCATCGTCCGGTACGTAATCTCGCTCAGATGGTCAGCTATGTACCTTCGCTTTTTTTTGTTGTTTCTAACACCGCGCCCGCCGGCGTCTTTCGGCAGCAGCGAAGTCATTCGCAACGCGACATGGCCGCCGATCCCGAAAAGCACCATCTGGCGGCCGTTGCGAACTTCGTAGCACCCAGGGCCAATTGGGGCGACCAGAATGCCGCGCTTGTTTGGATCAGGGAATGAGCGCCATGTAGACCATCTGTTTATCGTCGCTACTCCGATGCCGCTGTCGGCCGCGCGGCTGCCTATGGCTGTGCGAATTCTACCATTGCAGTCACAGCTCGACCCAAGTCGAGCCCTAACCGCTCAGCCTCGGCGGTCGCATACCCCCGGCTGCACCAGTATTCCCGTGACCAGATCGCCGCCACGGCATCACGCCATGGCTGACTGTGGCCTGCGTAGGGCGTCAGCAGATGCGCGAGTTCGTGACAGATCCAAGTCTTGCCGCAGCAACGGTGATCGATCGAAATCAGATGCGAACGCATCAGCGCCTTACCGCCGCCGCGTTGCTGGTGCCAGTGGAAGCGAATGTCCACCGTGGGCACGCTCTGGTGCAGCGCACGGTACTGGCCCGCATGCCGCTGCCATAGGTCGGCCACATATGTCGTAACCGCCTGGATGACCGCTGCTGCGTCCTGGACGCTGGTCACCGTGACCGGGCCGAGGCGCAGACCGTTCTCCAGGTCGCCGAGACATTGGGCTTCCCAACGGTAAGCGGCATCACGATCCGCAACGGATTCCCGTACGGGCTTCCGGCGCGGCCGGGGTCTCCATGTCGGTTTCGAGGTCGAATAGGCCGACCAGCCGTGGTTACAACTGGGATCTGAGCACACGCGCTCGCCGCAGCAACCCCATTGCTAGTGCCAGCACCATCATGCCGATGCGATGACCGCCAGCGAATCGCCCGGCTTCACACCGAAGTAGTCGGTTTGATTGGCTGCCATGCGCCCGGTAACGCCCAGACCGGCCACCGCGACTGGAGCCGTTCCGCCTGCGTAGAACGCAACAGAGGAATCGCTGGAAGGCTCACGCCTTAAGGCGGGTTCTGTCCTCTGCCGCGCCGAACGCGCGCCGGCAGCACGAAAAGGATGTCCGCCAAAGTTCGGGCAAACTCTAGGCAGCGTTCTGCGTCCTTAGCGGTTGGTTCGGGCGCGTTGTCGTCTACATGGCGCTCATCATTAGCGTCGAGCCGCACGTCGTGCGCCTGCAGTGCCATATCTGGCGTTATGCGATGGTCCGTCACAGCTTGATCAATGCGGGCGTAGAGGGAACCATTCTTGTAGCTGATTTCCTTGAGCCTGGCGTCTACGGCACTCGCGGAAACCATGATGGATGCGGACGGAGATGATAGCGTCTCGCCCGCCTGTTTGAGGTAGTGAAAATAAAAATCTGACCGGGTACAGCGTGCTGTCCGGCCGTTTCATCTTTTCCGACCGCCTTTTCGTAACTGCCTGATATCCTTGGCGCTCCCTACGAGATTCGAACTCGTGTTCCAGCCTTGAGAGGGCCGTGTCCTAGGCCTCTAGACGAAGGGAGCGGGTTAAACAGGAGGCGTCGAGAAGGCGCGGTATTATAGGCGACCATTTTGATTGCTCAAGCGGGAATGACGATTTGAACGAGACCCTTCCGGCCACACCGATCGGCGCGGTGCCACGAATCATCTCTCGTGCCGACCATAACGTCTCCCGCTCCAATATCTCCGGCAATGCACTGCGCGTCCTGTATCGGCTCAAAGAAGCCGGATTCCAGGCATTTCTGGTCGGTGGCTGCGTGCGCGACGTCATGGTCGGACGCCATCCCAAGGACTTCGATGTCGCCACCAACGCCTTGCCCGATGAGGTTCGCAAGCTGTTTCGAAATTCGCGCCTGGTGGGCCGGCGCTTTCGCATTGCGCATGTGGTGTTTGGCCGCGAGGTGATCGAAGTTGCGACCTTCAGGGCTGCCAGCGCACCGCTGCCGAGCGAGGAGCCGGTGCCGCTGGCCGATCCGGAAGAAGGCGAGGCCCCCGAGCTCGACGAGGAGTCCGAGCTCGATGATGAGGCCGAACTCAACGGTATCGACCATGAACGCGTGCTGGACACGCATGGGCGGCTGCTGCGCGACAATGTCTATGGCAGCATCGATGAGGACGTCTGGCGGCGCGATTTCACGGTCAATTCCCTCTACTACAACATCGCCGACTTCTCTTTATGGGATTACGTCGGCGGCGCCGAGGACATCGCCGCACGGCGTCTGCGTTTGATCGGCGATCCCGAGACGCGTTATCGGGAAGATCCGGTGCGCATGCTGCGGGCCGCGCGCTTCGAAGCCAAGCTCGGCTTCACGCTCGACCCTTCGACCGCGGCGCCCATTCCGCGCCTGCGCAGCCTGCTGGCCGGGGTCCCGGCGGCGCGTTTGTTTGATGAAACGCTCAAACTGTTCCTGACCGGTCATGGCGAGCGCAGTCTTGAGGTGCTGCGGCAGCGACAGCTGCTCGAGGTGCTGTTTCCGGCGGTCGAGCACTATCTGGCGGCGCATCCCAATGGCCTGGTGGAACAGCTGCTACGCCAGGGCTTGCGCAATACCGATGCGCGCGTGGCGATCGACAAACCGGTGACGCCGACCTTTCTGATGGCGTTGCTGCTCTATGGACCGATTGCCAACGCGATCGAGTCGCTGCCGCCGCAGCGTTGGCACGAACTGGGCGCCATTGTCGAGGCCTGCGACCGCGCGCTGCGCGCGGCCTCCACGCGGGTGACGATTCCGCGCCGGGTGGCACTCGGTGTGCGCGAGATGTACGGCTTACAGCCGCGCCTGGAACAGCCGCGCGGCAAGCGTGCGCTGCGCCTGCTCGAGCAGCCGCGCTTCCGCTCCGCTTTCGATTTGCTGATGTTGCGCGCACAACTTGGTCTGGCACCGGCAGAGATTGCCACCTGGTGGACGCAGTTGCAGGAGGCCGCGCCCGAGCGGCGTCTGGAGATGCTCGATACGCTGGCGAAACCGCGCGGCCCAAAGCCGATCGGCGCGAGGTCGGGCGCAGCGCAGGGGGCCGCCGCGGCCCAGGGCGACACCGAGAGCCCGGCCGCTGCTGATGCCGGCGATGCCCCGCGCCCCGCGCACCGACGCCGCCGCCGCCGGCGCTTTCGTGGCCCGGCTTGAATGCTGTGGCATCCGGCCTATGTGGGTCTGGGCAGCAATCTCGACCAGCCGGCTATGCAGGTGCGACGCGCCATGGCCGCATTGGCCGAACTGCCGCAAACACGTCTGATCCGGCGCTCAAACCTCTATGGCTCCAAGCCGCTGGGTCCGGTGGCGCAGCCCGATTTCGTCAATGCAGCAGCGGGACTGCTCACGCAGCTCGGCGCAGCAGACTTTTTCGCTGAACTGCGCGCACTCGAGCACGCGCTGGGCCGAGGTCCGGCGCACCAGCGCTGGGGTCCACGCCGCATCGATCTGGATCTGCTCATGTTTGCGCAGCTGCGCTCGGATGGGCCCGAATTGCAGCTTCCGCATCCCGGGATAGTGGAGCGCAATTTCGTTCTGTATCCTCTGTCCGAGGTGGCTGCCGAGCTGCCGGTGCCGGGTTGCGGTCGGGTCGCCGAACTCGTCGCCCGAGTCAGTTTCGAGGGCATCTGGCGTCTGGACAGCGATACTCAATAACTATGACGCCAGAGAATCCGCAGCACCGTTTCATCGTGCTTGAAGGACCGATCGGAGTCGGCAAAACGACGCTGGCGGTCAAGCTTGCCGAGACCCTGAGTGCCGAGCTGGTGCTCGAGCGTCCCGACTCCAACCCGTTTCTCGAGCGCTTCTACCGCAATCCGCGTGCCGGGGCTCTGGCGGCGCAGCTGTACTTCCTGTTTCAGCGCACCCAGCAGCTCGCGGGGCTGCAGCAGCACGACATGTTTGCGCCGCTGCGCATCGCGGATTACCTGATCGACAAAGACCGGCTGTTTGCGCGCACCACGCTTGAAGACGAGGAATACCAGCTGTACGAGCAGGTCTATACGCGGCTGGCGATCGATGCACCGAAACCCGATCTGGTGATCTATCTGCAGGCGCCGGTGGATGTGCTGCTCGGGCGCATCAGCCGGCGCGCCATCGCCTATGAGCAGTTCATCGACCGTCGTTATCTCGAGCGGCTCAATGATGCCTACGCGCGTTTTTTTCACGAGTACGAGGCAGCGCCGCTGCTGATCGTCAACGCCGCGGCCATCGATCCGGTCAACAGCGAGGCGGATTTCGCCGAATTGCTCGCGGCCATACGCCGCATGCGCCGCGGGCGGCTCTACTACAATCCGTTGCGTCATGCCGCGCTGTAGCGGCCTGCCTGGTCCGCCTGGTTGCGCGGCGCCGGCAAGTGCTCCATTCTGAGCCGGCATGTACACGCAGTTGCAGTTGCGCGATTCCGATCGCCCGCCGGTCACGCTCAGTACGCTTGATCAGATGAAGGAGCGGGGCGAGAAGATCGCCTGTCTGACCGCCTACGACGCCAGTTTTGCCGTGTTGCTCGATGCCGCCGGCGTCGACGTGGTGCTGGTGGGAGATTCTCTCGGCATGGTCATCCAGGGCCACGACACCACCGTACCGGTGACCATGGAGCACATGGTGTATCACTGCGCGGCCGTGGCGCGCGGCCTGCATCGACCCTTTCTGATCGCCGATCTGCCGTTCATGAGCTATGCATCGTGCGAGCTGGCGTTGGCCAACTCGGTGCGGCTCATGCAGGAGGGCGGAGCACGCATGGTCAAACTCGAGAGCGGCAAAGGACAGACCGATATTGTGGAGTTTCTGGCCCGTCATGACATTGCCGTGTGCGCGCATCTGGGGCTCAAGCCGCAGTCGGTGCACAAGACCGGCGGCTTTCGCGTGCAGGGCCGCGAGAGCGATGCCGCACAGCGCATGCTCGAGGATGCGTTGGCGCTGGAGGCCTCGGGCGCGGATCTGGTACTGCTCGAATGCATCCCTTCGCAGCTCGGGCGCACGATCGCCCAAGCGGTCAAAGTGCCCGTGATCGGCATCGGTGCCGGGCCCGACACCGACGGCCAGATCCTGGTGCTGTACGACATACTCGACATCACTTCGGGCCGCAAACCGCGCTTCGTGCGCAATTTCATGGCGGGCAGTGCATCACCGCAGCAAGCCGCCGCGCAATACGTGCAAGCCGTCAAGTCGGGGGACTATCCGGCCCCCGAACATTGTTTTTAGTCCTCTGGCCATGCAGACCGTCACGACCATCGAGGCGGTGCGCACGCACGTGCGCGCCTGGCGCGCGCAGAGCTTACGCATCGCCTTCGTGCCGACCATGGGCAACCTTCACCCCGGCCACGGCAGTCTGCTGGCGGTCGCGCGCGATCGTGCGGAACGTGTGATCGCCAGTGTGTTCGTCAATCCCACCCAGTTCGGGCCCGATGAGGATTACGCACTCTATCCGCGCACGCCGCTCGAGGATGAACGCCTGCTCAGCGAAGCCAACTGCGATCTGCTGTTTGCACCCAGCATCGCCGAAATCTACCCGTGCGGGGGCACCCAGCCGACGCTGGTGAGCGTGCGCGGCCTGTCGCAGATACTGTGCGGGCGAGTCCGACCGGGTCACTTCGATGGCGTGGCCACCGTGGTGGCGAAACTGTTCGGCATCGTGGCGCCGGACGTGGCGGTATTCGGCGAAAAGGATTATCAACAGTTCATGGTGATCCGCCGCATGACGCTCGATCTGGCTCTGCCGGTGGAGGTGGTCGGTGCGCCCACCGTGCGCGCGGACGACGGGCTGGCGCTGAGTTCACGCAACCGTTACTTAAGCGCCGAGGAGCGCACGCGTGCGCCGGCGATGTTTCAGGCCTTGCGCGCGGCGGTGGCGGCGATCGCTGCCGGTGAGCGCGATTACGTGGCGCTTGAAAAGCAGGGCTGGCTCGCGCTCGAGCGCGCCGGCATGAGGCCCGACTATTTTACGATTCTATCCGCAAGCGATCTGTCCGAGCCGCAGGAGCAATCGGCACCGCTGGTGGTATTGGCGGCCGCGCGGCTGGGCCGGGCGCGACTGATCGACAATCTTCGCACTCCGGGAGGTTGAATGCGCGATCACCCACGGCGCGGCAGCGCGTGGCGGGCAGCGATGCGGTTCTGGCTGCTGGGTGCGAGCGCAGCGTTGGCTCTGGCCTCGATCGCGGCGGCGGCGGTGCGGCCGTTCACTGCCACCGATCTGGTGCTGCTCGAGCGGGTATCGGATCCGCGCATGTCACCCGATGGCCACTGGGTGGCATATCAGTTGTTCGAGACCGACCTGGCTGCCAACCGGGGCACGAGCAGTCTGTGGCTGGCACCGGTGCCGGAGGCCAACGGCCCGGGCTCCGAACCGCACGTCACGCGCCGCGTCACGGCTCCCGGTGTCTCGAGCTATGCGCCGCGCTGGCGCGGCGATGGCAAGCTGCTGTTCTTTCTGTCCACGCGCTCGGGTAGCTCGCAGGTCTGGCGCCTCGATGTTGCGGGCGGGGAGGCGCAAGCGGTCACGCACGCACCGCTCGATGTGGGCAGTTTCATGGTTGCGCCCGACGGCAAGCACCTGGTGGTGTCCATGAACGTGTTTCCCGATTGCGATAACCTCGAGTGCACCACCCGCCGTCTGGAAGAGCGTGCCAGGCAGAAGGACAGCGGGCGGCTGTTCGATCACCTTTTCATCCGACACTGGGACGCCTGGGCGGATGGAACGCGATCGCAGCTGTTTGTATACGCGCTCGATGAGCAAGGCATCGCCGGCGGCGCGCCGGTGTGGATTACCCATGGCATCGACGCCGATGTGCCCTCCAAGCCGTTTGGCGATGACAGCGAGTGGAGCTTCACGCCCGATAGCCGCGAGCTGATCTTCGGCGCCAGAATCGCCGGCGTCAGCGAACCCTGGAGCACCAACTTCGATTTGTATCTGGTCGGCATCGACGGCTCGGCGGCGCCGCGCAATCTGACCGCCGCGAATGCGGCCTGGGATGCCGGCCCTGCGGTATCGCCCGACGGCAAGATCCTGGCCTACCGGGCCATGAAGCGACCCGAGTCCGAATCCGACCGTTTCGGCATTATGCTTAAGGATCTCGCCAGCGGTGACACACGCGAGCTGCTGCCCGACTGGGATCGATCGGCCCAGACACTGCGCTGGGGCAGCGATGGCAGGTACCTGTACACCACCGCCAATGAGAACGGACAGCGGCGCCTGTTCGCCATCGATGTCATGCATACGCATGTGCTGCCGCTGACGCAGGTCGGTACCGTGCGCGGCTTCGATGTCGGCCGTAACGGCATCGTCTATGCACTCGATTCGCTGGCGGCCCCGGCGCAACTGTTCCACATCGATCTGCATTCGGGGCGGGTGGTGCAATTCACGCATCACAACCATGACAAGCTGGCTGCTTTGGCCCTGGGCAGCTACCAGCAATTCGCCTTTCAGGGCTGGAATAACGAGACCGTGCACGGTTACATCGTCAAACCGGTCGGTTTTGAGCCGGGCCGCAAGTATCCGGTGGCGCTGCTGGTTCATGGCGGCCCGGAAGGTTCGTTGGCGAACGAATTCCATTTTCTCTGGAACCCGCAGACCTATGCCGGCGCGGGCTATGCCGTGGTCATCATCGATTTTCACGGCTCGGTGGGTTATGGGCAGGCGTTCACCGACTCGATCCGCGGCCACTGGGGCGATCGCCCGCTCGAGGATCTGCAGAAGGGCTGGAGCTACGCGCTGGGCGCATTCCCATTTCTCGACGGCACGCGCGCCTGTGCGCTCGGAGGCAGCTACGGCGGCTATATGATCAATTGGATCGAGGGCAACTGGCGCGCCGGCGCGGCCGGTCCGTGGAAGTGCCTGGTCACACATGACGGCATATTCGACTCTCGCATGATGTATTACAGCACCGAGGAGCTGTGGTTCGAAGAGTGGGAACACGAGGGCAGCGCATTCGCGGCGCCGCAGAATTTCGAGCGCTTCAATCCTGCGGACCATGTCGCCGATTGGGCAGTGCCGATGCTGGTCATTCATGGCGCCCAGGACTTCCGTGTGCCGCTCGAGCAGGGCATCGCCGCCTTTACGGCCTTGCAGCGGCGCGGTATCGCCAGCAAATTTCTATATTTTCCCGACGAAAATCACTGGGTGCTCAAGCCCCAGGACGCCGTGCGCTGGCATCAGGAGGTCGAAGCGTGGCTCAAGAGATGGACGCCCGCGCCGTAGCCGCCCGCGCCACGTGGGCCTGCAGCGCCCATTGCACGTGCTCGCGCACCAGCGCGCAAGGCTCCTCGCGCCGGCTGCGCAACGCCGCCAACACCTCATCGCTGCTCGCGGCATTTCCCAGGGCGACCGCGATATTGCGCAGCCAGCGTTGGTAGCCGATGCGAAAGATGGCCGAGCCGCGCATGCGCTCATTGAATTGCGCGGCGCTCCAGGCGAACAGCTCCGCCAGCCGCGGCGCATCCAGATCATGGCGAACGCGGAAGTCGGGATGCGCCGCAGCGCTTGCGAATTTGTTCCACGGGCACACCAGCTGGCAGTCGTCGCAGCCATAGATGCGATTACCGACTGCAGCGCGCAGCGCCAGCGGAATGGGGCCCTCCAGTTCTATGGTCAGGTACGAAATGCAACGGCGCGCATCCAGCTGATAGGGCGCGACGATGGCTCCGGTCGGACAAGCCGGTATGCAGGCCGTGCAGCTGCCGCAGTGCGCGCTGGCCGGCGCATCCACCGGCAGCGGCAAATCGGTAAAAATCTCGCCGAGAAAAAACCAGGATCCGGCATCGCGTGCGATCAGGTTGGTGTGCTTACCGATCCAGCCCAGACCGGCATTGCGGGCCAGCGCCTTCTCGAGTACCGGCGCACTGTCGGCGAACACGCGATAACCGTGCGGACCAGCGAGTCCGGCGATGGCCTCGGCCAGGGCGCGCAGGGCCTTGCGCATGAGCTTGTGGTAGTCGCGGCCAAGTGCATAGCGCGACACGTAGGCACTTTCAGAGTGCGCGAGCACTTGTGCGGCCGGCCGGGCATCGCCGGGCCAATAGTTCATGCGCGCGGAGATCACCCGCACCGTGCCGGGCAGCAGCTGCCCCGGGCGGGTGCGCAGCCGGCCATGCCGGGCCATGTAGTTCATGGATCCATGCCAGCCGCGCGCCAGCCAGTGTTCGAGGTGGCGCTCGTCCTCGGTCAGTTCAACATCGGCAATGCCGATGGCATCGAAACCCAACGAGCGCGCCGCCTGTTCGATCGCGCTACGCAGCGTCGGCGCTGCAGGGGTTAACTGATCCATGGGAGTGCCGATACGCCCAGTATAATCGCTCGATGTCATCAAGCAGCGTGCTGTATTCAGCCGCGCAAGTGCGCGCACTCGATGCTTATGCGATCGCGCAAGGCACCGACGGCTATACATTAATGCGGCGGGCGGCCGAGGCGGCGCTGCGCGCGATGCGCAGCCGCTGGCCCACGGCAATGCGCATCACGATCATCACCGGCGGTGGCAACAATGGCGGCGACGGCTACGTGCTGGCGCGATTCGCGCAAGCTGCGGGACTGGCCGCCGCAGTGCTGGCGGTGGTGCCGCCAGCGGCGTTGCGCGGCGATGCCCAGCGGGCCTGCGAGGATTTTCGTGCCAGCGGCGGCCGCATCCTCGGTTACGAGCCGCAGCTGCTTGGCGCCAGCGACGTCATCGTCGATGCGCTGCTCGGAACCGGGCTGCGCGAGCCTGTTCGGCCGGCGATGGCGCAGGCCATTCATGCCATCAATGCCAGTGAGCTTCCGGTATTTTCGCTGGATCTGCCCTCGGGTTTGAACGCCGATAGCGGCGCGGTCATGGGCGCTGCCGTCAACGCGGATTGCACCATCAGCTTCGTGGCGCTCAAGACCGGATTGTTTCTGGGCGCCGGTCCCGATCACGTCGGCCGGTTGATCTTTGACGATCTCGAGGTGTCTGCGCCCCAGGAGCCGCGTTTTCATCCGTTGCTGGAACGACTCAGTGAGAGCGAGATCAGCCGCACCTTGCCGCCGCGCCAGCGCGAGGCCAACAAAGGCGATTTCGGCCGAATCCTGATCGTCGGCGGCGGCCCGGGCATGCCCGGTGCAGTCCGGCTTGCTGGCGAGAGCTGCCTGCGGGTGGGCGCCGGACTGGTGAGCGTTGCCACCTGCCGCGACAACCTGACTGCAATTGCTGCAGGCCGTCCGGAACTGATCGTACACGCCGTTGAAGCGGCGGCGGCGCTCGAGCCGTTACTGGCCACGGCGGACGTGGTGGCGGTTGGACCGGGGCTTGGACAATCTTCCTGGGCGCTCGCGATGCTCGAGAGCGTCCTGGCCTCCCGCAAGCCGCTGGTCATCGATGCCGACGCCTTGAATCTGCTGGCAAAGAGCGCGTGCGCGGCACCGGCGCGCTCGGTGCTCACGCCGCACCCGGGCGAAGCGGGGCGGCTGTTGGGCAGCGACGCGGCGGCGATTCAGTCCGACCGCATGGCCGCATTGCATGCGCTGCAGGCACGACATCCCGGCTCGGTGATTGTGCTCAAAGGTGCCGGCACCTTGATCGGCGCCGAGGGGCACATTCCGGCGATCTGCGAGCGCGGCAACCCCGCCATGGCCGCGCCGGGCATGGGAGATGTTCTGACCGGCGCGATCGCGGGCATCCTGGGGCAATGCCGTGACCCGTGGCGCGCCGCACGCGCCGGCGTGCTGGCGCACGCGCTGGGGGGCGATGAGCTCGCGCGTGATCGCGCTCGCGGCATACTGGCCTTGGAGCTGGCCGAGACCATGAGCCGCTGGGTCAATCTGTAGCGTGGACGGCCTATGGTGGCTGAGTTCGGAAGCGCACACGGCGCGGCTCGCGGCTGCAGTGGGCGGCACTTGTCCCTGGCAGCAGGCAGGGCCGCGGTTGCTGTTTCTTTCCGGCGAACTCGGCGCCGGCAAGACCACGCTGGCGGCCGCACTGCTCGAGTCGCTGGGCGCACAGGAGACGGTACGCAGTCCCAGCTATGCCCTGATCGAGACCTATAGTCTGCCCGCGGGTCTGGCCGTGCACCTCGACTGCTATCGCCTGGGCGATGCGCGAGAGCTGGAGCAGCTCGGACTGCGCGACTACTTCACGGACCGGACACTATGGCTGGTTGAATGGCCTGAGCGCGTGGCTGGCGCATTGCCGGTGCCTGACCTGGCGCTGCGCCTGGAACTGGCCGGCGAGGGGCGATCCTGCCGGATCGAGGCACGAACCAGCATAGGCCAGGGGTGGCTGGCGCTGGTCAGACAGCAACTCCCAAGCCAGAGCTGAAATGAGCTTACTGACGTATCTCGCTAATAAAGCTTGAAATATCGGCCAGATCGCCTTAGATTCCCGAGCGCCAACGGGGAGGTGCGTCCGGTGATGCGTGGTATTGGGACGGTGGGATCGAGTGCGACATATCTGGCTGCGGCCGCCGTTTTGCTGGGCGCGCTGTGCCAGAGCGGTAATGCTTCCGCGGGCCAGCATTTGGGCGTCGGCCCGGTTCAGTTGCAGCACATTGCACTGCAGAGTAGCCCGGGAACTGCGGTACTCATGCTCTCGTTCACGGGGCCCGTGGCTCAACACGTGTTCCGATTGCACGATCCCGAACGCGTGGTCATCGATCTGCCCGACACGCGCCGCATCGCTTCATTGCCGTCGCCCCCGGCCGGCGGCGTCGTGACCGCGATGCGCTCGGGACCGCAGGCGCCACGCGGCCTCAGACTGGTGCTGGACTTGAGTTCGCCCATGCAGTGGCAGCAGCAGCAAGTGGCGCAGGCTGGCGCCTGGCAACTGCGCATCGCGCTGCAATCGAGCGTGGCGCCGGCACCGGCACTGGCGCCGGCATTGACGCCGCCTGCTCCGCCAGCGCCGCGCGTGGGCGCAGCGCCTGAACTGAGCGTTCGCGCCGCGCACGCTCCGAGCGGTAACGAGCGCGCTGTGGTCATCGCTGTGGATGCAGGCCACGGCGGTGATGACCCCGGCGCCACCGGACAGAGCGGTACCCACGAAAAGGATGTCACGCTGGCGATCGCCCGCGCGCTCGCGGCGCGCATCAATCGCGAACCCGGCATGCGCGCGGTACTCACGCGCGATGGCGACTACTTCGTGGATTTGCTCGAGCGCCGGGAGCGCGCCAGCGCCGCGCACGCCGATATGTTCGTATCGATCCACGCCGATGCCATCCGTGATCGCTCGGTGTCGGGGGCCTCGGTATATGTGCTCTCGGAGCGCGGTGCTTCGAGCCAGGCGGCGAAGATTCTGGCCGAACAGCAGAACGCTGCCGACCTGAAGGGTGGCATTTCGTTGGCCGAGCAAAAGCCGGAGTTGCGCTCGATACTGCTGAACCTGGCGCAGAGCGAGAATATCGGCGGCAGTTCCGAGGCTGCCGATCGTGTGCTGACGGCTTTGGACGGGGTCGGCGCAGTGCGTAAGCGCGAAGTGCAACAGGCGGCGTTTGTGGTGCTCAAGTCACCCGACATCCCGTCGATGCTGGTCGAGACCGCATACATCTCCAACCCCGCCGAAGAGCGCTCGCTGCGTAACCCGGCGCAGCAGCAGCGACTGGCGGAAGCCATCTTCAGCGGCGTCGGCAGCTACTTCAAAAAGTTTCCGCCCGAGGGCAGCCTGTTTGCGCATTTGCACGAACAGGGTGGTGCGGCGACCGAGGCGCTCGCTCGCAGCCGCTCCTGAAGCGAGCGTGCGTGTACACTGCGGGACTTTGCAGTGTACGGGGCCGGCATGCCGATCCGGGTCCTTCCTCCCAACCTGATCGATCAAATCGCGGCCGGCGAGGTCATTGAACGCCCGGCTTCGGTGGTCAAAGAACTGTTTGAGAATGCACTCGATGCCGGCGCGCGCCGCATCGACATCGATATTGAGCGTGCCGGCCTGGGACTGATCCGTGTGCGCGACGATGGCTGTGGCCTGGCGCCGCACGAGTTGCCGCTGGCCCTGGAACGCCATGCCACCAGCAAGATCGCGACGCTCGAGGATCTGGAGGGTATCGCCAGCTTTGGCTTCAGGGGCGAGGCGCTGCCGTCGATCGCCTCGGTGGCGCGGCTGCGCGTGTTATCGCGGCGTGCCGATCTCGAGCAGGCTTGGGAACTTGGCGTGGAAGGCGGCGTTCAATCACCACTGAAGCCCGCCGCGCATCCGGTGGGCACCAGTCTGGAAGTGCGCGATCTGTTCTACAACGTGCCCGCCCGGCGCAAATTCGTGCGCACTGCCAGCACCGAATTCGGCCATATACTGCGCCAGGTCGAGCGCCTGGCGCTCGGCGCCAATTCGGTCGCTGTGCGACTGCGCCATAACGGCCGCGAGATCCTCAATCTGCCGGCCGCCGATCAAATGCAAGCCATTGAGCAGCGTCTGGATCGCATTGTCGGCGCTGACTTTCGCGGCCGCGCCTTGCGCATCGAGCTGGGCGGCCCAGTGGCTCTGTCCGGCTGGCTCGGTCTGCCCACCGCAGCCCGCGCGCAGGCGGACCTGCAGTTCTGGTTCGTGAATGGACGCGCGGTGCGCGACCGTGTGCTCGGTAATGCCGTGCGGCTCGGGTTTCGGGATGTGCTCTATCAGGGCCGTCATCCCAGTTATGTGCTGTACCTGACGCTCGATCCGCGGCAGATCGATGTCAACGCACACCCGACCAAGCTCGAACTGCGCTTTCGCGACAGCCGCGCGGTGCATGACGGCGTATTTCGCAGCATCGAGGCGGCGCTGGCGCATACCAGGCCATCGGCGAGCATGCCGGCCGCGACGGGCATTGAACATGGCGGCGAGTGGCCGGCTGCCGCGCCGGCGACGCGCGCGTTCGGCTTCGAACCTGCCTCGGGCGGCGAGGGCAATGGCGCGTGGACCGGCGCAGGCGCCTTCGCGCGCAGCAGTTTCGCGGCCGTGCAGGCGCTCGCGGTCGCCGAAGCCGACACGCAGACTCAGCCACTCGGCGTGCCGATCGCGCAGCTGCATGGCCTGTACATCCTGGCGCAGAACCGCGAGGGGCTGATCGTGATCGATACCCACGCAGCCCATGAGCGCGTGCTGTACGAACAGCTCAAGTCGCAGTACGAGGCCGCAACGCCGGCCGCGCAGATGCTGCTCGAACCGCTGCAGCTGGCCGCGGCGGAGCATGAGATCGAAGCGCTGCTGCTCGAGCGCGCCGATCTTGAACGACTTGGTTTTGAGCTCGAGCGCGATGGCCCCGAGCGCCTGCTGGTGCGCCGCGTACCGGCGCTGCTTGCGCGCGGCGATGCCACGAGCCTGCTGGCGCAGCTGGCGCGCGAGCTGGCCGGCGGCGACAGCGCACCGCATCTGGACGGCGCTGCGCACCGTGTCCTGGGCAGTATCGCCTGTCGTGCGGCGATTCGCGGCCAACGCTCGCTGAGCCTGACCGAGATGGACGCCTTACTGCGGCAGATGGAGCAGACCGATCGCGCCAGCCAATGCAACCATGGACGGCCGACTTGGATGCGGCTGTCGCTGCGCGAGATCGATCAGCTGTTCCTGCGGGGACGCTGATGTGCCCGGCAGCGGCCATGCCGCTGCTGGTGGTTCTTACCGGACCCACCGGCAGCGGCAAGAGCGAGTGCGCGCTGCAGCTGGTGCAACATCTGAGCACGCGGCTGCCGGCGGAGATCGTGAGCGTCGACTCGGCGCAGGTCTACCGCGGCATGGATATAGGCACGGCCAAGCCCTACAGCGCCACGCGAGCTCGTGTGGCGCATCATCTGCTTGATATTCGCGATCCGGCGCAGAGCTACTCGGCGGGCGATTTTGTGCGCGACGCGCGCGCGGCAATTGCCGCCATTCATGCGCGCGGCGCGCTGCCATTGCTGGTCGGGGGCACCATGCTGTACCTGCAGGCATTGCGCGAGGGTCTGGCAAAGCTGCCGCCGGCATCGCCCGAGATCCGGCGCCAGATCGATGCGCTGGCCGCCGCCGACGGCTGGCCGGCAGTGCATGCGCAATTGGCGCTCGTGGACCGCGCGGCGGCGGCGCGCATCGCGCCCCAGGATGCCCAACGGGTGCAACGCGCGCTCGAGGTCTATCGGCTCAGCGGCGTGCCCATCTCCGAGTGGCAGGCGCGCACTGAGGGCACCCGCACGCAGTATCGTTGGATGCGCTATGCGCTGTGGCCCGATTCGCGCGAGAACTTGCGCCGGCGATTGCACACGCGCTTCGACGCAATGTTGCGCGCCGGCCTGGTCGATGAAGTGCAGGGCTTGTACGCGCGCGCAGATCTGACGGCAGAGCACACCGCCATGCGTGCGGTCGGCTATCGACAATTGTGGCGCTACTGTGCCGGTCAAGTAGGGCTCGTGGAAGCTTCGGCCGCGGCCGTCGCGGCCAGCTCGCAACTGGCCAAGCGACAACTGACCTGGCTGCGCCGCGATCGGGATGTGACGCTGCTTGGCGACACCTCCGTAGGAGTTTTGGAAGCGCTTACCGCGAAGATTTGCGTCGCTGCGTGTGCATGACCGCTGCGGCGTGCGGTGTTAGAATCGTTCGCGATGTGTCGCATCCCCACGGGCTGTGCCGAAGTGGCAGTCCCCGCCTGATTTCGCACAGCTGTAGTTTAAAAGTAGAACCAGTTGAAAAATAAGGAGAAAGCAATGGCCAAAGGCCAATCTTTACAAGATCCCTTTCTGAACGCTCTACGCAAAGAACACGTCCCGGTATCGATTTACCTGGTTAACGGTATCAAGTTGCAGGGTCAAATCGATTCATTCGATCAATTCGTTGTGTTGCTCAAGAACACCGTCAGTCAGATGGTCTATAAGCACGCGATCTCCACCGTAGTGCCCGCGCGCGCCGTGCGTTTGGCAGTCGAAGAGGGCGCCACTGCGGAGACTGCGGCGGAGTGATGCGGCCAAACGGACAGAGGCATGTTCGAGCGCCCGCGCGCCACTGAGCGCGCAGTGCTCGTGCGCCTTGGGCTTGGCGCTGCAGTCAGGCCCGAGGATCTCGAGGAGTTTGAACAGCTGGCGCGCTCGGCGGGCGCCGAGCCTGTCGCCACCATTACCGGGCGCCGCGAGCGGCCGGATTCACGCTTTTTCGTCGGCACCGGAAAAGCGGATGAAATCGCCAACGCTGCGCGCACGCTGCAGGCCGAACTCATTCTGGTCGATCACCCGCTCTCGCCCAGTCAGCAACGCAATCTCGAGCACCTCAGCGGCGTGCGCGTGTTGGACCGCAGCGGCCTGATCCTGGATATCTTTGCGCAACGCGCGCGCAGCTTCGAAGGCAAGCTCGAGGTCGAACTGGCGCAGCTCAAGCACCTGGCGAGCCGCTTGGTGCGCGGCTGGACTCACCTGGAACGGCAGAAGGGCGGGATCGGACTGCGTGGACCGGGTGAGACCCAGCTCGAGACCGATCGGCGATTGCTGGCCGCGCGCGTGCGCTCGCTGACGCGGCGGCTCGAGCGGCTCAAGCAGCAACGCGATACCGGCCGCAGTGCCCGCGCTGAGATTCCGATTCCGGCGGTGGCACTGGTGGGCTATACCAACGCCGGCAAATCCACGCTGTTTCGCGCCTTGACCGGCAGCGAGGTCTACGTCGCGGATAAACTCTTTGCGACGCTCGATCCGACGGTGCGGCGTCTGCGACTTCCGGGTGGCGCGGCCGTCGTGCTGGCCGATACCGTCGGCTTCATTCGCGAGCTGCCGCACGAGCTGATCGCAGCCTTCCAGTCCACCTTGCAGGAGGCGCGCAGCGCTCATTTGCTGCTGCATGTGGTGGATGCCTGCGACTCACGCCGCGACGAACACATCGAGCAGGTCGACAAGGTGCTGCAGGAGATTGGCGCCGGGGAGATTCCACAGCTGCGCGTGTATAACAAGATCGATCGCATCGGTGTGGATGCGCAGCTCGAACGCGATGCGCGCGGGCGTGCCGCCGCCGTCTGGATCGGTGCCGCCGCGGGAGCCGGGCTTGATCTGTTGCGCGATGCGATCTCTGAACGCCTGGAATTGCAGGTACAGCGGCTATGGCTGCACCTGCCGCCCGAGGCCGGAGCGTTGCGCGCGCGCCTGTATGCGGGCGGGGTGGTGCGCGATGAGCGTTCGCTGGAGGATGGTGCCAGCGAGCTGCTGGTGGATTTGCCGGCGGCCGAACTCGTGACCTGGGCTGCATTGCCCGGCGTACGCTTGCTCGAAGCGCAACCGCTGCCCGGTCTGGCCGCTTGTGCTGCCATCGAGCCATACCTAGAATCTGGCTCCGAGCCTCAGGCCATCACGGTGCCCTGCTGACCGCCCTCGGGCTCCGCAGAAACGCAGCTCCCTCATATGGCATGGAATCAACCCGGCGATGACAAGAAGCGGCCGGCGCCGCGTGGTGCGCCGGACAATGCATCGTTGGACGATCTGTTGCGACGCCTGCAGCGTCAGGTGCAGCGCCTTTGGCGTCCTGGCAGCAACCGCGGCACGGCGGCGTTGTCGCTGGCACTGCTGATCGTCGCGGTATGGTTGATCAGCGGTTACTACCAGATCGGTTCCTCCGAGCGCGGCGTGGTGCAGCGCTTCGGCCGGTTTGTCGGCATCGAGCAGCCCGGTCACGGCTGGCACTGGCCTTGGCCCATCGAAACATTGACCAAGGTCGATGTCGCGACCGTAGAGTCCGTGGATTCCAAGGCGCTCATGTTGACCGACGATCAGAGCCTGATCGATATCAGCTGGTCGTTGCAGTACCGGGTCAGCGATCCGGTGCGATTCCTGTTTCGGGTGCGCGAACCGCAGGAGAGCCTGCGTCAGGTCAGCGAAACGGTAATGCGTGAAATGATCGGCGGCAGCAGTTTGACCGCGCTGCTCGACGGGGAGGCGCGCCCACGGGTCGCTGCCGAAGCGCGCGCGCGTATTCAGCGAACTCTCGATAGCTATGCCGCGGGCGTCAATCTTGCGGGCGTGAATCTCGCCGACGTTCGCCTGCCCGAAGCAGTGCAGGCAGCGCAGCACGATGCCGTCAAAGCCGCGGAGGATCGGCAGCATGCCGTGGCCGATGCCCAGGCCTATGCCAACGACATCGTGCCGAAGGCGCAAAGTGCGGCGCAGCGCCAGTTAACCGACGCTCAGGTGTACGCCGCCCAGACGCGCGCCGCGGCAGACGGTGAGGCGCAGCGCTTCACACAATTGGCGCAGGCCTACGCCCGCGCACCCGAGATCACACGCACGCGCATGTATATCGACACCGTGGAAAACATCCTGTCGCATGCGCATAAGATCATCCTCGACACCAAGAGCGGCACCGGCAACACGATTTATCTGCCGCTCGACAAGCTGGCCGAAGCCATACGCAGCAGTGCGCCAGCGACGCCCGCGACTGCGAGCGCCCCCACACCGCCGCCGGCGGCCGGCGCGGCCCCCAGCACCGCAGCCGATGCGTCCGAAGACGCTCGCGACCGCGAGCGGCCGCAGCGTTGATGGCCACGCGCGTATTCAGTGCGTTGGGTGTGCTGCTGCTCGCCGCGCTGCTGTGGCGCTCGGCATTCGTGGTCGATGAGGGCGAGGTGGCCTTGATCACGCGTTTCGGACAGATCCAGCCCGGCGATTACGGCCCCGGGGCGCATCTGAAATCCCCGCTCGCTCAGGTGCACAAGTTCGATCACCGGCTGATAACACGCTCCTACTCTGCTGAAGGATTTCTGTCGCAGGATCAAAAGGCGCTGAGCATCGACTTCTTTTTGAAATGGCGGCTGGTGAACCCCGCACGCTACTTTGAGGCTACCGGCGGCGATGAAGATGCCACCGCGGCGCGCCTGGCCGACATCGTGCGCGGCGACATCAAGTCGGCTGTGGCCGCTGCACCGCTCGCGGCGGACATCGCCGATACCCGGCTGGCGGCCGGTGCGCTGAACGCCAGCGCATTGCAAGCGCCCGCGGCGTTGCTCGGGGTGGAACTGGTGGACGCGCAGCTGCAACGCATCGATCTACCCGATGACCTGGCCAACGCCGCGTATCAACGCATGCAGCAAACCCTGCTTGCGCAGGCGCAGCAGCTGCGAACGCAGGGCGGCACGGAATCCGACAAGATCCGCGCCGATGCCGAACACAAGCGCGCCCAGACTCTGGCCGATGCCACGCGCGAGGCGCAGCACGTGCGCGGCGAAGCGGACGCGGCGGCGGCCGATGCCTACGCCAGAGCCTACGGTGCCAATCCGGAGTTCGCGGCCTTTTCCCACACTTTGCAGGCTTACAAGAGCTCCTTGGGCCGCGAAGGGGACGTTCTGGTGATATCGCCGGAAGGCGAGTTCTTCAAATATCTGCACAGCGCCAGCGGGCGCTAGCTGCTCTTCAGGGTGGACCGTGGGGCTCGACTGGACTGATTTCTTCGCCGCGCTGGCGCTCGTCTGCATCATCGAGGGCATCATGCCCTTCATCAACCCGCAGGGCATGAAGCGACTGTTGGCCAAACTCGCCGCCATGGAGGAGCGTGAACTGCGCCTGGGCGGCCTGTTCAGCATGGCCGTGGGTCTGGCCATCCTGTTTCTGGTGCGCTCCTGATGGGCCGTTTCGTCATTGTGATCGGCATGCAATGGGGCGACGAAGGCAAGGGCAAGGTCGTCGATCTGCTGACCGAGCGCGCCGCCGCGGTGGCGCGTTTCCAGGGCGGACACAACGCCGGTCATACCCTGGTCATCGACGGCCACAAGACCATCCTGTCGCTGATTCCCTCCGGCATCCTGCGGGAAGGGGTGCAATGTCTGATCGGCAACGGCGTCGTGCTGTCGCTCGAAGCGCTGTTTCGTGAATCGGAGATGCTGCGCGCGCAGGGCGTGCCGGTGTTCGACCGTCTGCGCATCTCTCCGGCCTGTCCGCTGATACTGCCCTCGCACGTGGCGCTCGACCGGGCGCGCGAGGCCGCGCGTGGGTTGAATGCCATCGGCACCACCGGCCGCGGTATCGGTCCGGCATACGAAGATAAGGTGGCGCGCCGCGCCGTGCGCGTGGCCGATCTGTTCCAGCGCGACCGATTCGCGGCCAAGCTCGGCGAGGTGCTCGATTTCCACAATTTTGTGCTGCAGCGCTATTTCGCGCAGCCGCCGGTGGATTTCCAGCGCACGCTCGATGAGCAACTGGAGTTTGTCGAGCGACTGCGGCCGCTGCTGCTGGATGTGACCGAGGCGCTGATGCGCTTGCGGGCACAGGGCGCCAACGTCATGTTCGAGGGCGCGCAGGGGGCGATGCTCGACGTCGATGTCGGCACTTATCCGTTCGTCACCTCTTCGAATACCACCGCCGGCGGCGCCGCGACCGGCACCGGCATCGGGCCTTGCGCGTTCGATCATGTGCTGGGGATCGTGAAGGCGTACACCACACGCGTGGGCGCCGGACCGTTTCCAACCGAGTTGTTCGACGACGACGGCGAGCATCTGTCACGCGTTGGACATGAGTTCGGCTCGGTTACCGGCCGCCGCCGGCGTTGCGGTTGGTTTGACGCCGTGGCGCTGCGCCGCTCGATCGTGCACTCGAGCGTCTCAGGTCTGTGCATGACCAAACTCGATGTTCTGGACGGCCTCGAAATCATCCGCATCTGCGTGGGTTACCGGGTGCGCGGGGAGACGCTGCCGGGACCGCCGCTGTTCGCCGACGCTTACGCCGATGTCGAGCCAGTGTATGAGGAGATGCCGGGATGGCAGGACAGCACCGTGGGGCTGCGCGAACACAGCGCGCTGCCACTCAATGCGCGGCGCTATCTCGAGCGTATTCAGGAATTGGTCGAGGTGCCGCTGGATCTGATATCCACCGGTCCGGATCGGGAGCAGACCATCGTCTTGCGCCACCCGTTCGATAGTTGACCCGCGGCGTGCACAGGCGGCCGCGACAGGAACGTTAAGTTACTGAAAGATGGGTCAATATATGCACGTCGGCGCAGGCGTTGCCAGCTCGGCTTCGGTGCGGCCGCTGCGCTGCAGCCGAACCGGGGGCGGCTGGAATGTCGGCGTAGCCGCTGCCATAATCGCGCGGTCGCTGCACGCTGGATCGAAAAATTATGCGGTATGGCTTGCAGTGATCGGCATCCGTCCACATCATTCCTTTGACCGCCACGGCCGGTCGTTGAGCGGACGCTTTTGGCCTTAATTGTTCGCGCAAACGCGATGTCGAGCCGTAGGTATTCTGGCCCGCCGCACCGTACTCAAGGAGCAAACCGATGGATGTCCGCGCCGCGATTGCCTTCGAAGCTGGTAAGCCGCTGACGATCGAAACCGTACAGCTGGCCGGCCCCAAGGCCGGGGAAGTATTGGTGGAGATCAAGGCTACCGGCATCTGCCATACCGACAAATACACGCTCTCGGGCGCGGACCCCGAGGGGCTGTTTCCCAGCATCCTCGGACACGAGGGTGCGGGCATCGTGGTCGAGGTGGGCGCCGGCGTGAAATCGCTGAAGGTCGGCGATCACGTCATTCCGCTGTACACGCCCGAATGCCGCGAGTGTAAATCCTGCACCAGCCACAAGACCAACCTGTGCACGCAGATTCGCGCCACGCAGGGCAAGGGTCTGATGCCCGATGGCACCAGCCGCTTCTCGTACAAGGGCAAGCCGGTGCTGCATTACATGGGCTGCTCCACATTCGCCAATTACACCGTGGTGCCGGAGATTGCGCTGGCCAAGGTGCGCGAGGACGCGCCGTTCGAGAAGATCTGCTACATCGGCTGCGGTGTCACGACCGGCATTGGAGCGGTGATCTGGACCGCCAAGGTTGAGCCGGGCGCCAACGTGGTGGTGTTCGGCTTGGGCGGCATTGGCCTGAATGTGATTCAGGGCGCGAAGATGGCCGGCGCCGGCAAGATCGTCGGCGTGGACCTCAACAATGGCCGCGAGGCGCTGGCGCGCAAGTTCGGCCTGACTCATTTTGTGAATCCCAAGGAGATCAAGGGCGACATCGTGCCCCATCTGGTTGAGTTGACCGGGGGCGGCGCCGACTACAGCTTTGAATGTGTGGGCAGCCCGACGCTCATGCGCCAGGCGCTCGAGTGCTGTCATCGGGGTTGGGGGGTCTCGACCATCATCGGTGTCGCGGCCTCGGGTCAGGAGATCTCGACCCGGCCGTTCCAGCTGGTCACGGGGCGGCGCTGGCAGGGTACGGCGTTTGGCGGTTGCCGCGGGCGCACGCAGGTGCCGGGAATCGTCGACTGGTACATGGACAAGAAGATCAACATCGACGATCTGATCACCCACACACTGCCGTTGGAGCGCATCAACGAAGGCTTCGATCTGATGACCAAGGGCGAGTCGATCCGCACGGTCGTCATTTACTGATCGCCGGAGCACGGACATCGTGCAGCGGCAGCCGGGGGGGAAGGCGCACGGACAAGCGTAGCCATGAAACTTGATGACATGATCGCCTTCGACGTGCATACGCACGCGGAGGTGTCGTGTCGGCAGCCCGCGGACCCCGAGTGGCAGATCTACGAGGATGCGGCCGGCATCTACTTCAAGGCCGGCAAACGCCCGACCATTGCCGAGACTGTGGCCTACTACCGCGAGCGCAGGATCGGTCTGGTCATGTTCACGGTGGATTCCGAGGCACAGCTGGGCGTGCGGCGCATTGCCAATGAGGAAGTGGCCGACGCCGCGCGCGAAAACAGCGACATGATGATCGCCTTCGCCAGCATCGATCCTCACAAGGGCCGCATGGGGGTACTCGAAGCCCGGCGCCTGATCGCCGATGGCGTGATCAAGGGCTTCAAGTTTCATCCCACGGTGCAGGGGTTTTTCCCCAACGACCGCCTGGCCTATGGGCTCTATGAGGTCATCGCCGAGCACAAGTTGCCGGCAATATTTCACAGCGGGCATTCGGGCATCGGTACCGGCATGCGCGGCGGCGGCGGCCTGCGTCTGAAGTATTCCAACCCGATTCACATCGATGATGTGGCCGTGGATTTCCCGGACATGACCATCATCATCGCGCATCCGTCGTGGCCGTGGCAGGACGAGGCGTTGTCGGTGTGCCTGCACAAGCCGAACGTTTATATCGACCTGTCGGGTTGGTCGCCGAAGTATTTCCCGCCGCAGCTGGTGCGGTATGCCAACGGGCAGCTCAAGCACAAGATGCTGTTCGGTTCGGATTTTCCGCTGATCACACCCGACCGTTGGATCAGCGATTTCAATGAGGCGCCTTTCAAGCCCGAGGTGCGTGAGCTGATCCTGAAAGGCAACGCGATCAGGGCGCTGAACTTAAGCGCGACATGAGCGAGGCGAAATTCCACTGGGACGATCCGCTGCAGCTCGAACAGCAGCTGAGCGACGAGGAGCGAATGGTGCGGGATGCCGCACGTGATTACGCACAGTCGGCGCTGGTGCCGCGCGTGCTTGAGGCGTTTCGTCATGAACGTACCGATGTCGCGATTTTCCGTGAGATGGGCGCGCTGGGCATGCTCGGCTCGACACTGGATCCGCAGTACGGCGGCGCGGGTCTGAACCAGGTCAGCTATGGCCTGGTTGCGCGCGAGATCGAGCGCATCGATTCGGGTTTCCGATCGATGATGAGTGTGCAGTCGTCACTGGTGATAGTGCCGATATTCGCCTTTGGCACCGAGGCGCAGCGACGCAAGTGGCTGCCGCCGCTGGCGCGTGGCGAATTGATCGGCTGCTTCGGCCTCACGGAGCCCGGCCACGGTTCCGATCCGGGGGGCATGATCACGCGCGCGCACCGCGTCGCCGATGGTTACCGGCTGACGGGCTCGAAGACCTGGATCACCAATAGCCCGATTGCGGACCTGTTCGTGGTCTGGGCCAAGACCGATGACGGCGAAATCCGCGGCTTCGTGCTCGAAAAGGGCAGCAAGGGACTGTCGGCGCCGGCGCTGCACGGCAAAGTGGGGTTGCGCACCTCGGTGACCGGTCAGATCGTCATGGACGAGGTCTGGGCGCCCGAAGAGAGCTTGCTGCCCGGTGCTGCGGGTCTCAAAGGTCCGTTCACGTGCCTGAATTCGGCGCGCTACGGCATCGCCTGGGGAGCTTTGGGCGCGGCAGAATACTGCTGGCACACGGCGCGGCAGTACGTGCTCGATCGCCATCAGTTCGGCCGGCCGCTGGCGGCCAATCAGCTGGTGCAGAAAAAGCTCGCCGACATGCAAACCGAAATCACGCTCGGACTGCAGGCCTGTCTGCGCTTCGGCCGCATGAAGGATGAGGGCAGTGCGTCGCCGGAAATCACCTCGTTACTCAAGCGCAATTCCTGCGGCAAGGCACTCGAGATCGCCCGCGTGGCGCGCGACATGCTCGGCGGCAATGGCATTTCCGACGAGTTCGGTGTGATCCGCCACCTGGTCAACCTCGAGGTGGTGAACACCTACGAGGGTACCCATGACATTCACGCCCTGATCCTCGGGCGCGCCCAAACCGGTATCCAGGCGTTCTGTTAGTTTGCGTGCGCCTGCGCGGTCCTACTAGGGGTTCGGCGCGTCCTTGAGCGCCTCGACCTGGATCGCCAGCGTTACCTTACCGGTCGGAATCGAGGCCGGGACGCCGTAACCAATGCCGAAATCGCTCCGGTCGATCTCGGCGCTGGCGTCCGCTCCGCAGACTTCGCGCTTGAACACGGGATGCACGATGCATTTGAATGAGGCGATCTTGAGCACTACGGGTTTGGTCACTCCGTGCAAGGTCAGGCTGCCATGCACGCTCACGGGCGTGTCGCCGTCGAAGTCGATGCTGCTGCTCTGGTAGCTCGCGGTCGGAAATTTCTCGACATCGAACATGTCGGCGCTCTTAGCGTGGGTGTTCATCTTCTCGTGTCCGAAGTCGATCGACGTGGTGTCGATGGTGATGTTGACGCTGCCGGTCCGGGCCGCGCGATCCAGCGTAACCGTACCGCTCGATCGGTCGAATTTACCGCGCCAGAATGAGATGCCGGCAATGTGCGGCGCCTGGAAACTTGGGTAGGTATGGTTGGGATCGATGGTGTAGTGCTCAACGGCGGCACCGGCATCGAACGCCAGCAGCACGGTGAATGCGGCGCAGAGTTTGATCAGCATTATTCATGAGCTCCAGGGTGAGGATGGGATTGCGGGCGCGCCCGGTGCGGTTGGCCGCAGCATAGAAGAAAGTCTAAAAGCTGAATAGGTGGCATAATCTTTGCGCGCACTTTCACGCCTTACCGGTGTAATTCGAGGAACTTCATGGTGGTCACGGCCGCTCCGGGATCGATGCTGCGAACCGCAGTCGCCAGCGAGCGACCGTTGCAGGTCGTGGGTACGATCAATGCCTATACCGCGCGTCTGGCGCAAGCCTGCGGCTATCGCGCGATCTATCTGTCGGGCGGGGGAGTGGCTGCGAATTCGCTCGGACTGCCGGATCTGGGCATCAGCACCATGGACGACGTGCTGACCGACATACGCCGCATCACCGACGCCTCGGCATTGCCGCTATTGGTCGATGCCGATACCGGTTGGGGCGGCGCCTTCAATATCGCGCGCACGGTCAAGTCCTTCATCAAATTCGGCGCGGCTGGGCTGCACATCGAAGATCAGGTGCAGTCCAAGCGCTGCGGCCACCGGCCCGGCAAGGAGATCGTCGCGCAGCAGGAGATGGTCGACCGCATCAAGGCGGCCGTGGATGCGCGCACCGATGCGAGTTTCGTGATCATGGCACGCACCGATGCGCTGGCGGTCGACGGGCTGGAGCGTGCCATCGAACGCGCGGTGGCCTGCGTGGAGGCGGGTGCGGATATGATTTTTCCCGAGGCGATGACCGAACTGGCCATGTATCGGCAGTTCAAGGATGCCGTCAAAGTGCCGGTTCTGGCCAATATCACCGAATTCGGTCAAACGCCGCTGTATACGCGCGATGAACTGCGTACGGTGGGCGTGGATATCGTGCTGCACTGCTGTTCGGCCTATCGGGCCATGAATGCAGCGGCGCTCGCGACCTATCAGGCGATCCGCCGTGACGGCACGCAGAAAAATGTGCTGGCGTCGATGCAGACACGCGTCGATCTGTACAGCTATCTCGATTATCACGCCTATGAGGACAAGCTGAACCAGCTGTTCGCTCAGCAAGGACCAGAGCGATGAATGAAGCCGCAACGGCTCCCAAACCCAAGAAATCCGTAGCCCTGTCGGGGGTGGTCGCGGGCAACACCGCGCTGTGCTCGGTGGGGCGCAGCGGCAATGACCTGCATTACCGCGGCTACGACATTCTCGAGATCGCCAACACCTGCGAATTCGAGGAGATCGCATACCTTTTGATCCACGAGAAGCTGCCCAATGTACGCGAGCTGGCGGCCTATCGCCGCAAACTCGCCGGGCTGCGCGGGCTGCCCGCTGCGCTCAAGAGCATACTCGAGAATCTGCCCGGCTCCAGCGCGCCCATGGACGTGTTGCGCACCGGCGTGTCGGCGCTGGGATGCATTGCACCGGAGCGGGCCGATCATGCGATCGAGGGCGCGCGCGATCTGGCCGATCGGCTGCTGGCCTGCCTGGGATCGATGCTGTGCTACTGGTACCATTTCAGCCGCGAGCAGCGGCGCATTGAAGTGGAAACGGACGATGAGTCCATCGGCGCGCATTTCCTGCATCTGCTGCACGGTCGCAAGCCCTCGGACGAGTGGGTCAGGGCCATGCACACCTCGCTGATTCTGTATGCCGAACATGAGTTCAATGCCTCGACCTTCACCGCGCGCGTGATAGCCGGCACCGGCTCGGATCTGTATTCGTCGATCACGGGGGCCATCGGCGCGCTGCGCGGCCCCAAGCACGGCGGGGCCAATGAGGAGGCGTTTGAAATTCAGAGCCGCTATAAGACTGCTGACGAAGCCGAAGCGGATATCCGGCGGCGCGTGTCCAACAGGGAAGTCATTATCGGCTTCGGCCATCCGGTGTACACCATCGCTGATCCGCGCAATGTCATCATCAAGGACGTGGCGCAGAGCCTGGCGCACGAGCCGGCCGCAGCCAATCTGTTTGCGATCGCGGCGCGTCTGGAGAGTGTCATGAAGGACACCAAGAACCTGTTTCCGAATCTGGACTGGTTCTCGGCAGTGTCCTATCACCTCATGGGTGTACCGACGGCGATGTTCACGCCATTGTTCGTGATTGCGCGCACCACCGGGTGGGCGGCACATATCATCGAGCAGCGGCTGGACGGCAAGATCATCCGTCCAAGCGCCAACTACATCGGGCCCGAAGATCAGAAGTTCGTACCGCTGGCGCAGCGGCCCTGAGCCCATGTCTGCCGACAGCAAATCCGCCGAGCGCCCCGATCCCGATGCGGTACTGGTGGCCATCGCCGAATACGCGTTGAGCTACCGGGTCCGGAGCGAGGCGGCCTATCAGACCGCCTACTACTGCCTGCTGGACACGCTGGCGTGCGGTTTTCAGGAGCTGCGCTATCCGGCCTGCACCAAGCTGCTCGGTCCGGTTGTGCCGGGCGCCACGCTCAAAGGTGGCGCGCGCGTACCCGGAACGGCCTTCGAGCTCGATCCCATCAATGCGGCATTCAACATCGGCGCCATGGTGCGCTGGTTGGACTTCAACGACACCTGGCTCGCGGCGGAATGGGGTCATCCGTCCGACAATCTCGGCGGCATTCTGGCCGTGGCCGATTATCTGTCGCGTAACGGCAAGGCGCTCAGCGTACGCGACCTGCTGATCAGCATGATCAAGGCGCATGAGATCCAGGGCGTGCTGGCGCTGGAGAACAGTTTCAACCGCGTCGGCCTCGATCATGTGTTGCTGGTGCGTGTGGCGTCGACCGCGGTGCTGACGGCCATGCTCGGCGGTACCCGCGAGCAGATCATCAACGCGGTGTCCAATGCCTGGGTCGACGGCGGCGCGCTGCGCACCTATCGGCACGCGCCCAACACCGGTTCGCGCAAAAGCTGGGCCGCCGGGGATGCGACCAGCCGCGCGGTGCGCCTCGCCTTGTTCGCGCTCAAGGGTGAGATGGGCTACCCGTCGGCGCTGACGGCGAAAACCTGGGGATTCGAGGATGCGCTGTTTCGTGGCAAATCCATCCAATTGCCGCAGGCCCTGGGCAGCTACGTGATGGAGAACATCCTGTTCAAGATCTCCTACCCGGCCGAGTTCCACGCTCAGACCGCGGTCGAGGCGGCCATGAGCCTGCACCCTCAGGTCAAGGACAAGCTCGATCAGGTGGAGAGGGTATCGATAGAGACCCAGGAACCGGGCGTGCGAATCATCGACAAGACCGGACCGCTGTCCAATCCGGCCGATCGCGATCACTGCATTCAATACATGGTGGCCATCCCATTGTTGTTGGGCCGGCTCACGGCGCACGACTACGAAGACGAGGTGGCTCTGGACTCGAGGGTGGACGCGCTGCGGCAGAAGATGGAGGTCACGGAGAACCCCAGCTTCACCAAGGATTACTACGATCCCGGCAAGCGCTACATCGGCAACGCTGTGCAGGTGTTTTTCAAGGACGGCAGCGCCAGCGCCCGGGTTTCGGTGGACTATCCGATCGGTCATCGCAAGCGACGCGCCGAAGGCATGCCGGTTCTGATCGGTAAATTCGAATCCAGCGTCAGCGCGCACTTCGAGCCGCGGCAAGCGCAGGCCATCATCGGCCTGTGCAAGGACCGGCCCAGGCTCGAGGCCATGCGGGTCGACGAATTCGTCGCCACGCTGGTGAATTGACGCCCCGGTGCGAGCGCCTGCGGCTATTTGAGCTGCTTGGTGATTTTGCGCAAGCCCGCTGCGGCGCAGATCTCGTCCTGCTGTCCGGGCACGGCGTGGCTGCCGCTGCCGCCGGCACCGCTGACACCGATGGCGCCGATGGTCTCGCCGTTCAGCACGATCGGGACGGCGCCGCCGACCACGAACATGTTCGGTGTCACGCGTGCCAGCAGTTCCGGGTCCTTGGGTACCAGCTCGCTGGCTTTGGAACTCGGCATCTCGAAGCGCAGGGCGGTCAGGGCTTTGCGCATGGCCACAAATACGTGGCTGCCGTCCGATCCGTCTGCAGTCAGCATGGCGCGCGCCTCGCCGTCGGAATCGATGACCGTGACGCCGACCCGATAGCCTGAGGCAGCGCAGCTGTCGACGGCAGCGCGCGCGGCTTCGATCGCTTGCGACAGCGACGGTCCAGGGGCCGTGGTCTCGGGTTCCGAGCCCGGGCCGCGATGCAGTCCGCCGGCCGGCATGGGCGGCGTCGGTACCAGATTGCCGTTGTCGTCGAGCATTCCAAACGGCGGCAGATTGTCCGCCGGAAGGCTGCGCGGGGATGCGGGGCGGTCGTGAAATGGACTCTCTGCCGCGGCCTGCACGCAGTCGACGCCACAGAGCAGCAATAGGCCGCAGAGTGCCAAGGTTGTGAACCGGTTGCTCATGAACCCTCCCCACAAAAAAACGCACCGAAGTGTTCGGCGAGCACGCGCGAGTAACCGTGCGGCCCGATTCACAAAGCTGCTAGGCTGTGCGGCTGTGATTTTAAATGTTGAAATGTCTTAATGCGATACTGTAGTTTTTGTTCGTATATCTTTGATTCAATGGTGCCCAGGAGAGGACTCGAACCTCCACGGGTCGCCCCGCTAGTACCTGAAACTAGTGCGTCTACCAATTCCGCCACCTGGGCATCTGGTGGGCGGCGCAATGTACGGAAGGGGTCGGGGACTGTCAATTGAGACGTAGCGGAAAACAGCGCCCGCCCAAGCGCGAGACTCGGGCAAATCCATCAGCGCGTGCACCGGTTGCCGCGCAACCCTCCGCCAAGCCTGGTGCTGCGCGCCGCACGAAGGCGGCCGGCGGCAGCCGTCGCAGCCCGCTGCGCGGCGCCGCCACGGTGCTCATGGAGGCCGAGGGCACACTGAGCGCCAACCGCAATGGTTATGGCTTCGTGCGCACCGATGCCCTGACCGAATCGGTGTTTATACCGCCGCCGGCCATGCAGGGGCTCATGCATGGCGATCGTGTGCGCGTCGAGGTGCGTGAAGATGCCCAGGGCCGATACTCCGGCCGGGTCGTGCAGGTGCTCGAGCACGGCGTGCAGGCCTTTCTGGCCACGGTGGAACCGGCAGCGCGCGGACTGAACGTGCGCTCGGCCGATCAGCGCCTGGGATTGCTGTGCAAGGTGGTCGATAACACCGTGCAGGCGCGGGCAGGGGATTGGGTCATCGCGCGGGTCATGAAATATCCGCAGGACCACCAGGAGGCCGAAGCCCGCATCGAGCAGAAGCTCGATCCCGATCGCCCGGTGCACATGGCCACCGAGGCGGCGATTGCGCGCTTTGGATTGCCGGTTGAATTCTCCGCGGCGGCGCTGCGCGAAGCGGTGCAGTGGGGCCAGCATGTGGATCCGGCCGAGGCCGCGCAGCGCGTGGATCTGCGAGCGCTGCCGCTGGTCACGATCGATGGCGAGGATGCGCGCGATTTTGACGACGCGGTGTACGCCGAGCGGCTCGCGGATGGCGGCTTTCGCCTGCTGGTGGCCATCGCCGATGTCAGTCACTACGTGCGTCCGGGCTCGGCGCTCGACACCGAAGCGCGCGCGCGCGGCACATCGGTGTACTTTCCGACCCGTGTGCTGCCCATGCTGCCGACGGCGCTGTCCAACCATCTGTGCTCGCTCGAGCCCAAGGTCGACCGGCTGTGCATGGTCGCAGACATGCGAATCTCCAAACGAGGCGTGCTCGAGGGCAGCCGTTTCTATCCGGCTGTCATGCGCTCGGCAGCGCGCCTGACCTATGCCAACGCGTACGAGGCGCTGTTTCTCGATACCCCGGCGGGCCGCACGCACGTGGGCGAGCTGCTCGACAAACTGCTGCCGCTGGTGGAGGTCTATCGGGCATTATCCGCGGCGCGCAAGCGGCGCGGCGCACTCGACTTCGACGCCCCGGAGGCGGAATTCGTGTTCGAAGGCGAGCACGTGCGGGCGATCGAATTCGTCTCACGCAATGATGCGCACCGGCTGGTTGAGGAATGCATGGTGATCGCCAACGTCGCGGTGGCGCAGGAACTGCGCGAGCAGCGCGTGCCGGCGCTGTTTCGCGTGCATGCTTCGCCCGATGCCCGCAAGCTCGATACGCTGTTGACCACTTTGCGTATCCTGGGACTTGAGCTCAAATTGCCCGACCCGGTGAAACCGCGCGATCTGGCTGCGATTGCCCCGCGCCTGCGCGATCCGCAGAGCCGTCCGTTCATCGAGTCCCTGGTGGTGCGCTCGATGGCGCAGGCACTGTACCAGCCCGACAATATCGGGCACTTCGGCCTGGCGCTCGAGGACTACGCGCATTTCACTTCGCCGATTCGACGCTACCCGGATCTGATGATTCACCGCGCTCTGCGCGCGCGCGCGGGCGCGCAGCCGCCGCCATCGCCGACGCCCGTGCTGCCGGCGGGGCCGGAGCTGGTGGCCATTGGCACCGACCTCTCGCGGCTCGAGCGCCGCTCCGATGAGGCCGATCGCTATGTCGCGACCTTTCTGAAGTGCGTGTACCTGCGCGATCGCGTCGGACAGACTTTCGATGGCCTGATCACGACCGTTACGGAGTTCGGCTGCTTCGTGCAGTTGCTGGCCTTGGGCGTGGACGGACTGCTGGCGCTGGCGTCGTTGCGCGATGACGATTACCAGATGGCACGCGACGGCGGCCAGTGGCTCGGTCAGCGCAGCAAGCGCCGGCTGGCTCCGGGAGTGCGGCTGCGCGTGGTCGTGGCCTCGGTCAAGCCGGTAGAAGGACTGATCGATCTTGAACTCGCCGCGGACTGAAGTCGTCTACGGTCTGCATGCGGTGCGCGCGCTGCTGAGCCGCCATCCCGAGCGTGTGCTGCGCGTGTATCTGCAGCAGGGCCGCTCGGATGCCAAAGCCGCGCAGATCGAGCAGCTCTCACGCGAGGCGGGACGCCCGCTCGAGCGCATCGATCCGGGTCGTCTGCGCGCGCGCCTGGGCGATGTGGTGCATCAGGGCGTGGTGGCCGAGGTGGTATCGCTTGCGCCCTGGCGGGAAGAGAATCTGCTGGCGGCGCTCGCCTCGAGCCCCAACCCGCTATTGCTGGCGCTGGACGGCGTGCAGGATCCGCACAATCTGGGGGCCTGTCTGCGTACCGCCGATGCCTGCGGCGTGCTGGCCCTGATCGTACCGCGCGACCGCTCCGCGCCCATGAACGCCACCGCGCGCAAAATCGCCTCCGGCGCGGCCGAAACCACACCCGTGGTGACGGTCACCAACCTGTCCCGCACGCTGGGTCTGCTCAAGGACGCGGGTCTGTGGATAGTCGGGGCCGATGCCGAAGGGCCACAGACGGCCGCTGAGGTGGATCTGACCGGCCCGCGGGTGCTGGTCCTGGGGGCCGAGGGCAGCGGCCTGCGCGCCCTGACGCGACGGCATTGCGACTGGCTGGCCCGGCTGCCCAGCCGCGGCGCAGTCGAAAGCCTTAACGTGTCGGTGGCAGCCGGCATGCTGCTGTATGAGGCGCTGCGCCAGCGCGAGCCCCCGGCGCTGGCCGTACCTGGGGATCAGTCGCTGGATCACTGATCCGGCACGTCTTTGTGCCATTGCTTAGCTGGGCTGGTTTTTGTATTCTTGCCGCCCTTTTCTGCCATGACCCGGCTGCCATGGGGCTCGCCGGATCTCCTTGCCGCACCGCGCTTCAAGCCTTCAACCTCAGGCGGGCGGCATTATCCATAAGGAGGATATGAGTGAGGCATTACGAGATTGTATTTCTGGTGCATCCCGACCAGAGCGAGCAGGTTCCGGCCATGCTCGAGCGCTATCGGGGCATGATTGCTGCCGGCAACGGCACAGTGCATAGGGTCGAGGACTGGGGCCGCCGCCAGCTCGCCTATCCGATTGCCAAAGTCCACAAGGCGCACTACGTGCTGCTCAACATTGAAGTCGACCAGAAGACGCTCACGGAACTGACTGGGGCGTTTCGCTTCAGCGATGCCGTGCTGCGGCATCTGGTCACCGGAGTCGACGCTGCAATCACCGAGGCCTCGCCCATGGCCAAGGCCGAAGAGGAGGGCGAGCTCGGCCGCCGCGACCGCGACGATGATCGTGACGATGATGAACCCAACTCGGTAGGTGTCTGATGCGAACTCCCAGCACATCGCGTTTTACGCGACGCAAGAAATTCTGCCGCTTCACCGCCGATGGCGTGGCGATGATCGACTACAAGGATCTGGCGACACTCAAGAACTACGTGACCGAGACCGGCAAGATCGTGCCCAGTCGCATCACGGGAACGAAGAGCTACTATCAGCGCCAGCTGGCCACGGCAATCAAGCGGGCGCGCTTCCTGGCGCTGCTGCCCTATACCGATCAGCACTGAGGGCGAGCGCCATGGAACTCATTCTGCTGCAGAAGGTGGCGAATCTCGGCAACATCGGCGATCGCGTGCGCGTGAAATCCGGTTACGGCCGCAATCACCTGCTGCCCAAGGGCAAAGCGACGCTGGCGACGCCGGCCAATATTGCGCAATTCGAAACTCGCCGCGCTGAATTCACGGCCCGCGCCAACGATGAACTCTCGCAGGCGCAGGCCCGTGCCGAGGCGTTCAAGGAATTCAAGCTCAGCATCACGGCCAAGGCCGGCACCGAGGGCAAGTTGTTCGGCTCGGTCGGCACCGCCGATATTGCCGAGCAGAGCACCAAGGCAGGCCATGCCCTGGCGCGCAGCGAAGTACGCCTGCCCGCAGGTCCGCTGCGCGTGGTCGGCGAGCACAGCGTGCAATTGCATCTGCATGCCGACGTCAACGTCGAGCTGCCGGTGGTGATCGTCGCCGAAGAAGTTTCCTGACGGCCTGAACGGTGAACGGGGAGAAGAGCGCGTGAGCGACATGCCGCTGCGTTCGCGACGCGACAGCGGCAACTCGGGTACCGAAGGGCTGACGCCGCCGCATTCGGTCGAAGCCGAGCAGTCGGTGCTCGGCGCGCTGCTGATCGACGGCAGCGCCTGGGATCAGGTCGCCGATATAGTTACCGCCGAGGATTTCTACCGCAACGATCACCGGTTGATCTATGAAGCGCTGGCCGAGCTGATCACCGCCGGCAAGCCCGGCGATGTGGTCACGGTCTCCGAGCAGCTCGAGCGCCGCGCGCGGCTGGAGGATGCCGGTGGCCTGGCCTACCTGGGGACGCTGGCACGCGATACCCCGACGTCCGCCAATGTACGCGCCTACGCCAACATCGTGCGCGAGCGCTCGCTGCTGCGCGCCCTGATCGAAGCCGGGCGCGCGATCGCCTCCTCGGTATTCAGTGACGAAGGTCTGCCGGCCCGTGACCTGGTCGACCGCGCCGAAGCGCGCGTGTTTGAAATCGCCGAGCGCGGAACACGCCTGGGCTCTGATGCGGTGCGGGTCAGCATCCTGCTGCCGCCCCTGATCGACAAGATCGACGAGTGGCATACCAATCCGAACAAACTGCGCGGCCTGGCCACGGGCTTCACCGACTTCGACAACAAGACCGGCGGACTGCGCCCGGGCGATCTGGTGGTGATTGCCGGCCGCCCGTCGATGGGCAAGACCACGCTTGCGGTCAACATGGCCGAGTACGCGGCCTGCAATCAGGACATCAAAGCTTCGGTGGCGATCTTCAGCATGGAGATGCCCTCGGAACAGCTGGTCACGCGCATGCTGTCCTCCATCGGCCACGTGCCCATGAACAACATCCGCACCGGGCGCATTTCCGATGACGATTGGGTGCGCATCACGGCCGCCACCAGTCAACTCTCGGACGCGAAGATCTTCATTGACGAATCGGCCGGCCTGACACCGACGGAACTGCGCGCGCGAGCGCGCCGCATCAAGCGCGAGCACGGCCTGGATCTGGTAGTGGTCGACTACCTGCAGCTCATGCAGGTGCCCGGTACCAAGGAAAATCGCGCAACCGAGATCGCCGAGGTCTCGCGCAGTCTCAAGGCGCTGGCCAAGGAATTGGCGCTGCCCGTGATCGCACTCTCGCAGCTCAATCGCAGTGTCGAGCAGCGCACCGAAAAGAAGCCGGTGATGTCGGATCTGAGGGAATCAGGTTCAATTGAGCAGGATGCAGACATGATCCTGCTGATCTATCGCGATGAAGTCTACGACAAGAACACCACCAAGAAAGGTATCGCCGAAATCGATCTGGCCAAACACCGCAACGGCGAGATCGGTGGTTTCCTGCTGACCTTCCAGGGCCAGTACACGCGCTTCGTCAACTTCGCGCCCGATGCCTATGCCGAGGGCATATTGCGGTGACGGAGCCGATCCGCGCCGCCGGTGAAGAGCCCCGGCGCGGCTGGTACAGCTCAGCCGTGCAAGCGTTGCGGCGACTGAAAGCGCAGATGCTTGTGCGCGCCGATCGCCTGCTGCACGCGGCGTTGACCGCAGCCAAGCAGGGGCAGCTCAGCGGCATCATATTCTGGGCCGCGTTGATCGGTATCTGCGGTGCTTTCACCGGTGTGGGTTTTCGCGCCAGCGTTCGTCTGGTACAGCGCGTGCTGACCGGTCAGTCGGCGGGCCTGGTTGAAACTGCCGAGCAGTTGCCCTGGTGGGCGCGCATCGCGGTGCCCACCATAGGCGGAGCCTGTGCCGGTACATTGCTTTGGATTGCGCGACGCATGCGCTCCTCACGCAGCATCGACTACATGGAAGCGGTGGCGGTCGGCAACGGTCAGCTCGGCAGCCGCGTGGCGCTGCTGCAGGCCGCATCGTCATTTTTCACCATCGGTTCGGGCGGCTCGATCGGGCGCGAAGGTCCGCTGGTACAGCTTGCTGCGACCGCGGCCTCGAAGATCGGCCAGTGGACCAAGGCGCCGGTTCCGCGGCTGCGTTTGCTGGTGGCGTGCGGCGCGGCTGCGGGCATTGCGGCGGCCTATAACGCACCCATTGCCGGTGCTCTGTTCGTCGCTGAAGTGGTACTGGGGTCGATTGCAATGGAGAGTTTTGGACCGTTGATCGTCGCCTCGGTGGTTTCGGATGCGACCAGCCGCCACTTTCTGGGCTATGGGCCGGTGTACCAGGTGCCGCATATCAATTTCGGCGCCTCGTGGGAACTGGCGCTGTACGCACTGCTGGGCATTCTGCTCGGGCATGTGGCGCCCACCTATCTGGCATTGCTCGAACGAGCGCGTCTGGCCTTCCGCCGCCTGCACTGGAGTCCGCCGTGGACGCTCGCGCTCGGCGGCATGATCGTCGGCGTGATCTCGGTCGAAGTGCCGAGTGTCTGGGGCAACGGCTTCAGCGTCGTCAACGACATGCTGAACGACAAAATCCCGCTCGATCTGCTGGCCCTGGTGCTGATCGCGAAGCTGGTCAGCACGGCCGCGACCGTGGGCTCAGGCGCCGTGGGCGGTATTCTGACGCCAACACTATTTATGGGCGCGGCCATGGGTGCGTTGTTCGGCAACACCGTGCATCTGATCGAACCCGGTTCGGGCTCGCAGCTGGCCGCTTATGCCGTGGTCGGCATGGGCGGCTTTCTGGCCGCCACGACCCATGCGCCTCTGACCTCGATACTGTTGATCTTTGAGATGACGCTGGACTACGAGGTGGTGCTGCCGCTCATGCTTGCGTGCGTGACCGGACACTACGTGGCACGCATCTATCGCGGCGGCGAGTCCGTGTACACGCACTCGCTGAGCAGCAAGGGTCCGGGCAATGAGGATGAATGGCGTTTGCGGCAGATCACGACTTTGATCAGGCCACCGGGTTCATTGCTGCAACGTGACCAGCCTCTGGGTGCAGCGCTTGAGCAGGCGCGGGCGCGTGGCGGCGGCCGCGCCTATGTGGTCGATAGCGACAAGCAGCTCGTGGGCCAGCTGGATCCGGGGTTGCTGGCGCGGGCGTCGCCGGCCCAGACATTGGCGCCGTCACTGACGGTGGGGCAGGCCATGGAGCCGCCGCCGCCGACACTGACGCCCGAGATGCTGCTTGGCGATGCACTGGATGTGTTCATCGCGCACCGCTGCAAGCGCCTGCCGGTGGTGTCCGGGCATTGGAGCCCGGTGCTGTTGGGCGAGGTCTCCCGGCACGATGTGCTGCTGGCGCTGCAGGATCGCATGACCGAGCGGCCCGGGCGCGGCAACGCAGCCTGAAGCTGCGTGCCGGGCGTGCCGCATCAGCCCTCGAAGAACCCCATCTTGACGCCGGCGAGCTGAATCACATCGTTATCGGACAG
>Ga0302324_100002613_pt1 | contig 41334 bp, 38 predicted proteins | sample Palsa_T0_1_FD_201949 | JGI IMG/M metagenome (GOLD analysis project Ga0302324, IMG submission 201949) | Peat permafrost microbial communities from Stordalen Mire near Abisko, Sweden - Palsa_T0_1 | ecosystem: Environmental > Terrestrial > Soil > Palsa > Peat permafrost | place: Sweden: Abisko...
GCTCGAGAACCGATAGTCTCCTCCGACTGTCGAGGGCAACCAGCGGCGCCTCGAAGTTGAGCGCCGCGTGCGCAATCTGCGGCAACTGTGGCGCGAGGGGGTCCCCGGACAAGAAGGGCGCAAGCACGGCGCTCGCGACCGCCGGCAGCGCCAGCGAGGGCGCGAATTCCTCGGGAGCGACGTGCGGCCACGACAGGGGCACGTACAGTCCGCCATCGGGGGCGAGCCCCTGCAACAGCGCAGCGCTGAAGGAGCTCGCCGGTGCCTGGCCGCGCGAGCTGCCGAAGAGGAATGTGCCGCTCAGGGCCTGGTCAGTCGAGGACACGGGCCCCCGCCGAGCGCACCTCGACCACCCAGTGATCCGTCGCGAGCGAATGGCGCTCGAACTGCCCGCGCATCGCCGCGAGCACCGCGACCGAGTCCGACTCGAGCGTCCAGGCGAACATCGAGGGGCCCGCCCCGGAGATCGAGCAGCCGAAGGCGCCTGCGCCCATCGCAGCGCGGCGGACGTCCCCGAAACCAGGAATGAGCGCTGCGCGCTGCGGCTCGATGACCACGTCCTCGAAGGAGGCGCGGATCATCTCCAGATCGTCCGTGTAGCACCCGGAGATGAAACCGGCGAGGTTCGCCGTCTGCCACACGAAATCGGACAGCTCAACGCTGCCCTTAAGGATCGCGCGCGCGCGTGAGGTGGCGAGGAACATGTGCGGATGCACGACCACGGCACGGATGCTGGCCGGCACGGGGATCAGCTTCACGCGCGGATGATCGATGCCCACGGTGAGCGCGAGCCCGCCGAAAAGTGATGCCGCGATGTTGTCCACGTGTCGCGCCCCGCTCGCCACCGCCTCCCCCACCATCGCGAACTCCAGCAGCTCCAGTCGGCTGAGCGGCCGCGGCAGCAGCGCGTTGGCGGCCACCACGGCGGCCACCGCGGAAGCCGCGGAGCCGCCCAGGCCCGAACCGAGCGGAATGCCCTTGTCGATGTCCACGCGGAAACCAAACGGCGGATGCACCGCCTCCTGCAGCGCAAGCAGTGCCCGCCCGGCGGTGTTCTCGCGTGCCTCGCGCGGCAGCTCCCCTGCGATCCCGCGCACCGTGCTGATCTGCACCCCGGGGGCGCTGTGGGTCGTGACCGTGACGCGATCCCCGAGCACATCGATGGCAAAGCCCAGGATGTCGAAACCGATGGCGACGTTGCCGACGGACGCCGGCGCGAAGGCAGTCGCGCGCTCACGCACGGCGCCGCTCAAAGCCGCGCCCCCAGGTACGCCGCCAGGCGCAACAGGTCCGCGAATACCCCGCCCGCGGTGACCTCAGGGCCTGCCCCCGGCCCCTGCACGATGAGCGGATTGTCGCAGTAGCGGCGCGTGGCAAAGCGCACCACGTTGTCGGTGAGGGCAATGTTGGCGAAGGCGTGCCGGACATCGAGCTCCTCGAGCCCCACCGTCGCCTGCCCCGCTGCGGTGAGCTTGCCGGTATAGCGCAGCACCTTGCCGCGCGCGTGCGCACCGGCAAGCCGCGCCGCCATGGCCTCATCGTGCCGCGGCAGGTGTGCCATGAAATCCTCCATGCTTTCGCCTGCCAGCTCCGGCGGGACCAGGCTCTGCACCTTCACATCCTTCAGTTCCAGCGGCAGCCCCATCTCGCGCCCGAGGATGATCAGCTTGCGCGCCACGTCCTGACCGGACAGATCATCGCGCGGGTCGGGCTCGGTGAAGCCGCGCTGGCGCGCATCGCGCACGATCTGCGAGAAGCCGACGCTCCCGTCGAAAACGTTGAAGAGGTAGGCGAGCGTTCCCGAGAAGATGCCCTCGATGCCGGTGATCTCGTCCCCGGTCCGGCACAGATCGCGCACCGTCTGCACCACCGGCAGCCCGGCGCCGACCGTGGCCTCGTACAGGTAGTGCGAGGCGCCGGCCTGGCGCGCCTCGCGCAGCCGGTGGTAGTAGGCAAGCGTGCCGCTGTTGGCTTTCTTGTTAGGGGTCACGATATGGATGCCGGCCGCGAGCCACTCGGCGTAGTGGCTGGCGATCTCCTCACTCGCGCTGCAGTCCACGAGTACGGTATGCGGCAGGTAGTCCAGGCGCACGTGCTCGACAAAGCGCGCGATGTCCGCCTCGCGCTCGCTCCCCTGGTACTGAGCGCGCCAGTCACCGCCGGTGATGTCGGTATCGGCCAGCAGCATGCGCTGCGAGCCGATGATGCCGCGCACCCGCAGATCGAGGCGGAACTGGCGGCGCAGGTGCGCGCTCTGCGCGGCGAGCTGGTCGAGCAGCACGCGCCCGACCGTGCCCGGGCCGATCACACCGACCGAGAGCGTATTCGGTGAGAGGTACAGCCCGGCATGCACGGCGCGCAGGGCACGCATGGCGCTGCGCCCCTCGACCACCGCGGAGATGTTGCGCTCGGAGGCTCCCTGGGCGATGGCGCGCACGTTGACGCCGCAGGCCCCGAGCGCGGAGAACACCTTCGCGGCAATGCCCGGAATTCCCGCCATGCCATCACCCACCACCGCGAGGATGGCATGGTCGGAGTCAATGTCGACGCTTTGGATCTGGCCTTCCTCGAGCTCGCGCTCGAAGGCCTGCTTCACGACCGCCGCGGCGCGTTCCGCCTGCTCCTGCGGAATCGCACAGCAGATGGAGTGCTCCGAGCTTCCCTGCGAGATCAGGATCACGGAGATCCCCTCCTCGCGCAGCGCGCCGAACAGGCGGTGGGCCGTGCCGGGCACGCCGATCATCCCCGTGCCTTCGAGGTTGACGAGCGCCACGCGCTCGATGCTGGTGATGCCTTTGACCGGCAGCTTCGAGGTCGGCTGGGCGCAGATCAGCGTGCCCACCTTCTCGGGCGCGAAGGTGTTGCGGATCCAGATCGGAATGCGGTCCTTGACCGCCGGGGCGATGGTCTGCGGGTGAATGACCTTGGCGCCGAAGTAGGCCAGCTCGACCGCCTCGCTGTAGGAGAGCGCATCGATCACCGTGGCATCGGGAACCCGGCGCGGATCGGCCGACAGCACCCCATCCACGTCGGTCCAGATCTGGATCTCGGAGGCCCCGAGCAGCGCCCCGAAGATGCTGGCGGAGAAGTCGCTCCCGTTGCGGCCGAGGGTGGTGGGTACGCCACGCCGATCGACCGCGACGAAGCCGGTGATAATGAGCGTACCGTTGAACTGCGCCGGGACCTGCGCCTCGAGGTTGGCGCGCGATTCTGGCCACTGTACCCCAGGTCCGAGCGGTCCCCAGTCGACGACCACGACGCGCCGCGCATCGAGCCACGCCACCGGACCGGGGCGGCGCGCGCGCTGCTCGAAGAACGGCCGGAAGAGGCGCGTCGACCAGACCTCACCGTAGCCGGCGACCAGATCGCTCACCCCACGTGCGGAGGGGCGCGGATTGTGCAGCGCATGCGGCAGGTGCAGCGCGCGCATCATCTGCTGCAGGTCGCGGCAGTCCTTGTCGAAGGCGGCGCGGTAATCGCGCGCCGTGTCCGTGCTCAACAGCTCGTTGGCGATGCGGAAGTGACGCTCGCGCAGCTGCGCGAGCTCCTCCAGCACGCGCTCGTCCTGGCGCTCGGCGAGCGCCACGACACGCAGCAGCGCATCAGTCACGCCGCGACAGGCGGACAGCACGACGCCGAGACGCCCGGCAGGCGCTGCTTCGAGTATGGCCGCCACTTTGAGGAAGCAGTCGGCGTCAGCGACGCTCGACCCCCCGAACTTGTGCACGACCCAGGGATCGGGCTTGATCATCGAGACTGAGGATTGAGGATCCAAATTAAGGCCGTCGGACTGTACTGACGCGACCGCAGCGGCGCAACGACGGTGTTCACGCCCGCCCGCAGCTGCCGCCACTGTTGGCTGGCATAATCATACGCAAGTGGAAGCTTGCGTCGGTCCCCTACTACCCCTGTTCGAGCGCGAGCGCGCCGCCGGCCGCCCGCTGGCGCTCGGCGTGCTGGTGCACACCGACGGCTCCACCTATCGCAAGCCCGGCGCGCTCATTCTCATCGCCGCCGACGGCGAGTACGTCGGACTGATCTCCGGGGGCTGTCTGGAGGGGGACCTGCGCGAGCATGCGCGCGCCGTCATTACCGGCGGCACGGCGCGCGAGGTGCGCTACGACATGCGCGGCACGGATGAGCTGTTGTGGGGGCTGGGCCTGGGGTGTGAAGGCGCCATGCGCATACTGCTGCTGCAGTCCGGTCCTGCCAACGGCTGGGAGCCGCTCGCACATCTTGCCGCCTCGTACGCTACGCACACGCCCACGGCGGTCGGCATCGTGGTCGAATCCTCATCCGCTGAGCTGCCTGCCGGCAGCGTGGCCGTGCCCGCGCAGGCGAGCCGGAGCGCCAACATGCCAACGTCGCTCAGCGCACCTCCGGTCCAGGCGGCGCTGGCCCGCACAGCGCAATCAGGGCAATCGCAGTGGCTGCAGGAGGCCTCGTGGCGGATGTTTGTGGTGCCACTCGCGCTGCCGCCGCGAATCGTGCTGCTCGGCGCAGGTCCGGACGCAGCCCCGGTAGTCGACTTCGCCGCGCGCCTCGACTGGAAAGTGACCCTGACCGATCACCGCCCGGCGTACGCCGTGGCGGCGCACTTTCCGGCCGCCGAGCGCGTGGTGCTGGCGCGGCCCGAGCAAGTGCCCGCCGCGCTCGAGCTCGACAGCTTCGGCGCGGCGGTGGTGATGAGTCATCATCTGCCCTCGGATCTGGCGTACCTCAAAGTGCTGGCGGCGAGTGCCATCCCCTACGTGGGACTGCTCGGCCCGGCGGTGCGCCGCGAGCGGCTGCTGGCCGAGCTTGGCAGCGATGCGCGCTCGCTCAACCAGCGGCTGCACGCCCCGGTTGGACTGCCGCTCGGGGGCCGCACCCCGGAATCCATCGCGCTTGCGATCGTCGCGCAGCTGCACGCGTTCCTGCACAAGGCGGCGCAGAGCGCCTGAATTTCAGCGTGTTATAGTCCCTCAGCTACTCTCGATTGTCACACCTGCTGTGTCGGCGTCATGAACGAGATCCAGCTGATCCGCGGTCAACTCGCCACCGAGCGCGCGCACGCAGCGGCGGTCGCCGAGGCTTGCCTGCGTGCGCTCGATCGCGACCAGAGCGGGGTGCTCACGGAGGGCTCGCCGTTGCAGCAGTTTCGCAAGGCCTGCGTGGATTACCTGGTGCGCGTACTGACCTCCTTCGAAGAGCGCGACCAGCGCCTGAGTGAGCTCGTGCACGCGCAGCTTGCGCCAGAGGATGCGACCCGACGCGCGCTGGAACAGGTGCTCGCCCGACACGGGCGCAGCCGCGAGGCGCTCGAGAAACTCGAGGCCGCCTGCGCGAGCGCGCAGGGCAGCACCCCGCAACACCTCTGGCGCGCGTTCGTACAGCACTTCAACGATGTCTGGGGCGCGCGGCGCGATGCCGTCGAGGCCCTGCTCGCCCCCAACACCAGGGTGGGGGATTGGCGCGCGATGGGCGGCATCGACGCCGACTCGATTCTGGAAGAGCGCCGCAGTTACGCGCGCGTGTGCGCGATGGTTCCCGCGGGCGTGATGCTGCCCCCGCCCCCGGGGCTGAAGGCCTAGCGGTGTCGATGCATGAGAGCGCTGCCAGGAGCGGCGATGGCCTTTATGCCGTGGTGCTGGCCGCGGGGGGCTCGACGCGCTTTGGCTCCCCCAAGCAGCTGGTGCGCCTCGGCGGCCGCCCGCTGCTGCACACTGCCGTGACACGGGCCTCCGAGGTCACCGGCAACGCCCTCATCGTGGTACTCGGCGCGCACGCGGCGGAGTTCGCACCGCTCCTGAAACACTCCCCGGGCACGGTGGTGGTGAACCACGAGTGGCGTGAGGGACTCGGCAGCTCGATCCGCGCCGGCATCGCGCGGCTGCCGCCGACCTGCAACGGCGTCATGCTGGTGCTGGCCGACCAGGCGGCGGTCACCGCCGAGGATCTGAAGCGCCTCGCGGGCAGCTGGCGCAAGCAGCCCCTGTACATCGCCGCCGCGCTCTACTCCGGCACCATCGGTGCGCCGGTGATCTTCCCGCGCAGCGCGCTGCGCGAACTCGCTGAGCTGCGCGGTGATGTGGGGGCGCGCGTGCTGTTGCGGCGCAATACCGACCGCGTGGTGCGCGTACCGATGCCGAGCGCCACCGTCGATGTCGACACCCCGGAGGATCTGCTGGCGCTCGAGGTGCCGCAGTAAGAGGAGCTGGCTAACAGCTCTTGCCGCCTGCGCTTCCGGGATGAGGGAAGTTGTCCGACTCGTCTTCGTCCGTGCGCGGGGCCAGACAGGCGAAGTCCTTCTCCAGGATGATCCGCAGGGAGCCCTCGGGCGTCGGCTGCTCGTGCGTTAGCGTCACCAGCTCCGTCGTGCACCACTGGCGCGCCACAGCCTCGGGAACACGGATCTCGAGCGCGCCATTGCGAAAGGTCGCCTCGATCTGTCGTGCGCTCGCATCGCGCCTCAAGCGGTAGACCAGACGCACCTGCGGGGCGAAGGGCACGCGCTCCTCCACCGTCCCACCCTCGTTCAGTGCCGTGATCTCGCCCTGCGTGAGGCGCAACCGCAGCGTCGGCCCCTTGATCCTGAGCTTCACGCTGCACCACCGGCGCGCCGCGCGGCGGCGAGCACGCGCTGCGCCTGCAGCAGGTGCGGCCGGTCGATCATCTGCCCATCGAGACTTGCCACCCCCGTGCCGGGCGCGGCGGCGAATGCCGCCACCACCCGGGCCGCGTGCTCGCGCTCCTCGGCGCTCGGGGTGAACGCGGCATTGATCGGCGCGATCTGATCGGGGTGGATGGCGAGCTTGCCGCTGAAACCGTCGCGGCGCGCGTTGTCGAGCTCGTGCTGCAATCCCTGCATGTCGCGGAAGTTGGTGTGCACGGTGTCCACGGCCTGCACGCCAAGCGCCGCCGCCGTCAGCAGACACGTGGTGCGCGCCAGCTGAAAGGTGAATGTCAGGGCACCGGCCGCATCGCGCTTGGCCGCAGCGCCAAGCGCTGCGCTCAGATCCTCGGCGCCCCAGGTGAGCCCGCTCAGACGCGCGAGCGTCTCGGGCGAATTGCTGAGCGCGCTCGGGTACTGGGGCAGTGCCAGCAGCCCCGCCGGCGTCTCGGTGGCAATGACGAGCAGCCGCGTACTGCCCGCGATGTGCCCGAAGCCGGTCTCGAGCGTCGTGAGGTACTGCGACACATCGACGATCTGATCAGCGGCGGACACCTTAGGCAGCAGCACACCCGCGGGGAGTGCCCCCGCGGCGGCGATCTCGCCAAGATCGGCACGCAGCACACCACTGCCGGGGGCATTCACACGCACCCACAGCTGCGGCCCGGGAGCCCCTGCGCGTGAGCGCAGTACCTGCGCCACGCGCTCGCGCGCCCGTGGCAGCTCCGCTGCCGCCACCGAGTCCTCCAGATCCAGGATCACGACGTCGGCGGGGGTGTCGAGCGCTTTGTCCTGCTTGCGCTCGCTGTCACCGGGAACGAACAGCCACGAGCGCAGCGTGAGCACCGCCGCGGCGCTCTCGGCTGTGTCCGCAACGCTCACCCGGGCGGCCTTTTCAGCATCAGGGCCGCGCGGCGGCAGGAGGCGACCTCCTCGTCGCGCTGGTTGAAGGCGCGGTGCTCGAACACCACGATGCCGGAGTCCTGGCGCGACTGGCTCTCGCGCTTGGACACCACGGCGGTGGCGGCACGCAGCGTGTCGCCGATCAGCACCGGGCGCGGGAAACGCACCTCCTCCCAGCCGAGATTGCCGAGGGTCGTGCCGTAGGTGGTGTCGTACACCGACAGGCCCACCAGCAGGCCAAGCGTAAAGACGCTGTTGACGATGCGCTCGCCAAAAGGGGTGCCTTTGCAGTACTCCGCATCCAGGTGGATCGCGGCGGGGTTCATGGTGAGGGCACTGAAGAGCAGGTTGTCCGTCTCGGTGACGGTGCGCCGCACCAGGTGCTCGAAGCGCTGCCCGACCTCGAATTGCTCGAAATAAAGTCCCGCCACGTGCGCCTCCTGAGGCTGCCGATAGTGTTACACAGCGCTGATAACCGCAAACAGGGGTGTCCCAAACCACTCGGTATGAGCCGCTGCGGGTCATCCGCCTATAGTCGGATGCATGTACCGCTACGATGAGCTGGACCAGGCGCTGGTCGATCAGCGCGTCGCGGAATTCCGCGACCAGACGCGCCGTCATCTGGCGGGCGAGCTCTCGGAAGATGAGTTCAAGCCGCTGCGGCTGCGCAACGGGCTGTACCTGCAGCGCCACGCGCCGATGCTGCGTATCGCGATCCCTTACGGGCTCTTGAGCTCCGTGCAGCTGATGAAACTCGCCGACATCGCGCGCCGCTACGACCGCGGCTACGGCCATTTCACCACCCGCCAGAACCTGCAGCTCAACTGGCCGGCGCTCCCGGACGTCCCGGAGATCCTTGCCGAGCTCGCCACCGTGCAGATGCACGCCATCCAGACGAGCGGCAACTGCGTGCGCAACGTCACCGCCGATCACCTGGCGGGCATCGCGCCCGATGAAGTCGATGATCCGCGTCCCTACTGCGAGATCATCCGCCAGTGGTCGACGTTGCATCCGGAGTTCAACTACCTGCCACGCAAGTTCAAGATCGCCGTCACGGGCGGGGGCGAGGATCGCGCCGCCTCCGAAGTGCACGACATCGGCTTGCACCTGAAGCGTGATGCCGGGGGTGCCATCGGCTTTACCGTGCTGGTGGGCGGAGGTCTCGGGCGCGCCCCGGTAATCGGGCAGGTCATCCGGGACTTCCTGCCGCTGACGGACCTGCTTTCGTACCTCGATGCGATCCTGCGCGTCTACAACCGTCACGGCCGGCGCGACAACATCAACAAGGCGCGCATCAAGGTGCTGGTGAAGTCCCTCGGAATTGCGCGCTTCCGCGAGCAGGTGGAGAGCGAATGGCATGCCAGTCGCGCCAGCGCGCCGCTCCTGCCGGCTGCCGAAGTCGAGCGTGTGCGCGCATTCTTCCGCGAACAGCCCTACCAGAGCCTTGCCGACTTCGATCCGGCCGCCGGGCGCGAGCCGGCCTTCCGCGCCTGGTATCGCTACAACACGCGCCCGCACCGCGTGGCCGGCTACCGTGCGGTGTTCGTGTGCCTCAAGGCGCACGGCCAGATCCCGGGAGACATGAGCTCCGAGCAGATGGAGGCGGTTGCACGCCTCGCCGAGCGGGTGAGCTTCGGGCTGGTGCGCAGCACCCATAACCAGAACCTGCTGCTCGCGGACGTGCGCCAGCGTGACCTGTACGAGGTGTGGCAGGAGCTCAGCGCCCACACCCTGGCGATGCCCAACATCGGAACGCTCACCGATATGATCGCCTGCCCGGGACTGGATTACTGCTCGCTCGCCAACGCCGGCACGCTGGACGTCGCTAAGCAGATCCAGCAGCGCTTCGACGATCTGGATTACCTGTACGACCTGGGCGAGATCGAGATCAAGATGTCCGGCTGCATGAACGCCTGTGGCCACCACCACGTGGGGCACATCGGCGTGCTCGGCGTCGACAAGCACGGCGAGGAGTGGTACCAGATCAGTCTCGGGGGCTCCTGCAACGGCTTCACCGCGCTCGGGGAAGTGATCGGACCCTCGGTGCCCAAGAGCGAGGTGGCCGCCACCATCGAGCGCATCGTGCTCGCCTATCGTGCGCTGCGCGAGGAAGGCGAGCGCTTCATCGACACCCTGCGGCGCATCGGGCTGACACCCTTCAAGGAGCGCGCGTATGCGCTGCATCCTCAGGCGGCATGAGCTGATACCCGACGAGTGGCGCTACCTCGGCGAGGATGAGGGCGCGCCGTGCGCACCCGAGGCGCTCATCGTTCCGCTGGCGCAGCTGCTGCGCGAGTCCGGCAACGGGACGAGCGGCCCGCGGCGGCTCGGCGTGCGTGTCAGCCCTTCGGACGATGTGGATGAGCTCGCCCCGCACCTGGAGCGACTTGCCCTGGTGGCGGTCGAGTTCCCGAGCCCGCTCGAGGGGCGCGGTTACTCCCAGGGCTGCGTTCTGCGCGAGCGCCTCGGTTTCGGCGGCGAGCTGCGCGCGATCGGGGCGGGAGTGCGCCAGGATCAGCTGTTGCTGCTGGCGCGCTGCGGATTCGATGCCTTCGAGCTCGCCCCCGGCGAGGACCTCGAGGCCGCGCGGCGCGCGTTCTCGCGCTACGACGTCGCCTACCATCCGGGTTCGGCGGAGCCTGCCCTGCAGCAGCAGCGCTTTGCGCGTGCTAGCGCTCCGGTAAGGTGATATCCGCAAACATCCCCGCCACCTCCTCCGGCGTGGCAGCGCGGTGCGCGCGCTCCACCACGCGGCGCTCAAGATGCGGGGCGAGCAGGTGCGCGAAGTCGAACATGTAGCGGCGCAGCACCGTGCCGCGCCGAAACCCGATCCAGGTGGTGTGCGCGGGGAACATGTGCGATGCATCGATGCCCACCAGGTCCGGGTCGCGCTCATCGACTGCCATGTGCGCCACGATTCCGACCCCAAGTCCGAGCCGCACGTAGGTTTGAATCACATCAGCATCACGCGCCGTTATGGCGACATTCGGGGTGAGCGCGGCCCGTGCAAAGGCCTGATGGAGCGATGAGGGTCCGGTGAAGCTGAACGTGTAGCTGATCAGCGGGTAGGCCGCCAGCGCCTTGAAGGTGAGCCGCGCACCGTCGGCGAGCGCGTGCCCTCTGGGGACGATGACGGTGCGATGCCAGCGATAGCACGGCAGCAGCGTCAACTCTGCGAACAGCGCCTCCGAACCTGTGGCGATGGCGCAGTCGATGCGATCGCTGTTCACCATCTCCGCGATCTGCTCGGAGGTGCCCTGGTGCAGGTTCAGCCGTACCTGCGGATAGCGGGCGCGAAACTCGCGGATCACATCGGGCAGCACGTAGCGCGCCTGGGTGTGGGTCGTGCCGATCGAAAGGCTCCCCTTGCCCTCATCGCGCAGCTCGGTGGAAAGGTTCCGGATGCTCTGCGCCTCCTGCAGGATGCGCATGGCACGCTCGATGACCTGTTGACCGGCGGGGGTGATGCGCGTGAGGTTACGGCCCTCGCGCACGAAGATCTGGAATCCCAGCTCGTCTTCGAGCAACTTGATCTGCTTGCTCACGCCGGGCTGGGAGGTATGCAGCTTGTGCGCCGCGGCGGTGATGTTGAGGCCGCTCTGGGCGACCGCGGCTAGGTAACGTAACTGGTGCAGCTTCATGGGGGCGACATCATACTAACCGCGCCGTGAGGGGCCTGTAACCGCTCTATAACCGACGCGCAGCAGGTCAGAAGCAATCGTTCGTTCTGGACGGCGCGGCCGCGTCCTATAGTCGGCGCATGATCGGGCAGCTCCCAACGCGCCAGCTGGAAGATACGGTCGGGCAAGTGCGCGCGTTGCTCGAGGCGCAGCTCGCGCGCCACGGACGGCTGGTGTACGCCAACAGCCTGGGCGCTGAGGCCATGGTGCTCACCGACATCATCTGCTCGCACCTGCCGCAGATCGACATGTTCAGCATCGACACCGGGCGGCTGCACGAGGAGACCTACGAGCTGCTCCAGCAGTTGCAGCGACGCTATCGGCGTACGATCCGCCTCGTCTATCCGGACCCTGCAGCGCTCGAGGGACTCATCGCCCGCCAGGGCGTGAACGGCTTCTACCAGAGTCTCGAGGCACGCCTGCAGTGCTGCCACATCCGCAAAGTCGAGCCGTTCCTGCGCGCCATCGGCGGCTTTCCCGCATGGATCACCGGCGTGCGCCGCGAGCAGTCCAAGGAGCGCGCCCAGGGTAAGCCGGTGCAGTGGGACCAGGAGCACGGCCGCTACAAGATCAGTCCGCTCATCGACTGGAGCGAGGCGCAGGTGTGGCAGTACATCCGCTCGCACCGGCTGCCGTACAATGTGCTGCACGATCGTCACTTTCCCAGCATAGGCTGTTCGCCGTGCACGCGCGCGATCCAGCCGGGTGAGAGCCGCCGCGCCGGACGCTGGTGGTGGGAGCAATCCGAGTCGCGCGAATGCGGTCTGCAGATGCGAATTCCACGGATACCGGAAAGCCCGGCGGCTCTGCACGCCTGAGCGAGCACACGCAAGCGATGGACTATCTGCCGGTATTCCTGCGGCTGCACTCACATCCGGTGCTGGTGGTCGGCGGCGGCACGGTCGCGCTGCGCAAAGTGACCTGGCTCCTCAAGACCGCAGCGCGCGTCACGGTCATCGCCCGCGAGCTGCACCCCGAGCTTGCCGCGCTCAGTGCACGCGGGTCGATCGTGCACCTTGCGCAGGACTTCACCTCCGCACACCTCGCCTCTGCTGTAGCCGTGATCGCCGCGAGCGGGGAGCGCGATGCCAACCGCGCGGTCGCAGACGCGGCGCGCGAGCGGGGCATCCCGGTTAACGTGGTCGATGACCTCGCGCTCTCGACATTCATCTTCCCGGCGATCATCGATCGCTCACCGCTGGTGGTCGCCGTGAGCTCCTCCGGACACGCCCCGGTGCTCGCGCGGCGCGTGCGCGAGCAGATCGAGGCACTGCTGCCGGCCCGCCTCGGTGCGCTCGCCCGCTTCATGGGAGCGCAGCGCGAGGCGGTGCAGCGTGCGCTCAGTGCCCCTGCGCGTCGTGCGCTTTGGGAGCGGATCGCCGGCGGCGCGGCGGCAAGGCAGGTGCTGCGCGGGGAGGAAGCCGCCGCCGCGCGCAGCTTCGCGCGCGAGCTGTTGACCTCGCAGCTGACCAGTGCGCCGGGCACCGGGAGCAGCAGCTTGGGTGAGGTCTACCTGATCGGTGCGGGCCCCGGGGATGCCGATCTGCTCACCCTGCGGGCACTGCAGCTTCTGCAGCAGGCCGACGTCATCCTCTATGATCGGCTGGTCAGCGCGCAGGTCCTAGATCGCTCGCGCCGCGACGCCGAGCGCATCTTCGTCGGCAAGGAGGCCGGCGAGCGGGGCCAGCAGCAGCGCATCAACGAGCTGCTGGTGAGTCTTGCGCGCGCCGGCAAGCGCGTGGCGCGCCTGAAGGGCGGGGATCCGTTCGTGTTCGGGCGCGGCGGCGAAGAGCTGGAAGTGCTGGCCGCGCACGACATCCCCTGCATCGTGGTCCCCGGCATCACCGCCGCACTCGGCGCAGCAGCGAGCGCCGCCCTACCCCTCACCCACCGGCGCCTGGCGCACAGCGTCACCTTCGTGAACGGCCACCAGGGCGAGGGCGCCGCCGCGGACTGGCGTTTCTTCGCCGACCCGCGGCACACCGTGGTGTTCTACATGGCGGTCGCGCAGCTTCCGACAATCGTCGCGCGGCTGCAGGCTGCCGGTGCAGCCGCCGATCATCCGGTGGCGCTCATCGAGCAAGCTACACTGCCGCAGCAGCGCGTGCTGCGCGCGCGCCTGGCCGACATCGTGGCACACGCCGCCGAGCGGCAGGTCGGGCCTCCGGCGCTCCTGGTCACAGGTGATGCCGCAGCGTTCGCCGCCGACACGCTCGCGCAGCCCGAGGCGGTGGCGGGCGCCGGGGCACTGGCGTGAGCACGGCAGCGGGCTTCGCCGGCGCGATCGGCGCCACCCCGCTCATCCGCCTCAAGAGCGCGAGCGCGGAGACCGGGTGCGAGATCCTCGGCAAGGCGGAGTTCATGAACCCCGGCGGCTCGGTCAAGGATCGTGCCGCGCTCGCCATCGTGGCCGCCGCCGAGCGCTCAGGCGAGTTGCGCGCCGGCGGCACGGTGGTCGAGGGCACCGCCGGCAACACCGGTATCGGGCTTGCGCACGTGTGCAATGCGCGCGGCTATCGCTGCGTGATCGTCATGCCCGACAATCAGGCCCCGGAGAAGTACCGCCTGCTGGAGATGCTCGGTGCCGAAGTGCACAAGGTGCCGACCGTTCCCTACAGCAATCCCAACCAGTACCAGAAGGTGGCGCAGCGCCTCGCCGCATCGCTCCCCAACGCCATCTGGTCGAACCAGTTCGACAACACCGTGAATCGCGAGGCACACGCGCGCACCACCGGACCTGAAATCTGGTCGCAAACCGAGGGCCGCGTGGACGCCTTCGTCGCGGCCTGTGGGACCGGTGGCACCTTTGCGGGGGTGTCGGAGTTTCTCAAGAGCCGCCGCAGCACGATCCGCTGCGTGCTCGCCGATCCGCCCGGCAGCAGCCTGTACGCCTGGGTAAAAACCGGCACGCTGCAGGCAAGCGGCAGCGGCGGCTCAATCACCGAAGGCATCGGCATCGGCCGGGTGACCGCCAATCTCGCCGGCGCACCGATCGATGATGCCGTGTACGTCGAGGACGGGGATACCGTGCGCTGGGTGTACCGGTTGTTGTACGAGGAAGGCCTTCTCCTCGGCAGCACCAGCGGAATTAACGTCGCCGCCGCGGTGCGCGTGGCGCACGAGCTCGGACCGGGCCACACGGTGGTCACGGTGCTGTGCGATGGCGGCGCGAAGTATCAGTCGCGGCTGTTCAACCGCGAATGGCTCGAGCAGAAGGGCCTCGCAGACTATGCGCTGAAGCCACCCGCGGGCGCACCCCTCACCCTCACGGCCGCCCTCGTCGCCTAGGCATCGCAGCGCGGCTCGCCGCCGGAATGGCTCCCGTGAGACAGTGCCGGCCGTGACAACGCGAATCAACACGCGCCCGCTGATGTTCGCGGCCGCGCTCATTCTCTTGATCACCATGGGCGCGCGTCAGTCGCTCGGCCTGTTCATGGCACCGTTGCATGCGGCGACCGGGCTCGGCATCGTCTCGATCAGCTTTGCCATGGCGATCGGACAATTCGTGTGGGGCGCGGTGCAACCGGTGTTCGGGGCGCTCGCGGACCGCTCGGGGCCACGTCCGCTACTCATCGGCGGCGCCCTGCTCTTGGCGGCGGGTGCGGGACTTACCACCATCGCCTCGAGCGAATGGATGCTCATGCTGAGCATCGGGGTGCTGTTTGCGGCCGGTGCCGGTGCCGGCAGCTTCTCGATCCTGATCGGTGCCACGGCGCAGCGCCTGGCGCCCGAGCAGCGCGCCTTCGCAGCCGGCTTCGTCAACGCCGGTGGCAGTCTCGGGCAGTTCGTGTTCGCACCCTTGAGCCAGCTGCTCATCGCCACCTTCGGCTGGGTGGCCGCGATGTGGGCGCTGGCGCTGGCGGCGCTGGCGACGATTCCGCTCGCCGGACCGCTGAGCTCGACCCCGCGCACCAGGGCGCCTGCAATCGGAGCCCCGGCGGAGGCGGGAGCGCAATCGCTGCGCGAGCAGCTGCGCGTGGCGGCACGCGATCCAAGCTACTGGTGTCTGCACGCCGGGTTCTTCACCTGCGGCTTTCACATCGCGTTCCTGGTGACGCATCTTCCCGGGGAGGTGAATCTGTGCGGGCTGCCTGCCAGCGTCGCCGCAGGCTCGCTCGCAATCATCGGGCTGTCCAATGTGGCAGGAAGCCTCAGCGTGGGTTCGCTCGGCAACGTGATGCGCATGAAGTGGCTGCTGTTTTTAGTGTATTTCACCCGCGCCGCGGCCATCGGCGTCTACCTCGCGATGCCGCGCACCGCGCTCACGTTCTATCTGTTCGCGGCGGTCCTCGGCTTCACCTGGCTGTCGACGGTGCCGCCGACGGCGGGGCTGGTCGCGAAGCTCTTCGGCGTGCGCTATCTCTCGACGCTCTTCGGACTTACGCTGTTGTCGCACCAGATCGGGGGCTTCTTCGGGGCGTGGCTCGGTGGCCTCGCGCTGGTGCGCTTCGGGGACTACGGCTGGATGTGGTACGCCGACATGGCGCTCGCCCTTGGCGCCGCCCTGATCAATCTGCCGATTCGCGAGGCTCGCATCGTCCGGCGTGCGCCAACGCCGCAGGTCGCCGAGGCCTCGGGCGCATGAACGCCTCACTCAGCGCAGCCGAGCTCGAGGCGCTGCGTCTCAGCCTGGAGGTCGCCGGGCGTAGCGTCGTCTTGAGCCTACCGCTTGCGGTACTCGCCGCCTGGATCCTGACGCGCGCACGCTTCCCGGGGCGCATGCTGCTGGATGCGTTCGTGCACCTGCCGCTCGTGCTGCCCCCGGTGGCGGTGGGCTACGCGCTGCTGCTGCTGTTCGGCGCGCGCGGTCCGCTCGGGGGCTGGTTGCGCAGCCACTTCGGCATCCAGCTCGCCTTCACCACCGCCGGCGCAGCGCTCGCAACGGCGGTCATGACCTTTCCGCTCATGGTGCGCGCCATCCGGCTCTCGCTCGAGAACGTCGAGCGGGGACTGGAGGAAGCGGCGCGTACGCTGGGAGCAGGTCCGCTCGATCGTTTCGTGTCCGTCACGCTGCCTTTGATGTTGCCGGGGATCCTCGCGGGGGCCGTCACCGCCTTCGCCGCAGGTCTGGGCGAATTCGGCGCGGTCATTACATTCGCCTCCAACATCCCGGGCGTCACACGTACCCTGCCACTGGCGCTGTACACCGCGATGCAGACCCCGGGCGGCGATGAGCTGGCGTTGCGCCTGGCGCTACTGTCCTTTGCGCTCGGGCTGCTCGGACTTCTCGCCGCGGAAGTGCTGGTGCGCCGCATACGGCGTTACCTCGGCGGCTGAGGGCCCACGCGGCGGAAAACTGAATGCTGCAGGTCTCGGTCATCAAACATCGCCCCGGCTTCACACTGGAGGCCACCTTCGCCGCGCCAGTCGGGGGCGTGATCGGCCTCTTCGGCCGCTCGGGCAGCGGCAAGACCACGCTCGTCAACCTGATCTCGGGCCTCCTGGCGCCGGATAGCGGCGAGGTGCGCCTCGGGAGCGAGGTACTCACGGATACCCGTGCCGGGATCGCACTCCCGGTCGAGCGCCGCCGCATCGGCTACGTCTTTCAGGAGCCGCGCCTGTTTCCGCACCTGACCGTCGCCGCCAATCTGCAATACGGCGCACAGCGCACGCGTGCCCCGCCGTTCGTCGGCTTCGAGGAGGTGCTCGGCCTGCTCGGCCTCGCGTCGCTCCTCAAGCGCAAGCCGCGGCAGCTTTCGGGCGGGGAGCGCCAGCGCGTCTCACTCGGGCGCGCCCTGCTCTCGCAGCCGCGACTCCTGTTGCTCGATGAGCCGTTGGCCTCACTCGATGCCGCACGTCGGGAGGAAGTGCTGCCGTATCTGGAAGCGCTGCGCGAGCGGCTATCGATCCCGATGGTCTACGTGAGCCACCAGTTCGAGGAGGTGCTACGTCTGGCCACCCACCTGGTGCTGCTGGAAGGCGGTCGGGTGCTCGCGCAGGGCTCGCTCCAGGATGTGTGCCTGCTCCCTGAGCTGCAGAGCATCGTGGGTCCGGATCTGGTCGGGGCGGTGCTCGAGGGCGTCGTCACCTGGTTCGACGCGCGCGCCCGCAGCGCCGTGGTGGCAGTCGGCTCCGGCAACCTGCAGGTGAGTCTGGACAACGTCACCGTCGGCACACGCGTGAGACTGCAGCTGCTGGCGCGTGACGTCATCCTCGCAACCCAGCCACCACAGGGCCTGAGTGTGCGCAACGTGCTGGCGGCCATGATCACGGCGATCACGGACGATGATTACGGCGCGGTGCTGGTCCGATGCGAGGTGGGCGGCGCCCTGGTGCTCGCGCGCATCACGCAGGACGCCCGTGCGAGCCTCGACCTGCAACCCGGCAACGCGGTGTGGATCCTGGTCAAGGCGGTATCGACCCGCGGACATGCCTACCGGCTGGCGCCGCGCGTGTGAGCACGCCGCGTAAGCCAGCGGCGGCCCTCGCGGCGCCTCAGGAGTCCGGGCCGTCCGGTACTGCCTTTTCGCTCACCATGGTCAGCACGTCGTAATTGGCGACCGCCTCACCGTCCTGATTCGTGATCGCCGTATCCCAGCGCACCTCCCCGTAGCCGGCGCCGGCACGCAGGGATTTTTCCTTGCAGGTGAGGCGCACGCGGATGCGATCACCGGGCTTGACCGGCTTCAGGAACCGCAGGCCGTCTATGCCGTAGTTGGCGAGCACCGGACCGTACGGCGGATCAACGAACAGCCCCGCCGCTGCCGAGACGAGAAAGTAGCCGTGCGCCACGCGCCCGCCGAAGAGCGGGTTGCGCGCGGCCTGCTCCTGGTCCATGTGCGCATAGAAGCGGTCACCGGAGATCGCGGCGAAGCGCTCGATGTCTTCCACCGTGACCTCGCGCTCCGCCGAGTTGAACGTGTCGCCGATCGCGAGTGCCGCGAACGGCTTGCGGAACGGATGCACGCCCGGGTCGAGCTCGCGCGCGCCGCGCACCCATCGGCCGCTCGCCGCGGTGATGACATCGGGCGTGCCCTGCACGGCGGTGCGCTGCAGGTAATGCATGACACCGCGGATGCCTCCCATCTCCTCGCCCCCGCCGGCGCGGCCGGGTCCGCCGTGCACCAGGTGCGGCAGGGGCGAACCGTGCCCGGTGGACTCCTGGGCGCAATGGCGGTTGACCACGATGATCCGCCCGTGAAAGGGCGCAAGTCCCAGCACCAGGCGCGCAGCAACGGCCTCATCCGCGCTGAACACCGAGCTGACGAGACTGCCCCCGCCGCGCCGGGCGATGGCGATCGCCTGCTCCACGCCCTCGTACGGCAGCAACGTGCACACCGGTCCGAAGGCCTCCACCGCATGCACCGCCCGCGCACGGGCGGCGTCCTCGCAATAGAGCAGCGTCGGGGCGACGAAGGCTCCGCGCTCGGGATCAGCCCCCACCGGGTGCGCCTGGCCGTCCCCGCCACACACCAGTTGCGCCTCACCGCTGAGGCGCGCGAGCTGTGCAAGCACTTCACGGCGCTGGGCGAGGGAGGCTACGGGCCCCATGCACACGTTCTCCAGGCGCGGATCGCCCACCACCACGCGCGCCAGCGCCGCACGCAGCCTCTCCAGCACTTCCGGGACGCTTGCGCGCGGGACAATGGCCTTTCTGATCGCGGTACACTTCTGGCCCGCCTTGACCGTCATCTCGCGCACCACCTCGCGCACGAAGAGCTCCAGCTCCGGGGTGCCGGCGGTGGCATCGGGTGCCAGGATCGAGGAGTTGAGCGAGTCGGTCTCGGAGGTGAAACGCACCGAATTGGCGCTCACCGTCGGATGCTGACGCAGTTTCAGCGCGGTGGAGGCCGAGCCGGTGAAGGACACCACGTCCTGGCAGGTCAGGTGCTCGAACAGCTCGCCCACTCCGCCGCAGATGAGTTGCAGCGCGCCCTCGGGCAGGATGGCGGATTCGATCATGCGCCGGAACACCCGCTCGGTGAGATAGCAGGTCTGGGTCGCCGGCTTCACGATCGCGGGCACCCCGGCAAGCAGTGTCGGCGCCAGCTTCTCGAGCATGCCCCATACGGGAAAGTTGAACGCGTTGATGTGCACCGCGGCGCCCTCGAGCGGCACGCACAGGTGCTGCCCGACGAAGCTACCGCCCTTCGACAGCGCCTCGAGGCCGCCATCGATGTACACGCAGCCGTTGGGAAGCTCGCGCGTGCCCTTGCTCGCGTACACAAACAGCGTACTGATGCCCCCGTCGATATCGATCCAGGAGTCAGCCTTGGTGGCGCCGGTCGCGTACGAGAGCGCGTAGAACTCGTCCTTGTACTCACCCAGCATGCGCGCCAGCGCCTTGAGCAGCCCCGCGCGCTCATGAAACGTCAGCCGCCGCAGGTTAGGCCCGCCCACCTCGCGTGCATGCTCGAGCATGGCCCGGCTATCCAGGCCCTCGGCATTGGCATTCGCGATCACCTCACCCGTGGTCGCGTCCCGCAGCGCCACCGCCCCACCGCGCCCGGCCTGCCATCTGCCGGAGACGAAGCTCTCAAGCTGCATGACTCACTCCTCGCCCACCACCTGCCCGTCAATGCGGTACGAGCGTCCGCGAAACAAGGCAATCCGTTCCCCGCGCTGGTTGGTAACCGTGATCTCGTAGATGCCGTTACGCCGTGTGCGCCAGAGCTCCGCGGACTCGGCGGTCAGCTCATCGCCTGCGCGCGCAGGGGCCAGAAAGTCGATCGCCGCGGCGGCGGCCACCGTCGACTCGTTGTACGAGTTACATGAGAAGGCGAAGGCACTGTCGGCGAGCGCGAACACCATGCCGCCGTGGCAGACGCCGTGCCCGTTGAGCATCTCCTCGCGCACACGCATCACCACGCGCGCCCAGCCGGGCCTCACCCCCGCGATTCGCATGCCGAGCCCCTGGGAGGCACGGTCGCGCTCGTAGAGCGCCGCGGCCGCGCGCTCCGCCCGCAGCTGCTCCGCGGACCCCTTCTGCCCCGTGTTACTCATGAAGTGCCTTCAGCGGCCGGTGAAGCGCGGCGCGCGCTTCTCGATGAACGCGGCGACGCCCTCGGCGTAGTCGGCGCTGTGCCCGAGTTCACCCTGGTAGTCGCGCTCGACATCAAGCTGCTGCGCGAGCGTGCGGCTTAAGCCGGCGTAGATCGCCTGCTTGGTGCGCGCAAGAGCGCGCGTCGGCGCAGCGGCAAATTGCCGCGCCAAGCCGTCCACCACCTCGGCCAGCTCGGCATCCTCGACGCAGCGCCAGATCAGGCCCCACTGGGCGGCCTGCTCCGCCGGCAGCTTCTCGCCAAGTAGCGTGAGCCCGAGCGAGCGCGCCGGGCCGATGAGCCGCGGCAGGAACCAGGTGCCGCCGCTGTCAGGTACCAGACCGAGCCTGGAGAATGCCTGCACGAAGCTCGCCGAGCGCGCCGCGAGCACCAGATCGCAGGCGAGGGCGATATTGGCGCCGGCGCCGGCTGCTACGCCGTTCACCGCCGCGATCACCGGCAGCGGCAGCTCGCGCAGGGCGAGCACCAGCGGCTTGTAGTTCTTCTCGATCGACTCCGCCAGATCCGGCGGCCTCGCCCCCGGCGCTACCGCGCGGTCGTTGAGATCCTGACCGGCGCAGAAACCGCGTCCGGCGCCGGTGATCACCAGCACGCGCGCGGTGGAGCTCTTGACGGCCGCAAGCGCCTCACGCACCTCGGCATGCATCTCGCTCGTGAAGCTGTTGAGGCGCTCGGGGCGATTAAAGGTGATGCGCGCAATACCCTCTGCGAGTTCGAACAGTATCGTCTGGTAGCTCACGTAGCTGCTCCCCGGCTCTTCACTTCTCGTCGTAGTCGAGCTCAAGCGTGGAGCTCTTGGCGCGCGACTGGCACGCCAGCACATATCCCTGCTCGAGCTCCCAGTCCTCCAGCGCATAGTTCTGCGCCATGACCACCTCACCGCGAATCACCTTGGTGCGACAGGTGGAGCACACCCCGGCGCGGCAGGAGAAGGGCAGCTCGATGCCGGCGCGCGCGGCCGCATCGAGCACCGTCGCCTCATCGATCCCCATGCTGAAGGAGCGCCGCCGCCCGTCCATCAGCACACTGACTTCGCACACCCCGGAGGCCGGGGCGGGCGTTTGCGGTGCCGGCCCTGCAGCTGCCGCAGTCGCCGGCGCCTCGGCGGTCGTTGCAAGCGTGAAATGCTCCGCATGCACGCGGTTCAGATCCACGCCGAGCTCGCGCAGCGCGGCGCTCACCTGCTCGATCATGTCGCCCGGGCCGCACACGAAGTACTCGCGCGCGGCAGGCGGATCGAACAGTACGCCGGCAAAGCCCTTCACGCGCGCCGCGTCGATGCGCCCGTTGTAGAGCTGCACCTCCTGCGGCTCGCGGCTCATCACGAAATGCAGCGAGAGCCTGCCGATATGGCGATCCTTAAGAGCCAGCAGTTCCTCCAGGCACATGGTGCGCGCGCTGCTGCTGTTGCCGTAGAAGACGATCAGCCGCGCTGCATCCTGAGCCAGGAGCGCACGCGCCACCGACAGCACCGGGGTGATGCCGCAGCCGGCGGCGAAGGCCACGTAGGTGGCCACGCCGGGCAGCGCTGCGCGCGGAGTAAAGCTGCCATTCGGGGGCAACACGTCGAGCAACGCCCCGGCGCGCAGCTGCTCGGCGAGATAGCGCGACATGCGCCCGTGCGCATGCACGCGCGCCACGATGCGCAGCGGCCACTCACCCGGGGCATTCACCAGCGAGTAGGTGCGCCGGGTCTCCTCGCCATCGAAGTAGGCGCGCACCACGACGTGCTGCCCGGCGCTGCCGCAGTACTCTCCACGCAGCGCCGCGGGCACCTCGAGCGCGATCGCCACCGCATCCTCGGCGTCCGGAACGGTCTCAACAACCCTGAGTGAATGGAACTTCAGCACTTCACAGGCACTTGAAGTAGTCGAACGGCTCGCCGCAGGCCCTGCAGCGGTGGTGAGCCTTGCAGGGTGTCGAGCCGAACTCGCTCACACGCTGCGTGTCGCGGCTGGCGCAACGCGGACAGGCGATGGTTTCCGACTGCCACAGCCGCCGCGGACTCATCACCGTCTCCTGCGGGGGCGCGATGCCGAAGGCGTGCAGCTTGCGCCGCCCCTCCGGTGTCAGCCAGTCGCTGCTCCAGGGCGGGGACAGCACCTCCTCGATGATCGCGTCCGCAAACCCGGCCGCATCCAGTGCGACACGCACCTGCCCGCGGATCACCTCGGTGGCCGGGCAACCGCTGTAGGTGGGAGTAAGGCCCACGCGCACGCGCCCCTCGCTGTCGCGGGTTACGTGTCTGACGATCCCCAAGTCCACGATGCTCAACACCGGGATCTCCGGATCCGCTACCGCGCCCAGAAGATCCCAGATGTTGCGCTCGCTGCCTGCGCCCACCTCGTCGCACCGCGCAGCGCCTGCACCCTTCACCAGCGCAACCCCGGGTAGGTGCGCTGCAGGTGCTGCATCTCGCACAGCAGGTGTCCCAGATGCTCGCTGTGCACGCCGCGCTTGCCGAACCACGGATAGCTCGGCGGGGCCGGTCGTGTCAGGGTGGCCGCGGCCAGATCCGCATCGATGCGCTGCGACCAGCTCACCGCGAGCTCCTGCAGGCGCGGTGCGATGCCCGCCTCTGCCATGCGCTCATCCACCTCATCGGGGGCGAAGAACTCCGCCGTGAAGCGCCACAGATCATCGAGGGCACGCTGTACACGCTGATGACTCTCGGAGGTGCCATCCCCGAGGCGTATCAGCCAGCCGCTGCTGAAGCGGTGGTGATAGCGCGTCTCCTTGAGGGATTTGGCCGCAATTGCCGCCAGGCGCGCATCGCGTGAGGCGCTCAGACTCTGGTAGATCTCCAGCTGCCAGGTGTCGATCAGCCACTGCCGCACGATGGTCTGGCCAAAGTCGCCGTTGGGCTGCTCGGCGAGGGCGAGATTGGCGTACTGCGGTGCATCGCGCAGGTATGCCAGCGCGTCCTCATCGCGCCCCCTGCCCTCGAGCTCACCGGCATACGTGAGCAGCAGCCGCGCCTGTCCGATCAGATCCAGCGCGAGGTTGGCGAGCCCCAGGTCCTCCTCGAGCGCCGGGCTGTGACCGATCCACTCGGAGAGGCGCTGCCCGACGACCAGCGAGGTGTCCGCCAGATGCAGCACATAGCGGAAATGCGCCGGATCGGCCGTAGCGGGCCGCGGCGCGCCGGCACCTGCGAGCTTTGGCGAGGGCGCGCTCACAGGTTCTTGACCTCCTCGGGAATCGCGTAGAAGGTCGGATGTCGGTAGACCTTGTCGCGTGCCGGCTCGAAGAGCGCCTCCGCCTCCTCCGGATCGGAGGCGACGATATCCGTCGAGCGCACGACCCAGATGCTCACCCCTTCCTGGCGGCGCGTGTACACATCGCGCGCGTGCTCGATCGCCATGCGCACATCCGCAGCGTGCAGGCTTCCGACGTGTTTGTGCTCGAGCCCGGAGCGCGAGCGGATGAACACCTCGAACAATGGCCAGTCCTCGCTCATTTGCGCCTCCCTCAGGCTGCGGTAGCTTCACGCGCCGCGTGCTTGGCGGCGTGCGCGGCGGCAGCCTCGCGCACCCAGCCGCCGGCTTCGTGTGCGGCGCGACGCGCCTGCAGACGCTCGCGGTTGCACGGACCGTTGCCCTTGAGCACCGCGTGAAACTCGTTCCAGTCGATCGCTCCGATGCGGTAGTGCTGCGCGGCCTCGTCCCAGTGCAGATCGTTGTCGGGAATCGTGAGCCCGAGGTAATGCGCCTGCGGCACGGTGATGTCGATGAACTTCTGGCGCAGCTCATCGTTGCTGAATCGCTTGATCTTCCAGCGCATCGACTGCGCGGTATGCTTCGAGTCCCCATCGCTCGGGCCGAACATCATGATCGACGGCCACCACCAGCGATGCAGCGCGTCCTGCGCCATGGCGCGTTGCGCCTGGCTGCCCTGCGCAAGGGTGAGCATGATCTCGAACCCCTGGCGCTGGTGGAAGCTTTCTTCCTTGCAGATGCGCACCATGGCGCGCGCATACGGCCCGTAGGAGCAGCGGCAGATCGGGATCTGGTTCATGATCGCCGCGCCGTCGACCAGCCAACCGATGGCGCCAACGTCGGCCCAGGTGAGGGTCGGATAGTTGAAGATGCTCGAGTACTTGGCGGCGCCCGAGAGCAGCTGCGCGCACATCTGCGCGCGCGAGATGCCGAGGGTCTCCGCAGCGCTGTACAGGTACATGCCGTGGCCGCCCTCATCCTGCACCTTCGCGATCAGCACGACCTTGCGCTTGAGGCTCGGCGCGCGCGAGATCCAGTTGCCCTCGGGCAGCATGCCGACGATTTCCGAATGGGCGTGCTGCGAGATCTGGCGGATGAGCGTTTGCCGGTAGGCATCGGGCATCCAGTCCTTGGGCTCGATCTTCTCATCGGCATCGATGCGCGCCTGGAAGCGTTCCGCAAGGCCACCGGCCTCGGCCGCCGGCAGCGGCTCCTTGCCATGGGTATCGAGCGCCTGGGTATACATGCGAGCTACCGCCGCCTCGTTGATATGACACAAGAATAGCAGATTTGATTGATTTTCTGTGTCACAATTTTCGGATCATGAACGGCACGCGCCAGGCCGCAGATCCGGCCCCGATCCGCTCGCTCCTGCGCCATTTCCGCGCGCGGCGCCCGCTGCGCGGGGGTTCCCTCATCATCACGGTGTTCGGCGATGCCATCGCCCCGCGCGGCGGGGCGGTGACCCTCGGGAGCCTCATCCGCCTGGCCGCCCCGCTCGGACTCACCGAGCGCCTGGTGCGCACCTCCGTAGCGCGCCTTGCGCGCGAGGGCTGGCTGCTCGCGCGCCGCTCCGGACGGCGCAGCGAATACCGCCTCACGGCAAGCGGGGCCGCGCGATTTGCCGAGGCCACGCGGCGCATCTACGCGCAAAGTCCGCAGCGCTGGGACGGACACTGGACGCTGGTACTGCTCCCCCTCGCGCTGCGCTCGCGCAAGGTGCGCCGGGAGCTGCGCTGGCTGGGATTCGGTGAGCTCACGCCCTCGCTCCTGGCCAATCCGGGCTGTACGCCGCAGCAGGCGCGCCGGCTCCTCACGCCCCTCACCGGCACGGCATCCCCGCTGGTGCTGCGCAGCCTCAGCCAGGAGCTCGCCGTGGACCGCCAGCTCGCCTCACGTGGCTGGGACCTGAAGGAGCTCGCGCGGCGCTACCGGCGCTTTCTGCGGCGCTTCTCGCAGGTCGAGTCAGCCGTGGCCGGTGCGCCGATCGCACCGCACACGGCGTTCGCGGTGCGCACGCTCCTGATTCACGAGTACCGCAAGATCCATCTGCAGGATCCGCTGCTGCCCCCGCAGCTGCTGCCGCGAGACTGGGTTGGCGCGGCCGCGTACGAGCTGTGCCGGCGGCTGTATGCGCAGGTGTTCGCATCCGCCGAAGGTTACCTGTCGGTCACGGCGCATCGGCTTAAGCGCCCGCTCCCAGCGGCGAGCACCGCGGCGCGCTCGCGCTTCAGCGGCGTTGAGGCCGCGCGCGCACGGCCCTCACCCTAGCTCTTGCGTCGGTCGATCACGCGCTGCGCCTTGCCGCCCGAGCGCTCGATCGCGCCCGGGTCGCACACCGACACGTGCGCGGAAATGCCGACGCTCGACTTGATGCTGACCTGAAGCTCCTGCTGCAGGCGCAGGCGTTGCTGCGCATCGCCCGCGAGCTGCGTGTGGCACTCTACCATCACCGTGAGTCGGTCCAGATGCGCCTCGCGCGTCACCTCGAGCTGGTAGTGCGGGGCGAGCCCTGCGAGCTTGAGCAGCAGCTCCTCGATCTGGGTCGGGAACACATTCACGCCACGAATGATCAGCATGTCATCGGCGCGTCCGCTGATGCGCGCCATGCGGCGCATGGAGCGCGCCGTGGGCGCCAGCAGCGCGGTCAGATCGCGCGTGCGGTAGCGGATCATCGGCAGCGCCTCCTTGGTGAGCGTGGTGAACACCAGCTCCCCACGGCTGCCCTCCGGCAGCACCGCCCCGCTCGCCGGATCCACGACCTCCGGATAGAAGTGATCCTCCCAGATCACCGGACCGTCCTTGCTCTCGATGCACTCACTCGCCACGCCCGGCCCCATCACCTCCGAGAGGCCGTAGATGTCCAGCGCATCGAGCCCTATGCGAGTCTCGAGCTCCCTGCGCATCGCCTCGGTCCATGCTTCAGCGCCGAAGAGGCCGACGCGCAGCGAACTGGCGGCCGGATCCAGGCCCTGGCGGTGGAACTCCTCCGCGATGACCAACATGTAGGAGGGGGTAACCATGATGATGTCGGGTTTGAGGTCGCAAATCAGCTGCACCTGCCTTTGAGTCTGGCCGCCCGAGGCCGGCACCACTGTGCACCCCAGAGCCTCGGCGCCGTAGTGGGCGCCGAGTCCGCCGGTGAACAGCCCGTACCCGTAGGCGATGTGCACCAGGTCCTGCGCCCGCCCGCCGGCGGCGCGGATCGAGCGGGCGACCAGGGAGCCCCAAGTCTGGATGTCGCGGGATGTGTAGCCGACCACGATCGGCTTGCCGGTGGTGCCGCTCGAGGCATGGATGCGCAGCAGCTGCGTGCGCGGGAGCGCAAACATGCCGAACGGATAGTTGGCGCGCAGGTCGTCCTTGACGGTAAACGGGAAATGTCGCAGATCCGCGAGGCTCTTCAGCTCGCGCGGATGAACACCGGCGCGCTCACACTTCGCGCGGTAGGGAGCTACGTTCTCGTACGCGTGACGAACCGACCATTGCAGCCGCTGCAGCTGCAGGGCTCGCAACTCATCCTCGCTGGCACGCTCGATGGGTTCAAGGTCCGCCTGCATGCGCCGCGCATGATGGTCGATGCCGCCACGTGGCGCCAGCGCGGCAATCGCACGCCTATGCGGCGCGCCACCACGCCCGGCCGGGGCGCAGCGGCCGTCTCTGGGGCGGGTGGCTCAGGCGTGTAGTACGTGCAGCGCTTCCAGGGCGCCGACCACTACCAGCGCTACCAGGGTGACCGCCCCTAGCACCTTCGCCCGGCGTCGCAGACGCGCCTGGGATTCGTGCTCGAGCCGCATCTGTACGTCCTGCACGTGCTCAGGCACCTGCGGGTGGATCCGATGGGCCCGGCACACGCTGCAGTTGCACTCTTCTGCTACTTTCATGGCCTCTACTCCTGAGGGACTTCTCCTGAGGGACGCATTGCGCCACATTCACTTCGACTTGCGCCCGGGCGCGATGCTCGCCGCGACCGGCACTGCGATCTGCTGCAGTGCGGCGGTGCCCGCGATGCCGCGCACCGCCGCGCCCGCGGCAAAGCTGGCATCAGATGCCGGTGAGGATGGATCTCGGTGTGTGTCGATTCCGGAGAAAGCATCCTGCACCCGGCCAGCTGCGGGCTCTGGGCTCCGCAATGCTCCAAACTAAGAGCGTCTAGGGCTCATTTTAATGAGACGGCAGGTCTATACAAGCGTGGCCTTGTGCCAGTCTCTTGCGCACCTGGAGCGCTACGTCGACCACTGCTCCAGCCGCTGTACGAAGCTTTGCATGAAGCGATTGGCCTGGTGGCCGTCCATCACACGGTGATCGAGCGTGAGCGTGACGTAGCAGCACGGGCGCACGAGGAGCTTCTCCTCGTCGCGCTCCTCGAAAACCACGGGTCGCTTCTGCAGCTTGCCTACGCCGAGGATCGCCGACTGCGGCTGGTTGATGATGATGGGCGCGGCGAGGAGGCTCCCGCTCACGCCGTGATTGGAGATGGTGAAGGTACCGCCGCGTACGTCGGCGGGCGCGAGCGAGCCGCTGCGCGCGCGTACAACGAGATCATCGAGACCGCGCGCGGTGTCGAACAGCGTCAGCGACTGTGCATCGCGCAGCACCGGCACCAACAGCCCCGAGCCTTCGACCGCGGTCGCAATGCCGATGTGCATGAACTCGTAGATCTCAAGCGCGCTGTCGGTCCAGCGGCTGTTGGCTTCGGGCACGGCGCGGATCGCCGCCACCGCGGCCTGCACGAAGTATGCCGTCAGGGTCAGCGGCACCCCGCGCTGCGCGAACTCCTCGCGTCGCTGGGTGCGATCCTGCAGCACGGCACTCAGATCCGCCTCGAACACCGTGGTCACGTGCGGGGCGGTATGCAGCAGGCTCTGCGTCAGATGCTCGGCGATGCGCCGGCGGATCGGCGTGTGCGGCACGCGGCGCACGCCCGCGGTCCGCTCTGCTGGGGAAGAAACCGCTGCGGGGGAATCCGGCTGCGGTGCCAGCGCCGGCTCGCGCGCCACGGCGCGCCGCTCCGCTGCGGCCCGCAGCACGTCATCGACGCTGATCCGGCCACCTTCGCCACTGCCGGCGAGAGCGGCTGCCTCGAGCCCGTGCTCGGCAAGCAGGCGACGCACCGCAGGACTGAGCGCCCCGGCTGCGCGCGGCGCGGGAGCGGCAGCAGGCGGTGCAGGTGCGGGCGCCGTTGAAGGCCTCGCCGTGCCACGCGCACCCGTGGCATCGCCCGCTGCGGGCTGCGCAGGGGACTCGGACTCAAGTCGTCCGAGCAGTTCCCCCGGAGCGACCTCCTCGTTCTCGTGCCGCAGAATCTCACGCAGTACGCCCGCGCCGGGAGAGGCGACCTCCACCGTGACCTTGTCGGTCTCGATCTCGATCAGCGGCTCGTTCTCAGCGACGCTCTCGCCGACCTGCTTGAGCCAGCGCAGCACCTGCAGGCGCGTGCCTTCGGTCTGCTCCGAGGGGGCCCTGATATCCACACCGCTCATGGGGGCCTCACCCTAGCTCGCCAATCGGCGGATGCACGCGATGAGGCGCGCGACGTCCGGCACGGCTGCCTCGAGCAGCACCGGACTGTGCGGACTCGGAATGTCGGGCATGGCGAGGCGCTCGATCGGCGCCTGCAGCGCAAAGAAGCTCTCGGCAGCGAGCGTCGCGGCGATCTCCGCACCGAACCCGGCGCTCAGGTTGTCCTCGTGAACGATCAGGCAGCGATGGGTCTTTTCCACAGACTGGCGTACCGCCTCCTTGTCCCAGGGCGAGAGCGTACGCAGATCGAGCAGCTCGACGTCAACCTGCGACTGCGCGGCAGCCTGCTCGCAGCGCTCGACCATCGCCCCCCAGGAAACGAGGGTGAGCTCGGAGCCGCTGCGCAGCGTGCGCGCCTGCCCGAACGGCACCACGAACTCATCGCCCGGATAAGGACGACGCGCCCAGGCCGCATCGAGCATCGCACGGTGCTCGAAAAAGATGACCGGATCGTTGCCGCGTAGCGCCGCACGCAACAGTCCCACCGCGTCCTCGGCGTTGGACGGCACCGCGACCTGCCAGCCGACCCCGTGCACCCATGCGACTTCGTTCGTCTGGCTGTGCCAGGGGTCACCGCACTTGAAGAACCCGCCGGGCATGCGCACGACCAAGGGTGCGGCGAAGCGGTTATTCGTACGCCAGCGCAGCGTGCCGCAGTCGTTCAGCTGCTCGGCGGCCGAATCGGCGTACTTGCGGAACTGGATCTCTGCAACCGGCAGCAGGCCGGCGAGCGCCATACCGACCGCACGCCCGATAATGCCCTCCTCCGAGAGACTGGTGTCGAACACGCGCGCCGCGCCGTATTTCTCCTGCAGCCCCAGGGTCGCCCCGTGCACCCCGCCCTTGGGCCCAACGTCCTCGCCGAACACCACCATGCGCCGGTTCGCGGCCAACTCCACATCGAGCGTGCGCCGGATCGCGGTAAGCATGTTGATGCGCGCGCCTTGCGGGCGCGCCACGACGTCCACGGGCGGGGGCGCCCAGCCCTCCGGTGCGAGACCGCCCTGCTCCTGCAGCGTCGCAACGCCGGCCGAGTTCGCGAGAAAGACGTGGTCGGTCAGCTCACGCGGGTCGGGGTGCGGGCGTGCGAGCGCGGCCTCGATCGCGCGCTCCACCGCAGCCCGCGCCTCCTCCCCCACACTCGTCCACTGCGCGGCGGGCATCAGCCCCGGGACCAGGAACTCGCGCAGCCGGATGAGCGGATCGCGCGCGCGCTCATCGCTCAGCGTCTCGGGCGACTTGTACGCCTGCGTGTCCTGGCCGCTATGCCCGCACAGGCGCGGCACGCTCAGGCGCAGCAGCAGCGGCGCGCGCTCCTCGCGCACACGCGCCACGGCCTGGCGCGTGAGCTCGGATGCCGCGCGCGGATCGCTCCCATCGCCTTCGAGCAGCGCAAGTCCGCCGAAGGAGCGCAGGTTGGTGACGATGTTGCCTCCCGGGGTCTGCAGCCCTGAAGGCACGGAGATCCCGTAGCCGTTGTCCTCGATGTAGAACAGCATCGGCAGCTTCAGCGTCGTGGCGATGTTGAGCGCCGACCAGAAGCCGTTGGTCGCGGTAGAAGCATCTCCGCCCAGTACGACGGCGATACTGCGCGCGTAGGCAGCCTCGCCAAGGGTCTGTAGCCGGTAGCCGATCGCCTGCGCCCAGCCGGCAGCGGGGGTGTATTGGGCACCCACCCCGCCGCACCCAGGCAGCACGGTCGCCCCGCCGCGGCCGGGCAGGTTGAACACTACGCCGACGTCGCGCCCACCGCTGAATGAGCCGCGGCGCGCCAGGGGTCCCGCGGCCGCCTCTTCCAGACTCACTCCGAGTGAGAGCATGAGCGGGCGCGAGCGGTAGTAGACAGTCACCCCATCGTGGGCATCGGTGAGCTGAAGTCCGAGCAGGATCTGCGCAAGATCATGACCGCGCGCGGAGAACTGGTAGAGCACCTTGCGCTGCGGGACCAGGCGCGTCTCCTCGATCTCATCGAGCGCGCGCGAGGCGTGTACGAGCCACGCCACGCGCGTCCAGTCCGTTTGTAGGCCAGGCGCGAGGTTCGAGTGACTCGGCAGCGCGGAAGCTCGTGCGGCCATGGCGGATGTTCCAAGACGCGGTGGGCGCAGCTTATGCCCTAATCCCTGCAATTACCTTGCTTCAATTGCCAATTTATGCCACACATTGGCAATATTATTGCTCTGTTGCTGCAGGTAGCACGGTGATCTCCATGGCCCCGCGTGCACTCGATCGACTCGACCGGCGCATCCTCGAGGAGCTGCAGCTGGACGCGCGCATCTCCAACCAGGATCTCGCCAAGCGCGTCGGCCTGTCCCCCGCGCCGTGCTGGCGGCGGCTGCGGCGGCTCGAGCGGGCGGGCTTCATCGCCGGCTACGCGACGCTGCTGAAGGCGCCGGCGATCGGACTTCCGATACTCGCCTACGCCATCGTCTCGCTCGAGAATCATCACCCCGAGTCGGTGCGCCAGTTCGATCAGTTCGTGAAAGAGCGCGCAGAGGTGCTCGAGTGCCACTCGATGAGCGGCCCGAACGATTACCTGCTGCGCATCGTCGCCGCAAGCATCGAGGCGTATGAGCACTTCATGTCGACGCAGCTGCTGCAGCTTGCGGCGGTGCGCTCGGTCAACACCAGCTTCGTACTGCGCACCAAGAAATTCACGACCCGTTTGCCGGTGAGCTGATCGCACGCGCCGGGGAGCTCGCGCGCTGGCATTCGCACATGCTCGTGTCGGCCCCCGCGAACCAGAACGCAGAAGCCGGCAGGCGCACGTCGGCGTGCTGCCAGGCGGCCTCGAACTGGTGCATCACGCCGAGCGCCTCGCGCGTCCTGCCCTGCTGCCTGAGCGCTGCGGCGAGCCCGTAGAGCGCCCAGCCGTTAGCGGGGTTGCGTTTGAGGTCCTCGCGATAGACCGCTTCGGCCTGCTCGGCGTGACCTTCGATCAGCAGCTGCGCCCCGAGCAGATGCCGCACCGGGAAGAACCAGTCGGCCGGCTCGGCGTAATCGGTGCCATCCTCGGCGGCGACCGCCTGCGTGAGGAGCGCGACCGCCTCATCGTTGCGCGCCTCGGAGGCGGCGATGCGCGCCGCGACGATCGGCTCTGCGATCCGCACCATCTGCCTCAGGAAGTCATCTTGCGGCGGCAGTGCCGCGTTGAAGGCACGCAGCTGCTCGAGTGCTTCGCGGGCATCCGCGATCCGGCCGCGGGAGGCGAGCGCCACGCCGCGGCCATAGAGGTAGCCGGCGGTAAGTCCGGGCGCCTTCGGATCGGGGGGATCAAGCGCGAGCAGCTCGTCCCAGAGGCCAAAACGCACCAGCACCGCGTACTGCGAGGACATGCCCCAACCCGAGCTGCCCATCTGGCGCATGAGTCGCATGGAATCCATCTCAAGCAGATCCTGCACGGCGGCGAGACTTTCCGCCTTGCGACCTTCCATGGCCGCCGCATACGCGAGGAAGCCGTAGTTGTGGCGGAGATACATCTCGTAGTACTCCGGGGGAGTGGTCGCGGCGAGGTAGGCGCGATCGGCCGCCACGCCGCGACGGTTGGCCTCGGCGGCTTCCTCGTAGCGCCCGACGCGCTGCATGATGTGCGCCGGCATGTGCTGCAAGTGTCCGGCCGCCGGCATCATCTCGCGCAGCCGCTCGGCGGCCTCGAGCGCGCGCTCCGGATGCGGCGAGGCCTCCATCACGTGGATGTAATAGTGATTCGCGCCGGGATGCCCGGGGTCGCGGCGCAATACTTCTTCGAGCCGCGCCTCGGTCTCGAGCGTACCGGCGACCGGCGTACCGTCGGCGTTCCATAACTTCCAGGCGTGCACGTTCATCTGCGCCTCCGCACACAGGGTCTGCACGTCGAGGTCCTCCGGATAGCGTGCCGCGACCGCGCGCATCGCCGCGGCGTAGGCCTCGAGGACGGCAGCCAAATTGTTCGCGCCAAGGGGCTCGGACGAGGGGTAGCGTGACTTGAGCGCATCAATCAGCGACTGCTCGACTGCGGAGGCGTGCGCGGCGTTTTGCTGCGCCTCGTGCAGTGCCTCCCACGCCACCTGCGCGCGCGCGTGGTCCATCCTCTGGAAGTTGTAGTTAGGCCCGACGCTGAGAGCCACTCCCCAATAACACGAGGCACAGGAGGGATCCAGACGCGCGGCCTCGGCAAAGGAGCGCGTCGCCTCGTCGTGATTGAACGCCCACAGCAGCCGCATGCCCTGGTCGAAGTACTGCTGCGCGAGCGGCGCTGAAGTGGTGATGCCGCGATGAAAGCTCCCCAGACCATCGAAGAGCTGCGCGCCCGCGGCCCACTGCGCGGGTGTGGCCGGCGCGTGCGCAGCGTGGTGCGCGCTCGGCGACTCCTCGGCCTGCGCAGCGCCGGGCGCGCACAGGGACGCCAGCCCCGCCAGCACGATCAGTGCACGCGCGCGTGCCTGCGCTGCCTCAGCCATCATCCCCCTCCCGATTGAGGCTATCCCAGCTCGCCCCCGAAGCCGCGAGCCGCTCGAGCAGCGCCGCCGGGCGCCAGCGTGCCCCGTGCGTGGCCGACAGGCGGCGCATGGTCTCAACCACGCGTTCCAGCCCCACTTGCTGCGACCAGAACATCGGCCCGCCCCGGTACGCCGGGAACCCGTAGCCGTTGATGTACACGACGTCGATGTCGCCGGGGCGCATGGCGATCCCCTCCTCGAGGATGCGCGCGCCCTCGTTGACGAGCGGGTGCAGCAGCCGCTCCAGGATCTCCTCATCGGGGATCGCGCGGCGGCGGATGCCGAGCTCCTCGGACACGCCTTCGATGAGCGCGGTGACCTGCGGGTCGGGTATGCGGGTGCGGCCCTCGTAGCGGTAAAAGCCCTTGCCGCTCTTCTGGCCCAAGCGCCCCGCCGCCACCAGCCGCTCGAGAATGGGGGACCAGCGCTCATCCGGCGGGAGCTTGCGTCCGCGGCGGATCTGAAACCCCACATCGTTGCCGGCCAGATCGCGCACCGCGAGCGGCCCCATGGCGAAACCGAATCCCTCGATAACACGATCGATCTGCTCGGGCGTTGCGCCCTCCTCGAGGAGGAATTCGGCCTCCGCACCGTAGAACATGAGCATGCGGTTGCCGATGAAGCCGTCGCAGTTGCCGGCGAGCACCGCGACCTTGCCCAAGGTTTTGCCGAGGGCCATCACGGTGGCGATGGTCTGTGCGGAAGTGTGCCGGCCGCGCACGTTCTCCAGCAGCTTCATGACGTTGGCCGGACTGAAGAAATGCGTGCCCACCACTTGCTGCGGCCGGGACGTACTCGCGGCGATCGCGTCGATGTCGAGCGTGGAGGTATTCGTGGCGAGGATGCTGTGCGGGGCCGTTGCCGCATCCAGACGCGCGAATACCTGCTGTTTCAGCTTCAGCTCCTCGAACACCGCCTCGATGATGATATCGGCCTGCTTGAGCGCCTCGTAATCGCTCACGGCCGATATCAGCCCGAGCGCGCGCTCGGCGCGCTCACGGGTAAGACTGCCGCGCGCAACTGAGGTGTCGTAGTTCTTGCCGATCTGCGCCAGCCCGCGCGCAAGGGCTTGCGGGAACCGATCGAGGAGCGCCACCGGGATGCCGGCGTTGGCGAAGCACATGGCGATGCCTGCGCCCATGGTGCCCGCGCCGACCACCCCCGCCGCACGCACCGGCAGGGGCTTGGCTTGCGCGCTCTGTCCGGGGACCTTGCGCGCCTCGCGCTCGGCCAAGAACGCGTGCACGAGCGCTGAGCGCTGCGGGCTCTCGCGACACTCGATGAAGTACTCGCGCTCGAGGCGAAACGCGTCCTCCAACGGGCGCGTGCAGGCAGCCTCGATACTGTCGATGATGCGCCAGGGGGCGAGCTGGCCGCGGGCGCGCGGCTCGATCTTCTTGCGAAAGGCGGCGAACAGCCCGGGATCGACGTTGCGGATGTGCTCGCTTACCTCGCTCGCAAGGCGTAGCGGCCACTCCTCGAGTGCCGCCCGGCGCGCATGGGCAATCGCACCTGCGAGCGCATCCTCGCAGAGCACGTCGATCAGTCCGAGTTCGAGCGCGCGCGCGGCCGCAAGTTGCGCGCCGCTGGTGAGTGCCTCCAGCGCCGCCTGCGGCCCGGCAAGACGCGTGAAGCGCTGCGTCCCACCCGCACCGGGGATGAGTCCGAGCTTCACCTCCGGCAGCCCGACGTGCGCACCCCTTGAGGCCACGCGCCAGTGGCAGCTGAGCGCCAGCTCGAACCCCCCGCCGAGCGCCATGCCCTCGATCGCCGCCACCAGCGGCTTGCTGAGCCCCTCCATGCGCGCCTGCACTTCGCGGGTGATGGGCGAGCTCAGCACCAGCCCTGAGACGAGCTCCGTGATGTCGGCGCCGGCGGAAAAGCTGCCGTTGCCTCCCGTGAGCACCAGGGCGTTGACCTGCGCATCGCCCGCGGCGCGCTCGAGTGAGCGCATCAGGCCCTCGCGCACCGGCAGACTCAGCGCATTCACCGGTGGATTCTCGATCGTGAGGACGGCGACAGCGCCCTCCACGCGGTAGCTCACGGCAGACACGGCTGTTCCTGTTCGTTCGGCGCGACGCGCGGGCGGATTGTACGTGGTTGCGAGCCCTGAGCGAGTGCCTCCGCCAACGCGGCGACAGCTACACTTGCCTCATGGATGAGGTGCAGGCGGTCGTCATCGGCGCCGGTGTGGTCGGGCTCGCAGTCGCGCGCGAGCTCGCGGCGCGCCGGATTGAGACGCTGATTCTCGAGGCTGCGGCCAGCTTCGGTACCGGCGCGAGCTCGCGCAGCAGCGAGGTCATCCACGCGGGCATCTATTATCCGCCGGGCTCGCTCAAGGCACGGCTGTGTGTGGCGGGGCGCGAGCGGCTGTATGCGTACTGCGCCGAGCGCGGCATCGCGCACCGGCGCTGCGGCAAGCTGATCGTGGCGAGCGGAGTTGCGGAGCTTGAGCAGCTCGCTCAGATCGCGCACACCGCGCAAGCCAACGGCGTGCCGCTCGAGCAGCTCGATCGCACGGGCACTCTGGCGCTGGAACCGGCGCTCAGCGCCGATGGCGCGCTGCATTCCCCGCTCACCGGCATCATCGACTCGCACGCCTACATGCAGGCGCTGCTCGCGGACGCCGAGGCATGCGGGGCGACGCTCGCGCTGCAGAGCGCGGTCACGCGCGGGGTATGCGAGGAGCGCGGCATCGCGCTCGGCGTCAACGGTGCCGCACCCGCGCTGCGCGCGCGCTGGCTGGTGAACTGCGCCGGTATCCAGGCACCTGCGGTGGCGCAACGGCTGGCGGGGTTTCCGGCGCGGCACGTGCCCCAGGCCTACTTCCTCAAGGGCAGCTACTTCACCCTCAGCGGGAGTGCGCCCTTTCAGCACCTGATCTACCCGCTGCCGAAGGCGCATGCGCTCGGGATCCACCTGACGCTGGATCTGGCGGGGCGCGCGCGCTTCGGGCCCGATGTGCAATGGGTGCCAGCGTGTGAATACAGCGTCGACCCGCAGCGCGCGCCGTCCTTCTACGCCGCGGTGCGCCGTTACTGGCCCGCACTTCCCGACGGGGCGCTGCAGCCCGGCTACGCGGGTGTGCGCTCCAAGATCACAGGCCCCGGAGAGCCCGCGGCGGATTTCCGCATCGACGGACCGGGGCTGCACGGAGTCCCCGGAGTGGTGAATCTCTTCGGTATCGAGTCCCCGGGACTCACCGCCTCACTGGCGCTCGCCAGCGAGGCGGTAGCACACCTCGGCTGAGGCTCAAGCGGCCGTCAGCCGGCGCGCACGCCCTCCACCTGGATGGCGAGCTTCACTTCCATCTTGAAGCCGTACTTGTCGCCGTAGCTGATGCCGTAGTCGGCGCGGCTGAAGGACCCCGATGCGTCCGCACCGCAGTGCTCCTTCTTGTCCATCGGATTGGGCTTGCACGCGAAGCTGTTGATGGTCAGCGTCAGGGGGTGAGTGACGCCATGCAGCGTGAACTGCCCTTGCGCCTCGGTGGGCGCGCCGTTCTTGAAGCCGGAGAGCGTGCCCTTGTAGGTGGCAGTGGGATACTTCGCCGCGTCGAACATCTCGGGGGACTTTGCGTGCTCGTTGAGCTTCGGGTTGCCGAAATCGATCGAGGAGGTATCCACGGTGATTTCCAACGTGCCCGTTCCCTTCGCCTTGTCGATCACGATGGTTCCGGAAGTCTTGTCGAACTTGCCGCGCCATATCGACAGCCCGCCGAAGTGGTCGGCCTCGAAGCTCGGGTAGGTATGAGCGGGATCGACCTGGTAGGTCACGGGGTCGGCAAGTGCCGCGCCCGTCAGGAGTGTCAGCATCAGGGCCGGCAGCGCGATCTTGGTCACGAGAAACCTCCGGTGGTTTGAATCGGTGCGCGCGTAGCGTAGCCGCACGCGCCGTGCACGGCCACCTTCCTTTGGGGAGACGCCCGCGCGCGCTGTCAGGTCCCCGGCCGGGCCTTCAGGCCCAGGGCCTTCGCCACCGCCTCGTGGGTGATCTCCCCGGCGTGCACGTTCAGGCCTGCGGCGAGCCCCGGATCGCGCTTGAGCGCCGCCTGCCACCCGAGATCCGCAAGCGCACGCACGTAAGGCAGGGTTGCATTCGTCAGCGCGAGCGTGGAGGTTCTGGGAACCGCGCCCGGCATGTTGGCGACGCAGTAGTGGATGACGCCGTCGACCACGAAGGTCGGATCGGCGTGGGTGGTCGGATGGCTGGTCTCAAAGCAGCCGCCCTGGTCGATGGAGATATCCACCAGCACCGCCCCTGGCTTCATCGTCTTGACCATCGCGCGCGTCACCAGCTTCGGCGCGGTGGCACCCACCACCAGCACGGCCCCGACCACGAGGTCCGCATCGCGCACCAGGCGCTCGATCGTCGCGGTGGTCGAGTAGGCGGTATAGAGCGTGGAGCCAAACAGTGACGACAGCTCGCGCAGCCGGTCCACGGAGCGATCGACCACCGTGACGTCGGCACGCATGCCCACAGCCATCTCCGCCGCATGGGTGCCCGAGACGCCCCCACCGATGATCACCACCTTGGCAGGCGGCACGCCCGGCACGCCGCCGAGCAGTATGCCAAAGCCGCCGTTGGCCTTCTGCAGACTCGCAGCGCCCACCTGGATCGACATGCGCCCGGCCACCTCGCTCATCGGCGTGAGGAGTGGCAACGTCCCGTTGCGACCGGTCACCGTCTCGTATGCGATCGCGGTGGCACCGGACTTCATCAGGCCCTTGGCCTGCGCCGCATCGGCTGCGAGATGCAGATACGTGAACAGCACCTGGCCCGCACGCAGCCTCTCGTATTCGACCGGCTGTGGTTCCTTCACCTTCACGATCATGTCGGCGCGCTCGAACAGCTCCGCGGCGCCGCCGGTGACCTGGGCGCCCGCATCACGAAATTGCCCGTCGTCGACCCCGATGCCGTTGCCTGCACCGCTCTCGACCAGCACTTCGTGCCCGGCTGTGACCAGCTCGCGCACGCCCGCGGGCACCAGGCCGACGCGGTATTCATGAACCTTGATCTCGCGTGGAACCCCGATACGCATGGCGAAGACCTGCCGTAAGTTGCTTTTGGCGACAGATTAGATTTGTGCTCGGGTGGCGGCTTGCGTAATGGCGACGCCCACGCTCGTCTGTGGCAGAATCTGCTGCCCAGAAGACGTTAATCGAAGGATTATTGCGCCAATGGAGCTGGACCGATACGATCGCGCCATCCTGCGCCTGCTGCAGCAGGATGCGCGCATCACCAATACCTCACTCGCCGAGAAGGTGAGCCTGTCGGAATCGGCGTGCCTGCGCCGCGTACGCGCGCTCGAGGAGTGCGGTCTGATCCAGGGCTACACCGCCCTCATCGACCAGCACAAGGCCGGCTTCCCGGTCAACGTATTCGTGAACATCACCCTCGACCGGCAGAGCCAGGCGGGACTGGAGGCCTTCGAGAGCGCCGTACGCAAGCTCCCCGAGGTCATGGAGTGCTATCTCATGACCGGGGAGCACGACTATCTGCTGCGGCTCGTGGTCGCGGACCTGGCGGACTTCGAGCGCGTCCATAACCAGCATCTCACGCGCTTGCCGAGCGTCGCGCGCGTGCACTCAAGTTTCGCCATGCGCACCGTGACGCGCGCGACGAGCCTGCCGGCGCGCTAAAGCGCCGCGCCAGGCTGAAACTCCCCGCGGCGGCAATCTCAGCGCGCTGCCTCAGACAGCGCCAGAATGCTTTCCAATGCCGGCGCCTCCTGCGCACCGACCGCATGCAGCACAGCGGGACGGGCGGCGCCGGCCCGTCGCCCCTGCTCCCAGGTAGAAATGCGCGCGAACAGCTGCGCCGGGGCCACCGGTGCGCTGCAGTAGAAGCCCTGGAAATGCTCGCATCCGAGGCGCGCAAGCGCATCGAGCTGCTCGCGTGACTCCACTCCCTCGGCGATCACCCGCAGATCCAGGCTCGCCGCCAGCGATACGATGGCGCGCACGATCTCGGCGTTCTCGCGGCTGGTGAGAATGTCGCGTACGAAGCTGCGATCGATCTTCAGCCGTTTGAGCGGCAGGCGGCGCAGGTAGCTCAGGCTCGAGTAGCCAGTCCCGAAGTCATCGACCGCGATGCTCACGCCGCGATCGCTCAGGCGGCGCAGGGTGCGGATCGAGCTCTCGGCCTCCTGCATGACCACCGACTCGGTCAGCTCGAGCTCCAGGTCCGCCGGATCCAGGCCGCTCGCCTCGAGCGCTGCGTACACGATCTCCGGCAGCTCTTTCTGCCGCAGCTGCTGTGCGGACAAGTTGACCGCCACACGCAGCGGCCGGCCGCTCTGCCGCCAGCTGCTCGCCTGGCGGCAGGCCTCGCGCAACACGTATTCGCCGATCGGAATGATGAGTCCGCTCTCCTCGGCCAGCGGTATGAACGCGGCGGCGGGCAGCAGCCCGCGGCGCGGATGGTTCCAGCGGATGAGTGCCTCGACGCTCTCGACGCAGCCGTCAGCGGTACTGGCCTGCGGCTGATACACCAGCTGGAACTCGCTGGCGCGCACCGCACGGCGCAGCTCGTTCTCGAGCACCAAGCGGTCGCGGGTGAAGGCATTCATCGCCGGCGCATAGAACTGGAAACCGTTGCGGCCGGCGCGCTTGGCCTGGTACATCGCCACGTCCGCATGCTTCAAGAGCGTCTCGCGGTCGACCCCATCGGTCGGGTAGATGCTCACCCCGACACTGAGGGACACGTGCACTTCCAGGTCACCGAGGTCGATCGGGCGCGTCAGGCACTCACACACCGCTTGTATGACGCCTTCGATTTCCGCAACCGCGGACACCTCGTTGATGATCAGCACGAACTCATCCCCGCCGAAACGCGCCAGCGTGTCGGACTTGCGCACCGTCGAGCGCAGCCGGCGCGCGACCTCCATCAGCAGCTCATCGCCGGTGGCGTGTCCGAGGGAATCGTTGACCGCCTTGAAATGATCCAGGTCCACCAACATCACCGCAAAGCGCGTGCCGTGAGGGTCGGCGTGCGCGATCGCCTGTTGCAGTCGCTCCGCAAGCAGCAGGCGGTTCGGCAGGTCGGTGAGCGCATCGTGCATTGCCGAGTGCTGCAGCTTCTCTGTGGCCTGCGCCAACGCGTCGTGGTGCCCCCGGGCGCGCTCCAGGTGAGCTTTGTAAAGCAGCGCGAGAGTGCTAACGGCGATCATGCTGAGCGCCACCGTCCCGATCGCACGGGTGAGGTCATCAGCGCCGAGGATCGGACGGGCGAGGGCCAGCATTCCGATGAAATGCATCGACCAGATACCGCAGCCCATCAGCACGGCCGCGCCCATCAGCCGCAGACCCGTGACCATGCGGGGCCGGCTGGCCACCTGGGCTGCAAAGTGCAGCGCCAAGTAAGACACCGCCATCGCCACGAGGATGGACAGCTCCACCAGCCAGGGGTTGTAACTGCCAGACATCGAGCCGTACACCTCGGCCAGCCGGATCAAGAGAGTTCTGCGGAAATCCTAGCCTCCGCCGCAGAGGCCGCGCCGGACCTGTCGCACGGATAGGCGCGCTCGGACAAGCAGACAGTGCGCACTTTGCTTTGGCGGCGCGCCGCAGCGGCAGCGTGCATTGGCGCCGCGGCGCGCTGGGCGCGCCGACTTTACATATGAGGGGGGACGCGCGGAGCTGTCAGGTCAGGAGCACGATCTTGCCGATGTGCACGCCGGACTCCATCAGCTTATGCGCGCCGGCGGCGTCGGCGAGCGGGAAGCGCGCATAAATCACCGGCTTCAGGTTGCCGCCGGCGAACAGCGGCCAGACATTCTGCCGCAGCGCCTGGGCGATGCGGCCCTTGTTGGCCACGGGTTGGGCTCTTAGAGTGGACGCGGTAATGGTCAGGCGCTTGTGCATCAGCGTGCGCAGATCG
>Ga0302324_100002614_pt1 | contig 41313 bp, 35 predicted proteins | sample Palsa_T0_1_FD_201949 | JGI IMG/M metagenome (GOLD analysis project Ga0302324, IMG submission 201949) | Peat permafrost microbial communities from Stordalen Mire near Abisko, Sweden - Palsa_T0_1 | ecosystem: Environmental > Terrestrial > Soil > Palsa > Peat permafrost | place: Sweden: Abisko...
ACACTGCTGCTGACCAGATTCGCCGATACGTTCATCGCCAGCTGCCCGCGTTGGGTTCCCAACGCCGCGCAGGGCGCAACTAGCCATCGCCGACCTTTGCGCATTGCGTGCGCCGCCAGCTTCTGGTGCACTGCCGGGATCGCCTCAAACGAAATAACAGTGCCCTCGAACCCGGTTTCGAACACCAGATCGCCATACTGGCCGACATTGGCGCCGACATCGAGCACGATCGTGGCGCCGGTCGATATCAGGATTTTTTTCAGTATCTGATGCTCAACGTGCGCGTTTTCGAAGCGCTGGACCTCCCACCCCAGCTTCCGCAGCACGCGCTGAACGAGGCTTTTGATTGATAGAATGGACAAGAGACTCTCGCACTAAATCCGCACTACACAGTCAGCGCCGCCGGCCGCTATAGGTATAGCTGATATTTGCCTTCGTACTTGATGAAAAGCTTCCTGAAGTATTCCAGCGCATCCTCCGGCCGAAGGCTCGGCACGTGTTCCATTTCGGCGTTCCACGAGAACAGCTTCCGCCTATCAGGCTTGTCGACATAGCCCGACCGATAAGCTTGTTCGGGTGTCAGAGCCGGTCTTTGGCAGATTTCCGCCGGCACAAGCAGCGCGTTATTGTAGAAAAGCTGTATCAGAGAGTAATCGAACCGAATGCATAGCTCGTGCAGTTTGGCGATACTCTGCCCGTAGAAATGATCCTGCGCCCAGACGAACCCCGGATCCCATTGAACAGTGAATTTCAGTGGCGGTGGAATTTTCTCGTTCACCTCGGCGCATATCAGCGCCGGGCGATAGCGCTCCATGACACGTTCCAAAACGAAATGATCATAGCCGTCGATATCCAGGTTCAGGAACCCGAAATGCCTCGGCGTGTCGTTGGCCTCCAGCAGGGATACGACGTTTATGGGCGTCACCATACACTTCGCCAGATTTACAGTTGGAAATAGCGAGTATGCGTGAGCAAGCCTCGAGAACATCAAGGCGTCGCCTTCCACAGCCAGACCAGACCATCCGTCCTTATACAATGCAAAAGTATTGGACATCATTACGCCGGCACTCGCGGCAATATCGACGCAGAACCTATGCTCAACAGGCAGTTCATCGAGGTAGTTTCTTATCACAAACTGCTCGCCCAGATGCGAGTAGTCGCCGTTCGCTGGGCGCGGGATCGCCGACGGAAGCCGCAGGAGCTCAAATCCCGCGCTTCGGAACAATGCTTTCACGAACCTTCTCATCTCGAGCACTTGGGTAAGTCCTCTGTGCGTCGCTACACGACTGCGCGTTTGAGCCGACGTGCAACCCTAGTTCGCATTGAGGTACCAAACATGCTCTTCGCGGTAAAACCATCCGCATTAGCACTTGCCGCCATGATATTTGGTTCAACCAAAGGCCACTGCATCGCCTCGCACTGGAGGTTGGCGTAAATGCTACTGCCACGGGTGTTGGTGGCCCGCGGTCCGAAACCAATATTGCTGACCAGATTAACTTGTGGCATTACCGCTAGCATTGAATGACACCAGCAGGCCAGCGTCCATTGATAGTCCCAGGCATTGACTAGTCCGCGATGGACACCGTCCAATACCGATCTCCACATGAGACGCTCGCATGGCAGCACGATTCGCTCGAAATCTCCAGACGCGAGGAATTCCGGCCAAAGACGGGCATTCACATCGAAGTATTGCCAAGCCCTTCGCCAACTTGCCCATCCCCAGCAATGCGCGTATTTGCTGAAGTAGTAGCTCCCCTGGCCTATTCTGCGGCCGAACTGGAAATTGTCCCCGGAAATCATCCCTATCCGGCGATCGTCCCGGTAGCGTGTCAGCCGATCCTCGCAAAAGCGAAAGAAGGTCGGATGCGGCACGCAGTCGTCCTCGAGAATGATTGCCTCCGGAACCTGATCAAATACCCAGTCCAGTCCGCTGGAAACCCGCCGTCTACAGCCAAGATTGCTTTCGGAAAAGTTGTCCATGACTTCGCACGGCCAATCCACGTGACTTACTATGGCGCGGGCCTGCGCACACCGCTCAGTCTGGACGGCGTCACCCGACATTGCGCCGTCAGCGACCAGCAGCAGCTTCGGCGGCCGTGCTCTCGATATCTGGGCAAATACCTGAGCCGTAGTTTCCGGACGATTGAAGATGATGAAGGCAACCGGCGTAGTCAAGCGCCAATCGGACATCCATCACCTCTGACTGGGGTCGGCTTCGCGCAATCGTTTGAAAGTCAGCCTGCGGCGCGCACCGCTCAAATGAACCATCGATTCTGCCAGAGCCAACATCGTGAACTCTGCGGTGTTCTTCATCATTTTGACAATATCATCGATGAGATCATCAACGCAATACAACCCGGATCAGCTTACAGAAAGCGCGCTCGCGCCATTGGCCGCCTTCGGCACCGCCACGATATTCTGATAGGCAAACAGCTCGGTAACCAACGGATTTGTGCCGAGCAATATCATTCCCGTCGGCAGTAGCCTGTATAGATCATAATTGCATAAGATCTTGCGGAAATCCCTGAAGAACACGCGACTGACCACATTCATTTCATTAAACTCAAACTGAATTATCCCGATTTTGCCTTCGCGCAATAAACGCGACGCACCGGCCAGCACCGCCAACTCGTGTCCTTCCGTATCAATCTTAAGGTAGTCGACATAGGTGACGTGTTCCATGTCCGCCACCGCGTCCAGAGTCTCCACCGAAACCGTGAACTCAACCACTTGCTGTTGATGAATCTCTGAAATAACGGCCCTATGCAGTGAGGCGTGGGTCGAACCCGAGTAGTCGGCTCGGTCGTACAGCGTCAAACTGCCCTGAGACTCCCCGAGGGCTAAGTTGTGGCACTTCACTCTGCCGTTGAGAAAGGCTCTTGTTGAAAGGGCCATATAGTTTCTCGGGTGAGGTTCAAACGCGTGCACCATCGCCGTTGGAAAATTATCCACGAGCATCCCACTGTACTCGCCGATGTTGGCACCCACGTCAAAGAACACGAGCTTTTCCTTGGTCAGTTTCCTTTTCAACCAGCTCTGGATCAGATGTCGCTCCCCGCTCACTTGGTCGTTTTCAAAGTTCAGCACGCCCAGGCCATGCAGACTGAAATAAAGTAGCGACGAATTAAATCGGCGAAACAGTGGTCGGGCAAACAACTTGCGGTAGAGACGGTGGGCTAATCTCATCATCAGGCGACAGTGACCTTGTTGATTTTAACGGCACAACTCATTGCGGCCCCCGGCGATCCTCAGCGTTCGCCTCGTCAGTTCACCGGGTAGTATTCCATCCAATCGGTAACTATGGACGGCGGATACCAAGTGCCAGTCTTAAAGCCCAGCCAATATGTCGGCGCCATGACTATTTTTTTTGGATTCTGACACATCGCCATTGCCCACCAAGCGAAACTACTCGGCGATATTATGGCATGGTCACAAAGCGCCATAGCCGCAAAATCTTCCAGACTGGAGTCGCCCCGAAAATAGATCACATCCTCGCCGAGATTAAGCATTTTTGCCATGCCGATATCGTCGGAGAACACGATGAACGTAGGGGAGTCAAGGCGCACTCGCAGCTCGTTAATTCGATCTCGATACCACGCAGGAGCAATCAACGTTCCAGCCACGCCCATTATGCTCCAACTGCCATAGTCCGTGAGTCGAATATGTACCGCTACCTTGATCTCGGCTTTAGTCGTCGCGGCAAGCCGTTGTTTTGCGCTTGCGATCAGCGCCGCTTTTATTTGGAGCGGCGCTTCTGCTGAAGCGGGATCCTGGAAGAAACCATCCACAACGAAGCAACTCCGCAGCGACCCGGCGATTTTGCGCACTGTGGTGGATTCGACTGCAAAGGTACCGGCAATCAATTCAGACTCCGTCCTCAGGGAACCGATCAGGCGCCTGCGTTCCGCCAGGCGAACCACGAGATCAAGCCGGTAACTCACGTGGCGCGCAACGCTGCTCGCACCGGGAATGACTTTGAATCGAGAAGCTCGTTGCAGTAGCTCAAAGGCATCGTTGCTGAACGAATACACTCGATCATCCGGCGAGGTGTAACGAAGAATAGCGGCATATTGGAACAGAAGATTGCCTAGCCGCCCCTGGTTGAGCCAGTAGAATACAGTCATTCTCTATCTACGACCGCCGTCGCCTCTCTCGGCCATTTGTCACCACCCACATCGCGCGGCATTATCGTGCTGAAATGACTAAGGAGTGTCTGCTAGGGAAGCTCTGCACAAGCCGGTGCGAGCGCAGGATGTGAGCAGATAAGGATGGCGGAAGTCATGAAATCGGGTCGGGGAAGAGCACGCCAAGGCGATCTGCGGATGTTTTTTGGTTCCGAAGCGCCTGATATGCAAATCGCATCGACACGTCCCCTACGCCGGCAACAATCGTCGTCTGACCAGATACAGATTGGCCAGCGCGAAGGCCGTGAACAGGCGGGCGGTATTCTTCGCCAGACCCCGATAGCGCAGCTTGGTGAAGCCCCACAAGCTCTTGACGACATGGAAGGCATGCTCGCCTCGAGCACGGATGGAGGAGCGTACGCGGTTGAGCCGCCGGTCGTGCTCACTCAATGGCCGAGTCGGGTGCGGCCGGCGGTTGACTCGGTAGCGCACCCCGTGTTCGCGGGCCGCGGGCCGATGCATCTCGCTCCAGTAAGCCTGATCCCCGTAGAGCTCACGCTCCTGGCCATGCAACAGCTTAGGCAATTGGCTGAAATCAGATTGGGCCGCATGCGTGGTCACCAGGGTATGGACCAGGCCATTGAGGTCGGTCCCCACGTGAGCCTTCATGCCGAAGTGCCACTCTTTGCCCTTCCTCGTCTGGCGCATCTCCGGATCGCGTGCCTTGGCCTCGTTCTTGGTCGAGGGCGGTGCCTCGATAATCGTCGCATCCACGATCGTGCCGGACTTGAGCAGCAAACGCTTCTGCTCGAGCAGTCCGCGCACCAGCCCGAAGATCTGCTCGGTCAGGCGGTGCTCTTCGAGCAGATGCCGAAAGCGCAGGATCGTGGTCTCGTCCGGTACCGCGTCCTCCACCAGCTCGATGCCAGCAAAGCGGCGCATCGACTCCGAGTCATACAGAGAATCCTCAGCGGCCGGATCCGACAGGTTGAACCACTGCTGCATGAAGTAGATGCGCAGCATGCGCTCCATCGGCATGGGCTGCGTACCGTTGCCGGCCTTCGGGTAGCGCGGCTCGATCAGTGCCAGGATCGGCGCCCAGGGAATCACCGCGTCCATCTCGCTCAGGAAGCGCTCTCGGCGCGTGATCTTGCCCTTCTTGTCCCACGCCGCCGATGCAAAAGTCGTCTGCTTCATGCCGATCCTCAGGCTCTGCGCGTCAATGCTCGCTGCACGCATTATCGTTCAGTCTCAAGCACCTGTGCAGAGCTTCCCTAGAGGCGTGGCGTGCTGGCCTGCAGGCCAATCTAGCGCCGTTGCGCAGGCGGCCGCGAGTCTCTATGGAGTCACAATGATATTGATTTAACTTGAATGGGTTGTCAAACGACATCAGCGCCTCGTATTTCCCACGTAGGCTGATGAGATCTTTAGCAATCTCGACTATGCTTCCGCCGCGTGTTCCGATCCGAACTATGACAATGAATAAGCAGATGCACACACAAGCAGACTTAGGCTCATTTAAAAAAAACATCTACTCGCAATTTGGCGAAGATGGCGTCATTGAAGAGATATTGAAGAGAATAAGTTCCTCCGCTAGCACCAATGGCTGGTGCGTAGAATTTGGCGCCTGGGATGGTATACATCTATCAAATACATGCAATTTGATAAGAAATAAAAATTATAAAGCCGTCTTAATCGAGGGCGACAAAGATAAGCATGAGCAGCTTAAAACAAATATACCCCAAGATGATGTTTGGAAATTTTGTAGATTTGTAACATTCGAAGGCGAAGATACTTTAGACGGTATCTTAAGTACGACTCCAATACCGGAAGACTTCGATTTTTTATCCATCGATATCGATGGCTGTGACTACTACATATTTGATTCCCTGACTCAATATCGTCCCAAAATTATCTGCATTGAATTCAACCCAACAATACCAAATGAGGTTGAATTTGTTCAACCCAAGGACTTCCGCACTAAGCAAGGTGCAAGTGCAAAATCTATCATAAAGCTCGGCAACAAAAAGAATTACTCCTTGGTTGCGGTGACTGAATGCAATGTTTTTATGGTGAGAAAAGATTATCAGGAGATTGTAATCGGAAGAGAGCCGGCCGATCTCAATCAGCTTCGAAGCGACACGCGGTCAAAAGTGTTTTTATTCGTCGGCTTTGACGGGACCATTCTATCTAACAAGGAGGAGTTATATCTTGAGTGGCACGAGATTCCTATGAAAACTAATTGCATTCAATATCTCCCCCGTTACTTAAGAACCTACCCTTTGGACTATACTTTGCCACAAAAACTATTGTTTACATTGTGGCTTGCCTTCAGGGACCCTAGAAAATTCCTTTCTTTTTTACGCAAGAAGTTTAAAGCGCTTGGTTGAATGACTTTGACCCCGCACGTACCACGCCCGGACACATAGCAGCGTAATCTTGACGCTTGCGATTCATGGCAATTTGGACAAAACGCTTGGGCTTACGAGTTCGGACAATTACTATTGCCGGGCTCACATCGCCCCAAATATGAACGTCAATTATCTCAAATACCTGCCCAATTTTGTCCGCAACAAATTGGCCGGACGTCACAGCCTTCAAAGTGCCCTCGGCAATTTCGGATGGCTCCTCGCGGACCGAGGCCTGCGGCTAGGCGTGGGACTGGTGGTGGGCGTATGGATTGCGCGCTATCTGGGCCCACAGAGATTTGGCTTGTTCAGTTTTGCCGCTGCGTTCGCGGCGCTATTTAGCGCCATTGCGACCCTAGGATTAGACAGCATCGTCATACGGGAATTGGCCAAACATCCTGAGCGCAAAGATATCCTTATGGGGAGCGCATTCGTTCTAAAGCTTCTCGGAAGCACGTTTGCGGTTCTGCTTGCCGTCCTCGCCATTTTCATCATGCGACACGGGGAGTCATTGACGATATGGTTGGTCTCTCTTGCGGCTGCCGGCTTCTTGTTTCAATCGCTCAGCGTCATCGACTTTTACTTTCAGTCGAAGGTGCGGTCCAAATATACCGTCCTTGCTGCGGGTGCCGCCTTTATCTTGATTACGCTGGTAAAGATCGCTCTATTGCTGATGTCGGCCTCTCTGATCTACTTCGCATGGGCGGGACTCGCCGAACTCGCTCTCAGCGGCTCATTTCTAATAATGGCCTATCGACTCGATCGTAACCAGATACGCTCTTGGCACTATGACCGGGGCGTCGCGAGTCACTTGCTTAAAGATAGCTGGCCGCTCATTTTCGCAAGTTTCGCAATATTGATACAGGCCAGAATCGATCAAGTGATGCTCGGCAACATGATCGGCAACGAGGAGGTTGGACAGTATTCAGCCGCCATGAGGCTATTAGAGGTTGTCAGCGTCGTACCGGTAATTATTGTGAGCACATTGTCGCCGCATGTAGCAAGGGCAAAGCTTATCAGCGAGGCTCTATATCGAAGGCGACTGCTTGAAGTCTATCGAGCGATGACCATAACCTTTTTGCTGGTCGCTATACCGACATTATTTTTCGGCGGCCAGATTGTGCAGTTCGTATTTGGCAGCGAATATAAAAGAGCGGGTATCCTTTTGTCGCTGTTCTCCATCAGACTTTTTTTTGCAAATTTTGGAGTCGCGAAGACCCTGTTCATCACCAATGAGAGCTTGTTTAGATATTCCCTGATGACCGCCATCGTCGGCGTAGCGATCAATATCGCCGGAAACTATATCTTAATCCCGCTGTATCGCTCAGAAGGAGCAATCATTGCGTCAATCATCTCGTTTTCCGTGACGACATTTGTCATCGACATATTCTATGCCCGGACGAGAGTCAATCTGAGATTGATGCTTCTCGCGGTAATTAGACCGCTGAGCTTCCGCAGCAATACGGAGAAATAACATGGGAACGGTACATTTCGGCGCGCCAGAGAGGGAAATGGCGTACCTGGTCAACGCAATGGCGCTTTCGGTATTTTTTGAGGGCGGAACCTACAGGGGTGGAACAGCGCTGAAGGCCAGCGCTCTCGTCAACAAGGTAATCACCGTCGAGCGCTCGGACGTCATGTTTGAAATCGCCCGGTCAACCATTGGCGCCGTACAGAACATCGTGATGTTGAAGGGAGACACGAGGGACCATTTGAAATCGGTATTGGCAGGTAACGACCATATCCTTTTTTGGCTCGACGCTCATTGGAGTGGGGGCGACACCTATGGCGAAAACGATGAGTGCCCTCTTCTCGACGAATTGGCGATCATCTTTGCCGGCAGGAGGACCTGCGTCATCCTGGTCGATGATGCGCGACTGTTTTTGGCGCCCCCACCCAAACCACATGTGCTGGAGCGATGGCCGACGATAAAGGCCATCAGCAAAATCGTTCCAGAGGATTGGGATATCGTGGTTTACGATGACGTCATTTATATACTTCCAGGCAAAGTGAGCCTGGCGTTTCGGGAATTTGTCCAGACTGACGTGACCAGGAGATGGCACGAGGGGCAAAAACCTCTCTCCTTTGCGACCAAGCTAAAGCGCGCGCCTGGACTGATCGCCAGGCGGCTCGGCTTGCGCAAAAAGGACCTGCTCATTCCTTCATAAATTCGAAGATGCCCAGTGAATATTCTTTGCTGGTTAACGAAACGACATCGACGCCGATATTACTGGATTCGGTCAATTTGCCATCGGCGAACCAGGAGAAATGATCCAATTTGAGCCCATGTTGCTGCGCGCTTTCGATGAGCTGCGCCGGAGGAAAGACCCGATGAGCATTGAAGAAAACTTTCTCTTTTCCGATTGGCGTCGACAGATACAACCGTCCGCCCGTTCGCACCAGGCGGGAAAGATTGGCGAGGCCCTGTTTCCAGCCTAAGGGATCGATGCTATCTCCATATCTGCCGAGCCCGATGTGTTCGAGCGCATGTAGGCACGATAATGAATCACAGCATGCCACCTGCGAGTGGTCGATGTTTGTCAGATCCGCCTGCCTGAATAGAATGCCGGGAATCTCCGCCTTAATCGCCCTGATGTCGATCACCTCTATGGTTCTAAACGAAGCCACATGAGCGACAAAGCCGTCGATTCGGGAGCCCACGTCCACGTGTTTGGCTGGGTTTCTGTCATAGATGCGCCTCGCCACGAACAGATCCTGCACAAAGTATTCTGAATTGGTTTCTCCAGCCGGCGCCGTCTTATCATGCAAATAGGGCATGACCTGCATTGCTCCGGAATACCCGCTTCGGAATTTTCTGTAATCGGATACGAAGGAGGGAAAGGCACGGATCGCCCCGAGCATTTGCGATGGCTGAATTCCAAATGGAACGGTTACACCCCAATAACAACTTCGCAATTTTTCACGCATACTCATGACAGGGCCCGATAGGTAAGCAACGTTTCCTCGGCGCATTTTTCCCAGGAGTAACGCTTCACTCTGGCCAAACCCCTGGCGCGCATCTGATCCGCGAAGTCGCTGTCTTCGGTTAATCGCTGCAATTGCGCGCCAAGCTGTGCGCTGTCATCGGGGTCAAAGTAGGCACCGGCATCGCCGAGAATCTCGGAAATTGATCCCGCGTTACTGCAGGCCACGGGACACCCGTTGGCCATCGCTTCAAGCGGTGGAATTCCGAACCCTTCATAGCGTGACGGATAGACAAATACGCTCGCCGCCCTGTAATAGGCGCGGAGCAGGCTATCGTCGCCTGCCACTTGAAATACTCGACCGTGCAACGCCTGGCTTTCGATGTCGCTCAACTCCTCGGCCGAAAAGCTCGTTCCACCAAAAGCGACCAGCTTAAATCTGTTTCTTAGCGATGATGAGCGCGCGAACGCTTCGAGAACGATCCGAAAGTTCTTGTGCCCGGCTCTGTGACCGACGTATAGGATGCAGGGGCTAATAACCGTCGCCGGTTTTGTCGGCGCAATTCGGTCATCAAGAGAACAGCCCAGATAGATCACGCTGCATCGTTTCGACTCAATACCAAACAACCGCATGACGTCCTGACGCGTATTTTCGGAAATGCATATGATGTGATCCGCACGGCCGGCGGCAACGCGCTTAGCCGCGCTAACCTCCGCGGAGTTTGAGTAGTTTTGCGGAAATAACTCGTGAATCATGTCATATATGGTCAATACCCTAAACCGACAGCGGCCACGAGCTTGCTTCGAATAATAAGTCTCATGAATAATTTCGACCCGCGAGCGCAACCAATAAACAGGCAGTAACGTAGCATTCAAAGCGTCGAGGACCCGCGGGCCACCGCGAAACCTCAATGGGAAGTATCGCCCGCGTACGTGCTTTCGAACCTCCGGCCTCAGCAAATATTCATTGAAATAGAATGGTGCAATTACGACGGTCTCGACGTCACCGCGGCGCGAGAAGTTGCCGATAAGCTCCGCAAAATAGCGGGAAACCCCACCGTGTTTCTGCAAACTCCATACCTGATGATCAAACGCGACTTTCATGCGCCGCGCGACTGCAGCGCTTGCAATTCCGCCTCCAACATCATCGATATCACTTCCGGCATCCGAAACTTCGCCTTCCAATCGAGATGCAGCCCTGCTTTCGCCGCATTGCCCTTGCCTACCGTTATATCCGTCGGTCGGAACAACGCATCCGAGATATCGGTATGCTCACGCCAGTCCAGATGGAGCTGCGAAAAAGCTTCTTGGACGAATTGCTCCAAAGTAAAACTCTCTCCGGTTGCAATGACGAAATCCTCGGCGCGTTCGCGCTGAAGCATGCGCCACATTGCCTCCACATATTCCGGCGCCCAGCCCCAGTCTCGGCAAATCTGCAGATTTCCGAGAGTCAGGCGTTCCTTGCTGCCCATCGAAATGCGGCACGCTGCCCGAATGATCTTCCGGGTAACGAATCGCGCTGGCCTGATGGGGGACTCGTGATTGAAGAGGATGCCAGTGCTCGCGTACAGCCGGTAGGCCTCTCTATAGTTCGCGACCAGCCAATGCGTGGCTGCCTTAGCCACGGCGTAAGGACTGCGAGGTCGAAAGGGCGTTTCCTCCGTGGCGCCAGTTTCACCAGTGTCCCCGAAGCATTCGCTCGATCCGGCATTGTAAAATCGAACGGGCTTTCCCAGAAAACGAATGACCTCCAGCAGATTTAGTGTGCCGGCGACAATGCTGTCAAGCGTCTCCACCGGCTGATCGAATGACAGGCCCACGGAGCTTTGACCAGAAAGGTTATAGATCTCGTCAGCGTCCGCCCTGCGCAGCACCTGCAGGACGCTACGGAAATCGTGCGGGGCCATGGATTCGAGTTGAATTCGCCCGGCAATTCCAAGTCGCGTGTGGTTCTCGAACGCGGCCGTCTGCGCATCTCGCGACGTGCCTATCACCTGGTAGCCTTTCTCAATGAGCAATCGGGCGAGATAACTACCATCCTGGCCCGACACGCCACAAACTAACGCCTTCATCGCAGCTATGATTTCAGCTGATCCAAGTGGTCGGACCAAACTCTTGATTTAAGTCGCGAACGGGGAATCCACGACAGCAGTGCCGCGGATTTTGGATGAGTCATCAGGCGAAACTGCAGCGCCGATACCTGCCTGTCGGTCCACATATGGATGTTTCCTGCCGAATGGAGCGTCAGCCCCAGTTTCTCACCGATCGCCGCCAATGTTGTGCGCCGATAGAAAGAAATGTGCTGACCGGTCTCGAAGGCGTAGTACCACCATTGCTCTGGATCCGGGAACTCACCGGAGAAAAGCTCGGTAGATATCAGGATTGTCTTCGCGCCCGTCGCTACCAGATCGGCCAGAAACGCCAGTGGATCCAAGACATGCTCGAGGACCTCGAAGGCGCTTATCGCGCTGTAGGGTCCATCGTCCGGAGTCGCCTGAAAGCCACGAGCGACCAGATTCTCGGCATGCGAATCACTCCAATAGTAGTCAAAACCGACATCACGCATCAGCCGAGTAAATATGCCGTAGCCGCCGGCCGCATCGAGAAATCGCCCTTTGCCACGAAACAGCCGCCAAAGTACCACTGAAGAGGCTCGTGCCAGCTGGAGATTGCGCTGCATCAGCCCCGTGTCGGCCGCGGCAATCGCGTTTGAATACGCCTCCTCGAGCCAAAAGGGAGTCTCCGTCTGCAGGAAACCGCAGGTTTGGCACTGTGAGTACTGCACATCGTATTTTTGCAGTATGGTGTGTCGAAATGCGGGTCGCATAACGCTTGCGCACACTTTGCAATTCACCTCGGCACCTTTGGCTTGCTCACACCGACAGATGATGCTTCCAGATCATCGCTTTTGCATGTAGAAGGAACCGGGCTCGCGATCCGGGCTCAGGAACGGACAGACCCTGTGAAGCGCGCTATATTCCCGGTGCTTCAGCAAATTCAACGCGCCCAGGATGACCCAGTCGCGATTGTGCGTCAGAAACGCCTCCAGCAGATACTGCTCGTCCCACAATAGCAATTTCTCCATGATCCACTCCGCCGGATAGTCGCGGGGCGAGAACACATCATGGATGTGCACGATGACCCCCGAACGCAATCTCGGCAGGATCTCCAGGTATTCCGTGACCACGTCGCCCTGGGGTCGGATGACATGTGATGAATCGATGAAAAGCAGATCATTGCGCTCGAGTGCCTCGAACAGCGACCGGTCAACATCCTCCACTTTCTGCCGCAGCACGCTGACACCGAGGCGCTCGAGCCAAGGGGACTCATACGGTTCGATACAGATATGCTGGCAGGCATAGCCATCGATCTCGGCACCGTTGCGCGTGACTGCTGCCCGCGCCATACGAGTCGACTGGCCGCTTCCAACCTCGATGATTCGTCTGGGTTTCTTGTTGCGGATAATCTGGTAGAGGAATTCGGCGTCACCGTGGGCAAACGACGGGTTTTCGTAGCGAAAATCGAAATCTCGGATTTTCGATTTTTCCAGCTCGATGAGCTCCGCCTCGTAGACCAGCTCGGCTAGAAATGCCAGTTGTCCGTACAGATTCCAATCAATCCCGGGTAGATCGCGTTCCTGATCCAGCGGTACGCGCAGATCCATCGCCGTGATGAACGGCTCGTAGTAATGGTGACGTAGCGGCAATATCCCCAGACGCAACAGCGTCGCCCGGCACATATTCAGACGTTGCAGACCCAGTTTGCGGGTCAATTTGAGCAGTAGCGCTGCGGGTACGAGCAAAGGCCAGAGGATGACATCGACAATCGGGGCGACCGCATCGGCCCGACGCATTCGGCGTATCTGTTGGGCTCCCGACATCGCCACGTCTATGCGATTGCCCGCTTGCTCATCGATCATCTGCGCTTCACTTAAACTGTATGAAGATGTTTGGCGGGTCATGATACAGCACCAGTTCTGCAGAAATCGCGCAACTCAGTCCAGGCCCTGTATCAGCAATGACAACAGCTCACGCCAATCGGCAGCGAATGGGGGATGCGGGTCGCACACCTCGCCATGGGTAAACGATGCACGACGATTCTGAAACTCCAGCAGCGTGCGAGCTAATCCCGCGGCGTCTTGCACGTCAATGAACTGCACGCGATTGTAACGGCCCACCGTTTCGCGCGCATACGGCAAGTCAGCCACCATCATGGGAATTCCCAGCCGCTTAGCCTCGGAGATCGGCAATCCCCAGGTTTCGAGCAGCGAGGGGAACAGCAGGCAGTCCGCTTCGGAATACAACGCCTGCATCTGCTGCGGGTTCTGCCAGCCAGCGAACCGAACCGTCTTCAGAGTGCCGAAATTGCGCAGCAGCCAGCGCGCGTAACGGTTCTCGCGCCCGTCAATCGTGAGGACGATTTGGCTATGCCAAGCCGCGCCAGCCTCCAGCTGCTGCGCCGCACGACATAGCAGTTCCGCATTCTTGAACACTCGTGGCATTGAAGGATAAAGAAAAGTCATGCCCCCGTTCTGGCCCACGCCCACGCCCACGCGCGTGCGGCGCGCGCCGACGACGCGTGAATCGGCCACGGGATACGAGACGACGATGTTTGTGTCCGGTCCTACCCATTTGCGGAACGCATCCCGCAGCCAGGACTGCTGGACCACGACGGCGTAGTTGCGCCTGATGTTGATTCGATAGATCAGCGGATAAAATAAGCGGAACAGTAGAAGCTTTGGTTCCAGCCAGATGTCCCGAGCACGCAACCGATAGAACGGCATGGGGTTGTGGCAATAGACGACTTGCCGGATCGAGCCCACTCGAGGAGTGATATCGTGCAAGGAGACCCATAGATCGGGTCGCAGCCTTCTCGCGTGACCGCGAAATTCGATCCATTCGACGCACATCCGACGCAGCCAGCTGCGCTTGGCGGCGGGTATTTCTATGAATTGCGGGCGCTGGCTACTGAGCAGTTTGCGATCGTGCACGAACACCACAATTCGCCATTCACTCGATAGCACCTCGCATGCAGCCTGAACAAACTCCCGCAGTACGGTAAGCGTGCCCCCTTCGACGAGATTGACTGCCGAGACAACCATGCATCGATCGATGGTCATCTAGGCGCGATTGGCAATGGCCTGACCAATTGACAGATCGCTCGCGCGGTGTCGAGCGGCATCCAGTTTCAGCACAGCGATCAGCGCAGACATGCACAGAAACGCACTCGGTGATAGATATCCGGTACCGCGAATGAACAATTCACTGCCGTAGGCGAGGATGATGGAATAGAGAAACATCGACTTTGCGTCGCGTTGTCTGACAGGAAGCTGCTGGGCCCGACGAATCAGCAAAGCGCCGCGCACCGCGAGCCTCATGTATATCGCTATCATGATTACGCCAACGGCACCGAGTTCGGCTATCAGCTTGCTTCCGGTTGATCCGCCGTCGTAGAGGTTCAGAGCGCCTCCAGCCAGGTGATAAATTCGCCGGGCAATATCCCCCAAAGAACCCACAATTCCAAACTGATCAAACCCGACGCCCAGCCCGCGGGTTTCAGCGAGGTTCAGCCAGGCGCGCTGCCAGCCCTGCAGAAACACCAGAGTAGATAGGTTATCCGAATTCTCGTCTAATATCAGTCTATCGGCGTAGTAGCTCACATCCACCGCGGCGACGACGCCGGCAGCAGCGACTATGCCCAGCAGCACCACGAGCTGAGTGCGGCGAAGAACCAGGGCGCTCGCGCCCAAAAACCCGACGATCATGGTCAGGTTCTCCAACTTCACCGCGAGCAGCAACGTCAGCCCCAGAAGCAGTATCTGCCGCATGCGAGTCGCATTCGCGACCATGAAGATCAGCACCGGCAGATAGACGAAGCTGAAATGCGAAGGCTCAGAAAAGACGACTACCGCCTTCCCGCCCTCCACCGCGGTGCCGATCCGGGGAACACCAGCCACGGCACCGAAGCCAATGAGGAGTAGAGAGTAGAAGGCAAAACGCGCGGTCGAAGTCAGCAGCTGAGGCGAGGCCGCCAGCAGGCAACTCGCAGTCACGTAGGCGCCCATGAACATTATCCCCAGGATGGCGGTCGCGCCGATCAGGCGACCAAAATTCACGCCTCCGAACCAAGTGTCTACCACCGTGCCCTGCACAAATAGGAGCGTAGCCGCCATCAATACCAATCCGACCAGTCGACACTCGCTCACGCCCAAAATTATGCCCGGCTTACCGCGCACTATGCCCACTGTTATCCACGCCGCTGCGCACAAGGCGATTCCGTAGGCCATGGAATCGGTATGCAGAACCATGTAAATCATCGACGGGATGATGGAAGTCAGTAGATACGCCGGAGGCAACAGCAACTTACCCAGGCTTATATTGCGTGCCATTAGCGCACCATACCGCGAATGAGCGCCTTTGCCAGAGCGTATTGGAACTCCAGTGCGCACAACCACGCCGCCCTACCGCCGCTGGTACGTTTGGCGCGCTCCGCCTCCCGCAGAGCGCGCCGAGGGCGCGACGTGCTGATTCCACCATAGGTCATGCGTGCCGTAACGCTCGGTAGGAATGCGGCCCGCAATGCCGCTCTGGGTCGCAGTAGCAGCTCGTAGTCCCCGCAGATCCTATAGCTTGAATCGAAGGCTCCGTACCGCTCGAAAAGTGAGCGGTGATGCATGGACCCCACATGGGCCACGCACATATAGCGGGAGAACCCAGCCCAATTCCACGCCTTGCCCACGGTGCTCACGCGATGGCCATCGAGCATCAAGTCTACTCGGGATGAGAGGTAATGCAGAGCCGCGTCGTCATGGCGCGCAAGGAATTGTGCGTAGTTCTCGAGTGCATCGCGGTAATACCCATCATCCGCCCCCAGAAACGCGATCCATTGCCCACGCGCCAGACGAACAGCCTTATTCCAAGCGTCGTAGATGCCGCTATCGGGTTCACTGCGCCAATAATCAATGTGGTCACTGAATCGTTCGAGAACACGGACCGTGCCATCGCTGGATGCCGCATCAACGATAATGTATTCGAAATCCCGATAGCTCTGTCCGACAACACTCAGAATCGCCTGCTCAATCGCCGCGGCACCGTTAGAAACGGCGGTGATCACCGTAAAAAGCGGCGCAACGCCGGCGATTGAATCGCGCGATGTGACGCGCTTGCCTCCTTCCGCCACCACTATGCGTGCACCGCCGTTATTAACCGCAACGCCGCGCGACAGCGGCTGGCACCTAAATGGAGGACCCGTGCGTTGCCGGGCCTTGATCGGACAGCGAAGCGCCGACACCGAAAATCAGCACACACGCTATCGACAAAAGCAGCCCGACTATGGGCCCGGCGATGAATAGCAGAAGCTTCGGTGGCCTTACCGGATCGTCCGCGTCCGGAGCAATCGCCGGGTCCACAACTCTGAAGGCATACTCTTCAGTGACATTGGCGATCATTTTCTGCTTTTCCTGAGTCTCAATGAGGCGGTTTATGGCCTCCCTCACTTCCACAACAGAGGTATTCATCAACTCCTTCTCCAGGAAGGCTATTGATGCGTCGGCGTTCGAAACCGCACGTTTACGCATCTCTGCGTTCACTCGCCTGACAAGCTCGTTCGCCCAGGCCGCGGCGGCCTCCCGATTTCTCCAGTCGACCTGCACCGAGATAAGGCCGGTTTTATTGTCCTGAATGACGGTTCGAATACTCTTATTGAAATACTTGAATGCTCGGCCCACGGTCGGTATCGAGCGCAGCCCCGTCTTCCATGTATTGGCTCGGGGGTCCCATTTGGAGGCATACAGCTGTGGCAGCAGATTCTGATCGACGATGAATTTCTCAGTGAATTGCCGCGCTCTCAACACGCCCATCGCTTCCTCGGTTTCCGGATCCAGGGTTCCGACATTCAGTCCGGCAAGCGTGGCCAGTCCTCCGCCCAGCTGTCCTAGGGTCGAACTTGCCGAGCCTGCCATGCTGCTGCGCTCGGCGCTGACGGGTATCAGTACCGCGGTGGCGCGGTACACTGGCGTGATGACCTTGGCTGCGGTGTAAAACAGGAGCGTTGATATGATGACGCCAGCGACGATCCACCAACGCTTGCGGCGCAATTGTGCAAACACCGCATGGAGGTCAACCGTTTGATCCGTTTGCACCTGCGGCCGATTCGCTATGTCATTCATTCGCTACGTCAGTCACTTAATTTGTCTCGCGCCGCGCCTATCATCTGGATAAAGCCCGGAATTATACGTAACCCATTGATAACTTATCGCTCATTTGGCAATATTACCCGCGCCGCAGCATCGCGGCAGGGGATGAGTACCTCATAGCTATCGGCTTCAAGGTATGTTAAACACAGCCAAACTCACTTTCGGGAAGTGCCCTTGATGCCCCTGCCAACGATCTCCAGACACTGGCGCTTGGCTATTCTCGCATTGGTTTTCCCGAGCTTGGCATTTGCCTACATTGACCCGGGTACCGGCGCGTATGTCGTGCAAGGCGTGCTGGCGCTGTTCGCCACCGTGGTCTTTTACGTTACGCATCCCAAACGCCTGCTAAAGTGGGTGTTCGGGCGATTCTTCAAGGGCGACTCTTCGTCAGAGATTGAATGACCTTAGGCGGTCTCTGGAGCTCTGCCGTGGGCCTGGCATTGCTCTACGCGTCTGCATTTTATTTGCCGCAAATAGGCGTTGAATGGTCCTATTGGTTGCCCCACGTGGGGCGGTACGTCCTCTATCCCTCTGCGATCGCAATCCTGTTGCTCACGCCGGCGGCAGCATGGTGGCAGCGGCGCGGCTACGCTGACGGCCGGCGATCAGGTCCGCTAGGCCTCATCGTACTCGCCGTGCTGTGCTGGATCGCCCTTCTCGGCGCATTCAGTGCCGCCGGGTATTCAGCGCTGAGCATTGCCCTGATCGTCACCGGGGCTGCGGCAGCCATCGACACGACGCGCTGGGTGCGCATTGCCCTCGTAATCTTCGGCGTCGGCGCCCTGATCCTCACGCTGCAGGCGCTGCGAGCCTACTGGGGGCAGCTGCTGCGCGTCTTATCGATCCTCGGATACGCGTTCGCGGCACTGGCGTTGATTCGGCTCATTCCCTACCCGCGCTCGGATTTCGCCCTCCGCGACGATGCACGGGTCCAGGAGGCGAGCCGACCCGCCGCCGAGGCGTCGCATTCGCGGCAGGTGGTTTGGATCATCTTTGACGAGCTGGATTACAACCTGACCCTCGGGCACCCCGGTGGACCGCAGGACCCCGCGATGCCAAACCTCGTAAAGCTCGCCCATTCGAGTGTATCGGCTACGGACGCGTATTCGCCGGCGCGCGACACCGAAGTTTCCATTCCCGCGCTACTGACAGGCTATGCGCCCGCAGGCGTGAAGTATGACGATCGCGGCGACATGTGGCTCGAGACGCGCAGTGAGGGGTTGAAGCGCTTTGGGCAGGCCGAATCGGTATTCGCGCGTCTGCCTCGGGGCCCGGAATCGGGCGCTATCCTGGGGTACTTTCATCCATACTGCGTGCTGTTTCCGGACACTAATCCCTGCGATGCCTTGCCCGAGGCGAACGTCGGCCGCTGGTTCGATGCCCTGACGTTCTTCGGTCAGCCCGCCATCGCGACCGCTCGGTGGCTCCCAGAGTCTGGTCGGTTTGTGCCGGGCGAACTGTTCCGCACCTTCGAGCCCATGTATCGCATCACCGATCAGACACTGCGCGACCTGCCCGGCTTCCTGTCGCTCGACAGCCAATCGCTGGTGTTCATCCATGTCAACCTGCCGCACACGCCGGGTGACTACGTGCAGCGGGCCTTGCATTTCAATGCGGTAGCCGATGATCAGGAGAATTATCGGCGCAACCTTCAGCTCGTGGATCAATTGGTCGCCCTGGTGGTCGCAACGCTGGAGCGGCGCGCCCAGCAACAGGATATCCTGCTGATCGTCTCGGCGGACCATTGGTTTCGAATGGTTTCACCCACCAGCGTGCAACGCATTCCCTGGATCGCCTGGCATGTGGGCGAATCCGAGGGCGCAGCGCTCGACACACGGATCAGCACCGTTCATACCGCGGACCTTGTGCTGGATTTTCTGCAGGGGCGAATCGACAGCCAGGCGCAGATCGTGCCGTGGTGGCGGGATAAGACGTTCTATCCGCCGCTGATGCCCAGCCATTACCGTTACCAGTTCTGAGATGTCACCGCAGCGCCTATCGTGGCGAGACCCATCTGGTTTCGTGATTCGCGACGGCCGGCGCATTCTGCGCGCCGTGACGGCGGAAGCGCTCCCCGACGCGACCCGCCTGCTCGCCTCCGATTGGCTGCAGTCTCACATCCAGGCCGGGCGGATACCGGCCTCAAAGTGGGTCGAGTACGCCTCGGCTGAGTTGGCGCACGAACCTGCACTGCACTGGATTGAACACGAGCGCCTGTCATTCCCGGCCTATCCGCATGAGCTGTCGGCGCTGCAGCTCTATGATGCCGCCCGATTGACGCTGCTGCTGGCCCGCGACGCGCTCGAGCACGACTGGGTGCTCAAGGACGCATCGGCCTGGAACGTGCTGTTCGATCACGGCCGGCCGGTGTTCTGCGACCTGCTGTCGTTTGTGCCGTTCGCGCCCTCGGCCACCTGGATGGCTTATGCACAGTTCCAGCGCTGCTTCACGATCCCGCTTTTGGTGAGCAAAGCGGCACACATCGCGCCGCGAACCTGGTTTCTGCTCGAGCGCGAGGGTCTCTCGCCCGAAGCCGCGCGCAAGTTGTTGCCGGCGCGGACGGCCTGGTCCCAGCCGGGACTCGAGGCGGTGACGCTGCCGGCGCTGTTGAGCGGGCGGGGCGAGCGGCAACGCGCAGCCAGCGCTGCGGCCACGCCGCGCTCAGTCGGCGCGAACCGCGCGAAACACGTGCTGCGCGCCACATTGAACCGCCTCGGGCGGCACATCGAGGCGCTTAAGCCCCCGACCCCCGGATCCCAATGGGTGCAATACGAGTCAGCGCGCGAACACTACGACGCCGAAGATCTGCGGCAGAAGAGCGCGTTCGTTGCCGACGCCCTGGCCGACCCGGCCATTGGTTCGGTACTCGACCTCGGTTGCAACACCGGCGAGTACAGCGCGCTGGCCGCTAAATTGAGCCGGTCCGTGGTCGCGGTGGATGCCGATGACGCCTCGGTTCAACGACTCTATGAGCGACTGCGCGGTACCGCGACCGACATCTCGCCGATGGTATTGAACATCGCGCGACCGCCGCCGGCGCTGGGCTGGATGAACAGCGAGATTCCGAGCTTCCTGGAGCGAGCCACGGCTCGATTCGACTGCGTGATGGCGCTGGGCCTGATCCATCATCTGGCGGTCACCGAGCGCGTCCCGATGGGGCAGATTGTGCAGCTGCTGCAACGCCTGACGACCGACAGCTTGATCGTCGAATGGGTGGATCGCGAGGATCCGCGTTTCAGACAGCTGGCCGGGCCGAACTGGCCGCTGTATCAGTCCTTGACGCGCCAGAGCTTCGAGTCACTGCTGAGCGAACCATTCACCCTGCGATCCTGCGTGACGCTGCCGTGCGCTACGCGCACGCTGTACCACTGGAGGCTCAAAAAGCGTCCAACAGCGTGAACCTCATATCACCCGCGCTTCGGCACTGGCGATGGCGATGTTATACAGAATGGTGGAGATTGCCGACCATAGCACCAGCGCCGGCAGACGCTCGGTGTCCAGCGGTACGACGATGGCATCGCCGGGACGGATCTCGACCCCCGAGCTGGAGCTGAACCAGCCGCGGCGCCCGGCATCGACACTACCGTCCGCGCGCACGACATAGGTGCGGCCGCGGTCGGCCTGTCGTGTCACGCCGCCGCTCTGGTCGATGTAGTCATCCCGGGTCAGCCGCCGATCAAAAAGGTGCGACGAGGCGCTCTGCACCTCGCCGAGCACCATGACCTCCTGCCGTTGCTTGGGCACGATCAATTGATCGCCATTGCGCATGATGACATCCTGACTCGAGCCCGGCTTGGCGTGAATCGCGGCCTGCAGATTGATCACCAGCCGTCCGACGGCTTTGGCAGACTTGACCTGATCCAGCAGCGTCTGCCCAATGGTCAGCGCCGAGGTGGAACCGGAATTGTTGCCGCGCGCGGCCTCCAGCGCCTCCTCAGCAATATCGTTTCGCAAGCGGTCCGCAAAGCGATCGAGCTGCTCCTGCTCGCGTTCCTTGAGTTCGGTGCGGGTAAACACGCTGCCCGCCGGGAATGCCAGCGCCGTCAGGCCGCCGGCACGTTGGATCACGGAGCGCAGCGTCTCGCCCTGCTGGATCGTGTAGGTGCCTGGAAACCGGACCTCGCCCTTGAGCGTCACCTGCTCCTGTTCGGTCCAACCGGAGATCTGCTTGATCGACAGGCGGTCGAACGGCTGCAGCGTGACATTGGCGCTCTGATCGCCGGCGCGAATCGCCGCCAGATCGACCGACAAAACTTCGGTGCGGCGCTGCTCACCATTGTCGACGATGTAACGCGATAACTCCGCGTGCGTTCCGTAAGCCGCGGAATCCAGGCTGCCGCCAGCGCGCAGCAGGTCGGTCACGCGCATGCCCGCCTCGAGCGGATAGTCGCCCGGAACCTTGACCCTGCCGTCGATGTGCACGATCTGCGTCGGCTGGCCGAGATTGGATTGCACGCGCAGCTCATCCATGAGCGGCTGGATCACGTGTTGGCGGCTGGTTGCCAGGTCGAACACCGTGATGGTGTCGCGCGGCATCAGCATGGTATCGGCAGGCGAACCGGGGGCGCGCAAGGCCGCGGCCAGATCCGCGGACAGCACCGTGATGCGCCGGGTGGGCGGCAACTCGCGTCGAATCAGCAGATAATTCTGATCGGCACTGGGCTTGAGCTCATCGACCGACGACACCACGTCGGACAACCGCAAGCCTTCGTGCCAGGCGAAATACTTCGGACGATAAAGATAGCCCTGAACGGTTACGCCGGAATCGAGCTGCGGCGGTAGCCGCAACACCTGCAGCGCATCGCCATTGCGCAAGGCCGGGCTCGCGGCGCTCGGCGATGACGGATTAACGTTGACTACGATACGGTGCTGCGCGGCGTCGACCCGGACCAGCGCCGCGGCGTCGCGGTCGGCCTGTGGTTTGAGGCCGCCGCCCATGTAGATCAGATCGGCAACGCTGGCGGTGCCCTTGAGCTCGTAGATCCCGGGCCGCTGCACCTCGCCGTCAACCGATACCGTCGAACCCAGGGAGGGAATGAAGACCACGTCCCCGGATGCCAACTTGGCGTCATTGGCACTGTCGCCGCGCATGAGCAAGTCATAGAGATCTAGAGTGCGCACCGTTTCGCCCTGGCGTTTGAGCTGAATTGTGCGCAGCGAGCCGACATCCTTGATGCCGCCGGCCGCAAACAGCGCCGTGGTGATCGTGGCCAGGCCGGTCACGGTATAGGAGCCCGGATACTTCGCCTCCCCGAGTACAAACACGCTGATGGTACGCGTCTCCTGCATCGCGACGCTGGCGCGCACGCCGATCATCTGTTTTTGGACGCGCGTCTCGATGTCGTTTTTTACGTCGCTGTAGCGCCTACCAGCCACTTCGATCGGTCCAAGTTGCGGGAAACTCACATGCCCGTCGCGCGATACCTGCAGGTTCAGAATCTCATTCTCGCTGCCGAACAACTGCACCGTGAGCTCATCGCCCGGTCCCATGATGTAGTCAGCGGGTACCGGCAGGTTGAGCATGGGCTGCGTCGCCAGCATCGAATTGTCGAACAGGTCGTAGCCGAAGGGCTTGAGCGCCGCCAGGCCGGATTTCTTCAGCGGCAGCCGCGTCAATCTGACCTGCAGCTTCGACAATGCGGGCTCCGCGCCAGCCCGGCGCGTAGCGAGATCTTCGGTCAGCCCGGCCAGTGCCATCGCCGGAATCCCGGGCAGCTGCAGCTCGCCGCTGCTGTCGAGCAGATAGGGATTGTGCAGGCGGATCAGATCGACCAGGTCCGACAGCTGCTGCTTTTCATCGGCCTGCAACTCCTCAACCGGCTGCTGCGGCTGCTCCTGAAGACGCTGATTGCTACCGCCTGGCTGTTGTCCGCCCTGCTGCTGTCCATTCTGCTGCTGGCTGATCTGCTGTTGCAGGATCTGCTGTTGCTGCGGCGAAAGCTGGGACACATCGACGCCATTGGGCAGCGTCAGATTGGGGGTTCCGGTCTGGGTGTTGTTCTGCGACGGGTATTGACCGTTTCCGTTGCCGTTGCCCGAGGGGGCATTGCTCAGTCTCTCGCCCGGAAGCGCAATCTCGACCAGCACGGTGTCGCCGGGCTTGAAGGTCGGCGGCCCATATTGATCCTCCGCCTCATCCTGCTGAGATTGCAGGCGGCGCTGCTGCTGCAACATCTGTTGCTGAAGCAATGCCGACTGCGAGCTGTTGTAGCCGCCCAATCCCCCCGACAGGGACCCGGACCCGGTCCCGAGACCGCCCATCCCAGAGCCGGAGCTGCCACCGATCCCCAGCCGCTGCATGATGGCCTGCTGCTGGTCGGGTGACATGTTATTGAACAGCTGCATCTGCTGCGACAGATCGGTCTGCTGCGCGCCTGCGCGGTCGGGAAGCACGCACGCGGCGATCACCAGCAGCGCCAAACCAAGGATTTCGGCAATTCGATGTCGGGCCGGTACGCCGGTCACTCGCAAACTCCCCAGCATTGGAAAGATCGGGATTGTACTACGCGCCACCGCATCAGCCAGTGCCGCGCCAAGCCGTCCAGTCTGAGCGTGCCAGCGGCGCTCGCGTTGACATATGGCTCAGGCCCGCCATTTCTTCACGTATGCCAGGCCGCCGGCCAGCGAGCTGGATACCCCCTGAGCGCTGTCCGGGTCCTGCACCAATGGAATGATCGACTCGCAGAGCTTCTTGCCCAGTTCCACACCCCACTGATCAAAAGCGTTGTCGCCCCAGACCACGCTCTCCACGAACACCTTGTGCTCGTACAGCGCGAGGATGCGCCCGAGCGTCAGAGGATCGAGTTGCTCGAACATCAGCAGGCTCAGGGGCCGATTGCCTTCATGAATCTTGTGCGGCAGCAGTGCGGCGATCTTTGCCTCGGGCATCTTGGCGTGCATCAGATCGGCCCTGACCGCGCTCGCATACTGACCGAGCGCGAACGCTTCCGCCTGCGCCAGGCAGTTGGCAATGGCCAGGTCCTGCTGCGGCTGGCTGGCGCAGGAGGAGCGTATCGGCAGCAGGAAATCGATTGCCGTGCGCTGCGTACCCTGGTGCAGCAGCTGGAAGAAGGAATGCTGCGCGTTGTTGCCGGGCTCGCCCCAGATCACCGCACAGGTGCCGAGCGTGGTCGCCCTGCCATCGAGCTTCACGTGCTTGCCGTTGCTCTCCATCTCGAGCTGTTGCAGGTAGGCGGGCAATCGCGCCAGCCGCGAGTCGTAGGGCAGCACCGCCAGCGTCGGCAGGCCTAGCAAATCGATGTTCCAGACCGCCAGCAGACCGGCGAGCACGGGCAGATTCTGCCGCCATGGGGCGCTGCGAAAGTGCTCATCGATCTCGCGGCCACCGGACAGGAAGGACTCGAAGCCCTGCCGGCCGATCGCGATCGCCAGCGATACGCCGATCGCCGACCACACCGAATAGCGGCCGCCGACCCAGTCCCACATGGCGAAGCGATAGTCCGGATGCACGCCGAACTCATCCATCGCCCGGGCATTGACCGAGACGGCCGCGAAATGCTGCGGTACCGCCTTTTCGCCCAGCCGCTGCTGGATCCAACTTCGGGCCGCACGGGCATTGGTCAGGGTTTCGAGCGTGGTGAAGGTCTTCGAGCAGATGATGAACAGGGTGCGCGCCGGATCGGCGTGTTCGACCACATCGGCGAGCTGGCAGCCATCGACATTGGAGACGAAGGCGACCTGCGGCGCATCCTGCGCAAAGGGCTTCAGCGCCTGCACCGCCATCGCCGGACCCAGATCCGAGCCGCCGATGCCGATGTTCACCACCAGCGTATAGCTCGCGTCGCTGCTCGAGCGGATACGACCCTGCCGCACCGCTTCGGCGAAGTCGAGCACGCGCTCGCGCTCGGCCAGCACCAGCGCGTTCACGTCAGTGCCCTCGACCATCAGCGGCGTGGGACCGGAGCGCCGCAGCGCGGTATGCAACACCGCGCGACCCTCGGTGCTGTTGATGGGATCGCCACGGAACATGGCCTCGATGCGCGCGCGCAGCTCGAGCTGATCGGCCAGTGCGCCGAACGCATCCAGCACCCGCGCGTCGACCCGCTGGCGCGAATAGTCCAGCACCAGCCCGGCCGCCTCGTGCGAGCAGTGCCCGAAGCGTTGCGGATCCTGCGCGAACAGTTCGCGTGTGCCCGTGGCGCTCAGGCGTTGCGCCAGAACTTCGAGCTCGCGCCAAGCCGGACAGTCAGTGCCAGAGCGCTGGAGAATCGTCATCGGGAATGCTCCGCAATCGCAGGGAACGCGATTCTAGCGGTATTGACGCACAGCGTCAGACGGCCCGCTCCGACGGGGTGCCGGCCGCGGCGCTCGCGGCCGCCTCGAGCGCACTCCAGACGCAGCGCCCGCCGCTCGACTGGGCGAGCAGTGCCTGCAGCTGCGCGTGGGCCGCGCACTCCTCGGCACTGGCGCGAATGACCGGCAGAGGCTCACTGGGACGCACCATCGCCGGCGCCGCGCTGGCACGCGCGGCCGCCCGCTCTCGTGCCGACTCATCGAGCGCCAGCAGGCTTTGACCGCCGGTCATCGCCAGATAGACGTCCGCCAGCAGGCGAGCATCGAGCAGCGCCCCGTGCAGCTCACGGTGCGAGTTGTCGATGCCATAGCGCTTGCACAGCGCATCCAGGCTGTTGCGCTGGCCCGGATGGCGCTCGCGCGCGAGACTCAGGGTATCGAGGATCTGGCACAGGTTGCGCAAAAGGATCGGCTCGGGCATCGCCAGCGACGCAAACTCCCGCTCGAGGAAGGCGATGTCGAAAACCGCATTGTGAATGATCAACTCGCTGCCTTCGATGAACTGCAGCAGCTCACTGGCGATCTCGGCGAACTTCGGCTCCTGCTCGAGCCGCGTGCGCGTCAGCCCATGTACCGCACGCGCACCGGCCTCGATATCGCGCTCGGGATTGAGGTAGCGGTGGAAATGCCGGCCCGTGGGCCGGCGATTGAGCAGCTCGATGCAGCCGATCTCGATGATGCGGTGGCCGCGCTCGACTTCCAGGCCGGTGGTTTCGGTATCGAGAACGATCTGTCGCATGCGCAGCCTCGAGTTCAGGGACGCGAGTCTACCGCAAGCAGTGCGTCGATCGCGGCATTCGCCAAGGCATCGACGCGCTCGTTGCCCACCACGCCCGCGTGCCCCGGCACCCAGTGCCACGCGATGCGGTGCCTGGCGGCCTCATGCTCGAGCAGCTGCCACAGATCCTGGTTCTTGACCGGCTTCTTGTCCGCCGTCTTCCAACCGCGCGCCTTCCACTGCGGCAGCCACTCCAGAATGCCGCGGCGCACGTACTGCGAATCGGTGTAGAGCCGCACTTCTATCGGGCGCTTGAGCGCCTGCAGCGCCGCGATCACGGCCTGCAGCTCCATGCGGTTGTTGGTGGTCGGATTCTCGGCGCCGGAGATTTCCTTCTCGCGCTTGCCGCTCGACAGCAGCGCCGCCCAGCCGCCGGGTCCGGGATTGCCGCGACAGGCACCGTCGGTATAGATCTCGACCACATCGCTCAAGTGCTGGGCTCCACGAGACCACCCAGGACGGTACGTCGCTCACGCAAGCGCGGCCGAATGGGCGTCAGGGTGTAGACGCGCTTGCGGGCCTTGATGACGTAGGCTGCCGCGGGCCAGGGATAGAACCAGCCGCGACGCAACATGCTCGCCACGGTCGCCTCGACGGCGGCGCGCGGCGTGCGCGGCAGGTGGTACAGATACGGCTGCACGCTCACGATTTCGTAACTCAACAGCCCAAGCCAATCGCGCACGCGTCCGTTGGCCAGTTGGCGTCGCAGGCCGGGCGGGTAGCCGGCGCGCGAGGCGGCCGAGCGCAACCCCCAAAAGCTCGCCGGCCGGAACCCCAGCACGATGAGTTGGCCTTCCGCGACCAGCACCCGGTCGGCCTCGCGCAGCACGGCGTACGGATCGGGCGCGTACTCGAGAGTATGGGGCAGCAGTACCGCATCGACCAACGCATTGCCGATGGGCAGGTGCGCCAGATTGGCAACCAGGTCCCCGGCGGTCAGCCGCAGGGCGGCATCGGCCACCACGCTCTGGCGTCGGATGCGGCTTTGCGCCAGCAAATCCCGGCCCGGGCCCCAACTGCCGAGCTGCAGCAGCTCCTGACCGAAGACGTCATCGAAGGTCGTGGCCAGCAATCGCGCCTCGGCGGCGATGAGCGCCCGGCCCAGTGGACCGGCCTGCCATTGCTGCAAAACACAGGGGAATTCCGCCATTCTGGGATTGTGATCGCGTAATGCCAAAAAACTAGCAATTTTGTGAACTTACGGGTTAAATTCCGCTGGCCTGGCGCCTCGGCTCCTGGCATACCGTAACATGTTCCAAAACCCGCTACGGGGAGCCACCTGTTGAGCCCAGCGAAGCTGTCGCGACTGCCGTTGTGCATCGCACTATTACCCCTGGCCCTGTTGGCCGGCTGCGCACATCAGGTCAAGCCCGACAGCGCTGCCCAGGCCATGCCGGTGCCCGTCATTCCCATGGCTGCGGCGACCACGGTAAGCCCGGAGCCTATTCCGGCCGATACGAGCGTGTCCGTTGCCGATGCCGCCTCGAACCCAGGGGCGGATGGCGCCCTGGCGTCGGCTCAGACCGGTGCGACGGGCTTGGATTCGGCCAACCTGCCCGGCCCACCCGCCGACAGCGTCGTGATCGCCAAGCAGGCCGATCTGTTCGAGCGCCTGCGCGGTGGTTTTGCGCTCGACGATGTCGATGAACCCGCGATCGATGCCCAGGCGAACTGGTTCGCCAACCACCCGGACTTTCTCGAGCGCACCTTCGGCCGCGCCGAGCTCTGGCTGTATTACATCGTGGGTCAGCTCGAGCAACGCAATATGCCGCGCGAACTCGCGCTGCTGCCGGTGATCGAGAGCGCCTTTGAGCCCTATGCCTACTCTTCGGCGCGCGCCGCAGGCTTGTGGCAGTTCATCTCGGACACCGGGCGGCGCTTTGGCCTCAAGCAGGATTGGTGGTACGACGGGCGGCGCGATCCGATCGAAGCCACGCGTGCCGCGCTCGATTATCTGCAGGCCCTGCACGATGAATTCAATGGTGACTGGCTGCTGGCGATCGCCGCCTACAACTGCGGTGAGCTCGCGGTCGAGCGCTCCATTCAGAAGAACCAGCGCGCCGGCAAGCCCACCGATTTCTGGCACCTGAAACTGCCCGCCGAGACCCACGGCTACGTGCCCGAGCTGCTGGCGATGCGGCGCCTGGTCGCCAATCCGGCGCGCTACGGCCTGGAGTTCAGCCATATCCTGAACGAGCCGTACTTCGTACAGATCTCGACCGGCGGCCAGATCGATCTGCAGGTCGTTGCCGACATCGCCGGCATCAGCGCCGAGGACCTGTACACACTCAATCCGGCGTTTCATCGCTGGGCCACCGATCCGACCGGCCCGCACCGGCTGCTGGTTCCGGTCGATGCGGCCGAAGGCCTGGAGCAGACGCTGGCGCAGCTGACTCCCGAGCAGCGCATGCGCATCGAGCACTACACGGTCCGCCGTGGCGACACGGTCGCGACGATTGCGCGCCATTTCGTGACCAAGCCCGAAGTCATTCGCGAACTCAACGAGCTTGGGCCGAGCGACCCGCTGGTGATTGATGCGGCACTGCGTGTGCCCTCCAACTCGGTGGTGCTGCCCGAAAAGGCGGCCCGCGCCGCGATGCTGGTCGACTCGCCGGTGCGAATGCGCCTGCATCACCGCGGCGTACACCCCGATATTCGCGTCGTGCGGCGCGGCGACACGCTCTACGGCATCGCCCAGCGCATGGGCACCGATGTGAATACGCTGGCCCAGGCCAACGGCCTGCGACCGGGCGACCGGCTGCATGCCGGGCAGAAGCTGCGGGTCGGGGCCAGCACGCTCAGCGCCGATTCGACACTGGCTGCCGGCAAGGCCACGCACAGCGCCAACGCCTCGGCCATCTCGGTGGCCGCAAGCGACGGCTCGCGGCGCGTGACCTACAGGGTGCGCCGCGGGGACACGCTTTACAGCATCGCGCGGCTGCTGCAGGTCACGGTCATCGAACTGGTGGGCTGGAACGGCATGTCGGGTGATCGCAACCTCAAGCCCGGGCAAACCCTGGTCGCCTTCGTTCGCTCGCGCAGCTGAACGCCGTGGGTTTCCTCGCAGGCAAGCGTGCGCTGATCGTGGGCGTAGCAACCGAGCGTTCAATCGCCTGGGGTATTGCCGAGGCGATGCACGCCCAGGGCGCCGAGCTGGCCTTCTCCTACGCCAACGACAAGTTCAAGGAGCGGGTCGAGCCGCTGGCCGGCTCGATTGGTTCGCGCCTGCTGATGCCGCTCGATGTGCAATTCGACGATCAGATCGACGGCGCATTCGCGCTGCTGCAGCGTGAATGGGGAGCGCTCGATATTCTGGTGCATGCGGTCGCCTTTGCACCGCGCGAGGCCCTGAGCGGCAGCTTTACCGCCAACACCTCGCGCGAGGCCTTCCGCACGGCCCATGAGGTCTCCAGCTACAGCTTCACCGCGCTGGCGCGGGGCGCCGCCCCGCTCATGGCCGGTCGCGCCGGCGCCTTGCTGACCCTGACCTACCTGGGCGCGATGCGCTCGCTGCCCAACTACAATGTCATGGGCCTCGCCAAGGCCAGCCTCGAGGCCAATGTGCGCTTCCTGGCCGCAGACCTGGGGCCACAGAACATTCGCGTCAACGCCATCTCCGCCGGTCCAATCAAGACTCTGGCAGCCGCCGGTATCGGCGGCTTTCGCAAGATCCTGGCGCACGTTGCGCAGGTGGCGCCGCTGCGGCGCAACGTCACGACCCAGGACGTCGGCAACACCGCCGCCTTTCTGTGTTCGGACATGGCCGCCGGCATTACCGGCGAGATTGTCTATGTCGACAACGGCTACAGTCACGTGGCCATGAGCTTCGAGGGCGGCGTCGCGGAATAGCCGCGAGCTGAAGGCTATTCGAAGACCTTCGGATTGCGCTTGACGCTGGCGCGCCGCTGCAGCTCGAGCAGATAGGCGGCCATGTCTCCGTCGCGATCGCGCCGCATGTACTGCTGAACCAGTTGCTCGTCATTCTTGGGATTGGCACCGGCCGCGCCGGCGCGGACTGCGCTGAGCATGAGCAATGCGGCGCCGCCGTTATCGAGCGGCAAGGCGCGATACTCCGGCTTGCCGGCGGCCGGATGCGGCGCTGCGAATGCCGCCTCCCGCACTTGCACCGGCAACTGCGGATCATTACGCGCGACGAACGCGGCCGGCGCTGCGGTCAGTCCCAGGCCTTTGACCACGGCATCAAAACTGGCGCCGCCATCGAGCTGCTTGACGGCATCCCTGGCGGCCAGCTGCGCCGCCGTGGTACTCGCATCCTTGCGAATTGCCGCAATGATCTCATCGCGCACACTGGCGATGGGCTGCGGCGCCGGGGCCTGATGCTCGAGCACCTTGAAGATCACCAGCCGATCCTCCGCCAGTGCCACCGGGCCGCCCAGGCGATTGCCCGAGAGGGCATCATCGCTGAACACGGCCTGCACCAGTTCCGGTTTACCGCCAAGCGGCGCACCGCCGCTGCGGGTGAAATCCTTGACCTCGCCGAGCTGCAGACCGAACTGCGCGGCCAGCGTCGATAGATCGTTGCTTTCGCCCTTCTCGAGCTTCTGCTGCAGCTGCTCCTGGCGATCGCCGAAGATCTCGGAGGCCTGAGCGCGTCGGTAGTCCGCCTCGATCCTTGGGCGCGCGTCGGCCAGCGTGAGCGCGTGGGCTGGACGAGTCTCGTCGAGCTTGATGATGTGATAGCCGAACTGGGTCTTGACCGGGTCGCTGACCTGACCGGGCTGCATCTTGAACAGCGCGGCGGCAAAGGGCTCCACGTAAGCGCTCTGCTCGGCCCAGCCCAGGTCACCGCCTTGCGCCGCCGAGGCCGGATCGGCCGAGTACTTGTGCGCCAGCTCGCCGAAGCTTTTCCCCGCCTTGAGTTCCGCCAGCACCTGCTGCGCCTTGGTGAGCGCGGCGGCATCGGCCGCCGCGTCCTTGGGATCGGCGATCGAGATCAGGATGTGGTGCGCATGCCGCTTCTCGTTCTCCGAGTAGCGGCTCTTGTTCTTGTCGTAATAGGCCTGCAGATCCTCGTCCTTGACCGTGATCTGCGCGGCGATCGCATCCAGCGACAGCTCCGCGTATTGCAGCCGGACCGACTCGGGGCTCATGTAATCGCCCGCATGCGCCTGGTACCAGGACTTGATCTGGGCATCGTCAATCTTGGCGGCAGCGGCGTAGCGCTCCGCAGGCAGCAGCGCATAGCGCACCTCACGCTGCTCGTTTTCCAGTGCGTAGATGCGACTGAGTTCGGGGCCGGTCATGAAATCCGAGAGCTGTATGCCCTGGGTCAGCTGCGAGATCTGCAGCGCCTGGCGGCGCTCGGCCTCGTAGGTCTCGGGCGTCAAGCCGATCTGCAGCAGCATGGTCTTGGCCGCCAGGGCACTGAATTTGCCGTCGACCTGAAACGCCGGCTCGCTCTGGTAGGCGGCCAGCACCTGGGCGTCGCTGGCGCGATAGCCGGCGGACTGTGCGCGCTGACGCAATACCGTCTCGCGCACGTATTCATCGAGCAGTTGCTGTTGCAGCCCCTGGGTCTGCGCGGGCGGCAGTGCCGCGCCATTGAGCGCCTGTGCGTACTGCGCCTGTCGCTCCTGCCAGGCACGGCTCAGGGTCTCGGTGCTGATGCGCTCGCCATTGACCTTGAGTCCGTAATCCTGCGGACTGAAGCTCACGTTGACGATGCCGTATGCGCCCCAGGCCGCAAAAATCAGCGCCAGCAGCCCAAGCAGCAAGGTTGCCAGCCAACGCTGACTCTTCAGTTTGTCGCCAATATTCTGCAGCATGTGGGTAAATGGCGGAGCGGACGGGACTCGAACCCGCGACCCCCGGCGTGACAGGCCGGTATTCTAACCAGCTGAACTACCGCTCCGTTTCAGGATACTCGATGACACTAAGTAGCACTGGTTTCGATCGGCCAGCAACGCGAACAAACATTATACGGGCTGATGTTGGGGCATGCCACCGGACTTCGACATTGCTGGGGGCATTGGTGGGGGCATTGGTGGGTGCTGAGGGACTCGAACCCCCGACATTCGCCGTGTAAAGGCGACGCTCTACCAACTGAGCTAAGCACCCCCACCCGGGCTCAGTGCGCCTGCACCTGCTTGCTGTTGCGCGCCTTGCCCCGCCGCGCCGGCTTCACCGCCGGCGGCTCCTCGAGCGGTGTCTCCGGCCGAGGCACGGGCTGGCGTGTCAGGGCAATCTGCAGCACCTCGTCGATCCAGCGCACCGGCCTGATCTCGAGCTTGCCCTTGATGTTGTCCGGAATCTCCACCAGATCCTTCTGGTTCTCCTCCGGGATCATGACCAGGGCCACCCCGCCGCGCTGCGCGGCCAGCAGCTTTTCCTTGAGCCCGCCGATCGGCAGCACTTCCCCGCGCAACGTGATCTCACCGGTCATCGCCACATCCGAGCGCACCGGAATACGTGTCAGCGCCGACACCAACGCGGTGCACATGCCGATGCCCGCACTGGGACCATCCTTGGGGGTCGCGCCTTCGGGCATGTGAATATGAACGTCGTGCTTCTGGTAGAAATCAATGTCCAGACCCAGAATGGCGGCGCGGCTGCGCACCACCGACATCGCGGCCTGGATCGACTCCTGCATGACCTCTCCGAGTTGCCCGGTATGCAGCAGCTTGCCCTTGCCGGGCACCACCGCGGCCTCGATCGTCAGCAGCTCGCCGCCGACTTCCGTCCAGGCAAGCCCGGTGACCTGGCCGACGCGATCGAGCTCCTCCGCCTTGCCGTAGCGGAAGCGCCGCACGCCCAGATACTTGTCCAGATTGCGCGGTGACACCGCGACGCTGGCCGCATTCTTGCCGGCCTTGTCGAGCAGCAACTGCTTGACGGCTTTGCGGCTGATCTTGGCGACTTCACGCTCCAGGCTGCGCACGCCGGCCTCACGCGTGTAGTAACGCACGATGTCGAGAATGGCCGGATCGGAGACCTTCAATTCACCATGCCGCAGACCGTTCTGCTTGATCTGCTTGGGTACCAGGTACTTGCGGGCGATGTTGAGTTTCTCGTCCTCGGTATAGCCGGGCAGCCGGATCACTTCCATGCGATCGAGCAACGGCGGCGGAATATTCAGTGAATTGGCCGTGCACACGAACATCACCTCGGACAGGTCGAAGTCGACCTCGAGATAATGGTCGTTGAAGGTGGCATTTTGCTCCGGATCGAGCACTTCCAGCAGCGCCGAGGACGGATCGCCGCGGAAGTCCATCGCCATCTTGTCGACTTCATCGAGCAGGAACAGTGGATTGTGCACGCCGGTCTTGGCCATGTTCTGCACGATCTTGCCCGGCATCGAACCGATGTAGGTGCGGCGGTGGCCGCGGATCTCCGCCTCATCGCGCACTCCGCCGAGCGACATGCGCACGAACTTGCGGTTGGTCGCGCGCGCCATGCTCTGACCCAGGGAGGTTTTGCCGACGCCGGGAGGACCCACCAGGCACAGAATCGGACCCTTGATCTTCTCCACGCGCTGCAGCACCGCCAGATACTCGACGATGCGCTCCTTGACCTTGTCCAGGCCATAGTGGTCCTCGTCCAGCACCTTTTGCGCGTTGACGATGTTCTTGTGCAGCCGCGTGCGTTTCTTCCACGGCACCTTGACCAGCCAGTCCACGTAGTTGCGCACCACGGTGGCCTCGGCCGACATCGGCGACATCATCTTGAGCTTGTTGATCTCCGCCGTGGCCTTGTCACGCGCCTCTTTGGGCATGCCGGCCTTGGCGATCTTGTGCTCGATCTCGGCAATCTCGTTGGTGCCGTCCTCCATCTCCCCGAGCTCTTTCTGGATGGCCTTCATCTGCTCGTTGAGGTAGTACTCGCGCTGGCTCTTCTCCATCTGCGCCTTGACGCGGCCGCGGATGCGCTTCTCGATCTGCAGTACATCCATTTCGCCTTCGATGGCCACCAGCATGTGCTCGAGCCGCTTGCGCACGTCCAGGATCTCGAGCACCTTCTGCTTCTCGGCTAGCTTGAGCGACATGTGCGCGGCGACGGTATCGGCCAGCCGCCCGGGCTGCTCGATGCCGGCCAGCGCCGTCAGCACCTCCGGGGGCACCTTCTTATTGAGCTTCACGTACTGCTCGAACTGAGACACCACCGAGCGCACCAGCACATCCATCTCGCGCTCATCGTATTGGTCGGCGTCGACCTCGATAGCGATGGTCGCGGAATAGAACTCCCCCGGGTGCAGCTGCTCGACGCGTGCGCGGTCGACCCCCTCGACCAGCACTTTCACGGTGCCGTCGGGCAGTTTGAGCATCTGCAGGATGCTGGCCACGGTGCCGAATCGATGCAGATCCTCGAGCTTGGGATCATCGACGTCGGCCTGCCGCTGCGCCACCAGCATGATGCGCTTGTCGGTGCGCATGGCGGCATCGAGCGCGTGGATCGACTTTTCACGGCCGACGAACAGCGGGATGACCATATGGGGGTACACGACCACGTCCCGCAGCGGCAACACGGGCACCGCGGTGGGTACGAGGGCTTCGGTCACGGCGGTTGTTGCTTCAGTCACATGGGCCTCGTATCGCTGGAAGGGTCGCCTGGTTCAGACTGTCAAAACAAATTGGGGCGCGCCGCCCTATTTCAATGGCGCCGCGCCCCGCGCGCAACTGTCGAGCAATCTGTCAATTAGCCGTGCAGCGATCCGCCCGCTCTCCTGGGCTCCTCGATGGCCGCCACCCGGCCCTCGTCGGTGCGATAAACGATATAAGGCTTGGTCGTGCCTTCGATCACGCTGTCGTCAACCACCACCTTGGAGACGTTGCGCAGCGACGGCAGGTCGTACATGGTATCCAGCAGCACCGTCTCGAGGATGGTGCGCAGCCCGCGCGCCCCGGTCTTGCGGTGCATGGCCTTGCGCGACACGGCGCGCAGGGCCTCGTCGCGGAACTCCAGTTCCGCGCCTTCCATTTCGAACAGCTTGCGGTACTGCTTGGTCAGCGCGTTCTTGGGCTCGGTCAGAATCGACATCAGCGCGCCTTCGTCCAGCTCATCGAGCGTCGCCACCACCGGCAGACGGCCGACGAATTCCGGAATCAGCCCGAATTTGATCAGGTCCTCGGGCTCGACGTCGTGGAACAGGTCCGAGCCGTGCGGCTTGGAATCCGCGCCGCGCACCTCGGAAGTGAAGCCGATGCCGCTTTTCTGCGTGCGATTCAGGATGACTTTCTCGAGGCCCGCAAACGCTCCGCCGCAAATGAACAGAATGTTGGAGGTGTCGACCTGCAGAAACTCCTGCTGCGGGTGCTTGCGCCCGCCCTGCGGGGGCACCGAGGCGATCGTACCCTCGATGAGCTTGAGCAGCGCCTGCTGCACGCCTTCGCCCGAGACATCCCGCGTGATCGAGGGGTTATCGGATTTGCGCGAGATCTTATCGATCTCGTCGATGTAGACGATGCCGGTCTGCGCCTTCTCGACATCGTAATCGCATTTCTGCAGCAGCTTCTGAATGATGTTTTCCACATCCTCGCCGACGTAGCCCGCCTCGGTCAGCGTGGTGGCATCGGCGATCGTAAAGGGCACATTGAGCAGCCGCGCCAGGGTCTCGGCCAGCAGGGTCTTGCCACAGCCGGTCGGACCGATCAGCAGGATGTTGCTCTTGGCGAGCTCTACCTCGTCCTTGGCCCGTGCGCTGCCCCGGGTCTGCAGGCGCTTGTAATGGTTGTACACCGCCACCGACAGCACCTTTTTGGCGCGGTCCTGGCCGATGACATAATCATCCAGCACCTTGCGAATCTCATGCGGCTTGGGCAGCTTGTCGCGTGCCCGGTCGGCGCGGTCCTCCAGCTCTTCGCGGATGATGTCGTTGCACAGCTCGACGCACTCGTCGCAGACGAACACCGAAGGACCGGCAATGAGCTTGCGGACTTCGTGCTGGCTTTTACCGCAAAATGAGCAGTAGAGCAGCTTGCCGTCATCGGTACGCCCGCGCGGATCATCACTCATTGGCACGCACCTCGCCCTTCATGCACCTTATATAGCATGCGGCAGACCGCTGACGCAAAGAACTGCGTCGTCCGCAAGACATTGTTATTTCGCGTTTTTGCGCCCCGGGTCACGACTTTAGCGGTACCGGCAGGAACTCGCCCCGCTTTTCCAGCACGTGGTCGATCAGCCCGTAGGCGATGGCCGCCGGCCCGTCCATGAAATTGTCCCGATCGGTATCGGTGCGAATCTTCTCCACGCTCTGGCCGGTGTGTTTGGCAAGGATTCGGTTGAGCCGATCGCGCGTGCCGAGCATCTCCTTGGCGTGAATCTCCATGTCCGCGGCCTGACCCTGAAAGCCACCGAGGGGCTGGTGGACCATGATGCGCGAGTGCGGCAGCGCAAAGCGTTTGCCGGTGGCGCCGCCCGTGAGCAGGATCGCCCCCATGCTCGCCGCCTGGCCGATGCAGATCGTGCTCACGTCGGGTTTGATGAACTGCATCGTGTCGTAGATGGCCAGGCCTGCGCTGACCACCCCGCCGGGGGAATTGATGTACAGCGCCACATCCTTATCGGGATTCTCCGATTCCAGGAACAGCAGCTGTGCCACCACGACATTGGCCATGTAATCATCGACCGCACCGACGATGAAGATGACCCGCTCCTTCAGCAGCCGCGAGTAGATGTCGTACGAGCGCTCACCCCGGGAGGTCTGCTCGACGACGATGGGAACCAGATTCAAGCCGCGCTCGTTCATAGCCGTTCGTCCTGCTCAATTGAGTCTGTGATGTTTCAGCTGTTCTGACCAAAGCCCGTCAATTCACGAAACGTGGAGGGCTTGTCCACGACCTTGACCTGTGTCAGCGCCCAATCCAGCGCCTGATCTTCCAAAGCCGCCGATTCGAGCTGTTCCATGGCTTCGCGACTGGCCAGATACTGGCGCCGCGCCTGCTGCGGATCGGGATATGAGGCGCTGATGGCGTCGAGCTTGAGCTCGACGCGCTCGCGATCGACCTTGAGATTCTGTTGGCGCACGATCTCACCGACCAGTAGCCCGAGCGCCACGCGCCGGCGCGCGCCAGCCTCGAGCGCATCACGCTGTGGGGCCTGGGCCGGATCCTGAGTGCCCAGACGACGCATGGCCTGCGCCTGCAGTTCGCGGATCTGCGCCTCGAGCATGCTCTGCGGCACCTCGAGCGGATTGTCCCGATACAGCGCATCGAACAGCTGCTCGCGCACGCGGCCGCGCACAGCCTCGGCCAGCTCGCGCTCCATGCTCTTGCGCACTTCCGCGCGCAGCTCCGCCAGACCGCCTTCCTGCACGCCAAAGGCGCGCGCAAAATCCTGGTCGATGGGCGGCAGGCTGCGCTCCTCGATCTTGGTGAGTTTCAGGTCGAATTCGGCGGTCTTGCCGGCGACCGCCGCGGCGCCGTAGTCCTCGGGAAAGCGCGCCGGAATGGTCTTCGCGCTGCCGACACTCATGCCCACGAGCGCCTGCTCGATCTGCGGCAATACGCGGTGCGCGCCGATCGTGACCGACATGCCTTCGCCCTTGCCGCCCGGAAATACCACGCCGTCGATGCGGCCCTCGAAATCCATCGCCACGCGATCCCCGTCCTGCGCGGGGCGCTCGACCTCGGTGAACACCGGGCGCTGCGCGCGCATGCTCTCGAGCATGGCATCGATGTCCGGCTCGCTGACCTGCGCGACAGGCCGCTCGACCGTGATGCCCTCGAGCGGATGCAGCATGACTTCCGGCAGGATCTCGAAAATCGCCGCGTAGCGCAGTTCGGTGCCCGGCGCCACGGCGATCGGCTCGATGCGCGGGCCGCCGGCAGGCCGCAGCTTTTGCTGACTGACCGCTTCCGCAAACGTGCTTTGCATGAGGTCGCTGACCGTCTCGGCATGCACCTGGGTACCGAATTGCTGCCGCACCACGGCATAGGGAACCTTGCCCGGACGGAAACCGTTGATGCGTGCTGTGCGCGCGATGCGCTTGAGGCGCGCATCGACCTCGCCGGCCACGCGCTCGCCGGGCACGGCCACTTCGAGCCGTCGCTCCAGGCCTTTTGTCGTCGTCACCGAAATCTGCATCGTTCCGCCTTCCATCTTAAATACCGTGTCGTTCGAGCTGTTTGGTGCGAAAGGAGAGACTCGAACTCTCACGGGTTGCCCCACTGGCTCCTAAGGCCAGCGCGTCTACCATTCCGCCACTTTCGCGTCATCGGTGGGATCGGAACGACTGCCAATTATACCGAAGATCGGCGCCGTCCGACGTCCGCTGCCCATCCGGATTGCCCCCAGGCACGGCGCACTCCTACAGCGGCCAACGCGCCGCCTGCACACACTGCGCTCACTGATTAGCACGTGGAGAGCGCCATTATGACCAGATCAATAGCCGCCGCGGCCATGCTGGGCGCGCTGCTGGGCGCCGGCTGCGCCAGTGCACCCAAACCCACGGCCGAGCTGGCGCAGGCGCACGCGCTGGTCGACCAGGCCGAGCAAAGCGGTGCGCCGCAGCTGGCCAGCGCCGATCTGGCCAGCGCACGCAGCAAGTTGCAGCAAGCCGACCAGGACGCCGGCAAGCGACCCGAACAGTCGATCGAGTTGGCGCAGGAAGCCTCGGTTGATGCAAAGCTTGCGCTGGCGCGCACCAATGCGGCCAAAGCCCAGCTGGCGCTGCGCGATGTGAACGCCGGCACGCAGACCCTGCGCAATGAGACGGATCGGGCACAGATGGCGACGCCCGCACCCGATACATCGATGCCGGCCACATCCACGCCGGCGATGCCGCAGTAACGATGCCGCAGCAACACGGAGAGATCCCCATGGCCAAGCACCGGATTACCCAGCTATGCCTCGCAAGCGCCTGCAGCCTGGCGCTGCTGCTCAGCGCCTGCGCTACGACTTCACCTGAGGGCGAATCGGCGCTGGAGCAGGCACGCGCGGCAGTAGAACGTCTGGAAGCCCAGCCGCTCGCGGCACAAACGGCCGGCAAGGCGCTGCAGGACGCGCGCGATGCACTCGGCGCCGCCGAAGCCGCGGAGCGCGAACACAAGAGCGCCGATGAGGTCATTCACCTCTCCTATCTGGCACGCCGGCAAGCCGAGATCGGCGAGGCGGTCATTGCCGAGGTCACTGCCCGCACCGCCATGTCGCAAGCGCAGGCGCAGCGCGAGCGCGTGCTGCTGGAGGCGCGGGAGCGTGAGGCCGCGGCCTCGCATCAGCAGACCCTGGTGGCGCAGCAGCAGGCGCAGCAATCGCAACAGCAGGCACAGGCGGCCCAGCAGCAGGCACAAGAGGCCGAGCAGCAGGCGCGCGACGCCCAACAGCAGCTTGCGGCGATGCAGGCCAAACAGACCGATCGCGGCATGGTGCTCACGCTCGGCAATGTGCTGTTTGACACCGGCGACGACACGCTCAAACCCGGCGCGGACGAACTGGTGTCGCGTCTGAGCCAATTCATGCAGACCCATCCGGACATCAAGGTTCGCATCGAAGGGCACACCGACAGCGTCGGCACGGACAGCTACAACGAGGCGCTGTCGCAACGCCGCGCCAACGCGGTCGCGACGGCGCTTGAAACCCGCGGCGTCCCCGCATCGCAGATTCAGGCCGTGGGGCGCGGCAAATCCGCTCCGGTGGCCGGCAATGACACCAGCGCCGGACGGCAGCAGAACCGTCGCGTCGAGATCATCTTCTCCGATCCGAAGGGACAATTCGTCAGCGGCCTGTGAACGACGGTGTGTGCGAAATCGCCCGCCTGCCCTAGCCGCGGGGCCGTGGCGGGCGCCATAATGCAGTCTTGCGCACCGCACAGCGAAAATCGATTTCCCGCAGCCTCAGCCGGCGCACCCCGCGCGCTACTGAGCAGTGTGCGGGCGCTGCGGCCGCGGCGTGCTGCGCTCTGCTGCTGCTGGCCGTGAGCGGCTGCGAGGATTTCAACTGGCCTTACCATCGCGCCAGCGCATCCACCTCGGCGCTGCCGGCGGACAGCAGCGGCGCGGCCGACAACGCCGCCGAATGCGCCAATATTCAGGCGCAAATCAAGGACAGCGAGGAGACGCGGCGCGAAGCGCCGACCACGAGCACCGATACCGATATCGTCAGCGCCGCGCAAGGTAAAGCCGACAAGCGCATCGATGATCTGCGCCAGCGTTACGATGCCATGGATTGCCCGACCGAATCATCCCCCGGCCGCAGCAGCAGACAGGCGCCGCTGCAGCCCGCGCCGGGGGGTCAAGTCAATCAATAACAGTCCTGCTCGAAGGCCGGATTGAACGGCACAATCACTCAGCTCTGGAATGCCTCTTTGACGCTGTAGACCGAACCGGCGCCTTGGCAGTGATAGCCCGGCAGCTGTGAGATGGCCTTCTGGAATTCCTCGCTGCGAAGAATCGACAGCACGCGCTTCATCGATTCCATTTCCAGAAACTCCTTGCGACAGACGAAGAAATAATCCTCGGTCACCAGCCGCACAAAATCGAGATCGAATTGCCGGGCCGCGGCCTCCACGCCGAAACTGACATCGGCCATATCGCTGGCCACGTAGGCGGCAACCGCGGCATGTGTGAACTCCACCTGCTCGTAACCATTGATCAGAGCGCCGTTGAGGCCGCGCTGA
>Ga0302324_100002617_pt1 | contig 41293 bp, 42 predicted proteins | sample Palsa_T0_1_FD_201949 | JGI IMG/M metagenome (GOLD analysis project Ga0302324, IMG submission 201949) | Peat permafrost microbial communities from Stordalen Mire near Abisko, Sweden - Palsa_T0_1 | ecosystem: Environmental > Terrestrial > Soil > Palsa > Peat permafrost | place: Sweden: Abisko...
GGCCGCTCCGCCGCTGGCGACGCGCGCGACGACCTCGCCGCTGGCCGGATCGAGATCGTCGTAGGTCGCGCCGTCGAGCGCCTCCACGGAGCGACCGTCGATCCACAGGCGCGTCGTCGGCGCCGCGTTCGCGATCATCAGGTCGTGGCGTGCACGGCGACGCGCTTCTCCGGGCGCATCGCGGGGACGACTTCGTACAGCTCGGGGAGCCGTTTGGTGATGCGCTCCTCGGCGTCGTCGGGGGCGAGGTAGGGCGGGCGCGCCGGGCCCATCTCGATCCCGGTCACGACGCTGGCCGTCACCTTGGTCATCCCGAGCGCGCCGAGCGCCGCTTCACCGCCGCGCGGGAAGACGCGGTTGAGGCGGCGTTGGATCTCCTCGGCCAGCCGCATGTCGCCGGCGCGCCAGGCCTGGTCGATCGCGACGCAGGCCGGGACCGCGAAGACGTTGATCTGGCCGCCGTTCGAGCCGAGTAGCCGGCCGGTCAGGTACGCGCGGAACGTCTGCAAGTAGAGCGCGCGCCCGGCCAGCGCGTCGGCGACCGCTTCGAGGTGCTGCAGCTCGGTCTCGACCTCTTTGACCGCGACGACGTTGTGCAGCTCCGCGACCTGGCGGAAGAAGGCCGGCGACATGTGGAACTTCGAGAGCGCCGGGTTGTGATAGACCGTGATCGGGATCAGGTCGGTCTCGGCGACGGTGCGGAAGTGCTCGAACGCCTCGCGGTCACCGACCTTCCAGTAGTACGGCGCGATGACGACCGCGCTGTCGTAGCCGAGCTCGGCCGCCAGGCGCGTCCACTTCAACGCCTGCAGCGTCGTTGCGCCGGAGGTCATCGCCGAGGCGCTCGCGCCGGGGTGTTTGCGCGCCTGGTCGACGACGATCTCGAGCACCCGCCGGCGCTCGTCGTCCTCGAGGTGGAGGAACTCGCCGATCGAGCCGGTCGCCACCACTCCGGTCGCCCCGTGGGCGAAGCACCAGTCGATCTCGGCGCGCAGCGCGCCCTCGTCGACGGCGTAGCTGGTGCGGTTCATCGGGGTCACCACGAGCCCGATGACGGCTTTGAGGGTGTCGCGGAAGCGCTCGGCTTGCATGGATGGGTGCTACACCCACGCGCGGCCCGGGCCCCTGCCGGGCCGCGCGTGGATTTCAGTCGTCGGGATCGGTCCGGCCGTCGTCGGGGTCGGTCGGGGTCGTGACCCCCAGGGCGGCGGCCCGCGTCGCCCCGCTGGTGGCGAGGGCCGGCTTCCCGGCCGCGCGCAGGTCGGCGTCGGCGCGGGCGACGTCGCCGGCGAAGAACGCGCCGACGACCGTCATCGCCGCAGCGTACGCGTGGTCGACCCGCCGCGCGTAGTCGAGCACCGCCGGCGTCAGCGGCCCCCCGGCGACGTAGGTCAACCGTCCCAGGTCCTCGCGGATCTGGCCGGGTCGCTGGATCGAGTCCTCGTCGTTCTCGTAGTCGGCGGTCAACGTCCGGCGCAGGACGAGCGCGCGTGCGCGCACGGCGGCCAGCTCGGCGGCCAGCGCGGGGGCTGCCCCGGTGGCCCGCACCGGGGCCGAAGCGGCGATCGCGTCGAGCCGGTTGAGCGCGGCGTCGAGGGTCCCGTACTCGCGCGTGTGGATGCGCGCGAAGGCGTGCGCCGCCGCGTAGTCCGCCGCGCTGAAATGCACGCGCGGGTCGGGCGCGACGACGAACGACTGGGTGAAGGTTCGGCCGCCGAGCGCGATGCGCGCCGTGTAGGTGCCGGGAGCGACCGCCGGTCCGGTCAGTGGTCCCTGGTACTCGCGGCGGGCCGCCCCGGTCCACAGCGTCGGCCCGTTCTCGCGCAGATCCCACGCGATTCGATTGATGCCGATAAAGTTCGTCACCACCGGCACATCGCGCTCGCCGACGTGCAGCGTCCCAGCCAGTCGTCGCACGACGTGCCCGTGCGCGTCGAGGATCTCGATCGCCGGCGGCTGCGCGCTCGGTGTGCTCTGGTAGAACGCGATGAGCGCGCCGCCGGGTGGGTTCTGCCCGGCGAAGTCGGTGTAGAGCCCCTCGTCGTCCGCGTGGGTGGAGAACGCATAGACCGTGCGCACTGGGAAGAGCGCGGCGCCGGCTGCGCGCGCCGCGGGCAGTTGTTGGATCGGCGTGAGGTCGTCGAGGACGTAGACGTCGCGGCCGTGCGTCGCGACCAGCAGGTCGTTCCAGCGCGGCTGCACGCGCAGGTCGAAGACCGAGGACGGCGGCAGGCCGAGCGCCGGATGCTCCCAATCCGCGCCGGCGTCGTAGGAGAGCCACAGGCCGCGCTCCGTGCCGAGGTAGACCAAGCCCGGATTGCGCGTATCGGGACGGATCGAGCGCGCTTCCTGATCGGGCGGCAGGCCGGCGACGATCGTCGACCAGTGCGCGCCCCAGTCGTGCGTGACGAAGACATACGGACGCGGATCGCCCAGGTAGTGCTCGTCGAGCACGGCGTAGGCCATCCCCGCGACGAGCGGCGAGGGCGCGACCATCTCGAACCGGCCGTAGCGCGGGATCCCGCTCGGCGTGACGTCGCGCCAGTGCGCGCCGCCGTCGCGCGTCAGTTGGACGAGGCCGTCGTCGGTTCCGACCCAGATCTCGCCGCGCGTCTTCGTCGAGCCTTCGATGTCGAGCAGCGTATCGGTGTTCTCCGCGCTCGAGACGTCGAGCGCCAGCGGGCCGCCCGCGGGGTGCTGATGCGCCTTCACGTTCGCGGTCAGATCGGGCGAGATCGGCCGCCAATGCCGGCCGCGATCGCGGGTGGCGAAGACGACGTCGCTGCCGAACCACGTCGTTGCCGGATCGAACGGATCGAACGCGATCGGCGAATCCCAGTTGTAGCGATACGGTGCTTCGAACAGCCGGAAGTCGGTCGACGACGTTTCGATCCACGGTTGCACGTACGCGCTGCGCTGCGCGGCGCGGTCGTAGATGCTGATCCGGCCCTCTTGCAGATCGGTCCAGACCAGATTCGGATCGCGCCGATCGGGCCAGGCCCATTGCCCGTCGCCGCCGACGACGCGCTCCCAGGCGGCGTTCGGGATCCCCTCGGGATCGAGGCCGTTCGTCGGCCCGCAGAACCCGTTGTTGTCCTGCAAGCCGACGCAGACGCGGTACGGCGTCTGGTCGTCGTAGCCGAGGTGATAGATCTGGCCGATCGGCACGTTGGCCGAGAACGACCAGTGTGCGCCGCCGTCGAGCGTGATCGCGTAGCCGCCGTCTTCGCCCGAGATCAAGCGCTTGGGATCGTCGGGCGCGATCCACAGGTCGTGGTAGTCGACGTGGACATCGGTGGCGATCTCTTTGAACGTCTTGCCGCCGTCCTTCGATTCCGAGAGCATCTCGGAGACGCCGTAGACGTGATCCGGATCGGTCGGATCGACGCGCAGGTGCGAGAAGTAGAACGGCCGCTGGTCGACCAGCGTGTTCTTGGTCATCAGCGCCCAGGTTTCACCGGCATCGTCGGAGCGCCACAAGATCCCGTCGGCCGATTCGATCAGCGCGTAGACGCGGCGCGGATTCGAGGGCGCGATCGCCAGGCCGATGCGGCCGGTGATCCCCTCGGGCAACCCGTGATGGAGGAGGCGCTCCCAGGTCTTCCCACCGTCGGTCGACTTGTAGAGCCCGTCGCTCGGCCCACCGGAGGTGAACGTCCACGGCTGCCGGCGGAACTGCCAGATGCCGGCGTAGACGACATCGGGATCTTTCGGATCGGCGACCATCTCGCTCACACCGCTGGCCGGTCCGACGAAGAGCGTCTGCGTCCACGTCTTGCCGCCGTCGGTCGTGCGGTAGACGCCGCGATCCAACGAGTCGGCGAAGACGTCGCCGAGCGCGCCGACCAGCACGACATTCGGGTCGCGCGGATCGATCACGATCGAGGCGATCGAGCGGGTCGCGCTCAGACCGACGTTCGTCCAGCTCTTCCCGCCGTCCGTCGTCTTGTAGACGCCCGCGCCGGCGATGACGTCGTTGCGCGGATTCGCCTCACCGGTTCCGACCCAGACGGTGCGGTGGTCCTTCGGGTCGATCGCCAGCGCGCCGATCGACGCGACGCCGGTCGCGTCGAAGACCGGCGACCAGGTCGCGCCGCCGTTCTCGGTCTTCCAGACGCCGCCGCCGCCCGCGCCCAGGTAGTAGAGCCGCGGATCGCCCGCCACCCCGGCGACCGCCGCGACGCGTCCGCCGGCTACCGCCGGTCCGATCAGCCGCAGCGCGAGCCGGTTGTAGGGCGGGGTCGGCGTGGCCGACGGTGTCGCCGACGGTGAGACCGACGGTGCGGGTGTCGGCGAGGCAGCTGCGGGGGCCGGCGAAGACTGGCCGAGGCCGAGCGCCGGCAGCGCGGAGAAGACCAGCGTCGCCAAGGCGACGCGAAGCGGCGAAACGGACGTGATACACCCTCCCGAAGTGGGACGACGCGAACAGTCGTCCTACGCGGGAACTCGGAGGCGTCCTTTCGACAGGTTTAGCGGCGGTAGGTGATCGTCGGGACGCCGCCGCGCCGGCGGGTCAGGACGTTGCGCACCGCGAGGACCCCGACGACCAGCGCCGCGATGATCGCGGCGAGGATGACGATCTTGAGCACGAACGCGAGCGCGATCAGGATCAGGATCGCGACCGCGACGATCGCGGTCACCTGGACGAAGTAGCGCATCGGAGACCTCCGCCCTCACCTACCGAGGGCCGTGGCAGGGGGTTTCAGGGGCGCCCGCTTGCAGGGTCCGGCGCCCCGTGAGAAGATGTCCTGACCATGGCAGTTTCGGCAGTCACGGCCTCGGCGAACGCCGCCGCAGCGGCAGCGGCGGCGGCCGCTCAGCAAGCGGCGCTCGCTGCCCAACAGCAGCAGTCCGAGCAGGCGGCGGACCAGACCGAAGAGGGGTTCGCCGCGCTCGGGGTCGGCACCACGCTCAACGTCTTCGGCTGAGCGGCACCCCGGCGAGCCCGGGTTGGCAGGGGACGGCCCGCTTGCACGCACCCCCCTGCCCGTGAGAAGATAGCCCCGCCATGGACGGAATCTCCGCAGTCACGGGCTCGACGATGGACATCGCGGCGGCCGGCACCTCGTCGGTCGCGCTCGACGTGTTACGCAACACCGAGCAACTGGCCGCGACGCAGGTCGACGAACTGTTCGCCTCGCTCGGCCTCGGAACCGCGATCAACGCCTTCGCCTGAGCGCGTGCGTCCTCAGCGGCCGAGGTAGTCGAGCGCGACCAGCACCGCCGCGACCTGCGAGCCGGCGTTGATCCGGCCATCGAGTGCCATCGCGCGCAACGCGCTGACCGGTGCGAGGACGATCTCGATCTCCTCGGTCAGGTCCGGGTCCGGGGCGAGCGTCGGCTGCGCGTCGCGCACGACGAAGAGATGGAAGCGGCTGGTCGAGTTCGTCGGGTCGGCCATGAAGGTGCGCACGAACTCCGGCGGTTGGCCGGTGTACCCCGTCTCCTCCGCCAGCTCGCGAACCGCACAGCGGGCCGGCGTCTCGTCCGGCTCGAGCATCCCGGCCGGCAACTCGAGGACGACCTCGCCGATACCGTGCTTGTACTGGCGAACGAGAAGAACGTCGTCGTCTGGTGTCATGGCAAGGACCACGCAAAAGCCGCGCGACTCGCGCACGTAGTAGTCCTCGACGACCGCGCCGCTGGGCAGCTCGATGCGGTCGGCGCGCAGTCGCAGGAACGGTGACTCGATCGGGTAGGCCGAGGACAGGATGCGCCAGGTGCGCACGCGCGGCTCGCTCATCGTGACGGGTATAACACGCCCGCGTACCGAACCGAAAGAGGGACCGCACGAATCGTCAACACGCGGGGAGACGGACGATCGAGAAGATCGAAATCGGTCGGCACTACGACACGGCGTACGGAACGCTCTGGAAAGACGGAACCTACTTCCCGCGCGGGACGCGGGTGCTCGTCTCGGGACTTCATCTCGAGCAAGGGTTCTGCGTGCGCTTCCCCACCGAAGTCGACGGCGAGCCGCTCGAGACGTGGGAGGATTGGGACGAGGTCGAATTCCTCGCCGAGGCAGGCTCGGTCGAAGAAGCCGACGACTTACCGCCCAGCATCCTTCACGAAGCACGCGAGGTGCTCGACGACGCCGAAGACGGCTGTCACCTGCACCTCCACGAAGGCGACTAGGCGGGCTGCCGCGCTACGGCCTTAGCAGTCGCACTCCTCAGGGTAGGGCTCGACATAGACCCAGCCGGTCGTCGTCTGGAGTCCGAGCACGGGGCTCAACCAGTCATACGCCGGCGTATAGGGGCCGTCTTGTGGGAACGGCGCGACCGTCGACGAGAACTCGGCCATGACGTTGTCGAAGTCGTCGTCTGCGTAGATCACGACGGCGCCCGATTGGATGGTCGCAACGCGGCTGGTGCCGCCGTTGTCCGCCTGTTGGGCCGCGATGTTGATCGTCGGCATCCCGCCAGCACCGGCCGTATCCGGCGGGTAAAAGTAGCAGTTGTCGGAGCTTTGCAGGTAGTCGGCGGCGAGCACGTACGAGTACGCGTAGTCGTCATTCGAGTCCGAGAAGTTGATCGCGTCCATTTGCCAACTGGGGGCACCATCCATGCCTGTCGTGAGGAAGTCGCCCTCGCCATCGTCGCCGGTCGTCATGTCCTCGGTGATCGCGAGCATGGCGGGAGCGATCGAGAGCGTGATCGTTAGCGGAGTCGCCGCCGTACCGGCGGTCACGCCACCGCTCGTGATCCCTTCGCCGTACGAGATCACGTCGCCGTAGCTCGGCGGAGACCCGGGGTACTGGGCCGGTGAGGAATATTGGTCGCCGTCCCCGACCTCGTAGACGTAGACGATGGTCGAGCAACCCTGCGAGTCGGAGACGATCGGGACGGTGACCGTCTCCGAGCCGTCCAGGTTGTTCGGGGCGATCGGCACGAACGTCACGCCGCTCGGGAAGTTGAAGATACCGAGCGACGAATCGTCGCACGAGCCGAACGACGAGACCTCGAGAAACGTGCCGTTCGGGTCGACGAACTTCGGCGAGCGCTTCGCGGCGGTCGAACGAACGCTGCCGACGATGGTGGAAGCGACGCGCCGGCTCGCGCGCGCAGCATGCCGCGCGGCCACCGAGGACGTGATGTGCACCAAGTGCTTCGGGAACTTGATCGTCAGCGTCCCCGTGCCTTTGACGACCTTCGTCGAGGGGAGGAACTTGTTCGCGGGCGGCGGCGTCACACCGCCGCCGGTTCCGCAGGCAACGAACGTGAGCGCGCAGCCGACGGCGAGCGCGAGGCGGAGGGAACGAGCCGAGGCGATCACTAGTGCGTCCCCTTTACGAGTGATTTGCGAGCGTGTTTCTGCACGGTAATCGAACCCTCGGTGAAGGAGAAGGTCAGCGTGACGAGGTCTCCCACGCCGTCGGAGGCGGTGACGGGGCAGACCGTCGGCGAGGGAGCGACCGGAACGTAGAAGGTGAAGCCCGGGTTCGACGAGGTGCTCGTCGCTTGGTAGCCGTTGCTCGGGGCGGTGCTTGGCGCCGGAGTCGGGCTCGGGAACGGTGAGCCATTCGGCTGCACCCCTGCCAGCGCCGCTTCGCAGCCGGTTGCATCGACGCTGATCGTGTCGCCGCTCGTCGCCCCGCTCTCGTCGACCTCGAAGGTGTACGGCGTGAACGTGAGGTTCGGATCCCAGCCGGCTTGGAACGTCGCGTTGCCGTTCGCGTCGGGGCCCGTGAAGCCGTCGTAATTCCCGGGCTCGTTGCCCCAACTCAGCGGAGTCAGCGTCGGCGTGGCGGTCGGCGTCGGCGTCGGGCCGGAGGTGCAATCGAAGGGCGGCGCGCCGTAGTCGGGGACACACGCGTTCTGGTAGGTTTGCAGGGCCACCAGGCTGCTCTGCGGCGTTCCGTTCACCGTCGCCGTTACCTGGAGTTCGAAGGTTTGGGCCGTCGTGCCGATAACCGTGGCGGTGACTTGATCCGATGGCGCGGTCACGGTCAGCGTCGGGGTGCCCGGTGAGGTCGAGCCCCCGGTGCCGCTCGTCGGGGTGTCGGTGAGCTGCACGATGTCCTCGGGGTTCGGCTCCGGGTTGGGCGTCGGCGTCGGGTCGCCGCCGTCCAGGGGACGGCGCTGCGCCGCATTGTGCCGCCGGAACATGCCGGCATAGTCCACGGCGTTCCAGGCGATCGTCAAGACGACCGCCGCGCCGAAGGTGTCGGGCGTGATGATCTGATTGCCTGAGGCGTCGAGCCCGACGACGAAGATCCGCACGCTGGCTGGGATCGTTCCGCCGGCGCCGCTGACGCACTCGGATTGGGGCACGCTGGGAACCAACGTGAGACACGCAGCTTCGACCGTGGCGCCGCCGACGTTCTCACTGCTGAACGAGCCGTTCGTCGAGAGGTAGACGGACGCAACGGTACCCGAGAGCGTCAGGCTCGCAGTGTTGACGGCGTTGTTCTGGACGTTGATGTAGGTCGCGCCGCTGCCGTTATAGCCGGTACCGTTGGCGTTCGAGTAGACGCTGGCGAGATAGATGTCCTCGCCGATCGGCGCCTGGAGCTGCAGCGTGCAGGTCAACGGCGGGCCGGTTTCGGCACCGCCCGTGCAGCCCGGGGCTCCCTCGACCAGCGCGTAGACCGGCGAGGCCACCCCGATGGTAGCGCCGGCGTCGCTGCTCTTGAGCAAGGTGAAGGTGATCGACTGCGTCCCGGCCGGGACGGTCTTCGGCCGGCGCGTGCCGGCGGCCGCATGCCGTGCCCGCGCGCTGGCCGAGCTCGAGGACGGGATCGTGATGGTGAACGACGCCTGGGCGTACCCGGCGGGCAGGCTTGACGACCCGGTCGTCGGCATGGTCGTGCTGGGAGCCTGGACTGCACCCCCGCCACCGCCGCCGCCGCCGCAGGCGGCGAGCAGCGCGACAATCGCGAGAACGACAAAGCGACGTCGGAACATGACGACCTCAAAATGGAAGGGTCCGGAAGCACCGCTGGGTACGAACGCCCGCCCGCACCTCTAGGATCGAATACCACGAGCCAGGGCTAGGTACCTGTGGCGGGCGAACCGTGCGGGATGGCCGCGCCGCTGATGCGCCGCTGGCAGAACCTGCTCGCGTTGCTCGCGGTCATGCTTGCCGGCGGCAGCTTGCTCCCCGTATCTGAGCATGTTCGGCTGGCCTGCGTCGCCGCCGCGGTGGCGGTCATCCTCGTCGTCCTGGCGGTGCGCCTTCGAGCCCACCAACCAAGCAGGCGCTTACCTAGTGGTCCGGACGTCTACGACCGCATCGAGAAGATCCGGGCCGAGCGCGAGCGCCGGACCCGCCGCCGATGAGGGAGGGCGAAGTACCCCGGACGGCCGTCGTCGCCGAGTTGTTGCGCTCGATCCGGGTTCGCAGCAGCATCTTCGCGCGACCCGTGCTCTCCGCGCCGTGGGGGTTCGAGATCGTCGATGAGGACACGGCGTTTCACATCGTCACGCGCGGGCGCTGCTCGCTCACCTTCGGCGGAACCGGCGACATGGTCGCGCTGTCCGAGGGTGACTTCGTCCTGCTGCCGCGCGGCGGAGCGTATGTCATCGGCGACGTGCCGGCGACCAAACCGGTGCGGCTGGATCGATCGCTCAAGACGCGCAACCGCGGTTCCGACGGCGTGTTCCGTGCGGGAGGCGGCGGCGAGACGACCGGTCTGATTTGCGGGAACCTTCGCTTTGAGGACGTGTCGACGGATCTGCTGCTCAGCATCTTGCCGCCGATCATCCACGTACGCAAGCACGGGAGCGGGTTCGCGTCTTGGCTCGCTGCGACGATCGAGCACGCGCGATCCGAACTCGATGCCGGCCACGCAGCGGCGGAGGTCGTCGTCGCGAGGATCGCCGACCTCCTGTTCATTCACGCAATCGGAACCTATCTCGAAGACAATGCGCAGACGGCCAGTTCGGGCTGGCTCGGCGCGCTGCGCGACCGGCAAATCGGGCCGGCCCTCGCGCTGCTCCACGAGCACCCCGAGCGCACCTGGACGGTCGAGTCGCTGGCGGACGAGCTCGGGATCTCGCGCTCCGCCTTCGCGGCCCGCTTCGCGCAGCTCGTCGGCGAGCCGCCGCTGCGCTACCTCAGCCGGGTCCGGCTCAACGCGGTCGCCTCGCGCCTGAGTTCGAGCGATGAGAAGATGAGCGCCATCGCGACGTCGCTCGGGTACGAATCCGTCTCCGGCTTCAACAAAGCGTTCAAGAAGCGCTTCGGGCTCACTCCGGGCGAGTATCGTGGACGATTTTCCGCCAGAATCGGTGTCTGAGACAAGTCCGGCCTGAGCGCCTGATGGTACGCTTGGCCGACGATGATTCTCGTGACGGGCGCCAGCGGCGTGAACGGAACCGAGCTCGTGCGGAAGCTGTCGGCGCGCGGGGTCCCTGTCCGCGCGCTCGTCCGCAACCCGGCTCGGGCGGGCGCGCTGTCCGCTCTGCCCAATGTCGAGGTCGTCGTCGGCGACCTGAGCCGCCCCGAGACGCTGGCCGCCCCGTTGCGAGGTGTGGAGCGCGCGATGCTCATCTCATCCTCGGAGCCGGCGATGCTCGAAGTGCAGTCGACCTTCATCGGCGCAGCCAAGCTGGCGGGCGTCTCGCACGTCGTCAAGCTGTCGGGGATCATGCCGGAACTCGACTCGCCTTTTCGATTTGCCCGCATGCACGGGGAGATCGAGCGCCGGCTGGAGGCCTCGGGGATCGGCTTTACGCATCTGCGCGCGGGCGAGTTCATGACGGCGTATTTTCGGCAGGTGCCGTCGATCGTCGCCGCCGGCGCCTTCTTCTTGCCGATGGAGGACGCGCGGATCGCCTCGATCGACGTCGGCGACATCGCCGAGGTTGCCGCGGTCGTGCTCACCAGCGCCGGGCACGAGGGGAAGACCTATCGGCTCACCGGCCCAGAGGCGCTCAGCATGGCCGAGGTAGCGACGAAGCTCTCCGCTGCCACGGGCAAAGAGATCCGCTACGTCAACGTCAGGCCGGACGAACACCAGGCTGCGAACCTGACGCGCGGAATGCCAACCTACCTGGCTGACGCCTTGGTCGAGCTCTTCGCCGAACGGCGGAAAGGCAAGGAAGGCCAAGTCTATTTGGACACGCAGATCATCCTCGGACGACCGGCGACGAGTTTCGGTGCGTTTGCCGTCCGCAATGCCGCGGTCTTTCGCGGCGACGAACCGGTACCGAAAGTGTGACGACGTGAAGTACTTCCTGATCAAATACACGTTCTCGCAGGGCTCGGCCGAGCAGTGGCATCTCGACATCGCCCGGTTCATCGCGGCCTTGGACACCGATCCGACGTTGAGCGGAAAGATCTCGTATCGCTGCCTAAAGCACAAGCAGGGCGACGACTACTATCATTTCGCGGCGGCCGCCGACGATCAGACCGCCGCCGAGCTCGGAGGGCGTGACTTCTTCACGCGCTACACGGAACGCTCGGACTTCGTCTCCGGCGGAACGGTCGAAGTCGTACCACTCGAACTGATCGCCGAGACCGCCTTTCGCGCCTGAGACCCGGCTCAGCGTTCGGCTTCGATCCCCTCGCGGGCCAGCATCTCGGCGTAGATCTCGCCGACGCGCTCGAGCGTGTCGGCGTCGGCCGGCGTTTTGTCCGGGCGCAGGCGCTCGATGCGCGGGAAGCGCAGCGCGTAGCCGCTGGCGTGGAGCCGGCTGCGCTGGATGACGTCGAACGCGATCTCGACCACGAGTTCGGGTTCGACCAGGATCTCGCGCCGGCGCAGCCCCAGCCGCGCGTAGGCGGCATGGGCTTCCTTCGGCGGCAGGCGGTGCGCCTCGAACCAGACCGTCAGCTCGGCGATCTCGACGTCGGTCAGGCCGCTGTAGGCCTTCCCGATCACGACCAGCTGCTCGCCGTCGCGCACCGCGAAGGTGTAGTCGGAGAGGACGTTCACCCGGCGGCCGTGGCCGCGCTCGACCGCGACGATGACGCAGTCGAGCGTCGCCAGCTCGCGCTTGAGCTTCAGCCACGACGTACCGCGCCGACCCGGCGTGTACGGTGCGTCGCCGCGTTTGAAGATCAGCCCCTCGTTCCCCCGCGCGCGGGCCTGCGCGAAGTGCGCGTGGACGACCTCGGCCTCGGCCGAGGCGAGTGGGCTCGCCGGCGCGACGGCGACGGCGGCCGGCGTATCGGCGAGCAACGCCTCGAGGTGCGTGCGTCGCTCGGCGAGGGGGCGCTCGAGCAGAAACTCCGCGCCGCGCGCGAGCGCGTCGAAGGCGACGAACTGAACCGGAACCTCGCGCAGCAACTCGGCGTCGACGTCCTTGCGCTGCAAGCGGGGCTGCAGGGCGCGAAACGGCAGGACGCGGCCGTCGCGCAGCGCGACCAGCTCGCCGTCGAGCACGCACGGCTCGGGGAGGCTGCGCAGTGCGGCGACGACCTCGGGATAGGCGGCGGCGACGTCGTTGAGCGTGCGCGAGAAGAGCGAGACGCGCTCGGGCGTGACGTGCGCCTGCGCGCGCACGCCGTCGTACTTGTCCTCGACCGACCACGCCGCCGCCGCCAGCGCGTCGTAGGCCTCACCGTAGGCCAGCGGCGTCGCCAGCATGAACGCGACGGGCGTGTGGTAGGCCAGCGTGACCCCCTCGAGCGCGTCGTGCTTCGCGGCCAGCGCGACCGCGCCCAGGTCGCCGGCGGCGCTCGCGGCGCGACGCACCTCGCGCGGGTCGCGGACGAAGGCGAGCGCGACCGCGTCGAGGACCAGGCCCTCGCGCAGGCCGATGCGCAGCTCGCCGGTCAGGATCTTGATGACGTAGGTCGCCTCGAGCGGATCGGTGCAGGCGCCGAAGATGCGCTCGCACAGGATCCGGCGCCGCTGTTGCGCCTGCTTCCCGCGCGCGGCCGCGATCTCGTCGAGCAGCGCGCCGAGTCCGGCCGGCGTGAGCGGGTCGCGGAAGAGCCCGAGGTCGAGCGCCGGCCGCACGAACGGGCCGAGCGCCGCGCCCAGATCGCCGCTGGCGCGGTACGAAGCGGAGAGCGCCGCCGGATCGACGCCCCAGACCTCCGTCGCCGCCGCCACGATCGTGGCGCCGCCGACGGCGAGGCTGCGCGCGTCGCGCTGCGGGAACGGGTTGCCGGTGAAGAAGCGCGCCGCCGGGGCCAGGTCGGCGTCGTCCAGGCCGCGCAGGTAGTCGGCGACCAGCGCGATCTTCTCGAGCTTGCCTGACGTCGCGGCGACCGCGGCGCACGTCCGGGCGAAAGCGATCACGAGAGCCTTCTTCTCGTCCCCGAACTCCTCGGGCCTGGAGGGAGGTTCGCCCCCGAAGGGGTAGGCCGAGCCCGTGATCACCGCGCTGGTCCTGCTGAACGTCGAACCCGGCCGCGTCCGCTCGCTGGCCGAGGAGTTGCTGGCGATCGACGGCGTGACCGAATGCTACAGCGTGGCGGGGCCGTACGATCTGGTCGCGGTCGTGCGGGTTCGCGAGCACGACCAGCTCAGCGATCTGGTGACCGAGCGGATCGCCGCGCATGACGGGATCACCGCGACCGAGACGCTGATCGCCTTCCGCTCGTTCGCCAAGCGCGACCTCGGCATGCTCTGGGACATCGGCACGGACTGACCCGTGTTCGATGGGTTCGTCCTCGAGCGCATCGATACGGGCGAAGCGCAGCTTCGCGTGCGCCACGGCGGGGTGGGGCCGCCGCTGCTGCTCCTGCACGGGCATCCGCAGACGCACGTGATGTGGCACCGCGTCGCGCCGGACCTAGCGCGCGAGTTCACCGTCGTCGCGATGGACCTGCGCGGCTACGGGGAGAGCTCGAAGCCGCCGACGACCGACGATCACGAACCCTACTCGAAGCGCGCGATGGCGCGCGACGCGGTGGCGGTGATGCGACACCTCGGCTTCGAGCGCTTCGCCGTGGCCGGCCACGACCGCGGCGGGCGCGTCGCCTACCGGCTCGCGCTCGACCACCCCGAGCGGGTCGCGCGGCTGGCGACGCTCGACATCCTGCCCACCTACGAACACTTCGCGCGCGCCGACATGCGGTTCGGCCTGGGCTACTGGCACTGGTTCTTCCTGGCCCAGCCCTACCCGTTACCGGAGACGCTCATCGGCGCCGATCCCGAGCGGTTCTTCCTGGGGCGGCCGAACCGGCCGAACGTCTTCGCGCCCGAGGCGCTGGCCGACTACCTGCGCTGCTACCGCGATCCGGCGACGATCCACGCCGCCTGCGAGGACTACCGGGCGGCGGCGAGCTACGACTACGCGCTCGACGAGGCCGACAAGCGCGCCGGCCGGCGCATCGCCGCGCCGCTGCTCGCGCTGTGGGGCGGGCGCGCGCAGGTCGGCAGCTGGTACGACGTCCTGGCGATCTGGCGCGAGTGGGCCGACGACGTGCGCGGCGGCCCGATCGATGCCGGGCACTTCCTCGCCGAAGAGGCGCCCGAGGCGACGTACGCCGCGCTGCGGAGCTTCTTCACCGGGTGACGACGGCGGAAGGACCCGCCCGCTCGCTTCGCCTAAGGACGCGGCTGCGGGTCCTTCGTCTGACTCAAGGAGGCATCGATGCGCCGTTTCCTCGTGGTCTCATTCCTCGTGCCGGCCCTTACCACGGCGGCTCTCGCTGCGCCCATCGACGACGTGAAGAACGCGCTCATCGGCTTCGGCCACCTGACGTCGTACCACATGACGATCGACGCCGGCGGCCAGCACATGGAAGGCGACGTCGCGGTCCCCGGCAAGATGCACCTCATGATGGGTGAGATGGAGATGGTGCACATCGGCGCCAACACGTGGATGAAAGTCCAGGGCCACTGGATGCAGATGCCCGGCGGCGCTGGTCAGGGCCCCGGCTTCACCGGCGCCTTGTCGCACGCGCAGACCCTCTCCGCGCATACCTCCGACGTCACCGTCACCGACCTCGGGGTGAAGAGCGTCGACGGCCAGACCTTCCACGCCTACGGGGTGAAGAACCCGGGCGATCCCCAGCCGAGCACGATCTACGTCGGCGGCGACGGCTACGTGCACCGCATCGACTCGGCCGACGACAAAGGACGGGTCTCGACGATCCGCTTCTCGCGCTTCAACGTGCCGGTCGCGATCGACCCGCCTCAATAGCACGTCCCGCGCACCCTTTCCGGGCGCGCTCGGGTTGTGCGCAACGTGCGCGTCTACGACAACATCGCCGACACGGTCGGCAACACCCCGCTGGTCCGTATCCCGCGATTGAACGCGGGCCTCGGCGCCCAGGTGCTGGTCAAGCTCGAGTCGATGAATCCGGCAGGCTCGGTGAAGGATCGCATCGGCGTGGCGATGATCGAGGCGGCCGAGCGCGCCGGTAAGCTGCGGCCGAACTCGGTGATCGTCGAGCCGACCAGCGGCAACACCGGGATCGCGCTCGCCTTCGTGTGCGCGGCCAAGGGCTACGGCTGCATCCTGACGATGCCCGAGACGATGACGATCGAACGCCGCAACCTGCTCAAGGCGTACGGTGCGCAGCTCGTCCTCACGCCGGGCAGCGACGGGATGCGCGGCGCGATCGCGCGCGCGAACGCGATCGTCGCCTCCGACCCGGGCAAATACTTCATGCCCGGGCAGTTCGACAACCCGGCGAACCCCGCGATCCATTACCGTACGACGGGCGAGGAGATCTGGCGCGACACGGAAGGCCACGTCGACATCTTCGTCGCCGGCGTCGGCACCGGCGGCACGATCACCGGCGCGGGCCACCTGCTCAAAGAGCGCAAGCCGTCGGTGACCTGCGTGACCGTCGAGCCCGACACCTCGTGCGTCCTCTCGGGCGGCGCGCCCGGCCCGCACAAGCTGCAGGGTTTCGCGCCCGGCTTCGTGCCTGGGGTCCTCGACACGCACGTCTACACTGAGGTGATCCAAGTCTCGTTCGACCAGTCCGTCGCCACCGCGCGCCGCCTCGCCCGCGAGGAGGGGATCTTGGTCGGCATCTCGTCCGGCGCGAACGTCTACGCGGCGCTGCAGCTCGCCGGCCGGCCGGAAAACGCCGGCAAACTGATCGTGACGATCGGCTGCGACACCGGCGAACGTTATCTCTCGAATCCGCTCTTCGCCGAGCAGGAAGCGAACGTCTTCGAAGCAGCGCTCAGCTGATCTTTATCGTTCTCCATGCCCTCTGTAAACTAACGCGCGTACCTTCGAAGCAGCTCCTCGCTTGGGGAGCGATCGAGGGGAGCAAAAGCGATGCTCACCATCATTCGTCTTGCCAGAGCGGCCGCCGTTTCGGCGGCCCTGACCGGATTGATCCTCCCGGTCGCGGCAACAGCGCAACTCGTTCCGTCGAACGCTTACGCGGTTCCGGAGCAGACGCAGAGCCAAGCGGATCAGTCGGAGAACGAAGTGGGGACGATCGCAGGGGAGATCGCGTCGGTCGACGGACCGTTCAACATCCGCTTCGCCGACGACCGCGGTTTCCTCGACGAGGTGCAACTGCGCCCGGGGACGATCGTCATTCCAAACGGACTGCAGCTCGCGGTGGGGATGCACCTCACCATCGAGGGCTCCTTTGACGAAGACGGGATCTTTCAGGCCGACCAGGTCGACGCGGAGTACCCCTACGCGGGCGAACCCCCGCCCCCGGCCTACTACGGTCCAGGCTGGTGGTACCCCGGCTTCGCCTACGGCTACGGTCCGGCGTTCTGCCTCGCCTTAGACGGAAGCGGAAGCGACGACTTGGTCCAGCGACCGTTCTCCCACGCGTCGGCCTGGAACGGCGCCACCTGGGGCAGCGACACCTGGGGGGCGCATCCGTACAACGGCATCTACGCGCATCGGCCGGCACCGATCGGCCGCGTCGGCGGCGTGATCGGGAACGGCTACCGCGGCCTGGCGGCTGACGGGAACTCCCACGGCTACGCCTCCCGCGGCGGGGGCTCGCAGGCCGGCGGACGCTCGTTCGGCGGCGGCGGCTCGCGCGGCGGCGGCGGTGGGCACCCCCACTAAAGAAGGCCCTCTCCCCGGATCCTCATCGTCCTCCAAAGCGGCTGTAAACCGGTTCCCGTATCGTGAGCACAAGCTCCCCGCTTGGGGGGCGATCGAGGACAGCACTTATGCGCAATATTCGTCAGATCACCCGCGCCCTCGCCGTCTCGGCGGCGTTGACCGGATTGATCCTCCCGGCCGTGGCGGCGGCCCAGGACATCCCGTCCTATGCGGTCGGCCCCCAGCCCACCGTCCAGCAGCCGGTCGACCAGCAGGACCAGGACGAGACCATCACCGGCGAGATCGCGTCGGTCGACGGCCCGTTCGACATCCAAGTGGCGGACAGCCGCGGCTTCGGCGACAACGTCCAGCTGCACCAGGGGACGATCATCAACCCGACCGGGCTCACCCTCGCCCCGGGGATGAACGTCACCATCCAGGGCTACGCCGACGGCGGCGTCTTCCAAGCCAACGAGATCGACACCCCGTACCAGCAGTATGCGGGTGAAGCCCCGCCGCCGGTCTACTACGGTCCCGGCTACTGGTACCCGGGCTTTGGCTACGGCTACGGACCGGCGTTCAGCCTCGCGTTCGTCTTCGGGAGCGGCTGGGTCCAGCGTCCCTTCGGCCACGCCCAGGCCTGGAACGGCCGCCCGTGGGCCACGAACCTCTGGGCAGCGCACCCCTACGCCGGAAGTCGTGGGTTCGCGCGACCGGAGTCCTTCAGTCGGGTGAGCGGGTTCGCCGGCACCGGCAGCTACCGCGGTGAGACCAGCGCGTACCGCGCCAGCACGCCGAGCTACCGGACCCCGACCGCCTACGCCGGCAGCGCCCGGACGTACTCCGCGCCGGCGCGCAGCTACCAGGCCACCGAGCGCAGCTACGGTGGGTACCAGGGCGCGACGCGCAGCGCCGCAGCGTACCGTGCTCCGGCAGCCAGCCGCTCCTACGGCGGCGGCGCGGCCCGCGGCGGCGACTCGCACAGCCACCACTAAACGTCCCATCTGGCCATTGTTCGGAGTGCCCGGTTTCGGGGAAAATCGAAGCATGGGCACTCCGGACGATCGCCAGGTTGAGGTCGCGCTCTGCGCGGAGTGCGGTCGCTCGCTCGCTGCCGGTGAGTCGATCCCCGCGCTCGATGGCACGGGGCATCGTTGCGCCGATTATGACGTCTGCGACGAACGCAAAGAGGCCCGCTCCGCCTTTAGTCCCGCCGCAGCGTAGAAGAGGGACCGCGCGGCCGTAGGCCGTACGCCGCGTCCCCGTCATGTACTGGGAGTTGGCCGGCGTTCCAGCCGTCGCGACTTGGCGCGGGGCACGGGTCGAGTCGGTCCATTCGATCGCCGCATGCATCGCCGATCCCGACGGCGAGATCGTGCTGCGGCTCGGCACCGTCGAGACGCCCGTCTTTCTGCGCTCCGCGGCGAAGCCGTTCATCGCCGCGGCGGCCGTGCGGGCCGGCGTGCTGGAGCGCTTCGGCTTCGGCGAGCGCGAGTTGGCGTTGATGTGCGCCTCGCATAACGGTGAACCGGCCCACGTCGAGTTGGTCGCCTCGATGCTCGAACGCATCGGCGCGAGCCCCGACGACCTGCGCTGCGGCGCGCACGCGCCCGCCTACGAGCCCGCTGCGGCGGCGCTCGCCGCCCGCGGCGAGGCGCCGACGCAGCTGCACAACAACTGCAGCGGAAAGCACGCCGGGATCCTCGCGCTGGCGAAAGTCCTCGGCGCGCCGTTCGAGGATTACCGCGACCCCGCGCATCCGGCGCAGCGCGCGATCCTCGCGCTCTGCGAACGGGTCAGCGACGACGTCTTCACCGGCGACCGGCTCGCGGTCGACGGCTGCGGGATCCCCGTCTACGCGACGACGCTCCGCCAGGCCGCGCTCTCGTTCGCGCGCATGGCGACGCTGCGCGGCCTCGCCGACGAGGACGCGACGGCGCTCGCGCTGGTCACCGCGGCGATGACGGCCGAGCCCTGGTACGTCGCCGGGACGGGGCGCTTCGACACCGACCTGATCCGCGCCACCGATGGTCGGATCGTCGGCAAGGCCGGCGCGGAGGCGGTCCACTGCGACGCGCTGCTGGACGCGGGATTGGGCCTGGCGCTCAAAGTGCTCGACGGCGGCCGCCGCGCCGCGGCGCCCGCGACGCTGGCACTGCTGGAAGGGCTGCGTCTGCTCGAGCCGGAGGCCCGCGCCGCGCTCGCCCCGCACGCGCGGGTCGCGGTCCGCAGCGTCGCCGGGCAGGTCGTCGGCGAGGTCGCCGCGCTCGGCGGCTGGCTCCCCGCCGAGTCCGCACTGGGCGACCCGCTCCGCTAGCAACCCCGCGCTCCTCAGCGAAGTCCCAGCCTTCGTGGTCGATTTCTTCCTCCGGCGGCCGATCTTCGCGGCCGTCTGCTCGCTGGTTATCCTGCTCTTGGGTCTGGTGTCGTTGCCGGTGCTGCCGATCGCGCAGTATCCGAACATCGCGCCGCCGACGGTCGTCGTCACTTCGGTCTACACCGGGGCGAGTGCCGAAGCGGTGGAGGCCTCGGTCACGACCCCGCTCGAGCAGGCGATCAACACCGTCCAGGGCCTGAAGTACATGCAGTCCCAGTCCGGCAGCGACGGGACCTCGACCATCACCTGCACGTTCTCGCTCGATCGCAGTCTCGACCAGGCCGCGAATGACGTGCAGAACGCGGTCAACCTCGCTCAGGGGATCCTGCCGACCGAGGTCAAGCAAGTCGGCGTCACGGTCTCGAAGAACTCCGGCACGTTCGTCATGGCGCTGGGCGTGACGTCGGACGACCCGCGCTGGGATCCGATCTACATGACGAACTATCTGGAGAACAACGTCACCAACGATCTCCAGCGGATCCCCGGCGTCTCCAACGTCCTGGTCTTCGGCGAACGCAAGTACGCGATGCGGCTGTGGATCGACCCCAAGCGGCTGGCCGACAACGGCTTGGCCGCGGCCGACGTCGTCAACGCGCTGATGGCGCAGAACGTCCAGGTCGCCGCCGGTTCGATCGGCGCGCCACCGACGAACGGGCACCAGCCCTACGAGTACGGCGTGCGCGCGACCGGCCGGCTGACCGATACGACGGAGTTCGCGAACATCGTCTTGCGCACGAACCCCGACGGTGGCTACGTGCGGGTGCGCGACGTCGGGCGGGTTACGCTGGGCGCGGCCGATTACAGCGGCTCGCTGTGGTTCAACGGCAAGCCCGGCGTGGGTCTGGGGATCGAGCAACTGCAGACCGGCAACGCACTCCAGGTCTCATCGCAGATCCGCGCGACGCTCGACCGCATGCAGGCCAGGTTCCCGGCCGGGATGCACTACGCGATCGCCTTCGACTCGGCCGACTTCGTGCGCGAGTCGATTCGCGAGGTCGCGCTGACGCTGGCGCTGGCGATCCTGCTGGTCGTGTTCGTGATCTACCTGTTCCTCCAGGACTGGCGCACGACGCTGATCCCCGCGATCACGATCCCGATCTCGCTGATCGGGACGTTCTTCCTGATGCAGGTGCTCGGTTTCTCGATCAACACGCTGACGCTGTTCGGCTTGACGCTGGCGACGGGGCTCGTCGTCGACGACGCGATCGTCGTGATCGAGAACGTCGCACGGTTCATCCAGGAGAAGGGGATGCCGCCGCTCGAGGGAGCGCGCGAAGCGATGCGCGAGATCACCGGCGCGGTCGTCGCCTCGTCGCTCTCGCTGATGGCGGTCTTCATCCCGGTCGCGTTCTTCCCCGGTACGACGGGGCTGCTTTACAAGCAGTTCGCGCTGACGATCGTCTGCTCGATCACGATCTCGCTCTTCAACGCGCTGACCCTCACCCCGGTCTTGTCGTCGCTGCTGCTGCGCGAACGGCCCAAGCAGCGCGGGATCTTCCGGCCGATCAATCGCGCGATCGCCGGGACGCGAGGCGCCTACCATCGCGTGCTCCCGACCGTGATCCGCTTTCGCGGCGTCGTCCTGATCCTGTTCATCTTCGCCTTCTGCTTGACGGGCTGGATGTACACGACGACGCCGACCGGCTTCATCCCCGACGAAGATCAGGGCTTCATGATCGTCCTGATGCAGACGCCCGAAGGCTCGAGTCTCGACCAGACGCACGTCGTCCAGCGCGAGATCGAGGCGATCCTGCGGCGTCAGCCCGAGATCGAGAACGTCTTCGACGCCGGCGGCTTCGGCTTCAGCGGCAACGGCTCGAACTACGCGACGATGTTCATCGGGCTCAAGCCGTGGGCCGAGCGCCGCGGCCCGCAGCACGAGCTCAACCGGGTCATCGATCGCGTCAACGGCGCGCTGTTCTTCCTGACCGACGCGCGGGGCGCGGCCTTCGCGCTCGATCCGCCGTCGATCCCGGGCCTGGGCTTCCAGGGCGGGTTCACCTTTGAGCTCGAGGACCGGGCCGGCAACGGGATCCCGGCGCTGCAGAACGCCTACTACCAGATCGTGGGCCCGGCGAACGTGCCGGGCAGCGGGCTGACTCGGGTCTACTCGACCTTCCGCGCCGACAAGCCGACCGTGTTGGTCGACGTCGACCGCGAGAAGGCGCTCAGCCTCGGCGTCGACCTGACCTCGCTGTTCGAGACGATGCAGGTCTACCTCGGCTCGGTCTACGTCAACGACTTCGACATGGAGGGCCGGACCTATCGCGTCTACGTGCAAGCCGACGCGCCGTATCGCTCGCACCTGAGCGACTTAGGGCAGATCTTCGTTCACAGTGCGAACCCGGTGATCGTGAACGGCGTCGCCCAGACCGCGCCGCCGATCCCGCTCTCCGCGCTGGTCACGCAGCGCCAGGTCCTCGATCCGCATACGATCAGCCACTTCGACCTCTACCGTTCGATCGAGATCTCCGGCCAAACGGCGCCGGGATTCGGCAGCGGGCAGTCGATCGCGACGATGGAACGGCTGGCCTCGCGCCTGCCGCCGGGTTTCGGCTACGAGTGGAGCGGGATCTCGCGCGAGGAGATCGAGGGCGGCTCGCAAGCGCTGCTGATCTTCGCGCTCGGGATCGTCTTCGTGTTCCTGGTCCTCTCGGCGCAGTACGAATCGTTCGGCGATCCGCTGATCATCCTGTTCGCCGTCCCGCTCGCGCTGCTCGGCGCGATCGGCGGGCTGCGGCTGCAGCACATGACCTCGGACGTCTTCGCGCAGGTCGGCTACGTGATGCTGATCGGCCTCGCGGCGAAGAACGCGATCCTGATCGTCGAGTTTGCCAATCAGCTGCGCGAGCAAGGCGTCGAGACGACCGTCGCGGTCGCACGCGCCGCCGAGACGCGGTTCCGGCCGATCCTCATGACCTCGATCGCCTTCATCCTCGGCGTCACGCCGCTGGTCTTCGCCTCGGGCGCCGGCGCGAACGCGCGCCACTCGCTGGGGACGGTCGTGTTCTTCGGGATGCTGGTCTCGACGGTCCTCAACCTGTTCGTGACGCCGGTGCTCTACGTCCTCATCGCCTCGATCGAGGACCGACTCGGCTTCGGCCACGGCCGGCAAGCGGCCGGCGGGGACGGCATCGCCAGCCCGGCGCCGGAACCCGCCCGCATCTAAACCGCGACGAGTTGTTCGGGGCGCACGCCGGGGGCGGCGTGCGCCGTCGGAGCGTAGGCTTCGATCGCGTACTCGGCCAGCATCCGCTGCGCGTTGAAGTGCGAGCCGTTGAGGACGATCGTGCTGCGCATGACGGCCAGGTAGTCGGCGCGGCGGTGCGCGTAGAGCGGTAGGATCGCCGTCTCGAGCTGGCGGTAGAGCTGATCGCCGGCGCGCAAATCGTCGTCGCCGGTTGCGGCGTCGATCGTCCAGCCGGTTACCCCTTCGACCGCGCCCTCGCACCACCAGCCGTCGGCGACGCTCAGGCTGGGGACGCCGTTGAGGGCGGCCTTCATCCCGCTCGTCCCGGAGGCTTCCAGCGGCGGCCGCGGCGTGTTCAGCCACAGGTCGACGCCGGAGGTGATCGCGGCGCCCCACGTCATGTCGTAGCCTTCGACGAAGACGACGTCGAGCAGGCCATCGGAAGCCTTGGCCGCCGCGATGATGCGCGCGATCAGGGCCTTGCCCTCCTCGTCCTTCGGGTGTGCCTTGCCGGCGAAGACGAGTTGCAGGCCGCCAAAGCGCTGCGCGATCGCGTAGAGGCGCGTGTGGTCGCGCAGGATCAAGTCGTTGCGTTTGTAGGCGGTCGCGCGCCGGGCGATCCCGATGGTGAAGCGACCGGCGTCGAGCACCTTGTTCTCGGCCTGCGCGATCCGGGCGACCAATTCGTGCTTGGCCGCCAGATGCGCGGCCCCGATCTCGTCGAGCGGGATCCCGGCGACCTGGCGCAGCGCGAAGTTGTCGCGCCGCCAGGCCGGGACGCGGCGGTCGAACAGATCGCGGAACGCGCTGTTGGTCCAGGTCGCGGCGTGGACGCCGTTGGTGATCGCGTCGATACGAAAGCCGGGGAACATCGCGCGCGCGACCTCACCGTGGCGCATCGAGACGGCGTTGGCGTAGCGCGAGCCGCGCAGCGCGAGGTAGCTCATGTTGAGCACGTCGTCGCGAATCAGGCCGGCGGCGCGCAGCAAGGCGAAGCGTTCGGCGCCCAGCACCTCGGTGGCGAGGTCGGGCAGGAAGCGATCGTGGCCGGCGGCGACCGGCGTATGCGTGGTGAAGACGCAGTGCTCGCGCACGCGCGCGAGCTGGTCTTCGGGCTTCCCGTCGGGGGCGCTGACGCGCAGCTTCTCCAGCAGCGCCAACACCAGCAGCGCCGCGTGCCCTTCGTTGAGGTGGTACGTCGTGACGCGGGCTTCGCCCAGCGCCGTCAGCATCGCCGGCGTGCCGAGCCCGAGCAGCGTCTCCTGCTCGAGGCGATAGCGCGAGTCGCCGCCGTAGAGGCGCCGGGTTAGCGCCCGCGCAGTGTCGTCGTTCTCGGGCAGGTCGGTATCGAGGAAATAGACCGGGACGCGGTGGCCGTCGACGCCGACGACCTCGTACCGCCAAACGCCGACGACGACCGCGCGGCCCGAGATCGTCAGCGTGATCGTGGCGGGGAGATGGTCGAGCGAATCGGTGGGGCGCCAGGGCTGCGGGCTCTCGTGCTGTCGGCCCTGCTCGTCGAGCTTCTGCTGGAAGTAGCCCTCGTGGTAGAGCAGGGTGACCCCGGCCAGCGGGTAGCCGGCGTCGGCGGCGGCGCGGATCACGTCGCCGGCGAGCACGCCCAGGCCGCCGCTGTACGTCGCGACGGCGGGGGCAACGGCGATCTCCATCGACACGTAAGCGACGATCGCGTCTCTCATATCTCCCTACTGTATCGGTGGGGTCAACCCCCGCGTATACGCCGACCGGCCTGCGTTTCCGCCAACCAATCCGCCGTCGAGAGAAGCCGCCCATCGCGGCGGACGACCCGCAGCCGGCCGCGCTGGGCGGCCTTGTAGGTCGCCGCCAGCCGCTCGGGCGGGACCAGCTCGGCCAGCGGTCGCAGGTGCGCCGGCGCCTCGAGCGCGTCGCGCATCCGTTCCAGGCCCCCGACGACGGCCCGGCCGGCGATCAGGCCGAGCGGCGCGGCGTCGCCGGCCAGCGCGGCGTCCAGCGCCGCCCGATAGCCCCGGCGCGCCCGAGCATCCAGCACCAGCGGGGGCAGCCCGCGCCGGGCGAGCAGTAGGTTGGCGACCAGCCTGGCGACCCGTCCGTTGCCGCTGGCGAACGGCTGCAGACGGACGAACCGCCCGATCGCCCGAGCGACTGCCAGCGGTGCGGGGGCGTCGCCGTCGAGCACGAGGCGGCCGACGTAGGTCTCCGTCTCAAAGGAGACCAGCCAGTGCGGCGGCGGGACGGTCCCGTCGGGCAGCGGCGGGACGGTGCGGGTCCGCCAGACGCCGGGGTCGTCGGCCAGCCCGCGAGTCGCCAGCCGGTGGAGCGTTCGCAGGTCCTCGAGCGCGATCGGGGCCCGCCGCGCTGCCCGCCGCACGGCCCAGGCCGCCGCTTCGGCGTAGCCGCGGACTGTCAGGTACGCCTCGAGCGGGTGTCCGCCCAGCGCCCGGCCTCGTTCGAGCAGCACCCGGACCTCGGTCCGGTCCAACCGCGCGCCGGCCAGCCGCGCCGAGCCGACGACCTCCTCGAGCCGCAGGGCGGCGTAGACCTCCCGCAGGACGGCCGCCGGCGGCGCCGCGCGAACCACGGCGGCCAGGGCGTCGAGGCGGCTCGTGAGCTGTCCAATCGTTTCCATTTTCGCCTGCGTGGACATTCGACGGCCGGAATTCCGATGCCGCCTAGCCGAGCATGACGATGATGGGAGACTACCTGGCGGCCCTGCGCGAGCGGGTCCTGCTGATCGACGGGGCGATGGGGACGCAGCTGATGTCGCGCGAGCTCGGCGACGCGGACTTCGGCGGCGCGCAGTACCACGGCTGTAACGAGGCCCTGGTCCTGACCCGCCCCGATCTGATCGAGGCGATCCACCGCGAGTACCTCGCCGCCGGCGCCGACGTCCTGGAGACCGACTCGTTCACCGCCTCGCGCCTCAAGCTCGACGAGTACGGGCTGGGCGCCAAGACGCGCGAGATCAACGTCGCGGCGGCCCAGATCGCGCGGCGCGCCGTCGACGGTTTCACGAACCTCGGCCCGCCGCGCTTCGTCGCCGGCTCGTTGGGGCCGACCGGGATGCTGATCTCCTCGTCCGATCCGGCCCTCTCGAAGATCACCTTCGATGAGCTGGCAGCGCTGTACGAAGAGCAGTCCGAGGCGCTGATCGAGGGCGGCGCCGATCTCTTGCTGCTCGAGACCAGTCAAGATCTGCTCGAGATGAAGGCGGCGATCGCCGGGATCGAGCGCGCCTTCGCGCGCGGCGTGCGACGCGTCCCGATCCAAGCGCAGGCGACGCTCGACGTCACCGGCCGCATGCTGTTGGGGACCGACATCCGCGCCGTCTGCGCGACGCTCGACGCGTTGCCGATCGACGTCATCGGCCTGAACTGCTCGACCGGACCGGCACACATGCGCGATCCGATCCGGTATCTGGTCGAGAACTCGCGCTGCTTCGTGAGCGTCGTCCCCAACGCCGGCCTGCCGCGCATGGGGGCGAAGGGCGAGACGATCTACCCGGAGACGCCGCAGGAGATGGCGCGCGAGCTGCTCGCGTTCGTCGGCGAGCTGGGCGTCAACGCGATCGGCGGCTGCTGCGGCACGACACCGACGCACATCGCCGCGTTCCGCGCCGGCCTCGACGCGCTGGCCGCGTCCGGACACACGCCGCGCGTGCCGGAGCCCAAGCCCCTGCAGTTCGCTGCCTCGGCGATGACCGCCGTCGCGCTGCGGCAAGAGGGGACGGTGCTGTTGATCGGCGAGCGCGTCAACGCGCAAGGCTCGCGCCGGATCAAGCGCCTATTGCTCGAGGACAACTACGACGAGATCACGCTGGTCGCGCGCGAACAGGTCGAAGGCGGGGCGCACCTGCTCGACATCTGCACCGCGCTGACCGAACGCACCGACGAGGACGTCCAGATGGCGACGATCGTCAAGCGTCTGGCGCAGTCGGTCGAGGCGCCGCTCGTCCTGGACTCGACCGAACCGAAAGTACTCGAGGCGGCGCTGAAGATCTACGCGGGCCGGCCCGTCGTCAACTCGGTCCACCTCGAGAACGGCCGCGCCAAGGTCGACTCCGTGCTGCCGCTGGTGAAGGAAGCCGGCGCCGCGGTCGTCGCGCTGACGATCGACGAGAGCGGGATGGCGAAGACCGCCGCGCGCAAGCTCGAGGTCGCGCAGCGCATCTACCAGATCGTCGTCGAGGAGTACGGGATCCCGGCTGGGGCGCTGATCTTCGACGACCTGACCTTCACCCTGGCGACCGGCGACGCCGAATACATCGACTCGGCGGCCGAGACGATCGCTGGGATCCGCGCAATCAAGACCGCGTTGCCGGGCGTGCTGACCTCGCTCGGCGTCTCCAACGTGAGCTTCGGCTTGAAGCCCGTGGCGCGCCACGCGATCAACTCGGTCTTCCTGCACCACTGCGTCGAGGCCGGGCTCGACATGGCGATCGTCAACCCCAAGGACGTCACGCCGTACGCCGAGCTGGACGCGACCGAGCGCGAACTGTGCGACGACCTGGTCTTCAACCGCCGGCCCGACGCGCTGCAGCGCGTGATCGAGCACTTCGAGTCGAAGGTCGTCACGCCCGAGGGCGCGGCCAGCACCGACGAAGACCTGGACGCGCCGGTCGAGGTGCGCATCCACCAGGCGATCCTGCGCCGCCGTAAGGACGGGATCGAGGCCAAGATCGACGAGGCGCTGCGCGCGCGCGATCCGGTCGACGTGCTCAACAACGTCCTGCTCCCGGCGATGAAGGAAGTCGGCGACAAGTTCGGCGCCGGCGAGCTGATCCTGCCGTTCGTGCTGCAATCGGCCGAGGTGATGAAGAAGGCCGTCGCGCACCTCGAGCAGTTCCTCGAACGCAAGGAGGGCGTCAGCAAGGGCGTCATCGTCTTGGCGACCGTCTTCGGCGACGTCCACGACATCGGCAAGAATTTGGTCGGTACGATCCTCTCCAACAACGGCTACACGGTCCACGATCTGGGCAAGCAGGTTCCGGTTGGCACGATCCTCGAGCGCGCGCAGGAGGTCGACGCCGACGCGATCGGGCTCTCCGCGCTGCTCGTCTCGACCTCGAAGCAGATGCCGACACTCGTCAAGGAACAGGTCTCGCGCGGGCTCGCCTATCCGGTCGTCATCGGCGGCGCCGCGATCAACCGCGACTTCGGCCGGCGTACCGCCTACGCGACCGACTCGTTCTTCGACCCCGGCGTCTTCTACGCGAAGGACGCCTTCGAAGGGCTCGAGATCCTCGACGCGCTGACCGCCCCGGAGGCGCGCGAGGCGCTGACCGAACGCGTGCGGGTCGAGTCGGCGGCGCTGCGGGTGAAGGACCTCGGCGCGTCGGCCGCGCCGAGCGGCCACGGGCTCACGGCGCGGGCCGAGGTCGGCGTCGCCGACGTTCCCGCGCCGCCGTTCCTCGGGCCGCGGACGCTGCCGCACGTCGACCTGCGCGAGCTGTGGCCGTGCTTCGATCTCAAGTCGCTCTACCGGCTCTCGTGGGGCGGCGCGAACACCAAGGGCGAAGCCTGGGAGCGGCTCGTCGGCGAGGAGTTCGCGCCGCGGCTGGCGCGCTACGAGTCGCTCGCCGAGCGCGAGCCGTTGCTCCAACCGCGCGTCGTCTACGGTTACTTCCCCGCCGCCGGTAGCGGCGACGACGTGATCGTCTACGATCCGCACGACCGCACGCGCGAGATCGGCCGCTTCACCTTCGCGCGGCAAACCGGCGGCGAGCACCTGTGCCTGGCCGACTACCTGCGCGAGCCGGAGCGCGGCGGCGCGAGCGACGTGATCGCGCTCCAGGTCGTCACCGTCGGCGAGGAGCCCTCGCGCCGCGTCGATGCGTACCAGGCGCGCGGTGACTACAGCGAAGCGTACTATCTGCACGGCTTCAGCGTGCAGTCGGCCGAGGCGCTCGCCGAGCGCACCCACCATCGCATCCGCGAGGAACTTGGGCTCCCCGCCGAGCGCGGGAAGCGCTACTCGTGGGGTTACGGCGCCTGCCCCGATCTGAGCCAGCACGAGCTGGTCTGGCGGCTGCTCGACGTCGAGCGCGCGATCGGCGCCGCCCTCACCTCGGCCTATCAGATCATCCCCGAGCAGTCGACCGCCGCGATCATCATCCATCACCCCCGCGCCGCCTACTTCAACGCCGCCGCCACGAGGGAGCTCGCCGCAGTTTAGGGGGAGCTGGACCTTCGCGCAATGCCCGCGCCTTCGAAGAACTGGTCGAGCTTCGGGCGGAAGTTTGTGCCGAAGGAACCCTCGTTGTCGGTCCATCTCAGCAGCTCGTCATAGTCGATCTCCGAGCCGTACGAAGATCGCGCGACGCCGACCGCTGCTCGCAGCGCGGTATGGTCGTCCCAATGAAAGAAATGGGCCAGACGATCCTTCACGCTGTCCGTCGGAGTGAGAATTCTCAGCGCCTCGCGGTCGCGCTTCAGTGTCGCGGTGACGTTGACGTAGTCGCGGCCGACCGCCAAAGGGCCCTTGGGAAAATCGACCGTGAAGCGATTCTTCGGATGTTCGAACATTCCGCGGGTCGCAGCGGGGCGATAACCGATGGTCGCAAGAATCTGCTCGAGCTCGGAGACACGCAGTTCTCGACGAAGGACGAAATCTGCGTCGAGCGAGGTATAGAATTCGGGCGCATAGATCGCAGCGGCGCTGCCACCAGTTAAGACCGCCTCGACGGATGCGGCGTCGAGCGCAGAGGCAACGGCGAAGCAAACATCCTCGAGAGTCGACTGCTCGTCGATCATAGTGGCTTGCCACGACGTCGCGGTCGGCGGCGCAGCGATTCCTTGATCGCGGCGTACTCGGGGTACCCTTCGGCTAACCGTAGCAGCAAGGCTTTGAGCTCGTTCGCCGCCGGATAGAGCGGATTGAGGGTGACTCTGCGGACGCCGAGCTTGCGCGTCGCGATGAGGCCCTCTCGCTCGAGCCGATCGAGCGTCCGCTGAACCGAAGAGATCGAGCTCCCGAGTAGCCGCGCGAGCTCAGCCGGATAGCTCTCTTCGAGGACTGCGACGAGGATCAGCATCGCCGTGCTGACCGAGCTGCCCAAGAGCGGTGGCGCGTCGGGTGGCTCGGCCGAGTATTCTTCCATGTATACTATACTATACCACGAGGTATAGTATGGCGCCAGGGCCTAGTCCTCTGACCTTCGCTTCATTCCGGCGCGAGGATGTCCGACGAGCCCGGGATTTCGGGATGTGCGTAGGTCAGCAGAACGCAGGTCACCAGAACGAAGGCGGCGATGGGCGCCTTCAGCGCAAGGATCATCGCGACCGTGAAGAGGCCGATCGTCAGCATCGATCGCGCGAGCGCCTTGCGGCGCATTGCGAGCACAGCTTTATCTTCGGATTTCCGCCCGATCACTTCGTGTGCAAATCCGTGATAGGAGAGATTCACGAAGACGATCACCGCTGCGTACACGAACACCGGGACCGGCGCTAGCCGGGTAGCCGCCATCCAGGCGGTGGCGAATGGGACGAGCGACGCCGCGAACATGTGCAAAAAGGTCCAGAAGATGAGCCGCGGCGTGGAGTCGTTCGCGAAGCGCAACAGGAAGTGCTGATTGATCCACATGATCGCGATCAAGAGGTAGCTCACGACGTAGCTTACCGCCGTCGGCCACTCTTCGCCCAGCGCGCTGAACGTTGGGTGCGCCGGCAGCCTGAGCTGCAACACCATGATGGTGATGATCACCGCGAAGACGGCGTCGCCAAACGATCCCGCTCGTTCTCGACCTATCGCGCGGCTCATTCCGACGGCCTCACTTTCTGACGCACATAGAATGGCGCGGCGACGGCGCGGACGGCGTGTTCGACAGCGTCATCGAGCGTGACGACGTCCACCAGCGGGCCTGCTCCAAACATGTGGCGGAAGAGCTGCTGCGAAATGACGAGCGCGTCTTCGTCCGGCCAAGGATAGGCGTAGCGCAGGGCGAGGACGCGGCGTTCGTCCGGGCCGTACCGACCGGTAACCAGATACGCGCGGACGACCGTCGGGACGTGCTCGTAGGCGTCGGTCAGCGCGGTTGTGTAGGCGCGGTCTAGCGGCCCCGCGGCAAGCTCGACGAACGCGTCGGGCCGCTCCGGGCGCCGGACGCGTACCAGCGAGCCAAAGGCGAGATGCGCGGCCCTCTCGCGGCGCCGCAGCCAGATCTCGAGCGCGAGGGCCGTGATGCCGGCGATGGCGGCGGCGCCGAGCGACCCGTTGGGATTGACTCCGAGCACGAAGGCGCTCGAGAGCGCCACGACCTCGGCGACGAACACCCACCACACCAGTTGCAGCGCCGGCGTGGCGCGGCGGTAGGCGAAGCGCCGCGGTGCGGCCGACACGACGACGAGTCCCCCGAAACTGCAGAGGGAGACCACGACAACCAAACGCGGGTCACCAAACCGTCCGGGGGCGATCCGCGTCGCGACGACGATCAGGAAGACCAGGATACCGTAGCGCACGAGCACCCGGCGGTCGTACGTCGAGCCCACCTGCGCTTACGCTATTCCCAAGCGAGATCGTCGAAGGGGACTTCCGAGAGTAGGTTCAGGTCGCGATCGCGCAGGTCGTAGAGGGGGACGCCATGCCGCTCGTACATCCCGGTGATCTCGAACTCGTGACCTGCCTCGAACGTGCCCTCGTCGTTGGCGAGGTCGCGGGTGATCTTGACATGGTCGCCGACCCGGTACGAGTGCGGATGGAACATGAAGCGCGCGAGACCTCAGACCGATTCGAGCGTGAGGGTGACCGGGTCGACGGTGTACGTGCCGGGCCCGACGAGGTTGTTCGGGAAGGCGCAGATCACGCTGCCGTCGGGTCCGTCGATGACGACCAGATTGTCGGCGTTGCAGCTGGTCTGCGTCAGCCCGTAGTCGCTCAGCAGCTGGGCGCCCGGACTGTCCGGTGCGACCGGCACGAAGTAGAGCGGATACTGCGCACCGATCTCGGCCATGGCGTAATCGCCCCAGAACGCACCGCCCCAGAAGGCCACGGCCGGCACCCACGGATTGCCGCCGTGCCAACCCCAGTTGGGGTGGTGGCGTGGATTGATCACGACGCTGCGGTGCAGGTTTGGCGCGGTGCGCGCGATCGGCTGCGAGGCCCGGTACGCCGACGGAGCCGCCTGCGTGAACGGGACGCGGCCGCTGTTCACCGTGTCGTCGTGGAGGTCGAAGCCCGGCTGGACGGGCGCCGCCTGGCGCTGCACCGGCTGGGGCGCGCGCGGCGGCGTGAACGTGCGCGGCGCCGCACCACCACCGCCTCCAGCAACGTGCGGTACTCCGCCACCACCGCCGCCGGCATGCGGCGCTCCGCCGCCACCACCACCACCGCCGCCGCTGGGGTGTGGCGGCGGTGGGGCTGCGCCGAGGAGGCCAAACGCGAGCGCGGCCGCACCGAACGTGCGCAGCACCGAACCGATCGTCACCGAACGCATCGTGCGCCCCTCCCTACGGGGCACCGGTCGAATCGACCGCGCCGCGTCCGGTGATGTACGTCCCGCGTTTGGTCAGGATCTCGACCAGCAACGTGTTCGGGCTCAGGTCGAGACGCGAGCGCGCGATGTGCAACACGTGGCGCGTGTCGTTGATGAACACGTAGCCCTTGGTGATCTGCAACTCTTCGCTCACCCCGTACCGGTCGAACCACAGGTCGGTCCCCGAGCAGACGCGGAGGCCGTTCTCGCGAGTGCAATTCGAAGCGCCGACGATCAATTTGTGGTCGGCGCTGGGCAGGGCGAAGGTGATCGTATCGCCGGTTTCGGTGATGCGCACGCCGGGATAGGTCTTGCTCGAGCCGTCCGTTTGCCGGATGCGGACCTCACCTTGCGCGAACGCCGGGAGGGGCAACACCAGGGCGCACATTCCGAACAGGAGGAGGCGGTGCCAGCGCGTCATGGTCGCTCCTTTCCGCCAGCGATCGTCGCGGCGGGCTCCAGGGCGAAACCGGCGTTCGCGGAGCCGGCGCGGGCTCCCTGGCAGCGGGCGGGGGAAGGAACCCCCGACCTGAGTCGAATCGGATCGGCTGTGAAGATCGCCGTCGCTGCGAACGGACCGTATCTCGTCACGGGCGGGGTCCCGCTGGTCCTCGAGACGATCGTCTCCGACACCGAGGGCGGCTCCGAGAGCTGGAAGAGCGGCCGCGCGTTCGAGGTCAAGGACGTCTACGCGCTTTGTCGCTGCGGACATTCAGCGCACAAGCCGTTCTGCGACGGGGCGCACGCCACGGTCGGGTTCGACGGCACCGAGACGGCCTCGCGCGAGCCGTACGACAAGCAGGCCAAAGTGATCGACGGTCCCGTGCTGCAGTTGCAGGACGTCGACGCGTTGTGCGCGTTCGCGCGCTTCTGCGACGTCGCGGGGACGGTCTGGGCGCTGGTCGAGCGCTCCGATGCGCAGTCGCAGACGCTCGCGGCGCGGGAGGCAGGACACTGTCCCTCGGGGCGCCTCGTGGTGCGGCACACGTCCACCGGGGAGAAAGTCGAGCCGCAACTGACGCAGTCGATCGGTCTCATCGAAGATCCGGTTGAAGAATGCAGCGGGCCGCTGTGGGTGCGCGGCGGGATCCCGGTCGAAGCGGCCGACGGAACCGCGTACGAGGTGCGCAATCGGGTGACGCTCTGCCGCTGCGGCGTCTCGCAGAACAAACCGTTCTGCGACGGCAGTCACGCCGAGGCCCGTTTCAACGACGGACTCGGCGAGCGCTGACCGGAGGATGGTCGCCGTTCTCGGCCGAGCGCTGGTGGTGACGCTCGCCCTGCAGTTCGCCGGGTGCTCGTCGTCGCCGAGCGCATCGAGTGCGCCCGCTCCCAGCGCCGCGGCGGTCGCGAACGCCGGCGCGACGACGATCGCGATCGGGATCGATCTCCCGCTCAGCGGCGCCGACGCATCGGACGGGCGCCCGACGGCGAACGGCGCGATCTTGGCCATCGAGCAAGCCAATGCGCTCGGCTTCGCGCACGGCAAGTACACGCTCAAACCGGAGTTGCTCGACGACGCCGTGCAGGGAAAACACGATCCGGCGGCCGGCGCGCAGAACGTCAAGACGTTCATCGCCGACGCCTCGGTGCTGGCGATGGTCGGGCCCTTCAACTCCAACGTCGCCAAGTCCGAGATCCCGCTGACCAACGACGCCGGCCTCGCGCAGATCGCGCCCTCGACCGTCAGCGACGGGCTGACCGTCGGACCCGAAGCCGTCGCGCTGCGCGAGGCGCATCCCGACGTCAACGCGTTCTTCCGCGTCTGCACGCGCGACAGCCGCCAAGGCGCGGCGTTGGCCGGCTTCGCGCACACGCTGGGCTGGAAGAAGATCTACGTCATCGACGACAACGAAACGTACGGCAAGGACCTGGCCGACGTCTTCGTCGCGCAAGCCGGCCGGCAGGGCGTGCAGATCGTTGGCCGCGACCACATCGTGGCGAACCAGCAAGACTTCAAGGCGCTGCTCACCAAAGCCAAGGCGCTCGGCCCGCAGGCGGTGTTCTTCGGCGGCACGACCTCGACCGGGGGCGGGTTGCTCCGCCGGCAGATGGCCGACGTCGGAATGCGTGCGGTCCCGTTCATGGGTGGCGACGGGATCAGCGACCAATCGTTCCTCGACGTCGCCGGCCCGATGGCCGACGGGACCTACTACAGCGTCGCCGCGCCGGACGCGACGAAGCTCCCCTCGGCACGCGCGTTCGTCGCCGCGTACCGCAAGCGCTTCGGGAGCGCGGTCGGACCGTACAGCGCGAACGCTTATACGGCGGCGCAGGTCGCGATCGCCGCGATCGGTCGGGCGATCGAGGCCGGCGGCGGCACGCTGCCGACCCGCGCTGAGGTGCTGCACGCGGTCGCCACGACGCACGGGCTGCAAACGCCGATCGGCGTCGTCGGCTTCGATGCGAACGGAGACACGACCGCACCGGTCCTCAGCCTGGTGCGGATCGTCGGCGGGATGCCGCGCACGGTCGACCAAATCACCCTGCCCTCGTCCTAACAGACGACCGCAGGGCGGCCGGTCTGCCCGGGCGTACTTGGCCCCAACTCGCTCCGGCTTGCTCTAGGAGTCGCACATGCGTTGGTCACCGATTCTCCGCGCCGCCGTCGTCGCCGGCCTGACCGCCGCCCTGGCCGCCTGCTCCGGCTCGTCGTCGGGCAGCGGCTCGTCCGGCGGCAGCTCGTCCGGCGGCATCCCGACGATCGAGATCGGCATCGATCTGCCGCTGAACGGCGCCGACGCCGCGGTCGGAGTACCGACGAAGAACGGCGCGATCTTGGCCGTCGAACAGGCCAACGCAGCCGGCTTCGCCGGCGGCAAGTTCAAGCTGACCACCATCATCCTCGACGACTCGGTCCAGGGCAAGCACGATCCAGCCGCCGGGGCGCAGAACGTCAAGACGCTCATCGCCGACCCGGCGGTGCTGGCGATGGTCGGCCCCTACAACTCCAACGTCGCCAAGGCCGAGATCCCGCTCACCAACGACGCTGCGCTGGCCCAGATCTCGCCCTCCAACACCAACGACAAACTGACGATCGGCGACGCCGCCAAGGCGCTGCGGTCTTCGCACCCTGACACGATCGCGTACTTCCGGGTCTGCACGCGCGACAGCCGGCAGGGAACGGCGCTCGCGCAGTTCGCCCAACGGTTGGGCTGGAAGAAGATCTACGTCATCGACGACAACGAGACGTACGGCAAGGGGCTGGCCGACGTCTTCGATCCGGCCTTCCGCGCGCTCGGCGGGACGATCCTCGGCCACGACCACATCACCGCCAACCAGCAAGACTTCAAGGCGCTGCTCACCAAAGCCAAGACGCTGCAGCCCGACGCCGTCTTCTACGGTGGCGACGTGTCGACCGGCGGTGCGTTGGTGCGCTTGCAGATGGCCGACGTCGGCATGGCCGCCGTTCCGTACATGGGTGGCGACGGAATCGGCACCACCGAGTTCCTCAAAGTCGCCGGACCGATGGCCGACCACACCTACTACAGTTTGGCGGCTCCCGACGCGGCGAAGCTGCCCTCGGCGACCGCGTTCGTCGCGGCGTACCGCAAGCGGTTCAACGCTGACATCGGCGCCTACTCCGCTAATGCATACACCGCCGCGATGATCGAGATCACCGCGATCGGCAAGGCGATCAAGGACGATGGCGGGACCACGCCGACGCGTGCTGCCGTGCTGTCGAACGTCGCGGCGACGACGGGCTTCGCCTCACCGATCGGAACGGTCGGCTTCGATGCGAACGGCGACACGACAGCGCCGATCCTGACCCTCAAGCAAGTCGTGCATGGCAAACCCATCACCGTCGCCCAGCTCACGCTCAAAACGTGAGCTGAGGTGGACGTCTTCCTCCAGCAGCTCATCAACGGGATCTCGCTCGGCGGCATCTACGCGCTCATCGCGCTCGGCTACACGATGGTCTACGGGATCATCGAGCTGATCAACTTCGCGCACGGCGACGTCTACACGCTGGGGACGTTCTTCTCGCTGGCGATCTTGGGGCTGCTCGGCGTGACCGGCGTGGTGACGGGCCCAACGCTGATCGTCGTCGTCCTGGTGACGATCGCCGGCGCGATGCTGCTGTGCGGGATCGTCGGCGTGCTGATCGAGCGGCTGGCCTACCGGCGGCTGCGCAACGCGCCGCGCCTCGCGCCGCTGATCACCGCGATCGGAATGTCGTTCATCCTCGAGAACCTGATGCAGTACTGGCGCGGGCCCTCGCCGATCCCCTTTCCCGACGTCGTCCCGAACCCGGCCTTCGTCGCCGGGTCGGTCACGATCCAGGCCAAGCAGATCCTCGTCGTCCTGCTCGCGGTCGTGATGATGATCGCGCTGCAGGCCTTCGTCTACAATACGCGTCTGGGGAAGGCGATGCGCGCGACCGCGCAGGACCGCGACGCCGCGCAGTTGATGGGGATCGACATCAACACGACCATCGCGCTGACCTTCCTGATCGGCTCGGCGCTGGCAGGAGCGGCAGGTTTCGTCTCGGGCGTCTACTACGGCTCGACTTGGTTTTTCAATGGCTTCGCCGCCGGGCTCAAGGCCTTCACCGCCGCGGTCCTGGGCGGGATCGGGAATCTGGCCGGTGCGATGCTGGGCGGCTTCTTGATCGGGCTGATCGAGGCGCTGACCACTCAGTTCATCAGCGACGAGTGGTCGAACGTCGTCGTCTTCTCGGTCCTGGTTCTGGTCCTGATTTTCCGGCCCGCCGGACTGCTCGGCGAGTCGCTGCCGAACAAAGTGTGACCGTGCCGCCGGCGCTGCGCAACGTCGGGCTCATCTTTGCGGCGGCGATCGTGCTGCCGCTGATCGTGCGCAACGGCGCCTTCACGAACTTCCTGGCCGACGCCGGCGCGTTCGTCCTGCTCGCGCTGGGGCTCAACATCGTGGTCGGCTTCGCCGGCCTGCTCGACCTCGGGTACGCGGCCTTCTTCGCGATCGGCTCGTACGCGTTCGCGCTGCTCGCCTCGCCGCAGCTGGGCATCCATCTGCCGTTCTGGCTGCTGCTCTTCCTGGCATCGGGGATCGCCGCGCTGTTCGGGATCCTGCTCGGCGCGCCGACCTTGCGGCTGCGCGGCGACTATCTGGCGATCGTCACGCTGGGGTTCGGTGAGATCGTTCCGCAGACGTTCCTCAACCTCACGCAGTGGACCGGCGGGCCGAACGGGATCGGCCCGCTCGACCAGCCGGTGCTCTTCGGCTACCGCTTCGGCCTCAACGCTCTGCCGTACTATCTGCTGATCCTGGTCTTGATCGCCCTGGCTGTGTGGTTGGCGAACAATTTGCGCACCAGCCGCCTGGGACGTGCCTGGATGGCGATCCGCGAAGACGAGCTGGCCGCCGCGCACATGGGGATCAACACGACCGCGACCAAGCTCGCCGCCTTTTCGATCGGCGCCTCGTTCAGCGGTCTGGCCGGCTGCGCGTACGCGGCGAAGCTGCAGCTGGTCTCGCCCGACCAGTTCCAGTTCAACGTCAGCGTGGCCATCCTCTCGATGCTCGTGTTGGGCGGGATGGGCAACATCCCCGGCGTGATCGTCGGCTCGCTGGTGATCTCGTTCCTCGACCGCTTCATCTTGCCGCAGAGCTCGAGTTGGCTGCACCTCGACCTGACCGGCTCGCGCTTTTTGATCTACGGCGTGATCCTGGTGATGATGATGCTCTTTCGGCCCGAGGGGCTGTTGCCGAGCCGGCAGCGCAAAGCCGAGCTGCACGCGGCCGACGACGACGCGACGGCGGGTGCGCGCGAGCAGGAGCTCTACGCGGAGGCGTCGCCCTGATGCCGCTGCTCTCGCTCGAGCACGTCACGCAGCGCTTCGGCGGTTTGGTCGCGGTCGGCGATCTGAACTTCGCGCTCGACGCCGGCTCGATCGTCGCGATGATCGGCCCCAACGGCGCGGGCAAGTCGACGGTCTTCAACCTGATCACCGGGATCTACCGGCCCAGCGCCGGGCGGATCGTCTTCGACGGCGTCTCGCTGTTGGGCCGCTCGACCGGGGCGATCGCCGCGCTCGGGATCGCGCGCACCTTCCAGAACGTCCGGCTGTTCTCGTTCATGTCGGTGCTCGACAACGTGCTGGCCGGCGAGCACGCCCGACTGCGCGCACATCTGGTCGACGACCTGCTCCACACGCCGCGCCAACGCCGCGAGGAGCGCGTCGCCGCCGAGCGTGCCTTCGAGCTGCTCCGCTTCGTCGGCTTGGAGCGCGAGGCGCAGACGACGGCGCGCAACCTCCCCTACGGCTTGCAGCGGCGGCTCGAGATCGCGCGCGCACTGGCCTCGCAGCCCAAGCTGGTGTTGCTCGACGAGCCGGCGGCCGGACTCAACCACAGCGAGAAGCACGACCTGATCGGACTGATCCGGCGCATCCGCGAGCGCGGTGCGACCGTCTTCCTGATCGAGCACGACATGGGGCTGGTGATGGAGCTCAGCGAGCGGATCACCGTGCTCGACCACGGCGAGCGCATCGCCGAGGGGACGCCGGCCGAGGTGCGGGCCAACCCGCGCGTGATCGAGGCGTACCTGGGAGCCCCGGCCTAGTGGCGCTGCTCGAGGTCGAGGGGCTGGTCGCGCGCTACGGGCGCGTCACGGCGCTGCACGACGTCTCGCTGGCGGTCGACGAGGGCGAGGTCGTGACGCTGATCGGCGCCAACGGCGCCGGGAAGACGACGACGTTGCGCGCGATCAGCGGCCTGCTGCGTCCGACGGCGGGGACGATCCGCTTCGCCGGTCGCGTGCTGGCCGGCCTCGCGCCGAGTACGATCGTGCGCGCCGGGATCGGGCACGCACCCGAAGGACGGCGAGTCTTTCCGCGCATGACGGTGCGCGAGAACCTCGAGCTGGGCGCGTACACGCGGCGCTCGAAGGTTGAGATCGCCGCCGACACCGAGCGGGTGCTGACGGTCTTCCCCCGTTTGCGCGAGCGCTACGCGCAGAAGGCCGGCACGATGTCGGGCGGCGAGCAGCAGATGCTCGCGATCGGCCGTGCGCTGATGTCGCGGCCGCGGCTGCTGCTGCTCGACGAGCCGTCGCTGGGGTTGGCACCGATGCTGGTGCAGACGATCTTCGCGGTGATCCGCGAGGTCAGTGCGAGCGGGACGACGATCCTGTTGATCGAGCAGAACGCACGGCAGGCGCTGGCGGTCGCGGACCGCGGGTACGTCCTCGAAGTTGGCCGAATCGCCTACAGCGGCTCGGCACAAGACCTACAAGCCAGCGACGCGGTGCGCGCCGCCTATCTCGGAGGGGGACCATGAGCGGGAATTCGGCTGCGATCACCACCTTGTTGACGGTCGGGATCGTCGCCCTGATCGTCTTGCGTTTCGCCTTTCGCGAGCTGCGCCCGCGGGTCGTGCGGGCGCGCACCCTGTGGGGACGGCCCGGTTTGTTCGCGATCCTCGCACTGCTCGTCGGTTACCAGTCGCTGCAGACGGAGCCGCAGCCGCTCACGCTCTTTCTGTCGGTGGCGCTCAGCGTCGTGGTCGGGCTCGTCGTCGGGGCCTTCGTCATCCGCTACACGACCTTCGCGCCGGCGCCGGCGAACACGCAGCCGTCGGTGCTGGCGCAGGGATCGTGGCAAACCCTCGTCGTCTGGGTCGTTGCGATCGCGCTTCGCTTCGCCGCGCGCCTGCTGATTCACGGCGAGGGCATCGGCGCGCTGGCCCTCAACGCGGGGCTGTTCGCCTTGATGGCAGCGGCCTTCGCCTTCGTCGCCTACAGCTTCAGGCGCGCGATGCGCGTCTACCGCGTCTCGGCCTGAGCGTTGGCGCGCACGAGGGCCAGGTACGCTTCGAGCGTCTTGCCCTCTTCGTCGGCGAACGTCTCGCCGAGTTGCGCGGCGACGATTCGGTCGAGCCGGAAGCTGCGGAAGTCGACGCGTAGCTCGCACCAGGCTGCCAGCGTCCAGACTTTGCCCCAGAAGTAGAGGCCGAGCGGCCGAATCGTGCGGTTGCTGGCGGCCCCGTCTTCGCCGGCATAGTCGATCCCCAGCCGCCGGTGTTGGCCGATCGCCTGATGGACGAGGTCGAAGTACGAGCTGGCGGCGTTCTTCCCAAAACGCGGCGCGTAGACGCGCGCGTCGTCGACCTGCCCGATCAGCTCGGCCGGCACGACCCCACGGATGCGCGCCAGCGCCGAACGCGCTGAGGCTGCCAAACCCGGACCGCACCACGCTTCGACCAGCCGCGCGCCGACGACCAGCGCCTCGATCTCGTGCCGCTCGAACATCAACGGCGGAATCTCGAAGCCCTGGGGGAGCCGGTAGCCGCGGCCGGCCTCGCCTTCGATCGGCACGCCGCACAGGGTGAGCTCGTCGACGTCGCGGTAGATCGTGCGCTCCGAGACCTCGAGCCGGTCGGCGAGCTGGCGGGCCGTAACGCGCCGACCGCCCCGCAAGAGCAGGACGATCGTGAACAGGCGGTCGGCGCGGCGCATGCCTCAGGACTTGGAGTGTAGACCGACCCGATTCCCTTCCGAATCGATGATGTGGGCGCTCCAGCCGTGCGGGCCGATCGAGACCTTCGGGGTGGCGACCCGCCCGCCGGCGCCCGGTACGAGCTCGAGCGTACGGTCGAGCCGGCCCTCGACGTTGAGAAAGACCAGCGTTCCGTGCGGGCTGGGGTGCTCGTCCTGCACCAGGCAGCCGCCGACGCCCGGCTCGTCGTGGGGAAACACCGCCATCGGCGTCCCGTTGAAGTCGATGCGCTGCAGGGGCGCTTCGAGGATCGCGTTGTAGAAGTTGATCGCGCGTTCGAGGTTCGCGGCGGGGATCTCGAACCAGGTGACCACGTCGGTCACGGTGTGAGTGGCAGTCTCGGGCATCGGGTCTCCTCGTCGGGAGCAAAAGCGATAGGTGCCGATCCTACCAGGGCGCTCCTGACATCGTGGTGTCAGGAGCCTGGCGCCGATGCAGATTCTCCGTCGCCGATGCGGTCGTAGGCGCGCAGCGCGGGGAAGAGGATCGCCCACAGGGCGATGACGGCTAGCGTCGCGACCCCGCCGATGGCGACCGACGCGACCGTACCGACCAGCGCCGCCAACACGCCGGACTCGAAGGCACCCAGTTGATAGGAGGCGCCGATGAAGATATTTTCGATCGCGCTGACCCGTCCCCGCATCGCGTTTGGCGTATCGAGCTGGACCAGCGTCGTCCGGATCACCACGCTGACGATGTCGAATCCGCCGGTGGCGGCCAGCGCCAGCAGCGACAGCACCAGGTTGTGCGAGACGGCGAACACGATCGTCGCCGCCCCGAAGCCGGCGACGCACCAGAGCAACAGCGGACCCGCCCGGCGCGCGATCGGATGACGGGCGAGGTACGCGGCGACCAGCGCCGCCCCGACCGCCGGCGCGCTGCGCAGCGCGCCGAAGC